>Ga0307505_10000839_pt1 | contig 29746 bp, 42 predicted proteins | sample 23_S_MG_FD_202183 | JGI IMG/M metagenome (GOLD analysis project Ga0307505, IMG submission 202183) | Soil microbial communities from Populus trichocarpa stands in riparian zone in the Pacific Northwest, United States - 23_S | ecosystem: Environmental > Terrestrial > Soil > Riparian zone > Trees... | reverse complement strand
CCACGGTGACCAGAAGCGACCGCGACGACGACACGAACAACGCGCCCCGCGCGCGCCGGCCGTGGTACCTGCGCGCGTTGCTGTGGACCGCGGGGCTGGCCGGCGCAGCGGCGGTATCGGGACTTCTACTGCTGGTCTTCGCGTTCGCGATCGTCTATTCGAACCTGCCGCCCATCGACACGCTGACCGACTACCGGCCGAAGATCCCGCTGCGCGTGTGGACGGCCGACGGGCTGCTGATCGGCGAGTTCGGCGAGGAGCGCCGCGACTACATCGCGGTGGCCGACATGCCGGAGTTGATGAAGAAGGCGATCCTCGCCGCCGAGGACGACCGCTTCTACCAGCACAGCGGCGTCGACTATGCCGGCCTGCTGCGCGCGGCCGCATCGAACTTCCTGTCGGGCCGCCGCGGCCAGGGCGGCAGCACCATCACCATGCAGGTGGCGCGCACCTTCTTCCTGAGCTCGGAGCGCAGCTACGTCCGCAAGATCTACGAGATCGCGCTGGCCTACAAGATCGAGAGGTCGCTGAGCAAGGACCGCATCTTCGAGGTCTATGCGAACCAGATCTTCCTGGGGCAGCGCGCCTACGGCTTCGCCGCGGCCTCGCAGATCTACTTCGGCCGCAAGCTGAAGGATCTGACGGTGGCCGAGATGGCCACACTGGCCGGCCTGCCCGTGGCCCCGAGCGCCTACAACCCCTTTGTCAACCCCAGGCGCGCGAAGAGCCGCCAGCAGTACGTGCTGACGCGCATGCTGGAACTGGGCTACATCGACCAGCCCACTTTCGACACGGCGCTGGCGCAGGAGCTGAAACCACGCAGCGTCGTCGCGCAGGACTCCGAGGCGCCACGGCTGCGGCTGCACGCCGAGTACGCGGCCGAACTCGCGCGACAGCTGGTCTACGAGGTGTTCCGCGAGGAAACCTATACGCGCGGGCTGAACGTCACGACGACGATACGGCGCGAGGACCAGGAGGCCGCCTACGCGGCGCTGCGTCGCGCGGTGCTGGACTACGACCGCAAGTACGGCTACCGCGGGCCCGAGGCGTTCATCGATCTGACGGCGGATCCGGCCACGCGCGACCAGCGCATCGAGGACGCGCTGGTCGAGGCCATCGACAGCCCTAACATGTTCGCGGCCGTCGTGCTGGAAGTGTCGCCGGCGCTGGCACGCGTGGCGCTGCAGGGCGGGCGTACCGCGGAAGTCGGCCCGGCGGGGCTGAAGTTCGTCGCGCCGTCGCTGTCGCCCAAGGCGCAGCCCGCGCGCAAGATCGTTCCCGGTGCGGTGGTGCGCATCGCGCGCAACGTCAAGGGCGACTGGGAGATCGTGCAGCTGCCGCAGGTGGAAGCGGCGTTCGTCTCCGCGAACGCACGCGACGGCGCGGTGAAGGCGCTGGTCGGCGGCTTCGACTTCAACCTGAACAAGTTCAATCACGTGACGCAGGCCTGGCGCCAGCCGGGCTCGGCGTTCAAGCCGTTCATCTACTCGGCCGCGCTGGAGAAGGGCTTCACGCCCAGCACACTGGTCAACGATGCGCCGCTGTCCATCGACCCGGAACTGACGGGCGGACAGACCTGGGAGCCCAAGAACTACGACGGCAAGTTCGACGGGCCGCTGCGGCTGCGGCAGGGGCTGGCCAGGTCCAAGAACCTGGTGTCGATACGCCTGCTGCAGGCCATCGGGCCGCGCTATGCGCAGAGCTGGATCGCACGCTTCGGCTTCGAGGCCGACAAGCATCCGGCCTATCTGACGATGGCGCTGGGCGCGGGATCGGTGACACCTTGGGTGCTGCTCAACGGCTATTCGGTGTTCGCCAACGGCGGCTACGGACTGCAGCTGCACCTGATCAGCCGCGTGACCGACGCCAACGGCCGCACGCTGATGCAGGCGCAGCCGGTGACGGCCGGCAGCAACGCGACGCGCGTACTCAACGAGCGCAACGCCTTCGTGATGGACAGCCTGCTGAAGGAGGTGGCGCGCACCGGCACTGCGGCCCGCGCGTCGGCGACGCTGAAGCGCAGCGACATCGGCGGCAAGACTGGTACCACCAACGACTCGCACGACGCGTGGTTCGCCGGCTACGGCGGCGATCTGGTGGCCGTCGCATGGATGGGCTTCGACCAGCCGCGCCCGCTGGGGGAACGCGAAACCGGCGGCGGACTGGCGCTGCCGATCTGGATCTCCTACATGTCGCGCGCGCTGGGCGGCGTGCCCGAAGTCCCGCGCTCGGTACCCACGGGCGTGGTGCAGCTGGACGGCGAGTACTACTTCGTCGAGCACCAACCCGGCCAGGGCATCGCCAGCCTGGGGCTGGACGAGAACCTGCCGCCCGAAGAGCAGGTGAAGCGCGACACGGTGCGCGACCAGATCTTCTGAGCGCCGCGCGGCCGATCCGGAGGCGCTCAGCGCACGGGACGATCGGCCAGCACCACCGCGGTACCGCCTTCGGCCGACACGATGCGTGACAGCGCGCTGAACAGCTCACTGCCGTCGCGCGTGTCGCGCCACGCACCCTCCTGCCACGCATAGTGATGCGCGCCGCTGCGCGCCGCCACCCACAACTGCTGCATCGGCGCCTGGCTGTTGATCACCACGCGCGCGCCGTCTTCCAGCTCCAGCGTCAGCACGTTGCCGGCGCGTGTCGACTCGATGTCGGCATCGGCCGCGTCCACCGCGCTTTCGATCGCGCGCAGCGCGGCTTCGGCGCGTTCCTGGAACTCCGAGTCGGTCATGCTCGATACAATCGCCTGATGCGCATCGTCGGCATTCTAGTCATCGTCACCGCGCTGCTCGCGGCCTGCGGCCAGAAGGGCCCGCTGTATCTGCCGCCGCCTCCGCCGGCGCCGCAGTCCACCGCGCCGGCCACCGCACCCGCCGACACCCGCAAGCCGGATCGGCCATATCCCGACGTGCCCGCCACCACGGACAAACAATGAGTCGCGAGGAACTGGCCGGCGGCGGCTTCGTCCGCCGCGACGGCGTGCTGTTCTGCGAGGGCGTGCCCATGGCCGAACTCGCAGCGCGCTTTGGCACACCGCTGTACGTCTATTCGCGCGCGGCGATCACTGCCGCCTACGCCGGCTACGCGGACGCGCTGCGCGGCCGCCGCACGCTGGTGTGCTACGCGATGAAAGCCAATTCCAATCTCGCGGTGCTGGACGTACTGGCGCGTCTGGGCGCGGGCTTCGACATCGTATCCGGCGGCGAACTGGCGCGCGTGCTGGCTGCCGGCGGCAGCGCGCAACGCACGGTGTTCTCGGGCGTCGGCAAGAGCGAGCAGGAGATCGCGCAGGCACTGGCGGCCGACATCCTGTGCTTCAACGTCGAGTCCGCAGCCGAACTCGCCCGCATCGATCGCATCGCGCAGGCTGCTGGCCGGCGCGCGCGCGTCTCGCTGCGCGTGAACCCGGATGTCGACGCGCGCACGCATCCTTACATCTCGACGGGCCTGAAGCAGAACAAGTTCGGCGTCGCCTACGAAGATGCGCTGCCGCTGTACCGCGAGGCGGCGCGCCTGCCGGGCATCACGGTCGCCGGCATCGGCTGCCATATCGGCTCGCAGATCACGGAGGTCGCGCCCTACCTGGACGCCGCTGCGCGCATCCTCGACATCGTGCAGGCGCTGCAGCGCGACGGCATCACGCTGGCCCACATCGACTTCGGCGGCGGGCTGGGCATCCGCTACCGCGACGAGACGCCGCCGGCGCCCGCCGAACTGGTGCGCGCACTGCTGGCCGAACTGGAGGCGCGCGGGCTGGCCGACCGTACGCTGATGTTCGAGCCGGGCCGCTCCATCGTCGGCAATGCCGGCGTGCTGGTCGCGCGCGTCGAGTACCTGAAATCCACGGCGGCGAAGAACTTCGCGATCGTCGACGCGGCGATGAACGACCTGCTGCGCCCGACCCTGTACGACGCGTGGATGGACGCAGTCCCGGTCGCACCGCGCAGCGCCGCCGCCGTGAAGGTGGACGTCGTCGGCCCCGTGTGCGAGTCCGGCGACTGGCTGGCGCGCGACCGCGAGCTGGCGCTGGTGCCGGGCGATCTCATCGCCATCACCGGCGCCGGCGCCTACGGCATGGTGATGAGCTCGAACTACAACACGCGCCCACGGGCCGCCGAGGTGATGGTGGACGGCGCACGCGCGTACGAAGTGCGGCGGCGCGAAGCGGTCAGCGACCTGTACGCCGGCGAGTCGCGGCTGCCGGGCTGACGGCCGCCGGGAGCCTCCGAGCGCTTGCGCGAGCCCCCGAGTGCGGGCGTGTTTGTTGTCTCCGCGTTCGGCTTCGCGAGAGCAGCGGTTTTTTTGTCCGTAGTGTTCGGTACGTTGTCGCGCCGTGGCGGGCGCTGAGGCATGCAAGTAGAAAAAGCCTTGATTCGCGAGCTGATGCCGCTAGGCGAAGGAGTGTTTGTCTTTGCCGACGCTGGCTACCGCGGTGTGTGGCGGGCCGGGCCGGCGAATCGGCAGGCGCCCGAGGAGCGCAGCACTGGCGGGGAAGTCCGGACCGCGGACCGAGCGCCGCGCGGTGCCGGCTATGGGCACTGGCCTCCCCTACGGCGCGAGAGTCCGCGGGTCGGCCGCCAGTGCGAGTACCGCAGGGTTGCCCGAAGGGCCGCCTGACGTTGAGGAGGACCGGCCCGCCACACACCGCGGCGCGATGACACTCCGAACACTACGGACAACAAAACAGATCCCCGCTTCCGCGGGGATGACAGCATCGCAGTGGGCCGTGCCCGGCAGCAGCCAATTCCGTAAAGAAGCAAATCGAAAGTGCGCTAGTAAATTCTGCGCTCAGCCAGCGGCGGCGGGGGCCACTGATACAACCAAGTTTCGCTCAGCGCCTGGCCATTGCTGGCCAGGTACAGGCGCAGGTCGATAGGCTCGGTGCCCTCCGGAGGCACGAGGTCGAACATCGCGCGGTAGCCCTGGATGGAATGCAGCGGTCGCGCCGACGCGATTTCGACGCGGCCGCGCGAGGCCGTGATGACAGGTTCGACTTTCGCCTTGGTACCGAGCAGCGACAGATCGCCACCGACGAAGTCGATCGCGAAACGCCACGAGTAGTACTTGCGCGGTCGGCCGACGACGCCGCCCAGACCGGTGCGCGTGGCCACCACGCGCGCCAGCGACGGGGCCACGGGCGGCTGCGCGCCCCAGTGCAGCCGGTACGCGTACAGCAGCTCCTCGCCCGGCTGGGGCATGCGCTCCGGGTTCCAGAACGCGACGATGTTGTCGAAGGTTTCGTCGACCGTCGGAATCTCTACCAGCTGCACCGAGCCCCTGCCCCAACCCGCCTTCGGCTCGATCCACAGGCTGGGGCGGCGTTCGTAGAACACGCCATCGTCCTGGTAGTTCTCGAAGTCGCGGTCGCGCTGCAGCAGTCCGAAGCCGCGCGGGTTGTCGTCCTGGAACGCACTGAACTGCAGGTGCGCGGGATTGGTCAGCGGCCGCCAGATCCATTCACCGGTGCCGGTCCACATCGCCAGGCCGTCGCTGTCGTGAATCTCCGGGCGCCAGTCGTAGGCCATGCGCCGATCGTTCTCGCCGTGCTGGAACATGCTGGTGGCCGGCGCGATGCCCAGCCGCTCGATGGGTTTGCGCGGATACAGCGCGGCATCGACTTCCATCATCAGCGTGCCACCCGGCGTGATCAGGAAGCGGTAGGCGCCGGTCACGCTCGGCGAATCGAGCAGCGCGTATACGGTCACCGTGCTCGACCCAGGCGCGGGCCGCTCGAGCCAGAAGGCGACGAAGTTCGGGAACTCCTCGGGCCGCGGCATGCCGGTATCGATTGCCAGGCCGCGGGCCGACAGACCGTACTGCGGCTCGCCGCCGATCGCGCGGAAATAGCTGGCCCCCTGGAAAACCGCGACATCGCGTTCCCAGTCGGTGTGGAAGTTCAGCCGCAGCCCGGCGAAGCCCAGGTCGCGTGGCAGCCGCGCCTTGGCCAGGCCGCTGCGGCTGTGGTCGAACATCTCGGGGTTGTAGGCGATCTCGCGCGCCTGGCCGTCGACCACTTCGAAGATGCGTACCGGGGACTTGTAGTAGATGCCCAGGTGGAAGAAACGCGCCTGGAAGCGCAGCCGGTCGTCGGCCCACAGCGAATGCTCGGGCCGGAAGCGGATCGACTGGTACTGGTCCCAGTCGAGTCCGTGGACGGCCCGGGGCAGCGTGGTCGACGGCGTCTGGTACACGCGGCCGGCCCGCGCGCGCGCCTCGCCCTTCAGCCACGCGTAGTCAAAGGCCTTGGCCGGACCGATCGTCTGAGTCGCTGCCGCCAGCGCGCGCAAGGGCAGCCAGGGAATCGAGGCGAAGGCGGCAAAACCGCTCAGCAGATGTCGTCGTCGCATGCGTACGGATCGGGCAGGCACGCGCCCCGCGGGCACGTAACGCCGCGCCCGCACACGGCGGCAAGGCAAGCGTATCAGCCTCGGCGCGGCGCCGGCACGGTGCGCTGCCGCCTGCGCCAGGCCTCCAGAACGCGGGCGCCCAGCAGCACGGCCAGCACGGCCGCATAGATCAGCGGCTGCGCCAGGTCGTTCTTCGCGAGCTTGTGAAACACGAAGTGCAGCACGCCGAGGACCGCGATGACGTACACCAGCCGGTGCAGCCGCTGCCAGTTGCGGCCGAGGCGCCGCATCATCGCCTGCGTGGAAGTGGCGGCCAGCGGCATCATCAGCACGAACGCCAGGAAGCCGAAGGTCAGATAGGGACGCTTGACGACGTCATCGGCCATCGCGCGCCAGTCGAACCAGTGATCGAGCCACACCCAGGCCACGACGTGCAGCGACGCGTAGAAGAACGCGAACAGCCCCAGCATGCGCCGCAGCCGCATCAGCCACGCCCAGCCGGTGAGCCGGCGCAGCGGCGTGATGGTCAGCGTGGCCAGCAGCAGCACCAGCGTCCACGTGCCGAGGAAGCGCAGTATCGCTTCGACCGGATTGGCGCCCAGGTGTCCGTGGAACGTGCGCCACGCGAGCAGCGAAAACGGCACCAGCGCCAGCGCGAATACCGCGGCACGCACCAGCGACAGCGTGCGCGGTGCGAGCAGCGCTGGAACTCCGGCGCGTCCGATGGTCCCGACACCGCCCTGCATCAGTACAGACTCATCAGATCCATGCCGGCGTACAGCGCCGCCACCTGCTCGCCGTAGCCGTTGAAGGGTAGCGTCGGACGACGCCGGCTGAAGATGTCTTCGCCCAGACGACGTTCGGTCTTCTGGCTCCAGCGCGGATGGTCGCGCGCGGGATACACGTTCGAATAGAAGCCGTATTCGCGCGGATTGGATTTCTGCCACGCGGTAGCCGGCTGCTTGTCGACGAAGCGGATGCGCACGATGGACTTCGCGCTCTTGAAGCCGTACTTCCACGGCACGACGACGCGCAGCGGTGCGCCATTCTGCGCAGGCAGCGTCTTGCCGTACATGCCGAAGGTCAGCAGCGTCAGCGGATGCATCGCCTCGTCCATGCGCAGGCCTTCGGTGTACGGCCAGTCGATGACCGGATAGGACAGTCCCGGCATCTGGCTCTTGTCGGCCAGCGTCGTGAATTCGACGAACTTCGCATTGCCGGTGGGCTCGACCTGGCGGATCAGCTCCGCCAGCGGATAGCCGATCCATGGCACCACGGCCGACCAGGCTTCCACGCAGCGCAGCCGGTACACGCGCTCCTCCATCGCGGCGAGCTTCAGCAGCTCGTCGATGTCGAAGGTGCGCGGCTTGCGCACCTCGCCTTCGACGCGCACGGTCCACGGCCGCGTGACCAGGCGCTTCGGCGCGAGCCGCGGCGGATCGTCCTTGTCGGTGCCGAACTCGTAGAAGTTGCAGTAGCTGGTGACGAGGTTCTCCGGCGTGGCCTTCTCCACCACCGACAGTGGACTAGGCTTGGCCGGCAACGGCATCGGCGCGATACCCTGCGCGCGCGCGGGAGCCAGGCTCGCCGCCGCAGCCGCGCCAGCCGCCATCAGCAACGCACGCCGGTGAAGGAAGACAGCCTCCGGCGTGATCTCGCTGGCGGGTGGATTCAGGCGGCTGCGATACGACATCTGCACTCTCCGGGAATCACCGTATAGTCGGCCAAAGTCGGGAACCCACGCCGCCCGGCAAAGCTACGCAGAGCGGCGTCTGTCGGACAGCGCGCGCGGCCCGCAGTTTCACGGCGTGGCACCGTCCATCCCCATATTCGCGCCGGCATGGCCTGCGGTTACAGGCCGGCGGCGCCGGAACGACGCATGCGTATCGAAAACGACATCAAGCTGGATTTCAAGGACGTGCTGATCCGTCCGAAGCGCTCGACGCTGACCTCGCGCGCCGACGTGGACATCCGCCGCGAGTTCCGCTTCCGCCATGCGCCGGTCAGCTATCACGGCATCCCGGTCATCGCGTCGAACATGGACACCACGGGCACGGTCGAGATGGCACGGGCGCTGGACGCCTTCGGCCTGTCGACCGCACTGCACAAGCACTACGGCGTCGACGACAGCGTGGCGTTCTTCCACGCGCTGGAGCGCAAGTCCGCCGCGTTCTACTCGATGGGCATCACCACCGCGGACGAGCAGAAGTTCCGCCTTGTGATGGAGGCCGCCGGCGACGCCGTGCAGTACGTGTGCATCGACGTCGCGAACGGCTATCACGAGAACTTCGTGACCTTCGTCACGCGCATCCGCAGCGCGTTTCCGCAGGTGGTGATCATGGCCGGCAATGTCGTCACCGGCGAGATGACCGAGGAACTGATCCTGTCGGGCGCCGACATCGTGAAGGTCGGCATCGGCCCCGGCTCGGTGTGCACGACGCGCATGATGACCGGCGTCGGTTATCCGCAGCTGTCGGCGATCATCGAATGCGCGGACGCGGCGCACGGGCTGTCGGGGCTGATCTGCGCGGACGGCGGCTGCACGACGCCCGGCGACGTCGCCAAAGCCTTCGGCGGCGGCGCGGACTTCGTGATGCTGGGCGGCATGTTCGCGGGGCATGACGAGTCGGGCGGCGAGGTGGTGGAGCGCGACGGGCAGCGTTATCAGCGCTTCTACGGCATGAGCAGCCGTACGGCGATGGACCGCTACGCCGGCGGCGTGGCCGCGCATCGCGCGGCCGAAGGCAAGGAAGTGCTGGTGCCGCACCGCGGTCCGGTTGCGCAGACCGCGCAGGACATCCTGGGCGGCGTGCGCTCGGCCTGCACCTACGTGGGCGCGCGGCGGCTGAAGGAACTGTCGAAGCGCACGACCTTCGTGCGCGTGACCAAGCAGGTCAACGAGGTGTTCGGCAAGGGTTGAGCGTTGCCTCGCGGCCGGCGGTGAGACTACTGCCGCAGCCCCTGCATGAAGTCGGCCACCGCGCGGATCTCCGCGTCGCTCAGGCGCGCGGCGATCTGCTGCATCGGCAGGCTGTTACGGCGGGTGCCGTCACGGAACGCCTTCAGCGTGGCCTCGGTGTACTCCGAGTGCTGGCCGGCCAGACGCGGATACTGGTTCGGAATGCCCATGCCCGTGGGGTTGTGGCAGCCCGAGCAGGCGGGCAGTGCCTTTTCCGGAAGGCCGGCGCGCCAGATGCGCTGACCCAGTTCCAGCGTGTCCTTGTTGCGCGCGCTGCCGAGCTTCGCCGTCTGCGCCGAGAACCACGCGGCCAGATCGCGCTTGTCCTGCTCGGACAGGCTGGCGACCATGCCGTTCATCACGGCGTTCTCGCGCGCGGGCCGCTTCTCGCCAGGCCGGATGCTGTAGTCCAGCAGTTGCTTCAGCAGGTAGTGCGAATGCTGCTGCGCCAGCGTCGGATTGGCGGCGATCGTCGAGTTGCCGTCGGCGTTGTGGCAGGCCGCGCAGGTCTGCGTGGCAATCTGCTGGCCCTTGGCGGCATCCGCCTTCGCGGCGGCCTTGGCCGGTGCCGCGGTCTGTGCGGACGCTGCGGTAACCGCTGCGGCAAGCGCGAGGCCGGTGACGGCGCAGGCCGCTGCCGAAATCAGGGTTGCACACCGGGTTGCACAATTTAGCCGGATCGACGCTTTCATCGGTGCCCTTGCCTTGACGGGATTTGCGGAGTGATGCCGCCCCGCACCCGGAGATTGACCACGGGACGGCCGGTCGGCAAAGCCGCGTATTCTACCGAACTCCCCCGCGCCGACCGCCCCCTTGCCCTCGTCGCTTTTCCACTCCGCCCGCTTCGCCATCTCCGTTGCGGAACTGCCGGCCATCGCGCCGCCGGGCCTGCCTGAGATCGCCTTTGCCGGGCGTTCCAACGCTGGAAAATCCACGGTCATCAACGTACTGACCCAGCAGAAGCGGCTGGCCTTTGCCAGCAAGACGCCGGGGCGCACGCAGCTCATCAACTTCTTCACGCTGTCGGAGCGCGACGAGACCGGACAGCGCGTGGAGCGCGGCCTGCTGGTGGATCTGCCGGGCTACGGCTATGCGAAGGCCGATGCCGCGCAGCGCGCGACGTGGGATGCGCTGGTCGGCGGCTACGTGAGATCGCGGCAGTCGCTGATCGGCATCGTGCTGGTGATGGATGCGCGGCGCCCGTTCATGCCCGGCGACGACGCGCTGCTGCGGTTCGTCGCGACCCGCGGCTGCCTGCTGCACTTCCTGCTGAACAAGTCCGACCAGCTGTCGACCACCGAAAAGCGCGCCGCGCTGGCCGTCGCGCAACGCAGCGCCGAGGCGATCGGCCCGCGCGCCAGCGCGCAGCTGTTTTCGGGGCTCAAACGCGAAGGGGTGGATGAGCTGGATCAGACGCTGACACGCTGGCTTTTCTCATAGCCGGGCGCGCCGCCGTATCATAAAAAATGCCCCGGAAATCCGGGGCAAGAATGCCTTGATGCTTGCCGACCCAAGGCACCCGCTCAGGGAGGTGAAGCGGGAGACGACGGACCGCGGACGCTGTAGCTAGATCAACGCCAACGCCCGTCCTCATGGTCGGAAGATAACGAACGCGGTTTGACGCGACGAGTTGGGAATTCCCCGTATGCAGATCCTTGGCAACTATCCGACCGTGCGCATGCGCCGCATGCGTCGTGACGACTTTTCCCGCCGCCTGATGCGCGAGAACGTGCTGACAGCGAACGACCTCATCTATCCGGTGTTCGTGCTCGATGGGCAACGACGACGCGAAGCCGTGGCGTCGATGCCCGGCATCGAACGCCTGTCGATCGATGAACTGCTGCCGGTGGCGGCGGAGTGCGTGCAGCTCGGCATTCCGGTCATCGCGCTGTTCCCGGTCATCGAGGGGTCGCTGAAGACGGCCGACGGTACGGAGGCCACGAATCCCGAGGGGCTGGTGCCGCGCGCGGTGCGTGCGCTGAAGCGCCACTGTCCCGAGCTGGGCGTGCTGACCGACGTCGCGCTGGATCCGTACACCACGCACGGGCAGGACGGCCTCATCGACGAGTCGGGCTACGTGCTGAACGACGAGACGGTAGCCGTGCTGCTGCGCCAGGCGCTGGTGCAGGCGGAAGCCGGCGTGGACATCGTCGCGCCCAGCGACATGATGGACGGCCGCATCGGCGCGATACGCGCGGCGCTGGAAGGCGCGGGCCACATCCACACGCGCATCATGGCTTACGCGGCGAAGTACGCGAGCGCGTTCTACGGCCCGTTCCGCGACGCGGTGGGTTCGTCGGGCAATCTCGGAAAATCCAACAAGATGGTCTACCAGATGGACCCGGCCAACACCGACGAAGCGTTGTGGGAGGTGGGCCTGGATCTTGCCGAGGGTGCAGACATGGTGATGGTCAAACCCGGCATGCCGTACCTGGACATCGTGCGCCGCGTGAAAGACGAGTTTCGCGCGCCGACCTTCGTGTACCAGGTGAGCGGCGAATACTCGATGCTGAAGGCGGCGAGCGCCAACGGCTGGCTGGACGAGCAGAAGGCGATCATGGAGTCGCTGCTCGGCTTCAAGCGCGCGGGTGCGGATGGCGTGCTTACGTACTTCGCGCTGCAGGCTGCCCGCTGGCTGAAGGAAGCGCGGGAAGCGCGCTGACGCGCACGCGCCGCAGGAACGGGGTCCGCGCGCTCCCATGAAGTGGATCGAGGTCAACGCCCTGCGCGCGACCGAACTCGCCGAGGCGCCGGCGGCGCTGCCGGCCGACGGCTATCTGTGGCTGGACGCGCTGCACGAAGAAGTCTCGACCGATCCCGAAAACCTGCGCGCTGCCGTACAGCGCGTCGCCGGCGTGCGGCTGCACGATCTGCACCTGCAGGACGCGACGAACCTGCAGCATCCGTCGTTCTTCGATTCCACCAGCAGCTACGACATGCTGGTGTTCCGCAAGCTCGCCACCGGCGAGTACAAGCCGCTCGACGAGCGGCCCGCCGGCCGCGCAGACGAACGCCGCGTGCTGCAGGAGATCGTCACGCGGCCCATCACCTTCTTCGTCATGGAGAGATTGCTGGTGACGGTGCGCTCCGGTGGCAGCCGCACGATCGAGATCGCACGCCAGCGGGTGCTGGATCCGCGGCTGCGTGGCGAGGCGCCGACCAGCGACAAGTCGCGGCTGCCGAAGTCGCCGGGCGAACTGATGCTGCGGCTGCTAAACGGACTGGTCGACCGCTACCTGGAGCTGCGCGAGCCGCTGTCGGACCGGCTGGACCGCTGGCAGCGCGATCTGCTGGATCCGCGACGGCCGTTTTCCAACTGGTCGGCGCTGCTGGAGGCGCGTATCGAGTTGCGCAAGCTCGAGAACCTCAGCGAAGGACAGTACGACGCGCTCAACGAAATGCGCGACAGGTACCTGGAAGACACGCCCGAGGACAGCATCAACGATGCCTACCTCGTGCGGCTGAACGACGTGCTGGAACACGTCCAGCGCGTGCAGCACCATGCGCGGCGGCTGGAAGCGTCGGCCGAATCGGCGGTGCAACTGCACTTCTCGGCCAACACGCACCAGACCAACGAGATCATGCGCAAGCTGACGGCCATCGCCGCGATCTTCGCGCCGCTGACGCTGATCACCGGCGTGTTCGGCATGAACTTCGATCGCATGCCGCTGCTGCGCGACCTGCACGGCTTCTGGTGGACCGTGGCCGGCATGGGCGCGATCATGGTCGTCATGCTGCTGTACTTCTGGACGCGGCGCATCCTCGAGCGGCCGCGCACACCCCGGCCACCGCGCTGGCTGCGCTGAGCGCCGCGCGGCGGCGCTCAGCGGACCAGACCGCAACCGGTATAGAGCTGTCCGCGCAACGCGACGACCGCGCGGCGTCCGAAGGCCGCTTCGGACATCGTGTCGCTGCACAGCCCTGGCGAGAGTTCGACGCGGATGCGCGTTCCCTCGTGCATTGCGTCGTATGCGACCGTGCCGCCGGCGGTGCGCAGCCTAGCCGCCGGCAGCTTCAGCGTCGCTTCCGGCGTGCGGAATGCTGCGTCCTGCGCGTCGGCGACGAAGCTCCAGAACGGCTCGTTGCCCGACGCCCATAGCAACGCGCCGGCCGGCACGTTGGCGGGGCGCTGCGCGCAGGACTCGACCCAGCCCAGCGAGCGCTGCAGGTCGGTGGCCGTTACGCGGCCGCCCTCCGTATAGCCGGCGAACTCCAGAAATACGCCGCGCAGCGGATCGGCCGACTGCTGCCAGCGTTGCTGTATCGCGGTGAACAGCACCCTGTCAGGCGTGGCGTCAATGAACGGCAATCCCTGCCCGGCCAGCTTTGCGGCCTTGCCGGTGCCGATGCACGGGCGGAACAGCCATTTGTTGAATTCGTAGCGCGCGAAGCCGGACATCGGCACGTTGGGTGGCACGTCGGACGCAGCGACGGACGGCGCCGACACTCCGAGCAGCGTCGCGAGTGCGATGGTCAGGGCAGGCGTTCTCATGCGGATCAGGTGAGGATCAGGCAAGCAGCGGCGGCTGCGATTCGTCGGCGACCCAGCGCAGATACGGCGGCCAGCCGCCCGCCGGCCAGCACAGGATCTCCGGCACTTCGTACGGATGCAACGCGCGTATTGCGGCCTCGACGTCGCCGTAGCGTTCGCGCACGGTCTTCAGCAGCAGCGGATACTCGTCTGCGCTTTCGATGCGGCCCTGCCAGCGATAGGTGGAGGCTACCGGCGCGAGGCGGTTCGCGCAGGCGACCAGCCGCTGCTCGACCAGTGTGCGCGCGATGCGATCGGCCACCTCCACCGATGGGCAATTGGTCAGCACGATCAGCACTTCGGTCATCGGCGAGTCTTCACGCTGCTCACTTCTGCAACCGCCGCCGCGTGAGCGCCAGCGCCAGCGTGAAGCAGACCACGCCCCACGCCGTCAGCATCAGTACGTCGCGCACGCCGTGCTCGGGCCAGCGGCCCAGCGCCAGCGGGCGCACCAGGTCCACCGCCGCCGTCATCGGCAGCCATTGCGCGAACATGCGCAGCCAGTCCGGCAGCTGCGCCAGCGGAAAGTACACGCCCGACAGGAACACCAGCGGCATCACGACGACGGTGAAGTAGTTGGACAGCAGATCGTAGCTGCGTGCCAGCGCGTTGACGATCAGCGCCATCGCCGCGAACACCAGCCCGATGAAGAACGCGACCGGCAGCACCAGCAACGACAGCGGCTCGCGCGCGATGCCCAGCACCCAGATCATCACCACGATGCACAGCCCCGTGAAGGTCGCCTTGCTGGCTGCCCATACCAACTCGCCCAGCAGCAGGTCGTCGACGGACAGCGGCGTGTGCAGGATCGCGTCCCAGGTCTTCTGGATGCTCATCCGCGTGTACGCGCCCCACAGCGACTCGAACTTCGCCGAATACATGACGCTCATCGCGATGGAGCCGCTGGCCAGGAACTGCAGGTAGGTCATGCCGTCGATGGCCGGCAGCAGGCTGCCCAGCCCGTAGCCGAACGCGATGATGGTCAGCAGCGGCTCGACGACGTTGGTCAGCAGCCGCTCGACGAACAGCTTCCGCCACACCAGGAAGTTGCGGCGCCACACCGGCAGGAAGCGCCACGACAGGCGCGGCAACGTCCACACGGAGGACGGCAGAGAAGCAGGGATCGCGCTCATGATCCGCCCCTCATGACTCGTCCCTCATCTCACGGCCTGTCAGCTTCAGGAACAGGTCCTCGAGGTTGGCGGGGCGGTGCAGGTAACGCAGGCCGGGTGTCTGTTCCAGCGATTGCAGCGCAGGGCCGGCGTCGCGCGCGTAGCAGAATACGGTCTCGCCGGCGATCTCCAGCCGCGCGGCCAGCGGCCGGCCGGCGCGCTGTGCCCATTCGCGTGCGCCCTCGCCGTAGACCTCCACCACCTGCGGCTCGATGTGAGCGCGGATCAATTCGCGCGGCTCGCCTTCGGCGATCATGCGGCCATGGTCGATGACCGCGAGCCGGTCGGCCAGCCGCTCCGCCTCGTCCATGAAGTGCGTGGTCAGCAGGATCGTCTTGCCGCGCGCCATCAGCTGCTTCAGGCGCTCCCAGATCAGGTGGCGCGCCTGCGGATCGAGGCCCGTCGTGGGCTCGTCCATGAAGATCAGCTCGGGATCGTTGACCAGCGAGCGCGCCAGCGTCAGCCGGCGCTTCATGCCGCCCGACAGCTCACCGATGCGCGCGTCCTTCTTGTGTGCGAGGCTGGCGAACTCCAGCAGCGCGGGCAGCCGCTCGCGCATCGTGCGGTCGGGCAGCCCGTAGTAGCGGCCGTAGACGACCAGATTCTCGGTGACCGTGAAGTCCGGATCGAGGTTGTCGATCTGCGGCACCACGCCGACGCGGATGCGCGCGCGGCGTGCCTCGCGCGGCACCGGCTCGCCGACCAGGCGGATCGTGCCCGCATCGGGCTGCACCAGTCCCAGACAGCAGCGCAGCGTCGTGGTCTTGCCCGCTCCGTTGGGGCCCAGCAGCGCATAGCACTCCCCGCGCCGTATGGAGAACGACAGGCCATCGACGACGGGCGTGCCGCCGTAGGACTTGCGCAGGTCGTGCACGTCCAGCGCCGGCGCGCGGGCGAGCACATCAGCGTCAGTGGATGGCAGCGTTTCGAACATGCGGACGGGCAGGCAGATGGCAGGCCCGAGAACCGATAAGAACAAACAAAAGGGCCTGCACGATGGCAGGCCCTGAGTCTAGACGACCGCCGCGCCATACCGGCGCGGTTTCGGTTGCTGCTTAACTGGCTTCGTCGGCCGCTTCGCCCGCTGCAGGCAGCGGACGGTCCACCAGTTCCATGAAGGCCATCGGCGCGTTGTCGCCGACGCGGAAACCCATCTTCAGGATGCGGGTGTAGCCGCCGTTGCGCGCCTTGTAGCGCGGGCCGATCTCGTTGAACAGCTTCACCACCATCTCGCGGTCGCGCAGCCGGTTGAAGGCCAGCCGCTTGTTGGCCACCGTGGGCTCACGGCCCAGCGTGATCAGCGGCTCGACGACGCGGCGCAGTTCCTTGGCCTTCGGCAGCGTGGTCTTGATCGCCTCGTGCCGCAGCAGCGAGTTGCTCATGTTGCGCAGCATCGCCAGCCGATGGCTGGTGGTGCGGTTCAGCTTCCGCAATCCGTGTCCGTGACGCATTTTCTCTTCCTTTCAGTCTATGTTTCCGACTCTTCGATCCCTTGGGGCCTTGGCCCCAGGGGCGGGTCGGTTCTGATTCAGCGAACTACTTATCCAGACCGGCAGGCGGCCAGTTCTCGAGCTTCATGCCCAGCGTCAGACCGCGCGCCGCCAGCACTTCCTTGATCTCGTTCAGCGACTTGCGGCCCAGGTTCGGCGTCTTCAGCAGCTCGTTTTCCGTGCGCTGGATCAGGTCGCCGATGTAATAGATGTTCTCCGCCTTCAGGCAGTTCGCCGACCGCACGGTCAGTTCCAGATCGTCGACCGGCCGCAGCAGGATCGGATCGACCTGCGGCGAACGCGACGCGGCCTGCGCAGCCGACTCGGCCATGCCTTCCAGCGCGCCGAACACCTGCAGCTGGTCCATCAGGATGCGCGCGGACTGGCGCACCGCTTCCTCGGGCGTCATCGCGCCGTTGGTCTCGATGGTCATCACCAGCTTGTCCAGATCGGTGCGCTGCTCGACGCGCGCGGCTTCCACCGCGTACGACACGCGCTTGACGGGCGAGAACGACGCGTCCATGACGATGCGGCCGATGGTCTTCGAATGGTCGTCGCGGAAACCGCGGACATTGCCCGGCACGTAGCCCCGGCCCTTCTCGACCTTGACCTGCAGCTCGATGCGGCCGCCACCCGACAGGTGCGCGATCACGTGGTCCGGATTGACGATCTCCACGTCGTGCGGCAGCTCGATGTCGCTCGCCTTGACCACGCCTTCGCCTTCCTTGCGCAGCGTCAGCGTGACTTCGTCACGGTTATGCAGCTTGAAGACGATGCCCTTGAGGTTCAGCAGGATGTCGACCACGTCCTCGCGCACGCCGTCGAGCGTCGAATACTCGTGCACGACGCCGCTGATCTGCGCTTCGGTGGGCGCGTAGCCCACCATCGACGACAGCAGGATGCGCCGCAGCGCGTTGCCCAGTGTGTGGCCGTAGCCGCGCTCGAACGGTTCCATCGTGACGACGGCCGAATTGGGGCCCACGGGCTCCACTTCGATCGCGCGCGGCTTCAGAAGTCCGGTGCTAATCATTGCTCTGTTTCCCTTCAATACCCTCGGCTCGTTACGCCGATAAGGCTGATGGTTAGGGCTGCGAAATCACGAAGGCTGTCGCCCATACAGCCTTCGTCGTCGGTCCGACACCGCCGGACCGACATATCTGAGGTTCCTTATCGCGAATACAACTCGACGACCAGCGACTCGTTGACGTCCTGCGCGACCTCGCCGCGATCCGGCAGCTGCTTGAACTTGCCTTCGAGTTTCTTGGAGTCCACGTCCACCCACGACGGAAATCCCGACTGCTCGGCCAGCGTCAACGCCTCCTGGATGCGGCCCTGCTTCTTCGCCTTCTCGCGCACGGCGATGAGGTCACCGGTCTTCACGCGCATCGACGCGATGCCGGCGGTTTCGCCGTTCAGCACGATCGCGCGATGCGACACCAGCTGGCGCGCCTCCGCGCGCGTCGCGCCGAAGCCCATGCGGTACACGACGTTGTCCAGGCGCGACTCCAGCAGCATGATCAGGTGCTCGCCGGTGTTGCCCTTGCGGCGCGACGCCTCCTGGTAGTAGCGACGGAACTGGCGTTCCAGCACGCCGTACATGCGCTTCAGCTTCTGCTTCTCGCGCAGCTGCGTGCCGTAGTCGGATTGCCTCGCACCGGAAATGCGGCCGTGCTGGCCGGGTTTGGAGTCTGCCTTGGCCTTCGAATCGAAGGCACGGCGCGAGCTCTTCAGGAACAAATCGGTGCCCTCGCGGCGCGAGAGCTTCAGTTTCGGTCCGGTATAGCGTGCCACTTCGTTCTTCCTCGATGATCCTGCGGCTAAGCCGCATTAAGTCCGCGCCGGTCGCGCGGACAGTGGTTGAGCCGGTGCGTCAGACGCGCCGGCGCTTCGGCGGACGCACACCGTTATGCGGAACCGGCGTGATGTCCTGGATCGACGAAATACGGATGCCGATCGCATTCAGCGCGCGCACCGACGACTCGCGGCCGGGGCCGGGGCCGGTGATGCGCACTTCCAGATTCTTGATGCCGTGCTCCTGCGCGGCGCGGCCGGCGTTCTCGGCGGCCACCTGCGCTGCGAACGGCGTCGACTTGCGCGAGCCCTTGAAGCCCTGGCCGCCGGAGCTGGCCCACGACAGCGCGTTGCCCTGGCGGTCGGTGATCGTGATGATCGTGTTGTTGAACGACGCATGCACGTGCGCGATGCCGTCGGACACGACCTTCTTGACCTTCTTGCGGGCGCGCTGCTGGGCAGCGATCTGCTGCGGAGACGGATTCTTCGCCATGTCTTAAGTCCCTTTCTTCAGCGCCACGCCGGCCTTGCGCGGCCCCTTGCGCGTGCGTGCATTCGTGCGGGTGCGCTGGCCGCGCACCGGCAGGCCGCGACGGTGACGCACGCCGCGATAGGTGCCGAGATCGATCAGGCGCTTGATCGACAGCTGGATCTCGCGGCGCAGGTCGCCTTCGACCGTCGTGCGCGCGATCTCCTCGCGGATGCGCTCCAGCTCTGCGTCGTTCAGTTCCTTGATCTTCTTCGCATATGGAACCGCGGCTGCGTCGAGGATCGCGCGCGAGCGCGCGCGGCCGATGCCGTAGATGGCGGTCAGGCCGATCTCGGCGTGCTGGTGCGGCGGAATGTTGATACCGGAAATACGAGCCATCGCTTACCTCACCCTTGACGCTGCTTGTGACGCGGATCCGTGCAGATCACGCGGACCACCCGCTTGCGGCGGATGATCTTGCACTTGCGGCACATCTTCTTGACGGAAGCCATCACCTTCATGTCGTTCTCCAACCGCGCTACTTGGCGCGGAACACTATGCGGGCCCGCGACAGGTCGTACGGTGTCAGCTCCACCGTCACCTTGTCGCCCGGCAGGATGCGGATGTAATGCATGCGCATCTTTCCGGAGATATGCCCCAGCACCACATGCCCGTTTTCCAGCTTCACCCGGAAAGTGGCGTTCGGGAGATTCTCGAGAATCTCCCCCTGCATCTGGATTGCGTCGTCCTTGGACATCGTTCCCGGGTCAACGCGGCAGCTGACCGCCGAAACCCTTGAAGTTCGTCTTCTTCAGCAGCGACTCGTACTGGTGCGTCATCAGATACGCCTGCACCTGCGCCATGAAGTCCATCGTCACCACGACCACGATCAGCAGCGACGTGCCGCCGAAGTAAAACGGCACCGAGAAGCGCGCGTTCAGGAACTCGGGCACCAGGCATACGAACGTGATGTAGATGGCGCCGGCCAGCGTCAGCCGCATCAGGATCTTGTCGACGTACTTCGCCGTCTGCTCGCCCGGGCGGATGCCTGGCACGAAGGCGCCGCTCTTCTTCAGGTTGTCGGCCGTTTCCTTGCTGTTGAACACCAGCGCGGTGTAGAAGAAGCAGAAGAAGATGATCAGCGCCGCGTACAGGAACATGTACAGCGGCTGGCCCGGCGACAGCGCGGCCGCCAGGTCGCGGATCCAGCGGGTCGCATCGCCCGTCGTGAACCAGCTCGCCAGCGTCGCGGGGAACAGGATCAGCGACGACGCGAAGATCGGCGGGATCACGCCCGACATGTTGAGCTTCAGCGGCAGGAACGAGCTCTGGCCGCCGTAGATCTTGTTGCCGACCTGGCGCTTCGCGTAGTTCACCGTGATCTTGCGCTGGCCGCGCTCGACGAACACGACAAAGGCCGTGACGACGAGGATCAGCGCGATGATGAAGATCGCGGCCAGCGGGCTCAGGCCGCCGGTGCGCACCAGTTCGAACAGGCCGCCGATGGCCGATGGCAGCCCCGCGACGATGCCGGCGAAGATCAGGATCGAGATGCCGTTGCCCAAGCCGCGCTCGGTGATCTGCTCGCCCAGCCACATCAGGAACATCGTGCCGGTCACCAGCGACACGATGCAGATGAAGCGGAACATCAGGCCCGGATCCAGCACCAGCCCCTGCTGCGACTCCAGCGCGACCGAGATGCCGATCGCCTGGAAGATCGCCAGGCCCAGCGTGCCGTAGCGCGTGTACTGCGTGATCTTGCGGCGGCCCGATTCGCCTTCCTTGCGCAGCGCCTCCAGCGAAGGCAGCACGTAGGTCAGCATCTGCATGATGATCGACGCCGAGATGTACGGCATGATCCCCAGCGCGAACACCGAGAAGCGCGACAGCGCGCCGCCCGAGAACATGTTGAACAGACCCAGGATGCCGCCCTGCTGCGTGTTGAACAACGCCCGCAGCTGGTCCGGATCGATGCCCGGCACCGGGATGTGCGTGCCGATGCGGTAGACGACGAGCGCCATCAGCAGGAAGAGCAGCCGACGCTTGAGGTCGCCGTACTTCCCGGTGCTGCCGATCGCCGATGATGCGCTGGTCGCCACTGTGTTCCTGTTTGCCGTGATGCTCGTCTTGCGCCGTTACTGTGCGGCCGCCGCAGAGTCCGCGACCGCATCGTCCACCTTGCCGCCGGCCGCCTCGATGGCCGCCTTCGCGCCCGCGGTCACGCCGATGCCGCGCACCACGACCTTGCGCGTGAGCTCGCCGGTCTTCACGACGCGCGCGTCCAGCGCCAGTGCCGACACGATGCCGGCCTGCTTCAGCACGGCCAGATCGATCTCGTCGAGGCCCAGCCGCTGCAGGTCCGCCAGGCGCACGGTCTCGACGTAGCGCCGTGACAGCGACGTGAAGCCGCGCTTGGGCAGGCGGCGATACAGCGGCATCTGGCCGCCTTCGAAGCCCACCTTGTGGAAGCCGCCCGCACGGGACTTCTGACCCTTGTGGCCGCGTCCGGCAGTCTTGCCCCAGCCCGAGCCGATGCCGCGGCCCACGCGATGGCGCGCGCTCTTGCTGCCCGCCGCCGGTTTCAGATTGTTCAGGCGCATGGTCGATCCCTGCGATTCGTTCGTCGTGTTCGTTGCGTTGCGTGTTGCCGTCGTGGTGCCCGCGTCACTCCGCGATCTGCACCATGTAGGCGACCTTCGTGATCATGCCGCGCACGGCCGGCGTGTCTTCCAGCTCGCGCGTCTGATGCATCTTGCGCAGGCCCAGGCCGCGCACCGTCGCCTGGTGGGCGACCTTCGCGGAATTCGGGCTGCGGACCAGCTTGACCTTCAGCGTCTTTTTCATCGTGTGCCTCGTGTCCGGACTCAGCCGAACATCTCCTCGACGGTCTTGCCGCGCTTGGCTGCGATCTCCGCCGGCGTGCGCAGCTTCGACAGCGCGTTCAGCGTGGCGCGCACCAGGTTGTACGGGTTGGTCGAGCCGTGCGACTTCGCGACAATGTTGCGGATCCCGATCACATCGAAGACCGCGCGCATCGGGCCGCCGGCGATGACGCCGGTACCGTCGGCCGCCGGCGACAGCAGGACCTTGGAGGCGCCGTGCTTGCCTTCGACCATGTGGTGCACGGTGCCGTTCTTCAGCGGCACGCGTTCCATGCCGCGACGGGCCTTTTCCATTGCCTTCTGCACGGCCACCGGCACTTCGCGCGCCTTGCCCTTGCCCATGCCGATGCGGCCGTCGCCGTCGCCGACCACGGTCAGCGCGGCAAAGCCAAGGATGCGACCGCCCTTCACCACCTTGGTGACGCGGTTGATCGCAATCATCTTTTCCTTGATGCCGTCGTCACGATCCTCGGAGACGACACCCTTGGGCTGCACTCTCGCCATGCGGCTTCCCCTTGACCTTATATCCGTTAGAACTTCAGGCCGGCTTCACGCGCGGCGTCCGCCAGCGCCTTGACGCGGCCATGGAATCGGTAACCCGCGCGATCGAAGGCCACGCTTTCGACACCGGCGGCCTTCGCCTTCTGCGCGATACGCGTGCCGACGAGCTTCGCCGCGTCGACGTTGCTGCCGCGGCCTTTGGCCGTCGACAGCTGCGTGCGCACTTCCGGCTCCAGCGTGGAGGCGGAGGCCAGCACCTTGCTGCCGTCGGCCGAGATCACGCTGGCGTAGATGTGCAGGTTCGTGCGGCTGACCGTCAGGCGGTCGGTCTTCTGCAGCGCGATGCGCGCACGCGTGGCGCGTGCGCGGCGCAGACGGGATTCCTTCTTCTCGATCATGGATGTCCTCTGACCCTTACTTCCGCCTTACTTCTTCTTGGTCTCTTTGATGACCACGACTTCATTGGCGTAGCGCACGCCCTTGCCCTTGTAGGGCTCCGGCGGTTTGTAGCCGCGCACCTCGGCGGCCACCTGGCCGACCTTCTGCTTGTCGGCACCCTTGATGACGATCTCGGTCTGCGTCGGCGTCTCGACCTTCACGCCCGCCGGCATCTGATGCACGACCGGATGCGAGAAGCCCAGGGACAGGTTCAGCTTGTCCCCCTGCGCCTGCGCGCGATAGCCGACGCCCACCAGCGACAGCTTCTTCTCGAAGCCTTTGGACACGCCCTGCACCATGCCGGCGACCAGCGCGCGCATCGTGCCGCTCATCGCGCTGGCTTCGCGCGACTCGTCGGCCGCCGCGAACGTCAGCTCGCCGTTCTCCTGCGCGATCTTCACGCGCGCCGACAGCGACTGCTGCAGCGTGCCCAGCGGGCCCTTGACGGTGATGCGGTCGGCCGTCAGCTGGACGTCAACGCCCTTTTCCACGACCACCGGGACTTTTGCAACTCTGGACATGTTCTCTCTCCGCTCCTGTCCGCGCCGCCTCAGGCGACGTAGCAGAGCACTTCGCCGCCGACGCCCTGGCTGCGCGCCCTGCGGTCGGTCATCACGCCGCGCGACGTCGACACGATGGCGACACCCAGCCCGTTCATCACGGCGGGAATGTCGTCGCGGCCCTTGTAGACGCGCAGGCCCGGCTTGGACACGCGCTCCAGGCTCTCGATGACCGGACGGCCGGCGTAGTACTTCAGGCCGATGCGCAGTTCGGGCTTGCCTTCGTTGGCGTCGACCTGGAAGCCGTCGATGTAGCCCTCGTCCTTCAGGACCTGGGCTATCGCCACCTTCACCTTCGACGACGGCATCGCGACTTCCGGCTTCTCCACCCGCTGTGCATTGCGGATGCGAGTCAGCATGTCGGCGATCGGATCACTCATGCTCATGTGCGCTCCTCGCTTACCAGCTGGCTTTGGTCAGGCCGGGAATGTCGCCGCGCATCGCCGCTTCGCGGATCTTGGCGCGCGCCAGGCCGAACTTGCGGAACGTGCCGCGCGGGCGGCCGGTCAGGCTGCAACGGTTGCGCAGCCGCACCGGGCTGGCGTTGCGCGGCAGCGCCTGCAGGCGCTTCATCGCGTCCATACGCTCTTCCATCGAATGCGTCTGGTCGTCGATGATCGCCTTCAGCTCGGCGCGCCGGGCCGCGTGCTTCTTGACGGCGGCTTCGCGCTTGGCTTCGCGGTTTATCAATGCGAGCTTTGCCATTTACCCCTCGCTCAATTGCGGAACGGGAACCGGAACGCGGCCAGAAGCGCCTTGGCTTCGTCGTCCGATTTCGCGGTCGTCGTGATGCTGATGTTCAGACCCCGGAGCTTGTCGATCTTGTCGTACTCGATCTCCGGGAAGATGATCTGTTCCTTCAGGCCGATGTTGTAGTTGCCGCGGCCGTCGAACGCGCGACCCGACACGCCGCGGAAGTCGCGCACGCGCGGCAGCGCCACGGTGATCAGCCGGTCGAGGAACTCGTACATGCGCTCGCCGCGCAGCGTGACCATCGTGCCGATGGCCAGCCCTTCGCGGATCTTGAAGTTCGCGATGGCCTTGCGCGCCTTGGTCACGACCGGCTTCTGGCCGGCGATCTTCGTCAGGTCGCCCACCGACATGTCGATGTTCTTCTTGTCGTTGACCGCTTCGCCGACGCCCATGTTCAGCGTGATCTTCGCGATGCGCGGCACCTGCATCACGGACTTGTAGCCGAACTTGCCCATCAGGTCGGGCACGACCTTCTCGCGGTAATGGGTGTGCAGACGCGCCATTTCCCGATCCTCGCTCTCTAGACCTGCTTACGCCTTGGCGCCGACCACGGCGCCATTGCTCTTGAACACGCGCACGCGCTTGCCGTTGTCCAGCTTCACGCCGACGCGCTCGCCCTTCTTGGTCGCCGGGTTGAACAGCATGACGTTCGACTGGTCGATGGGCATCGTCTTGTCGATGATGCCGCCGGTCACGCCCTTCATCGGGTTGGGGCGCACGTGCTTCTTCACGACGTTGATGCCCTCGACCGTCACGTGCGATGCATCGACGCGGCTCAGCACCGTGCCGCGCTTGCCCTTGTCCTTGCCGGCGATGACGATCACTTCATCGCCCTTGCGGATACGTTCCATGTTCCGCTCTCCTCTTACAGAACCTGTCTTATAGAACTTCAGGCGCCAGCGACACGATCTTCATGAAGCGCTCGGTGCGCAGTTCGCGCGTGACCGGGCCGAAGATGCGCGTGCCGATGGGCTCGAGCTTGGCGTTCAGAAGCACCGCCGCGTTGTTGTCGAACTTGATGGCCGAGCCGTCACCGCGGCGCAGGCCCTTGGCGGTGCGCACGACGACGGCGTTGTAGACCTCGCCCTTTTTCACGCGGCCGCGCGGCGCGGCTTCCTTGATCGTCACCTTGATGACGTCGCCGATGCCCGCGTAGCGCCGCTTGGAGCCGCCCAGCACCTTGATACACATCACCGAACGGGCGCCCGTGTTGTCGGCGACGTCCAGCATCGTCTGCATCTGGATCATGGCTTGATGCCTATGGTTTCCGTTGCTCTATTGGCTTACTAATCTGCCCAACTTGGTCCGCGGCACCCGACGACATGTCGGGGAAACAACGGCCAGTCTTGGTCCCGTCCGGGTGGAGAAGCCCGCATCGCGTTCGCCCTGGACCCCGCCGCCGGCGGGGGGACGAAGCGCAAGGACGCGCTCCGAAATCCTGCTTTACCGCTTGCCTGCTTTCCCCGCCTCGCAGGGCGTGGAAAGCCTAAAAGTATAGCCTCTACCGGGCCTCTGGCGCAAGCCGGAGACCGTTTCTTCTAGATGACCTGCACGGCCTCGACCACGCGGGTCACGGTCCAGGTCTTGGTGCGCGACAGCGGCCGCGACGCGGCGATCTCGACGAGGTCGCCCTCGTTCAGGCCGTCGCTCTCGTCGTGCGCGTGATACTTGTTCGACTTGACGACGATCTTGCCGTAGACCGGGTGCTTCACGCGGCGCTCGACCAGCACCGTCACCGTCTTCGTCATCTTGTTGCTGACCACCTTGCCCACCAGCGTGCGGGTCAGCGCCTTCTTCTCAGTCTTCTCGGTCATTTGGCATCGGCCTTCTGCGCCAGCAGCGTGCGCACGCGCGCGATGTCGCGCCGCGTGCTGCGGATCTGGCAGGTATTCGACAGCTGCTGCGTGGCCTTCTGCATGCGCAGTGAAAAATGCGCCCTCTGCAGCTCCTGCAGCTCCTTGGTCAGCGCGGCCACATCCTTGGCGCGCATTTCCTTGACGTTCATCGTCCTCTCCTTGCCCGCTATGCGCCGAGCTGGCGCACGACGAAGGTGGTCTTCAGCGGCAGCTTGGCGGCGGCCAGCGCGAAAGCCTCGCGCGCCAGCGTCTCGGTCACGCCGTCCAGTTCATAGACGACGTTGCCGGGGCGCACCTCGGCCACCCAGTATTCCGGGTTGCCCTTGCCGTTGCCCATACGCACCTCGGCGGGCTTCTGCGAAATGGGCTTGTCGGGGAACACGCGGATCCACACGCGGCCGCCGCGTTTGATGTGGCGGCTGATCGCGCGGCGTGCCGCCTCGATCTGGCGCGCGGTCAGACGGCCGCGTTCGGTCACCTTCAGGCCGAACTCGCCGAACGACACGCTGGCACCGCGCAGCGCCAGACCGCGGTTGCGGCCCTTGTGCTCCTTGCGATACTTGCGACGTGCTGGTTGCAGCATGGCTTACTCTCCATCCTTCTTGCCACCCTGGCCGGCATCGGCGGGCGACTTCGCAGCGACCTTGCGAACGCGCTTGACGACGGGCTTGGCCGCATCGTCCTTCGGCGGGCTCGCGGGCGCGGCTGCTGCGGCATCGGGCGCGGCGGCAGCGCTGGTTTCGGTGGTCTTGCGCGCACGCTTGGCGGGTGCGCGGCCGGTCGGCCGGCCGTCGGGGCGCGCGTCGCGGCGCGGGCGGCGCTCTTCGCGCTCAGGCACGGCGTCGGCGGCCGCGGGCGCATCGTTGCGGCCCAGCGTGTCACCCTTGTAGACCCACACCTTGACGCCGATGACGCCGTAGGTGGTCTTGGCTTCCGAGAAGCCGTAGTCGATGTCGGCGCGCAGCGTGTGCAGCGGGACGCGGCCTTCGCGGTACCACTCGGTGCGCGCGATTTCGATGCCGTTAAGGCGGCCGGCGCTCATGATCTTGACGCCCTGCGCGCCCAGCCGCATCGCGTTCTGCATCGCGCGCTTCATCGCGCGGCGGAACATGATGCGCTTTTCGAGCTGCTGCGTGATCGAATCGGCGATCAGCTGCGCGTCGAGCTCCGGCTTGCGGATCTCCTCGATGTTCACGTGCACCGGCACGCCCAGCATCTTCTGCAGCTTGACCTTCAGCGTCTCGATGTCCTCGCCCTTCTTGCCGATCACCACGCCCGGACGCGCCGAGTAGATGGTGATGCGCGCGTTCTTGGCGGGGCGCTCGATCAGGATGCGGCCGACCGAGGCCGAACGCAGCTTCTTGCGCAGATACTCGCGCACCTCCAGGTCCTCGAGCAGCATGCGCGGGAACGCCGGGCCGGTCGCGAACCAGCGCGAGCCCCAGTTGCGCGTGACGGGAAGGCGAAAGCCGGTGGGATGAATCTTCTGACCCATATCTGAATTCCTCTGCTCTCGCCTTACTTCTTCTTGGGTTTGACGTCGCTGACCGTCACGAAGATGTGACAGGTCTGCTTGCCGATGCGGGCACCGCGGCCCTTGGCGCGCGCGGAAAAGCGCCGCAGCGTCGCGGCCTTCTCGACCAGGATGCTGCTGACGCGCAGCTCGTCGATGTCCGCGCCGTCGTTGTGTTCGGCATTGGCGATCGCCGATTCCAGCGCCTTCCTGATGATCCCGGCCGCCTTCTTCTGCGTGAAACCCAGGATGTTCAGCGCCTTGTCGACGGGCTTGCCGCGCACCAGGTCGGCAACCAGCCGGCCCTTCTGCGCCGACAGTCGCACGCCGCGTACCGATGCAGTCGTTTCCATCGTCGTCACCTTACCTCTTCGCCGCGGAGGTCTTCTTGTCCGCCGCGTGGCCCTTGAAGGTCCGGGTCAGCGCAAACTCGCCGAGCTTGTGGCCGACCATGTTTTCGTTGATATAGACCGGCACGTGCTGCTTGCCGTTGTGCACGGCGATGGTCAGGCCGATGAACTCCGGCAGGATCATCGAGCGGCGCGACCAGGTCTTGATCGGCTTCTTGTCGCGGATCGCCTGCGCCGCTTCTATCTTCTTCAGCAGATGCCCGTCGACGAACGGGCCTTTCTTCAATGAACGAGACATGGCGATCCCTTACTTGCGATTCCGGCGCTGCACGATCATCGTGTCGGTGCGCTTGTTGTTACGCGTGCGATACCCCTTGGACAGCTGACCCCACGGGCTGACCGGATCGCGCTTGGTGCCGGTGCGACCTTCGCCGCCGCCGTGCGGGTGATCGACCGGGTTCATCGCGACGCCGCGCACCGTCGGCCGCACGCCGCGCCAGCGCATCGCGCCCGCCTTGCCGATCTGCCGCAGGTTGTTCTCTTCGTTGCCGACTTCACCGATGGTCGCGCGGCAGTCGATCAGCACGCGGCGGATCTCGCCGGAGCGCAGCCGCAGCTGCGCGTACGAGCCTTCGCGCGCCAGCAGCTGCACCGACGTGCCGGCCGCGCGCGCGATCTGCGCGCCCTTGCCGGGCTGCATCTCCACGCAGTGGATCGTCGTGCCCACCGGGATATTGCGCAGCGGCAGCGTGTTGCCCACGCGGATCGGCGCCTCGTTGCCGGACATCAGCTGGGCGCCGGCCGCCAGGCCCTTGGGCGCGATGATGTAACGGCGCTCGCCGTCCGCATACACCAGCAGCGCAACGTGCGCCGAGCGGTTCGGGTCGTATTCCAGCCGCTCGACCTTCGCCGGCACGCCGTCCTTGCCGCGCTTGAAGTCGACGATGCGGTAGTGCTGCTTGTGGCCGCCGCCCATGTGACGCGTCGTGATGCGGCCAGCGTTGTTGCGGCCCGACGAGCGCGTCTTTTTCTCGAGCAGGCCCGCGTAGGGCTTGCCCTTGTGCAGGTTGGCGCTGACGACCTTGACCAGCCCGCGCCGGCCGGCAGACGTCGGTTTGACCTTGACGAGTGCCATTTACTTCACCTCTTGCGCGAAGTTGATCTCCTGACCTTCCTTCAGGCACACGTACGCCTTGCGCACGTTGCCGCGCTTGCCGTTGAAACGGCCGAAGCGCTTGCTCTTGCCCTGGGTGTTCAGGATGGAAACCTTGTCGACCTGCACCTTGAACAGGTGCTCGACGGCGGCCTTGACTTCCTGCTTGGTGGCGTCCTGCATCACGCGGAACGCCGCCTGGTTGTTCTTCTCGCCGATCATCGTGCTCTTCTCGGACACGATGGGCGCGAGCAGCACGCTGTACAGGCGGTCTTGCTTGTTGGGCGTGCTCATCCCCACATCTCCTCGAGCTTGGCGATCGCCGGCTTCGTGACGATGACCTTCTTGTAGTGGACCAGCGACAGCGGGTCCGCATAGCGCGGCTCGATGATCAGCACATTCTTCAGGTTGCGCGACGCGAGATACAGGTTCTCGTCCACCGCGTCAGTGATGATCAGCACCGACTCCAGGCCCCAGGCCTTCAGCTTGTCGGCGAGCTGCTTGGTCTTCGGCGAATCCACCGTCAGGCCGTCGACCACCGCGATGCGGTCGTCCTTCGCGAGCTTGGACAGGATCGACGTCATGCCCGCGCGGTACATCTTCTTGTTGACCTTATGCGTGAAATTCTCGTCCGGAGAATTCGGGAAGGCGCGGCCGCCGCCACGCCAGATCGGGCTGGAGGTCATGCCCGCGCGCGCGTTGCCGGTGCCCTTCTGGCGGTACGGCTTGCGCGTCGAGTGCTTGACCGTCGTGCGGTCCTTCTGCGCGCGGGTGCCCTGGCGTGCGTTCGCCTGATAGGCGACGACGATCTGGTGCACCAGCGCTTCGTTGAATTCACGGCCGAACAGCGTTTCCGGCGCGGGCGTCGTGCCGGCGGCCTGGCCTTGCGAGTTCAGTAGCTTCAGTTCCATCGCGCGGTCTCCTTAGGCCTTGGCCGCAGTCGTGCCAACTGCCTTGGCCTTGGCGGCCGGGCGCACG
>Ga0307505_10000838_pt1 | contig 29752 bp, 22 predicted proteins | sample 23_S_MG_FD_202183 | JGI IMG/M metagenome (GOLD analysis project Ga0307505, IMG submission 202183) | Soil microbial communities from Populus trichocarpa stands in riparian zone in the Pacific Northwest, United States - 23_S | ecosystem: Environmental > Terrestrial > Soil > Riparian zone > Trees... | reverse complement strand
CCTGACCCCCGGCCCCTGACCCCTAAGTATTGCCCCTCGCCCCTAGTTTGCTCCCTCGCCCTTCAGCCGCGCGATCTCGCCGGCCACGCGCTGCGCGTCCATCGCCGGATCGACGTCACGCTCGACCTGGCGGATGGTCAGCGTCGGATCGATGAGAAACGTCCAACGCTTCGACATCGTCATCACCGGCATCTTGGCGCCGTATGCTTTGGTGACAGCGCCGTCGGGATCGGCGAGAAGCGGGAAAGCGAGCCGATGCTTCTCGTGAAAGGCGGCCTGGCTCTCCACTGTGTCGGTGCTGATGCCGTAGACCTCCGCGCCCTCGGCGCGGATCACCTTGATACTGTCGCGGAAAGCACACGCTTGCGCGGTGCACCCGGGCGTGTCCGCCTTCGGGTAGAAGAACAACACCGTCCACTGTCCCTTGCGCGACGCGAGGTCGAACTCGGCGCCGTCGTGACTCTTCGCGGTGAACAGCGGGGCGGCGTCTCCAGCCTTCAACTCGACAGCACCGGCAGGCGCGGCGAGCAGAGCCACCGACAGCGCGGCGGCGATCGTTTGTATTCGCATGGCGCTCAAGCTACCCGCTCCGACGCGGCAGGGATAGCTGTCAGCTGTCAGCTATCAGCTATCAACTCTCAGCTATCAGCTATCAGCGGCCGCCAGGGTCGATCGTTTTTCCGCGAGAGTGTCCATTCTCCGCCAGACGTGATGTCTTCACCGAAGGATCCAGCGGCAAAGCCGGGGGCCCACTGAGAGCTGACAGCTGATAGCTGAAAGCGGGCGATGCCGAAGGCATCGCCCTCGGTTTGAACCGCTGCCGGCACCGGGTTAATGGGGCGCATGCTTCTCAACTATCGGTTAGCCGTCGCCGCACTCGCGTGCTTCTCGCTCACCTGCTCAGGCGGTTCGTCGTCGGATCCGGAGCCGGACGGCGTTCCGCCCGAAGTGCTTGCACACGCGGCGGACTGGCCACTGCCGGGTCGCGACTACAACAATTCGCGGGCGACGAATGATTCGACCATCGACTCGTCGACCGTGGCCACTCTCGGCATCGCATGGTCGGCGCCTTTGCCGGGCGCCGGTGCCTACGGCAACGCGGCGACCACCCCGCTCATCCTCGGGGACACGGTGTACATCCAGGATCTGTCGGCGAACGTTCACGCCTTCGACCGCGAGAGCGGCGAGCCGCGTTGGCAACACTTCGAGCGCCAATTTCTCATCGGCCCCAACGGCGTGGCGGTTGGCTGGGGGAAGGTGTTCGCGATCGACGGCTTCAAGGGTGTGATGGCGCTCGACGCGGAGACCGGGGCAGTGCTGTGGCGGCAAACCATCACGCGCACTCCCAGCGAGGGAGTCGATATCCAGCCGACGGTGTTCGCGGACCTGGTGCTTGCCAGCACCGTCCCGATCAGCCTGAACGGCGTCTATACGGGTGGTGATCGCGGCGTCCTGCACGGCCTCGACATCGAGACCGGCGCCGGCGTTTGGGAGTTCGACACCGTCGACTCCGACGATCTATGGGGCAACCCGGATATCAACTCGGGCGGCGGTGCGTGGTATCCGCCGGCGATCGACATCGACCGCGGCTGGGTGTTCTGGGCCGTCGCCAATCCGGCGCCCTTCGCCGGAGTCCCCGGATTCCCCAACGGCAGCAGCAGGCCGGGGCCCAACCTCTACACCAACTCGCTCGTCGCGCTCGATGCGGTCTCGGGCGATCTGCAGTGGTTCCGGCAGGCGATCCCGCACGACATCTTCGACCACGACCTGGTGCACAGCGCGCTCGTCGAAATCGGCACCGGCGGCAATCGCCGCACGGTTGTGATCGCGACCGGCAAGGGCGGCACGGTGATCGCGCACGACATCGATACTGGAGCACTGCTGTGGGAGACACCGGTCGGCCGCCACGAGAACAACGACCTCGAGGAGCTGCAGGGGCCGACCGCGATCTGGCCCGGCACCTACGGCGGCGTTCTAACGCCGCCCGCCGCGACCGACGGCGTCGTCTACGTCGCGACGATCAATGCGCCGAGCACGCTCTCGCCGGAGGTCCCGGGGTACATCGGCGCGCCGCTCGGCGTGGCCAATGGCCAGGTCGTCGCGATCGACGCATCGAACGGCGCCATTCTATGGGATGTCGAGGTCCCCGGTGATCCGCTCGGCGCATGTACCGTGGTCAACGACCTCGTCTTCACGGCGACGTTCGACGGCCGAATCTACGCGCTCGACCGCGCCACCGGCGCCGAGATCTGGACCACCCAAGCCCCGGGCGGCATCAACGGCTGGCCGGCCGTCGCCGGCGACCTCCTCATCTGGCCGGTCGGCCTCTCCCGGCCGCCGAGCCTGGTGGCCTTTCGCGTCGGGGCAGTCGGTTCGTAGACCGCTCCGTGGTATGGGTCGCGGACGATGAACACCTGGTCCCCTGCCCCGGCAACGGCCGGTCGCAACGCCGCGCACGGCGCGATCCTCGACCTCTCGAAGGCCGAGTTGGAAGCCGTCGTCGCCGAGTTGGGCGAGCCGCCGTTTCGCGCGCGGCAGCTGTGGAGCGCTCTCTACCGTTCTCTCTCGCCGTCGTTCGACGACATGACCACGCTAGCCGGCTCGCTGCGCGAGAAGCTGCGCGAGAAGTTCGCCATCGACGCGCTGCAAACCGCGCTGCACGACATCTCGAAGGACCGTTCGACCGACAAGCTGCTGTTCCGGCTGCGCGACGGCGAACTCATCGAAACGGTGCTGATGCGCTACGCCGCCGACGGCCACCGCAAACACCGCAAAACGGTCTGCGTCTCGACGCAGGCCGGCTGCGCGCTCGGCTGCACCTTCTGCGCCACCGGCCAGCAGGGGTTTCGCCGCCAACTCACGGCGGGCGAGATCGTCGCCCAGGTCATGCACGTCGAGCGACTGGCGCGCGCCGAAGACGAGGCCGAGATCGCCGCGGGGACGCGCAGCCGCGGCGAGCGACAGGGTGTGACCAACGTCGTCTTCATGGGCATGGGCGAACCGCTGGCCAACTACGACAACACCATGGCGGCGATCCGCGTGTTGAACGACGAGCAAGGCCTGCACATCGGCGCGCGCCACATCACGGTGTCGACGGTCGGCTTGTCGCCACAGATCCGGCAGCTCGCCGGCGAGGACCTGCAGATCAATCTCGCCGTATCGCTGCACGCGCCGGACAATCACACTCGCTCGCAGACGATGCCGATCAACGCGCGCTACCCGATCGAAGACGTTCTCGAGGCGTGCCGCGAGTACATCCGCCACACCAAGCGCCGCATCTTCTTCGAGTACGTGTTGCTGAGCGGTCAGAACGACAGCGTCGCGCAGGCCGCGGCCTTGGGGCGTCGGCTGCAGGGGATGTTGTGCCACGTCAACCTGATCCCCGTGAACCCGACCGGCGAGGGCCCCTACCCGCGGCCGCGGCGCGAGACCGCCGCCGAGTTCCAAGCGGCGCTCACGCGCCACGGTGTACCGTCGACGGTGCGCATGGAGAAGGGCATCGACATCAACGCCGGCTGCGGCCAGCTGCGTGCGCGTGCGCTCGGTGCCGTCTCATCGTAGTCGGTTCGCGGGTGCGCACTCGATGTGAGGTTCTGCAGGATTCAGGATTTAGGGGTCGGGGGCCAGGGGTCAGGGGTCAGGGGCGGTGCAATCGCCGCGTTCCGCGGCGATTGTTACCATCGTTTTCAGCGGGGACCACTTCGTGCTCTTCGTGATCTTCGTGGGTCGCAATGACAGGTGCGCTTGCCACGCCCTCGCACTCGGCAGCGCGGCGCAGTAGAAGGTCGCGGCATGGGACTGTGTGAGAACCGCGTCGCTCTGGTGACCGGGGCCAGCCGCGGTATCGGCAAGGCGATCGCGACGCGGCTGGCCGCCGAAGGGGCGTCCGTCGTGCTCTCGGCATCGCGGCTCGGCACTCACGCGCACATGGTCGGCACCCTCGATCGCGCGGTCGCCGACATCGTGGACGCGGGCGGACGCGCCGCCGCGGTGACGGCGAATCTCGTCTCCGAAGAAGAGCGCGGCGATCTGATCGCGCGCGCCGAGGCGGTGTTCGGCCCGATCGACATCCTCGTCAACAACGCCGCGATGGGCCGTTGGGCGCCGCCCAGCGAGTCGCCGCTGAAGGACCGCCGCAAGTTGTTCGAGGTCAACCTGCACGCGCCGATCGATCTGGCGCAGCAGGTGCTGCCCGGCATGCGTAGCCGCAAACACGGCTGGATTCTCAACATCAGCAGCGACTCGGCCCGGCAACCCCCAGTACCGTATCGCGACAGCGCCGAGACGATGTACGTGATCACCGCCTACGGCGCGTCCAAGGCGGCGCTCAACCGCTACACCGAGGGACTGGCGCACGAGGTCGCCGGCGACGGCGTCTTCGTCAACACCCTTTCTCCGGTGGCGATCGTGCTCTCCCAGGAGGCCGCGCGCTTCTCCGGGCAGCTGGCGGCGGCAAATCCGGACATGGTCGAGCCGGTCGAGGTCATGGTCGAGGCCGCCATCGAGTTGGTGACGGAGCGCCACGTCGGGCAGATCGCCTACAGCCGTCCCCTCCTCCACTCGGTCGGGCGGCCGGTGCGCAGCCTCGACGGCAAGACGATCATCGGCAACGCCTTCATGCCGGCCGACCTGTCCGTCATCATTTAATTCGAACTCACCACAGAGGCACTGAGAGCACAGAGAATGAACGGCTTCGAGAGACTCGCCCCAAGTGGCCGCAAACCCCATCTCCAGTGGGGTTCGGTGTCGATTCATCGCTCCGCGTTTCGTCGGTATACTCTCTGTGTTCTCAGTGTCTCCGTGGTGAGGTCTTTTGTTTTCTGAGGGCCGGTGCCGGCGATGTGGTTCCACTTCGACTTCGCCAACTACGCCACGATGATCCGCCTGGCGTGGGGCGAGAAGATCCCGCGGGTGCGGATCTACTTCCTCGCCTTGCTGCTGCTATGGATACCGCTCGTCGCCGCGTTCCACGCCGTCTGCTTCTTCCTCGACGGCATCCTCTTTCCCGGACTGTGGCGAACGCCGATTCGCCAGCCGATCTTCGTACTCGGGCACGCGCGCAGCGGCACCACGCACGTCCACCGCCTCCTGATGCGCGACGAGGGACGCTACAGCTCCTTCCTGTTCTACGAGATGTTCTTCCCCTCGCTGCTGCAGAAGAAGATCATCCGTTTCTTCGCCCGTCTCGACCGCGAGCGTTTGGGCGGCGCGGCCGAGAAGCGCGTGCGCGCCTGGGAAGACCGCCATTACGCCGCCGTGCGCAAGGTGCACGAGATGGGGCTGACCGAGCATGAGGAGGACGACATCGTCCTCTACTACTCGTGCGCCTCCGGCTACTGGATCAGCAAGATGCCGTACATGGGTGACCTCGACTTCTACTCGGTCGACCGCTGGCCACCGCGCAAGCGCCGGCGATTGATGCGGTTCTACAAGGAGTGCGTGCGGCGCCAGCTCTACCTCAACGGCGGTGACAAGGTGCACCTCAGCAAGAACCCGATCTTCGCCGGCCGCGTCGAGGCGCTGCTCGAGACGTTTCCGGACGCGCGCATCGTCGTGCCGGTGCGCCATCCGGAGGAGACCATCCCCAGCCTGCTCAAACTCCTCTCGGGCGGCTGGCGACGGTTGCGCTGGGACCCCGAGCGAGTCCGCCGCTGCCAGCGTGTCCTGGCCGGCCAATCGTTCCACACCTATCGCCATCCGCTCGAAGTGATCGCGCGGCATCCAGCGACGCGCAGCGCGGTGATCGACTACCGCGAGCTGGTGGAGGATCCGGCGGCGGCGATCCGCCGGCTCTACGACGAACTCGACATCCCGATGACGCCGGCGTACGAGGCCGTGCTCGCCGAGGAGTCGGCGCGCGCCCGCAAACACGTGTCGGGGCATTCGTACAGCCTCGAAGAGTTCGGCCTCGACGCCGGCGCCATCCGCGCCGAGTTGGGAGACCTCTACGAGCGCTTCGGCTGGCCCAACGCCGGTGCCACCGCGCGGCGATCGGCGATCCCGCCACAATCACTGAGCCCACAAGCGGCACACGAAGACAGTAAGGGTTGAGGAAGGAGGACCTGCGGGCTTTGCCTGCGGGGCCGAGCCCATCGGAGTGCGAAGCGCGCACGGGGGCAATTTTCAAAATGGTGAGCAAGGAGGCCCCGCGGGCTTTGCCCGTGGGGCCGAGCCCATCGGAGCGCGAAGCGCGCACGGGGGCAATTTTCAAAGGAGACAGGCGATGACCGATCCGGCCGACCCGACGAACCGCGACACTCGCGCGACCTTGCGCGCGGCGTGGGACGAGTTCATCGCCGAGTTGCAGCGCGCGCGCGACGCGATCGATCACCCCGAGCTGATGCCGCCGCCCGCGAGCGATCGCGTTCTCGCCGAGGGCTACCGCTACCTGATGGGGTTCGTCCACAGCGGCGTCGAGCGCGCCTTCTTCGAGGACGCGCGGTTTCCGTTCGTTCGCCACGCGCTGCAACTAATCAACAAGGGGACCATCGACAACGCCGACGCCATCTACTTCATGGCGCCCATCGACGGCCACGAAAGCTATGTGCTGCGCGGACGGGTAGCCGATCACCGCCACTGGCGCGGCGCGATACCCGCGCCGGCCGGACGCCTGGCGCCGCGGTATCTCATCTTCGAGTTGAGCGACGGCTGCATCGCCGGCGACTCCGGCAGCCTGACCGAGCTGCGGCCCGGCGTGAAGGTGCAGACCGGCAAACTCGATTCGACAGAGTTCGAGGTCGATACGAGCGGCTGCTTCGAGATCCTGCTGGCACCGGAACGACCGGCGGGCCACACCGGCAACTTCATCGCCACCCTGAAACGGAGCAAACGCCCCGAGCACTCCGACCGCTACGCCTGCTGGGTGAGCGGCCGGCAGCTCTTCTGCGACTGGGAGCGCGAGGACCCGGCGCCGCTCACCCTCGAGCAGCTCGGTGCCGAAGGCGGTCATCCACACCCGTACGATGCGGACACCGCCGCCGCACAACTGCGGCGCATGGGCTCGCTGGTGCGCGGGCAGATGCACTTCTGGAATGAGTTCAACACTGTGCTGCTCGAAACGCACGGCAAACGCGACGGCGGCGGCGGCGGCGGCGATCGTTTCATGCCGCGCAACGCCTTCAACCGTCCGAACGCCGCGTCGCGCGAGACCGGCGGCGGTCAGAGCACCAACATCTATGCCGGCGGCGTCTTCGAGCTCGAGCCGGACGAAGCGCTGATCGTCGAGTCGCGCGTCGCCGTCGAGCCGCAGTACACCGGCTTCCACCTCGCAAACCTATGGGGCGAGTCGCTCGACTTCGCCAACCACCAGAGCAGCCTCAACGGCTGCCAGAGCGAAGTCGACGCCGACGGCGTGCGCCGCCTGGTCATCGCGCACGGCGACCCCGGCATCGCCAACTGGATCGACACCACCGGCCAACGCGAAGGCTACATGGCGGCGCGTTGGGCGTACTCGACCCAGCCGCCGCAGGACAACTGGCCGGTCATCTCCGCCACGAAGATCCGCTTCGACGAGATCCGCCGGCACCTTCCGCCCCACGTGCGCTCGATATCAGCTGAGCAACGCGCCGACGCGATCCGCATCCGCCGCGAGCACGTCCTGCGCCGCTACCGGGTGTTTTGATCGCGAGACTCACTCGCGCGGCCACGCGATTGGATCGTGGCTTCTCATGTTCTTCTCGCGCCAAGACGCAAAGACGCCAAGGTTCCTCGAGTTCGGGACGAAGTATCTGCGCAGATGCCAACGTGTCCTGAACGTCCGGTCGCCCATTTCTTCTTGGCGGCTCGGCGTCTTGGCGCGAGAGAGTTTCTTTTTGCGGGGGACACGTTCTCAAAATCGCGAAGAGAAGGGCACGAGATCTCAGTCGAAAATTGACGGCTGATTCATCATGTGGGATGAAGGCCGCATGGTCTCGTACGCAGTGTCGAGGATCTGCTCCGCGATGAATTCGCGTCCGTGCGGAGCTGCGTCGCGCGCCTTGGGGCTGACACTGGTCGCCATCTGGCTGGGCGCGCCGGCAATGGCGTCTTGGGAGGATAACCAATGCGTCGCCTGCCACGAGGCCGAGCGTCTGCCCATCTCCCTCGGGCATAGCTTCGAGGAGTGGCGCGCTTCGGAGCACGCTCGCAGTGGCGTCGCCTGTGAGAAGTGTCACGGCGGCGACCCTACGCAGAAAGACGAAGCCGCGGCGCATCGCGATGTCCTCCCGGCGGCCGATCCGGCGAGCCTGGTCAGTCCGCGGCGCATCGCGGCGACCTGCGGCGGCTGCCACGAGAAGGAGTTCAAGGCGTACTCCGGCACGGTGCACGCGCAGCAGGTCGCGCAAGCCGGTGAAGGCGCCACCTGTTACACGTGTCACGGTTCGATGGCGACCAGCCTGCCGTCTCCGGCGGAACTCAGTTCGCGCTGCTCGGTGTGTCACAAGAAACCGGTTCAGGCGCAGGTGGCGCTGGCGATGTTGGCAGCGACGAAGATGCACCTCCATCGCACCCGGCGTAATCTCGACAAGGCCACAGAGACCGATCCGGAATGGGCCATCGGCGCACAGAGCCGCTTCCGGGAACTGGAACAGCGCTACCGCGACCTCGAACCTGCTTGGCACGTGTTCGCGGTCGACACCGTCGTCGAGCAGAGCCGCGCCCTAGTCAAGCTCGCCAAGTTGCTCGACGAAGAGATCAGCGTCCGCGCCCAGCTGCAGCACTGAGTCATTCCAAGCTCAAGTCTCGGGCCCTTCGGTGTTTCGGATAGAGTCTGGCGCGCTTGCCGGTGCCACGGGCGTTTCGGGTTCTCGCTCGTGCGTTCGCGACGCGGGCGGCTGGCCGTTCCACCACGACCAATCCATCGGGTAGACGTCCGGATCGAAGATCACCCAGTAGAAGTGCCAGACCAGAATCGCGAGCGTGGCCAGCACCGCCTCCCAGAAATGAAGCGCGGTTGCCACGTCGACCGCCCAGGATGGCAGATAGCGCAGCGTCAGGTTTTCGAACCACAATAGCACTCCGGTGAGCGTCATCACCGCCGTACCCCACAAGAACGCCCAGTACTCCGCCTTCTCTGCGTAGTTGAATGTACCGGAGCGCGGCGGATGGGGTCGCCGGCCGAAGTAATACGCCAGTGTCAGCCGCAAATTCACCAGGTCTTGGCGCGCGGGGAAGATACGTCGCATGCAGCGGCGCTGCTCGCGATCGAACATCAGATGGACGACGTGCCAGCCGAGGGCGACGAGGAGTACGATGGCCGATAGGCGGTGGATCAATCCGCGCAGGGCGAAGTCGGACTCCCAGCGCAGTAGCGGCGCCGCCCACCAGCTCTCGGGATAGGTGAGTGCGAACCCGGTGTATACCAACACGCTGAAGCTCACCATTACCAGGCCGTGTTGCCAGCGCACGATGCGGCTCATGCGCGGCGGCCGCCCCGGAGGGACCGGCGGCACCGCCGGTCGCGGCGAGCGGGCCTTGCGACCGATGTCCAGGAGATTGTGCACCGCCATCGATCCGATGGTGATCCCGATCAGCCACAGGTAGATGATGCGGACCCAACCCGCCGCCCACGTCCCCGTCGATTCGGAGAGGCCGTGCACGCTGCCGATCGCAAACGTGGAGCCGGCGCCGGGATGGCACTGGCCGCAGGTGGCGGCGAGGTTGTCGGGGTGGATCGTCGACCGCGGGTCGCTCGACGGCAGAATGTTGTGCACGCCGTGGCAGCTGTCGCAGTGCGCCACGGTCTGGCGGCCGGCGCGCAGCGAGAGCCCGTGGAAGCTGTCTCGAAACGTCGAGACGTTGTCGACCGAAAGGCCGAACTTCTCGCTGAGCCGCTCGTCGGCGTGGCAACGCCCGCAGGTCTGGGTGGAGACGTTGGCGGCGGCGACCAGCGACGTCTGCTCGCTCGATCCGAGGATGCGGTGTTCGCCGTGGCAGTCGGTGCACGCCGGCACCTCGCGGATACCGCGAGCGAGCGCGACGCCGTGCACACTGGTGCCGAATTGTTGCGCGATGTCCTCATGGCACTTGCCGCAGGTGGTCGAAATGTTGGAGCGGGCCACGGACGACTGAGGGTCGTGGCTCGGCAGAATGTCGTGCACCCCGTGGCAGTCCGAGCAGACCGCCCCCGGTCTGCCCGCCGCTATGGCACGCGCGTGACCGCTCTCAAGGTAGGTTTCGACCGAGCGCACCAGCGGAAGTTTGAACTTGCCGGCCAACTCCTGCTTGGCGTGGCATTGGGCGCAGGTGTGAACGAGGTTCGACCAATGCGCTTGCGACTTCGGGTTGTCGTGCGAAAGCGTCGAGTGGATCTCGCCGTGGCAGTCGGCGCAGGCGGCCGCTTCCTTCACTCCCTTCTCGCGCGCCGTGCTGTGGGTTCCCCGTCGGTAGGCATCGACCGAATCCGCGTGGCAGCCGGCGCACACGTCGAGCGTCACGGCCGGCAGAGTCGCGGGGTGCGGGATCTCCGCGGCGGCGGCGTGACAGTCCGTGCAATCGAAGAGGCTGTGCACCGAATTGCCGAAGTGCTCGCCGTCGACGAAGACGGACTCGCCTGCCGGATCGCGAAGTTCGCGATCGGAGTGGCAGCTCAAGCATACTTCCTTGTTCTCCGCCGCGGCCGGGTCGCCGCAAAAGGCGACGATGCAGCAAAGCAGAGCGATGGGCAGTCTCGGTCCGCGTCGATCGGGGAAACGCCGGTCCAGGAGATCGCGATGTCTGGTCACATGCGAACCCTTTCCATAGCTGTCCCTACGATTGACCACGCCTGGGCGCAAGTTCTCGCGGCACACGGCCGGACTATCGTGCGATCGTGATTTGACCGGCGCCCCCCCTTCTCTCAGCGCCGGCTTTGCCCGTCAATTCGAGTCGGTGGGAAGTGCGAAGCCGAAAAGCACGTCATCCCGGCCAAAGCCGGGATCCAGGTGGGGCGGCGGTGGCATGAGGCCTGGACCCCGGCTTTCGCCGGGGTGACGAAGTGGGATGGCGATTGAATTGGCGGGCAAAGCCCTCAGCGCCTCGGCGCCTCCGCGCGATCAATTCCTTGCGCGCGACGCTCAGGCGCGCAGCCAGCGCACGCCCTCGTCGGCGGTGATCCGCACCGTCCGCCCCGGAATTGGATCGAACAGTTCGCCGTCGAAAATCAGACCGCCGTCGAGGCGGACCTCGAGTTCATGCACGTTGCGCGAGTGATAGCCGTTCTCCGGGCTGACCAGCGCGCCCGGGCGGCCGCGCAGGATGCCGATGGCGACCCGGCCCAAATGCTCCACGCTGGCCTCGACGAACGTCGTCTGCAGCGGCGCCGGCTCCTTTCCCCAGAACGGGGCGATCCCCAAGAAGAGGTGGCGCAGGGTACACACCATCGCCAGCCGCATGATCCGCGGCGCGAACGGCTCGCCGTCGAGTGTCACCTCGATTTCGTCGTCCGCCAGGATGCCACCCGCGTCGCGCCTGACCGCGGCGCGCACCACCAACGTCGCGGTGACCACCCCGGCCCCCCACGTGCCGCGCGCCTTGCCCTCGGGAAACGACTCGTGAACGAGCCGAACGGCGCGGTGGAGCATGCCGAAGCCGAGAAACGTTCCGTACTGCACGCCCTCCTCGATCTCGGCGCGAATCACCGGGCGCTGGACGATCAACTCCCTCATTCGGCCGGCACCGACCGCTTCGATGAGGGCGCTGAGCCCCCGCACCGGGTTGCGCAGGCCGCCGAGATCACCGGCGATGGTGTTCGTGCGCCCCGCGCAGAGCGGAGCGAGCCACGGCTGCCACCCGTCGTCGCCCTTGCGGCGCAAGTGCGTCAACGCGTGCTGGACGGTGCCGTCGCCGCCGTTGAGCACGAGGATGTCGATCTCGCGTCCTTCCATCTCGGCGAGGGCGGGCGCGACGTCCTCGCCGTTCGATGTTTCGAGATGGAACACGTCCGGGTGGCGCGCCAGAAGGCTCAATACCTGATCGATCTTCGAATTGCGCTGGTCGGCGCGCAGGTTGGAGAGAACTCCGATGCGCACGATCACCGGCCTCCGCGACCGGGCTGCGCCCTTGTTACAACCGAGCGCGCCGCGCCCGCCGAGATGGAACCCATCATCGCTCGTCTCCCTCCGCCCGTCGCGGGACGAAATCACCCCGTGAACATCCGTCTGGTTTCAGCACAGAGGAGAACGCCTGGCTACCCTCCCGGACCCCGTGCGGCAAAGGGACCGAGGCAGGGGTTCCACCGTCCCGTTCGCCCGGCTCAGCGAAACGCGCCGGCGCGCCAGGCGCGCCATACCTCGCGGGCGAGCGCGAGCAGCGGCACCGGTTTCGAGCGCCAGTCCTTGTCGAAGCGAAACTCGCCATGGCGTTCGATCTTCCACATCACGTACTCCGGACCGCCGTCGACGGTGTAGGCGTTTCGCAAGATCCGCAACACCGTCAGGAGTTTCGAATACACCCGGCGCTTGCGCCACTCACGCAGGCGTCGGGCGCGTTCCGCGCTCGGCATCGCGACCGTCCAGCCCGCGCCCTCGCGCGTGACCGGGAAGGGCATCGCCGCGAGCGCCAGAGGCGTGGCCGCGTCGTAATACTCGGCGAAGCGATCGAACAACTCCGCCGAGCGGTCGGGGCCCTCGGCGCGCAGCTCGGTGTCATAGCTCTCCGAGAGCCCCTCGACCCACAGCTCGCGTGCCGAGAAGGTCGGGGGCACCAGTGCCAGGGCATTGCGCGTGAACGTCTCGACGGCGGTCGCGAGGCCCCGTGCAAGGGTGCGAACGACCTCGGGCGAGGCGGCGTAGACGACGGCCGAAGGCTGCGCGAATCGTCCCCAGAAGTAGGATTCGCGGGTGCTGTCGGCCATGTAGGAGACGAACGACGACAGCGTGACGACGGCGTACTTGGCGCGCACCGTGATTCCTTCGGACTGCACGGACAGGAAGAAGACGTTCGGCGGCAACATCCGGTTGAGCCAGACCAGCAAGCGGCGGTCGTACGTCGTCTCGTAGGCATCGACGAGCACGTAGAGGTCGAGGACACCGTCGCTGTCGCCGGCGACGCGCAGGCAGGACCCGTAGAACACGACCGCGAGCGTTCCCGGACATCGCAGTCGCGCCGCCTCGGCGAGAGCGCGCGCCCCGGCGGAGACCTCGCGGTCGAACTGCGCCGCGACCACCGCTTCAAGCGCCGCGCGATCGCTCACCCTCGTCCCATTCGCAGAAAGCTCGCCGCCGCCGGCGCCGTGATGCGGACGTGCGTCCCGGCGCCGACGTCGAACAGCTCACCGTCGAGAGTGAAGCCGGCGTCGATCTCGAGATCGAGCACGTCGCCGTTGTAGCTGGTGTAACCGTTCTCGGGCGTGACGAAGCGGCCGCGCCGACCGCGCAGCGCCGGCACCATCGCGAGCAGGAGCCGGCGCGGCGAATAGCCGAGGGCGGTGAATCGCAGGCGGCCGGGTTCGTCGCCCCAGAACGGCCGGATGCCGAGGAACAGGTGGTCGAGTGTGGAAGCGACGACGCCGAGGTGCGGTCCGCCGCGCACCGGGCGGCCGTCGATCGTCCCGTCGAGCCGCATTTCCGGGAAGATGTCCGCCGAGCGGCCGCTGAGGATCGTGACGATGAACCAGGCGACGGTCACCGCGGGTCCGGTCTGCCCGTGCGCGCCGCGCGACTCGATCTCGCGTTTGTAGAAGTTGATCGCGTTGTAGATGGCGCCCGCCGAGAACTGCATCGCGCACATCGGCCGCTCCCACAGCGGCGACTCGACGCGCAACACCGGCCGCGGCGCGATGTGCCCCTCGAGCCGGCCGCGGCGCGCCGCCGTCAGCAGTGCGTGAATCCCGGCCGGCGGTCGCTGTTTCCAGCCAACGTCGCCGGGAATGGTATTGCTGGTGCCACCCGGCAGCAGCACCAACAGCGGCGGGGCGTCGGTCCGGTCCTCCGCGAACAACGCCGTCAGCGCCATCTGCACCGTGCCGTCGCCGCCGTTGACGATCAACAGCTCGACGCCGTCGGCGTCGAGCTGACGCACGGTCCGGAAGATATCCCCCGGGTCCGACACCTCGACGTGGGGGAACTCGAAGGCCGCCGCCGCGCGCCGCGCCTGGTCGATGTGGTCGCCGCGCTTGTTGAAGCCGCCGACGGGATTCGACAGCAGCGCGGCGCGGATCGGGCGGCCGACGTCGCGGCCGGGCCCTACGCGCGGCGCTTCCGCGGCTCTCGTTGTCGCGGCGTCGAGCATCAGCCCACCCGCAGTTCCGCAGGCAACGCCCGCCGAGCGAAGACGCGCGTGCTCAGGCGTTCGTCGTTGTCGGTGATCGACGCGAGCCAGGACTCGATCGGTCCCCGGGTCAGACGGAGGTAGATCCCCTGCAAGAGGCGCGCGGCCAGATAGACCGTCGACACGGCCGTCCACGCGGCGACCGCGTAGAGGCCGACGTCGGGTCGTCCGGCGACCAGAGCGACGGTCAAGAGGACCAGGTTCGGATTGCGGCGGGCGATGATCAAACGCACCCAGGCGTCGAGCGGCTGCCACGTGTAGATCGCGAAGTCGCCGAGCATCCAATTGAACCCGCCTTCGATGAGTCGCCCGCCGATGTAGCCGACGAGGATCACGACGTAGACGTCGAAGTATTCGCCGCCCGCCGACCCGCCATGCGCGTGCAACCCATAGCCCCAGGCGATGTACCAGATTGGCGGGTGGATCAGGTCGGTGCCCTTGTCGAGGGCGTGACCGATGCTCGTCGCCTGCACCGTGACCCGGGCCAGCTTGCCGTCGACCGTGTCGAAGAACGTCATCAACCATCCACACACCAGGCCGGGCCAGTAGTATCCGTGCCAGAACAGCCAGGTGGCGGCGACCACCAGCGCCACGCTCGAAAACGTCACCGCGTTCGGCGAGATGCCGAAGCCCGCGCAGAGCCGCACGACCGCGCGCGCGGGCGCCGGCCACACCCACTTGGTGACGATGTCGGTGATGCCCTTGTAGGAGCCGTCAAACAGGTGGCGCTCGAGCGCGGCGCGACGGCCGGCGTGGACAGGTAGCGGACGCGGCGGCTCGGCCCGCAGCAGCGTCTCGTTGAACGCCCGCGACAGGGCGGCGACGGTCGTCGTCGCCACGCCGTCGGGAGCGGTCGCGCTCGCTCCCTCGAGAAACGCGACAGTATCGGCGACCAGCGCGGCGGGAACGTGCGCGGCCACCGGCGTTCCCTCGTAACTCACGACGACCGGCCCGTGGGCGAGCAGGTCGGCGATGGTGCGCTGTTCGTAGAGCCAGTCGGCGCGAACGAGAATGGCAGTGCCGGTCGGTGCCGGCCCCGATCCGGCCGGAGCGACGTCGGAGACACCCACCGCGGCGAACTGGCGGCGCAATCTCTCGAACGCGGACAGCCCCCAAAGCGCCACCGAGCACTCACCGATCACCCGCGCCGCCACCGCGGCGCTCGACCCGTCCCTACCCATCACCATTCTCCGTGATTCCTCGTCCGTCAGTGCAATCTTCGAAACCGCCAAGCACCGAAAAGCAGCATCGCCAGACCTGGAGCGGTGGCGCCGAACAATGGCGGCAACTGATACACCAGGGCAAACGTTCCAAACGTCTGGTTGAACATCTGAAACCCGACGCCCGCAAGGGCGGCGATCACCACGGCCCTGCCCTGCCGCTGCCGGGCGAGCGAGCTGAGGACCAATGGCATGGCGATCACCATCATCACCAGGGCGATCAACGGCGTCGTGATCCGCTTCCAGAAGGCCAGCTCGTAGCGGTGGGTCAGCAGGCGTTGGCCGCGCAGGGTCGCGATCGTCGAGCGCAGTTCGGCCACCGCCAGGTCCTCGGCGGGCAACAGCAAGGACTGCACATCGCGCGGTCGGGGCAGGCCGGCCCACGGCTCGCCGGCGACATAGCGCCGCGCGACGCTGGCCTCGCCGATCGCGGTTTCGACCAGGTCCTCGAGGCGCCAACCATCGGCCGTGGGCCGTCCGCTACGCGCGTGGATGTAGCGGCGCAGGTGGTGGTCGGCGTCGAATTCGTAAACGAGGATATCGCGCAGGGTCCCGTCGCTTTGCGGGTCGCGGACATTGACGATCGAATTGTCCGCCCGCGTCCAGAACCCGGTGGTCGAGGCCATGGCGCGGCCTCCCGAGACGGCGACAACGCGCTGGGTGTGCGCGCTACGCGCCAACGGCGCGGCGACGAGTTCGGCGAAAAGCATCATCGCCACCCCGGCGAGCGCCGCGGCTTGCAGAGCGGACGCGGCCAGGCGGATGTACGAGACGCCACACGCTTGCATCGCGATGAGCTCGCCGCGGGCGGCCAACGCGCCGAGACCCATGACGCAACCGACGAGCGCCGCGCCCGGGAACAGCTCGAAGGATTCGGTCGGCAGGCGGAGGACGATGAACCGTACGGCGTCGCCGACGCCGTACGACCCCTCGCCGACGCTACTCAGCTCCTCCATCAGACCGATGACGGAGAAAATCAGGACGAAGCCGCCGAGCGCCAGCGCCAGGTGCAGCATGATGGCGCGCGCGACGTATCGATCGAGCGTGGTCATTCGCCGCCTTCCGCGGAAGTCGAGGCGAGGCGAGATTGAGGGCGGATCCGGAAAGGCGGCCAGCCGCCGTGCAGGCGCACGCTCTGGCGCAACAGCAGCGCGATTGCGATCAGGAGAAAGACACCGTGAATCGGTAGAAGCCCCGGCGTCGGCGCGAGTGTGCCGTCGCTGATCCAGCTCTTGCCGGTCCCGAGGATCTGCCGGTACGCGACGTAGGTGAAAATCGCGACGAACATCCGAGCGCCCACGCCCGCGCCCGGGCGCTCCGGGCAAAGTGGCAGCGCCAACAGGACCAGCACCAAGGTCGACAACGGCATCGCCAGACGCCACTGCAGCTCCGCGGCACTCGACGGCAGCGACGATCGCCACAGAGCGGCCAACGGCATTTCTTCCTCCTCGAGTGCGACGACCGCGGCGGGCAACGGAAAAGTCATCGTCAGGTCCGAGTACTCGGTGATCTCCTGTTTGTCGGAGTCGAGAGGAAAGTCGTAGCGCCGTCCGTCGAAGAATCCGAGCAGGCGGCGCCGGCCGGCGGCGTCCGTCTGTTCCAGCGCGCGCGCCGCGAAGTGGATCGACAGCACCCCTTCCTCGCGCTGCTGCAGAAACACATTTTCGAGGAACCGGGGGTCGGCCGCGGATCGTCGTTCGGCAAAGAAGACATGCTCACCGCCCCAATCGAGTTCGTAAAAGCGCCCCGGGCGCATCTGGTCGGTGCCGGCGGCCGCGGTCGCGTCGGCCTTGGTCTGCAGGTACCGCTCCGCCGCCCACGGCCGGCCGTAGATCGCCAGCACGCCGATGATCACCGCCGCTCCCAAAGCGAGTGGTACGACCGAACGGTAGATGCGCGCGCGAGAGATGCCACACGCCTGCATGGCCTCGAGTTCGTTGTTCTCGTTGAGACGCGTCATCGCTAGCAGCACGGCGAGATAGACCACCGACGGCAGCAGCGACGGCAACGCCATCAAGGTGCGCAAACCCAGGAGCTTGACGATGACACCGATCGGCAGTGCCGCCTCCGTCAGCTCGGCCAGCAGCAGGGCGGTGCGGCGCACCAGGAAGACGCCGAGAATCAGCAAGAAGATACCGGCGACGTAAGCGAGGATCTCGCGGGTCAGGTAGCGGGTGAGCAATCGCATGGGTCGCGGTTCGTCCGTCCGCTGCGGCGCTGCGGAACGGCGCAGTGTAGAACGGTGGGCTCGCCGAGGGAAACCATCGAAGCTCAGACTGTCGCGCGGCGGACGACGCGGAGGTCGGCATCGAGTTCGAAGATCCAGGGCTGCGCCGTGGCGAGGCGGGGGACCGGCCGGCCACAACCCCCTTCGAGATGGCCGATGAAGCCGCGCAACACGTTGCTGTGCGCGACGATGAACACACAGGCGCCGGATCGCAGCGCGGGGGCGATCTCGGCCGTCCAGAGAGGGAGAAAACGTCGCATGGCGTCGTCAAGGCTCTCTCCTCGCTGCGCGTCGCGCCATTCGCCGGCGTCCGCCGGCGAGATGCCGGCGGTCGCCGCGGAATCGTCCGGTGGCGCGAGCAACGGCGGCCGCCCGTCGAACTCGCGCTTGCAGCGCCGCACCACCGGGAGCCCGAAGCGCCACACCGCTTGCCACACACGCAGTCCCTGCAACGCGCCGTAGTGGCGTTCGTTGATTCGCCAGCTCTCATGCCGCGGCGGCGCGGCGCCGAGCGCGTCGAGCAGGAGATCGCATGTTTCGATCGCGCGGCGCAGGGACGAGGAGTAGCAGACGTCGGCGACGATCCCGCGCGCCCGCAGCGCGAGACCCGCCCGCCTCGCCTGGGCCCGGCCCCGCCGGCTGAGCGGCACGTCAGCCCAGCCGGTGAGCCTCATCGAGCGGTTCCAGACGCTCTCCCCGTGCCGTACCAGAACGAGGACGGCGCGAACACGGGCGGCGGGAGCGGGAGGCGTTGCCGACATGTGCGGCCCGACGTCTAGCAGCCCGGCCTACTTTCTCAACGGCCTGAGTTGGAAGTTCGTTTACTATTTCAGCCTCGAGTCGGAAGCGCGAAAGCCGCAACGCACGTCATCCCGGCGAAAGCCGGGATCCAGGTGGAGCGGCGGGGCATGCGGCCTGGACCCCGGCTTTCGCCGGGGTGACTACGTGGAATTGCGATTGAATTGGTGGGCAAAGCCCCCCTCTTTCAAGGGGGGGAAACATCTTTCGGCGTCCGAGAGCGCTCATACTGACAATCGCCCACGGCGCGGTGCGTGGGTTGCGCTGCGGTGGTGCCGCTGGCAGATGGAGCGGAGCCTCACCGGGCTGCGGCCGTTTCCGTTACAACAGCAGGAGGTCCCACGTGACGACGACTGTCATCGAAGGTGATTGCGACGCCCGTTTCGAGCCGGTACGGCGCGCCTTCGCCGAGAATTTCGCGAGCCGTGACGAGATCGGTGCCGCGGTCGCCGTCACACTGCACAACCGGCCGGTGGTCGATCTGTGGAGCGGTTTCGCCGACCTGGAGCGCACCCGCCCCTGGCAGCGCGACACCATCGTCAACGTCTACTCGACGACCAAAGCGATGACGGCCATCTGCGCGCTGCGCCTGGTCGATCAGGGCAGACTCGACCTCGACGCCCCGGTGGCCCTCTACTGGCCCGAGTTTGCCGACGCGGGCAAGGCCGAGATCCCCGTGCGATGGCTGCTCAGCCACCGCGCCGGACTCGCCGCCGTCGGCCGCGTCTTGCCGAACGAAGCGCTGTACGACTGGGATGCCATGATCGCGGCCCTCGCCGCGCAGGAGCCGTGGTGGCGGCCGGGCGAACAACACGGCTACCACGCCGTCACGTACGGTTGGCTGGTCGGCGAACTGGTGCGGCGGATTACCGGGGTGAGTCTCGGAACATTCTTCCGCGACGAGCTGGCCGAACCGCTCGGGCTCGACTTCCACATCGGCCTGGCTGACGAACAGCACGGCCGCGTCGCCGACATGAGCTCGATTCCCCTCGAGCTGCCGGCCGACGGCAACGACCGCAGCCTCGCCAGCGTCATCCTCGCCGATCCGGAGGGCGTCGCCGCGAAGGCGTTCATCAACCCCGCTTCGCTGCTGCTCGGCCCGAACAACGCGGCGTGGCGCCGCGCCGAGATTCCCGGCGCCAACGGACACAGTACGGCGCGCGCACTGGCGCGCATCTACGGAGCACTGGCCGCCGGCGGCTCCGTCGACGGCCACCGCGTGCTTTCTCCGGACGCCATCGAGAGCGCGGCAACGGAGCAGTCCACCGGCCGGGATCTGGTGTTGCAGGTCAACACGCGCTTCGGCCTGGGCTTCATGCTGCCGCAACCCGACGAAGCCGACATGCGCTTCGGCACCGGGCCCGGCGCGTTCGGCCACCCAGGGGCAGGCGGCTCCTTCGCCTTCGCTGATCCCGCCAGCGGGCTGGGGTTCGCTTACGTCATGAACCGCATGGGCCCGCACATCCTGCTCGACCCGCGCGCCATCGCCCTGCTCGAAGCGGCGCAATCCTGCGCGTAAGTTACGAGCCGGCTCGACGTTCCGCCTCCGGAAGCCGCTCAGTCCTCCACCGTCAGGTCGCGGCCTTCGCGGTGGGCCTGTTCGATCTCTTCGAGGGTGATGCTGTCGTCGGTCCACAACTGGCGCACGCGCGCACCCTCGGCGTCGGGGCGCTGCTTGATGTGGAAGAACTCCACGCCCCGATCGAGCACTTCCTCGATCTCCGCGCGCGTGGCGCGCGGCTCGCCACCGGGGCGGTCGCGGCGCAGATCCTGCAGGTAGGTCGTATAGAGATAGAAGGACCACGGCAGGGAGATCTCGCCGCTCGCCACCCGTGCGGAGAGCTGGGTGACGAAGTCGTAGAGTTCCGCGACGAGGACATCCGGCGCCGGCATGAGAAGGAGTTGGCGGTGCACCCGCGCCACCATCTCCCGCCGCCGCGTCAGATCACCCGAATGATCCTCGCTGGCGGCGACGCGCTCCAGGTACCAGCGCGCGCCGATCCCGATGAGTTGGCTCTGGTAGTGCCACGCGACACCGCCACCCGCCACCAGCGCGATTGCGACCGCCCACAGCACGCGATTGCCCACCGCCCGGCGCCAACAAGTCTCTTTCCGCGAGTGCTCGAGCTGAGCTCGAGTCACGGCCGCCCATCCGCGACGAGTTTCGTACTGCGCCAGAATTCCCAACGTTCCGCAGGCGACAAGGCGCCGGCAAACGGAGACGACTGGCGCTCTTCCGACAGCCGGGCGGCGATCGTCGCGTGATAGGCGAGACTGCGCGCCTCGGCGAGTCGGTGGGCATCCATCACGCTCCGAACGCTGCCTCGGGCGCGACAAGCGGTCAAGTCGAGGCCAGCCAGCAACGGCACCCGAGATGCCGGCTGTGCGAGCGATGATGCCCGCACAGCCGGCATCTCAAGCCGCGAGTCGATAAGAGGTCGGGGCGAGTGCGCGTAAGCGCGCGATCCGCGGAGTACCGTCGGTCAACCGACCGACGGTACTCCGCGAACGTCGGCAATCCGCGCCAACGTTTCGCGGACGTTCGAACTTGCCTGCAGTTCCTCGATGGACGCTCGCATCCTGCGCCGCCACGACGGCAACTGCGCGGGGGACGCGCCGGGAATGTTGACCGGCAGGTGCTCGCCGGCGAGGTCGTCCAGCGACAGGGCGACGAGGCGGGATGGCGTCGAGGCGACGAAGGCGTGGACGGCCGCCGCCAGCACCCCCGGATCGGCCGGCCACCAATCGCCAGCGACGACACCCTCGTCCCGTAGCGCGGCGACGAGGGCACCGCGCGCTCGCTCGCGATCCGCCCACGCGGCGTCCGCGGCATCGCCGACCAGCAAGCGCGCGCTCTGCCGCATGCGGAGATCGTCGCCGTCCCAATACCCCGCGATCGGGGGGAGGTCGTGGTTATTGGCGGCGGCGAGGGCCTCGACATCATAGGCATGCGGTCCGCGGAACCGATCATCGGATCGCTCGAAGTACACGATCTGATTCCGCAGCATGCCCCAACGTTTCAAGCTGTGGCGAAAGTCGTGCGGCACGGTGCCGAGGTCCTCGGCGACGACGACACAGCGGTTGCGCCGGCTCTCGGCGGCGAGAACCCCCACCATCGCCGCCGTCGGATACGCGACGTACGCACCGGTCAACGGTGGCGCGCCGGCGGGAATCCAGAACTGCCGCACCACGCCCATCGCATGGTCGAGTCGAATGGCACCGCAGTGCCGCATCGCCCGCTCGACGACGCCCCGCCAGTATCCGTCTGCGTCCAAGGCGTGCGGCCGCAGAGGCGCCAACCCCCAGTCCTGTCCGAGCGACGTGTACGCGTCCGGCGGCGCGCCGAGCGATACCCCGGCCGCGAACGCGCCGGGATGCGACCATGTGTCCGCCCCGCCGGGCGCACAGCCGACCGGGATGTCCCCGAAGATCCCGAGGGGAACGTTCGCCACCCGCGCGACTTCCGCGACCCGACCCAACTGCCGGTCGACTTCGAACTGAAGGAACGCGAAGTACTCGACCCGGTCGGCACGCGCCCGGCGAAACGCCTCCACCGCGGCGCCGTCGCGACGGCGGAACTCGCTCGGCCACGATCGCCAGTCGCAAGCGTCGGGTCCGATATGTTCGGCGATGGCGCTGTGAGTGGCGAAGTCGCGCAGGGCTGTTCCCTCGCGGTGAAGGTACGACGCGAACGCCAGCCCCCGCTCCGAGCCGCCGTCGCGGTCCGCCGCGAACCGGCGATAGAGGGTGCCTGTCACCGCGTCCTTGATCTCGGCGAGGTCGCGCCACTGCAGGTGCTCCTCCGCCCTGTGCCGAGCAATCCGATCCTGGAACCCGACGGCCGACACCTGTGCCCGCGCCTCTCCACACGCCGCGAACTCCGGAATGGCCTCGACGTCGAGGTAGATCGGATCGCGGTAGAGCCGACTGCTGGGGTAATACGGGTTGCCGTCGTCGCGATCGTTTCTCGCCTGGATTGGGTTGATGCCGACAAACGCCGCGCCGCACCGCCCAGCCCACTCGATCAGGCCCGCCAGGTCGGTGAGATCGCCGACGCCCCAATTGCGCGCACCGCGGACGGTGTAGAGGTTCGCCGCGAGCCCGTACACCCGCCGATCGCCGACGACCTCGGCGACGGGTAGACACGAGAGCTCGTCACCACCGCCGGGTGGCGCGACGGCGGGACTCCATTCGCGCAGGGCCCGCTCCGCCGCTTCCTCGCTCGACGCGTCGATCGCCATCGCCTGGAGCAGCGTCTCCCGGGTCGGGTCACTGGTCTCGTGCCAGCGCTGATCGGTCCCCTCATAGCCGGCGAGAATTCCGCAGCGGTCGGACAGTTCGCGCAAGCGCGGTCGCGGGTCGGACATCCGTCGTCCGAGGCTCAGCTCTCGCGCTCGAGCACAACCGCGGCCAACGGCGGTATGCGAAGAGCGAAGGAATGCGGGCGGCCGCCACACGCCTCGGGTCGCGTCGCGCAATTCTCGACCGCGCCGTACCCACTGCCACCGTACCCGGTCGCGTCGCTGTTCAGGAGCAGTCGATAGGTCCCCTCGGACGCGACGCCGACGAGGTACTCCGGGTGCGGCTCGGGTGTGAAGTTCAGGATCACGATCAACTCGCGCCCGCCGTGGCGCCGCGCATAGGCGAGAAGCGCAACCGATGCGTTGCGATCCACCCATTCCATCCCGTCGACGTCCGGGTCACCCGCCCACAGCGCAGGGGTACGCGTGTACAGCGCCCCGAGATCCTCCAGGAACGCGGCCAGGCCGCGCCGCTGCGCCGTGTCGGCGGCGTCCCAGTCGAGCACGCCGGAGGCGTCCCACTCCCGCGCCGCCGCCAGTTCCGTTCCCATGAACAGCAACACCTTGCCCGGTCGGGTGTATTGGTACGCGAGTAACAGGCGAACATTGGCGAACCTCTGCCACTGATCGCCCGGCATCTTTTCGAGAAGCGAGCGCTTCCCGTGCACGACCTCGTCGTGTGAGAGCGGCATGAGGAAGTGCTCGCTGTACTCGTACAGCATCGCGGTGGTGAGATCGTCGAGGTGGTGGCGGCGTTGCAACGGATCGCGCGCGAGAAAGCGCAGCGTGTCGTTCATCCATCCCATGTTCCACTTGAACGTGAACCCTAGTCCGCCCTCGGCCGTCGGCCGCGTCACCCCCGGCCACGACGTCGACTCCTCGGCGATGAGCATCGCTCCGGACGCCTCGGCGTCGACCGCGTCGCTCAACCGCCGCAGGAACTCAACCGCTTCGAGGTTCTCGCGCCCGCCGTGTCGATTCGGCACCCACGCGCCGTCGCGCCGGCTGTAGTCGAGGTAGAGCATCGACGCTACCGCGTCCACGCGCAGGCCGTCGAAGTGGAACGCTTCCAACCAGTGGAGCGCGCTGGCGATCAGGAAGCCGCGCACCTCGTGCCGCCCGTAGTTGAAGATCAACGTGCCCCAGTCCGGGTGCTCGCCCAACCGCGGGTCTTCATGTTCGTACAACGCGGTTCCGTCGAAGCGCCGCAAGCCGAACGCGTCGCGCGGGAAGTGCGCCGGCACCCAGTCGAGAATCACGCCGATCTGCTCGCGGTGGCACGCGTCGACGAACTCCCGCAACCCGTCCGGGTCGCCGTGCCGCGCCGTCGGCGCGAAGTATCCCGTCGTCTGGTAGCCCCACGAGCCGTCGAACGGGTGCTCGGTGATCGGCAGCAATTCGATGTGCGTGAAGCCGAACCGCTTGACGTGCGCGATCAACCGCGGCGCGAGCTCGCGATACGACAGGTAGGCGCCCGGCCCCGGGCGCCTCCACGAAGCGAGGTGCGCCTCGTACACCGCCATCGGCGCGCGCGTCAGATCGGTTTCGCGCCGCCGCCGCATCCACTCGCCGTCGGCCCACTCGTGCGAGGACCGCGCGACGCGCGAGGCGTTGCCCGGCGACAACTCGGCAGCGGCGGCAAACGGGTCGGCCTTGGCGACGAGCTCGTTCGCCATCGTGCGGATTTCGAACTTATACAGTGCCCCCGGCTCCAGTCCGGGAATGAAGATCTCGAAGACGCCGGACCGCTCCAGCCGCCGCATCGGGTAGAGGCGGCCATCCCAGTGACAGAAGTCGCCCACGACGCTCACCCGCGACGCGTTCGGCGCCCACACCGCGAAAGACACGCCGGAGAACCCGTCGATGCAACGAGCGTGTGCGCCGAGAACCTCCCACAGGCGCCGGTGCGTCCCCTCGCCGAACAGATGGAGATCGAGCGGCCCGATGGTCGGCGCGAAACCGTACGGGTCGACGGTCTCGGCCGGCGAGCCGGCTCGAAAACGCAGGCGAAAGCGGTAGTGCGCGGCGCGCTTCGAGGCGGAGACGAACGCCGCGAACAGGCCGCCGCCGACGGCGACCATCGGCAGCTCGCCGCCGCGGCCGTCGACGCAATCGGCGTCGCTGGCCTCGGGATGGAACGCCCGCACGACGTCGCCGTCGCGCCGTCCCAGCCGGACGGCGTGCGCACCCAGCACGCGCTCGGGCGCGCCGTGCTCGCCGCGCACGAGCGCGTCGATCTCGGCGTCGGGCACGCCCAACGCCGCGCGCACGACGGCATCCGTGCGCGAGCTCACGCGTCGCCTCGCATCCAGGCGGAGAGAAGCACGAATCCGTGCGCCGGCACCGCGACGATCCCGGGACTGCGTCGCGACGGCAGTGCCGAGCTATGGACGATCTCGCGCCATGCGTCGACCGAGTCGATCGCCGGCAAACAGAACTCGACATCGAATGCGCCGCTGTTGAAGAGCAACAACAGGAGCTGTCGCGCCCCGCCGGTCGGCGGCGGCGCCGCGTCGCCGTCATCGCGCAGGAGCATTCCGAGGGTCCGCGGCTCGGTGTCGTGCCAGTCCGCGATCGTCATCTCTTTTCCGTCCGGCCGCAACCATGCGACGTCCTTCACGCCGTCCGGACCGACAGCCTCGCCGGTCAGGTAGTCGCGCCGCCGCAGCCCTGGATGGGAGCGGCGCAGCGCGAAGAGACGACGGACGAAGTCGAGGTGGTCGCGCGCGTCGGCGTCGAGATCCCATGACATCCACGCGATCTCGTTGTCCTGGCAGTACGCGTTGTTGTTACCCCGCTGTGTCCGCATCATCTCGTCGCCGTGCGAGATCATCGGCGTGCCGAGGGAGAACGCAAGCGTCGCCATCAGTCCGCGCGCGACGCGACGGCGCACCTCGCGAATCGCCGGGTCGGCCGTCTCGCCTTCCACGCCCCAGTTCTCGCTGTGGCACGAGTCCGAGCCATCGCGGTTGTCCTCGCCGTTTGCTTCATTGTACTTGCGCGAGTAACGCACCAGGTCGACCAGGGTGAACCCGTCGTGCGCGGTCACGAAGTTGACGCTGGATCGCGGGCGGTGCCGGCCGTCGCCAAACAGATCGCGGCTGCCGGCCAGCCGCGACGCCAGTTCCGCAACCTGGCCGCCGTACCCGCGCCAAAACCGGCGCGTCGTGTCGCGAAAGCGATCGTTCCACTCAGACCAGTCGGGAGGAAACCCACCCAGCCGATGCGGCTCGACGCCGAGATCCCAAGGCTCGGCGATCAGTTTCGCGCGGGACAGGATCGGATCGGCACCGATCGCAGCGAACAGTCCCCCGCGCAGATCGACCGCGCCGTCGCACCGGCCGAGCGCCGGCGCAAGGTCGAAGCGAAACCCGTCGACGTGCATCTCGCCCACCCAGTATCGCAAGGAGTCCAGCACCATGCGCAGGACGTGCGGGTGAGTGACGGCGAGCCCATTGCCGCAACCCGAATCGTCGAGGTAGCGCCGCCGGTCAGCCGGATCGAGGCGGTAGTACAATTGGTTGTCGATGCCGCGGAAGGACAGCGTCGGCCCCAGCCGATCGCCTTCGCCGGTGTGATTGAAGACGACATCGAGGATCACCTCGAGACCGGCTGCGTGTAGCGCCCGCACCATCGCCTTGAACTCGGCGACCTGTTGCCCGTCGGCCGCGGTCGCGTAGCGGGAGTCAGGAGCGAAGTATCCGAGCGTGTTGTAGCCCCAGTAGTTGGTGAGGCCGAGTTCGACGAGGTGCCGCTCGGTGAACGAGTGCTGCACGGGCAGCAGTTCGACCGCGGTCACTCCGAGCGCGAGCAGGTGCTCGACGATCGGATCCGCCGCCAACCCGAGGTACGTGCCGCGCACGTGCGGGGCCAGGTCGGGATGGAGTGCCGTCATTCCTTTCACGTGACACTCATAGATGACGGTGCTCTCCCAGGGGGTGGCCGGTGGGCGGTCATCGCCCCAGGCAAAGGCCGGGTCGATCACGACACAGCGCGGCACGTGGCCAGCACTGTCGCCGCCGCCCGCAGGGCCCGCGCCGACGCCAGCCGACCCCGCGCGATCCGGTTGGGACGAGTGCCAGCGCAGCGGGCCATCGATCGCACGCGCATACGGATCGAGCAGCAGTTTGCGCCGATCGAAGCGATCTCCGGCCAGCGGGTTCCACGGTCCGTCCACCCGGTAGCCGTACCGCTGTCCCGGGCCGACGCCGTCGACGTACGCCGACCAGACGTCGCCCGCGCCTCGCGCCAGGGCGACGCGCGACGACGCAGCGCCTCCGTCCCGGTCGCCGAAGAGCTGCAGTTCCACCGCCGTCGCCCGTTCCGACACGAGAGCAAAGCGAACGCCCGCGCCGTCCCACGTCGCACCCAAGAGCGGGGCATCGCCGTCACGCGCCGACACGTCGCTCCTCTCTTGCGCGACACGTCTGTCGTGCAACCGAGCCCCGCAACGCGGCCCGATCCCATGTAGAAGGCGCCGTGCGGCGATGGTATGGTTCGCCGCGAACACACTGCGAGGAGCCCGAGTGAGTGATTTTCGCCCGCGATTGCATCGGTTGATTCAGAATCTGTGGTGGACCTGGCAGCCGGACGTCGATTCGTTGTTCCGCTCGATCCATCCCGAACTTTGGCGTCGGGTCAACCACAACCCCTCCGCATTTCTCGCCGACATCGACGACGACACTCTCGATCGCAGCGGCGTCGATCTCCAGGTGCACCTGGCGCGCGCCGAGCGGCGGCTGCGCGACTACCTCGCGCACGACAACCACTGGACCGCGCTGCACGCCCCGGGGCTGTTCGCCGCGCCGGTCGCGTATTTCAGCGCCGAGTTCTGCATCCACGAAACACTGCCGATCTACTCCGGCGGCCTCGGCGTGCTCGCCGGCGACCATCTGAAGAGCTGCTCGGATCTCGGCGTGCCGGCGGTCGGGGTCAGCCTTCTCTACCGCAGCGGCTACTTCACTCAGGAACTCGACGGGCACGGACGTCAGACCGAGGTCTACCGCGAGCTCGACACGTCGCGGGTTCCGATCGACGAGGTACACGACAGCGCCAATCGGCCGATGTCGGTCACGATCCCGGTCGACGACGGCACGCTCACGGCCGCGGTGTGGCAGGTGCGCGTCGGCCGCTGCGTCCTCTATCTCCTCGACGTCCAGGACTGCACGGTCGATCAGTTCCCGTACGCTCAGCGTCTCTACGGTGGCGACGGGGCGACGCGGTTGATCCAGGAGGTCGTGCTCGGCGTCGCCGGCTATCGCGCGCTGCGCCAGCTCGGCATGGTGCCGGCGGTCATTCACCTCAATGAAGGCCACTGCGCTTTCGTCGCTCTCGAAGCGATCGCCACGCGCATGGAGGAGACCGGGCTGTCGTTCGAAGACGCGCGCGCCGAGGTCGTCGATTCGATCGTCTTCACCACCCACACCCCGGTCGATGCCGGCCACGACCGCTTCGCCGCCCAGGACGTGCTCCGACTACTGCGCCCCCTGCAGGAGCGTCTGCGATTGTCGGACACCGACTTTCTCGGCCTCGGGCGGGTCGATCCCGCGAACGGCGACGAGCCGTTCTGCATGACGGTGTTGGCCCTCAAACTGTCCCGCCAGGCCAACGGGGTCAGTTCGCTGCACGGCGTCGTATCGCGCCGCATGTGGCAATCTCTCTGGCGCGACCGGCGGGCCAGTGAAGTCCCGATCGGTCACGTCACCAACGGAGTCCACGTTCCGACGTGGATCGCCGCCGAACTGGACCAGCTGTACTCCGACTCCCTCGGTGCCGATTGGAAGGATCACATCTGCGACGCGCAGCTCTGGCAGGCCATCGATCGCATCGACGAGGCCGACCTATGGGCGGTCAAACGCAGCCTGAAGCGCCGCATGTTCGAGTTCATCCACCGCCGCGAGACGGCGCGGCGCGCGCGCCTGGGGATCTCCGATCCACCGCCCACCCTCTCCACCGACGCGTTGACCATCGGCTTCGCCAGGCGCGCCGCCGAGTACAAGCGCGCGATGCTGTTGTTGGAGGACAGCGCCGAGCTGCGCCGGCTGCTGGTCAACCCGCACCGCCCTGTGCAGATCGTTCTCGCCGGCAAGGCTCACCCCAATGACGACATCGGCAAGGATTTGCTGCGCCGCCTGATGGAAGTGACGCAGGACCCCGAACTGCGCGACCGCGTCGTCTTCATCGAGGACTACGACAAGAACGTGTCCCGCCACATGCTCGAGGGGTGCGACCTGTGGCTCAACACGCCGCGCCGCCCGCACGAAGCCTGCGGGACCAGCGGAATGAAGGCGGTCTTCAACGCCTGTCTCAACTGCTCGACGCTCGACGGCTGGTGGGACGAGGCTTTCGACACGCGCAACGGCTTCGCCTTCGGCAAGGGAATGACCCACGTCGATCGCGGCGTTCAGGATCGCGCCGACCGCGAGAGCCTGCTCGACGTCCTCGCCGACGAAGTTATTCCGCTCTTCTATCAGCGCGATACCAGCAACGTTCCGGCCGGCTGGTTGCGCCGCGTGAAACACGCGCTGCGCAGCCTCGCCTGGCGCTACAACTCGGACCGCATGGTGATCGACTACGCGCGCGGGCTCTATCTGCCGGCGTCGCGCTCGCTCACCGCCGAGATGCGCTACTGATACGCCGACAGGAGCCGAGCGGACTGCCAGCTCGGGGCCTTCAGAAGGCCGTTGAAGAAATCCTTTCCTCGTCACCCCGGCGAAAGCCGGGGTCCATACGCCGTTGAAGTCCATGGATTCCGGCTTTCCGCCGAAATGACGAACGTGGGGATTCGCGACTATTTCAACGAACCGTTACGCCGCGACCGGCCGCTCGCCGCGTGCCGCGAGCGAGTGGCGGATGCCGGGCCACAGGTGCTGTTCGAGCAACGCGGGCCAGCGGTACTCGCGCGCCGTCATCACCGCCGAGCGGCGCATCTCCTCAGCCGCGGCGGCGCCGCGGCTGAGCAACTCGCGCATGGTCGACAG
>Ga0307505_10000837_pt1 | contig 29788 bp, 26 predicted proteins | sample 23_S_MG_FD_202183 | JGI IMG/M metagenome (GOLD analysis project Ga0307505, IMG submission 202183) | Soil microbial communities from Populus trichocarpa stands in riparian zone in the Pacific Northwest, United States - 23_S | ecosystem: Environmental > Terrestrial > Soil > Riparian zone > Trees... | reverse complement strand
CAATGACTACCCACGATCACGCCAAGGGCTGGACCCGCGATCAGATGGCCGCGCGCGCAGCCCAGGAATTGCAGGACGGCTATTACGTCAACCTCGGCATCGGCATCCCGACGCTGGTCGCCAACCACATCCCGGCGGACATGGAGGTGACGCTCCAGTCCGAGAACGGCATGCTCGGGATCGGCCCGTTCCCGTACCCGGACGAGGTCGACGCCGACCTGATCAACGCCGGCAAGCAGACCATCAGCGAGCTGCCGCACTCGGCCTATTTCGACAGCGCCGCGAGCTTCGCGATGATCCGCGGCGGACACATCGACCTGACCGTGCTCGGGGCGATGGAAGTCTCCGAGAACGGCGACATCGCCAACTGGATGATCCCCGGCAAGCTGGTCAAGGGCATGGGCGGGGCGATGGACCTGGTCGCCGGGGTCAAGAAGATCATCGTGGTCATGGAGCATGTCTCCAAGCACGGCGATCCCAAGTTCATCCCCGAATGCACGCTGCCGCTCACGGGCAGGAACGTCGTCGACATGATCATCACCGACCTCTGCGTGTTCCACCGGCCAGACCACGACAGCCCGTTCCGGCTGGTCGAACTGGCGCCGGGCGTGACGGCGGACCAGGTCGCGGAAAAGACCGCCGCGAAGTACGAGGCCTAGACGGAGAGGTCCGGCGGCATCGGCCGGAGAGGCGCTCGCCCGGCACCGATCGCGACTCGGCTCAGCGCAGCTTCAGGCCGAGGAAGGCTGTCCCCGGCAGCGGATTGAACGCGATCGGTTCCGCCGGCGCGAATCCCAGGTCCGCGTAGAGCTTTCGCGCGTTCTCGAACTCGGCGAGGACGTCGAGTCGCATTTCCTCGTATCCGGCCTCCCTGGCTTCGGCGAGCAGGCACTCCGCCAGCCGCCGGCCGACGCCTTCGCCTCGCGCGCCGGGACGCACGTAGAGACGCTTCATCTCGCAGATCCGATCGTCAACCTTGCGGAAGGCGACGCATCCGACGATCTCGCCGCCGCGTTCGGCGAGGAACAGACGGCCCTCCGGAGGTGCATACTTGCCAGGAAGGTCGGCGAATTCGGCTTCATAGTTCTGGTGGGCAAGGCTGACACTGGTGCCGGCGATGAACTCGCGCCAGATGCCGAGAACCGCCACTGTGTCCTCGGGAAAGCGTGCGTGCCGCGGGATGCCCGTCATCGCCAAGCCAGCCTCCTGGAAATCGATCCCCGGAATTGTCGCGAGGGCCGCTTGAGCCTCTTCTTCGTCGCACTATAGTGGCAATATGTCTACTATATTGGATGAGGCCGATCAACGGCTCGGTGCGCGCATTCGCAGCGAGCGAATGAGCCGAAGCTGGTCGCTCAGCGATCTGGCCGAACGTTCTGGCGTCTCCCGGGCCATGATCAATCGCGTCGAGCGCGGGGACAGCAGCCCGACCGCAGCCCTGCTGGGGCGCCTCGCCGGAGCGTACGGGCTGAGCATGTCCACGCTCATCGCGCGCGCCGAACTGGCCGGCGGGCTGCTCCTGCGGCACGAGGAGCAGCCCGTCTGGACGGACCCGGCCACCGGCTATGTGCGCAGGCACCTCTCTCCGGGTTCCGACGTCCCGCTCGATCTCGTGCAGATCGACCTCCCGCCCGGGACCGAAGTCCCCATGCCGGCTTCGGTGTTCGCCTTCGTCCGGCAGATGATCTGGGTGATTTCCGGCGAGCTGCGGCTGCGCGAAGGGGAAACGGATCATGTCCTCGATGCCGGAGACTGCCTGACTCTCGGCTCGCCGAGCGACTGCCGGTTCGCGAACCGGGGCGAGAATATCTGCCGCTACCTGACCGTGGTGCTTCACGGACCGTGATCATAAGCGCCGCTTATCGCTTCGTATGTTCGCCTGATTGGCCGCGCGCCAGAGGGCTAACGCAGGAGGGGCCTCGCCTATGTACACGCTGATCACCGCCAACCGCAACTATTCGAGCTGGTCGCTGCGCCCCTGGCTGCTGATGAAGGCGCTCGGCATTGCGTTCGAAGACCGGATCGAGCCGTTCACCCGGCCGGACAACTACGAGGATTTCCGCGCCTTCTCGCCGACCGGGCAGGTGCCGCTGCTGATCGACGGGACGCGGCGGGTGTGGGATTCGCTCGGCATCGCCATGTACCTCGCCGACCGGCACGATGGCGTCTGGCCCGAAGACGAGGAAGCGCGCGCGTTCGCGCAGGCGGTGGTTGCTGAGATGCACGGCGGCTTCGGCCACTTGCGCAACGACTGCACGATGAACGTCGGGGTGCGCGTGGCGCCGAAGCCGATGTCGGCGGGGCTGCGGCGCAACGTCGCGCGCGTGCGCGAGCTGCTCGAGGACGGGCTTGGCCGGTTCGGCGGGCCGTGGCTGGCGGGGACGGAGTTCACCGCTGCCGACGCCTTCTACGCGCCGGTGGCGTTCCGCATCCGCACCTGCGGGCTCGACGTGGGCAAGGGTCAGGCCTGGGCAGATCGCGCGCTCGCGCATCCGGCGATGCGGGACTGGGAAGCGCAGGCGCTCGCCGAAACCTGGCGCGAGGCAAGCCACGAGACCGAACTCGCCGCCTGCGGCGCGATTACCGCCGATTACCGGCAGGCATAGGCCGCCCGCGGCGGGGCGGGCGCCCTGAGCGAAGAGCCCGGCGGATCCGAAAAAACCGTTTTCCTACACGGCCTCGTTCTGCTTCACCCTGCCGGATCGAGAGGGCGCCGTGCGCCGCTTGCAAAGCCGGGCCATCATGGCATGCCCGCCGAAACGGGACGGGAGACGACTTCGATGACCACGCGCCGCGATGCGCCCTGGCTGGCGCTGATCCTGCTGCTGGCGATCAGCACGGTCGGCTTCATCGACCGCATCGTGGTCAACGTGCTGGTCGAGCCGATCAAGGGCGAGTTCGCGCTCAGCGACACGCAAGTCTCGTTCATGGGGCTGGCCTTCACCGTGCTCAACGTCGGCGCCGGCCTGATCGTGGCGCGCTTTGCCGAGCGGGTGCGGCGGCTGACGCTGATCTCGGCCGGCACCGTGCTGTGGTCGGCGGCCACGGCGGCCTGCGGCTGGGCAGCGAGCTGGGTGCAGCTGCTGGCCGCGCGCATGGGCGTCGGGCTCGGCGAGGCGATCGGCCTGCCGAGCCTGCAATCGGTCATTTCCGACTACTTCCCGGCCAACAAACGCGGCCTCGCCATTTCGATGCTGATGCTCGCCCCGCCGATCGGCGCGTTCGTCGGCTTCGTCGGCGGGGCGTGGATCGCGCAGGAATTCGACTGGCGCTTCACCTTCCTGATCGCCGCGGTACCGGGCCTGGTGCTCGGCGTGGTAGCGTGGCTGTTCGTCGCCGAGCCTCCGCGCGGACGCCACGATCCCGGCGCCGGCGACGAGGTTCCACCGATGCTTGAGGTGCTCCGCCGCCTGTTCGCGTTGCCGAGCGCGCGCCACCTGGTGATCGGCTCGGCGCTGGCGGCGATGCTCGGCTTCGGGCTCAACTATTTCTTCACCTCGCTGATGATCCGCAAGTTCGAGGTCGGTCTTGCCGAGGCGGGACTCTACGCGGGCCTGATCGCCAGCCTGCCGGCGGCGATTTCGGTGGTCGGGAGCGGCTGGCTGGCGGACAGGCTGAGCGGGCGCGGCCCGTCCGCCTACGCGCTGATCCCGGCGGTGTGCCTCGTGCTCGGCGGCCCGCTCTACGTGCTCGCGATCACCCGCGACGACCTCGCGCTGCTGCTCGGCCTGGTCAGCATCGCGACGTTCCTCAATTTCGGCTACCTCGGGGTGACTTTCGCGGCGCTGCAGAACCTGATGCACCCGCGCATGCGGGCAACGACTTCGGCAGTGCTCAACGTCGTCTACGGCCTCGCCAGCGCGCTCGGCCCGATCCTGCTCGGCGCGCTGAGCGACCGCATGGCGCTGACGCACGGCCCCGCGCAGGGCCTGGCGATCGCGATGGCGATCACCGGAGCGCTCTATGTCTGGGCGGGGCTGCACTACTGGCTGGCGGCGCGGCGGCTGGGCCCGGATTCCGCCTCGGTGCATGGAGACGGTGCCACAAGCGGACCGCTGGCCGGGGCTAAGCGGCCCTCTCGTTGAAAACGGTCTTCCCCTCCACCACGTTGATAAGTTGAGGGAGCGCATAGATCGCTGGGGTGCGCCCTGCGCCTTCTCTGATGCGCGTGATGACGCCCTCTGCTTCAAGTTGGCGTAGCATGTTATTTGCAGTCACTCGGTTCGCGAAACCTGCGTTGGTTGCGAAAGCCGTGGCGGAAATAATGGGTTGGCCGAAGAGCGCGTCGACAGCTCCCATGGCGAACTGAGAGTGGGTTATCTCCACAACCCGGCGCTTTGTCTCTTCATAGAGGTCTCGAATGTGTCTGACCTTATTGAGATTGCCCTCGGCTTGGATAATCAGCGCATTTAGAAAGAACGTGATCCATCCGTGCCAGTCCCCATGCTCGGTTACGTTGAGCAATCGGTCGTAATACTCGCTTCTGTGTTCTTCTAGGTATTCTGACATGTAGAACATCGGGCGTGACAACGCCTTTCGTTGATACAGAAGCAGGGGGATTAGCATCCGGCCGATCCGGCCATTTCCGTCCTTGAAAGGATGGAGAATTTCAAACTGTGCATGGGCAATTGCGACCTGCAGGATTGGATCCTCGTCGTCGCGCGCAATGTAATCCGCCCAGTTATCGAGGCTCGCATGCAAAATGGCGGGGCTGGGGGGAATAAAGCGCGCTTTTTCGATTGGATTGCCGTACTTCCCGATCCAGTTTTGATCTTCTCTAAATGCTCCAGGCGTTTTGTCGCGTCCCCTTACCCCTTGCAAAAGACGTTGATGAACCGCCCTGATCATCGACAGCGAGACTGGGCGGTCGACAAGCGCTCTCTCGGCGTCACGCACCGCCACGCGGTAGTTGGTAATCTCTTCGATATCGCCACGACGGGCCTCAGAAGTGACCAAACCCGCATCGGCCTCGAGGACTTCGTCTAGTGTGGCCTGCGTCCCCTCGATCTTTGATGACAGTACCGCCTCATTGGCGGTGATGGGCGAAAGCAGGACATTGGGATTCGGTAGCGTTTGCAACATCCCGTCATATCGGGCGAGGCACGCGTTGGCGTTCCCCACCAACGGTAAAATGGCACGCCAATCGAGGTCATCCAGAGGCAGAGAGGCAGGGATGCACGGTTCGCTCATCCCGGCCCTTTAACGTAAAGCAGAATCGATATCCACTTTCCACAACGCATTTTGTGTAAGCTCATTTTTATGCGGAAACCTTTTTGATTCCTGCGAATCGAAACGACCTCTCACAACGCAATCTATGGAACACATGTTTTCCACGAATCAAATTTCGAAAGAATCCGACCTTCTCAGCTTACACAAAATTCTCTCGCAAATTCCTCTCAAGCAAGCGGCACAAGGGCGCACCTTTCCCCACGTGAGCGCGGCCTTCCTTCACCCCAGCGCCGCCTTCAGATCGTCGACAAGGTCGGTCTTCTCCCACGGGAAGAAGTCGCCCTCGGCCTTGCGCCCGAAGTGGCCGTAGGCGGCAGCCTTGCGGTAGATCGGCTTGTTGAGGCCGAGATGGGTGCGGATGCCGCGCGGGGTCAGGCCGCCGAGCTTCTCGATGCCCTGGATCGCGGCTTCGATCGCATCGTCGCCGACCGTGCCGGTGCCATGGGTGTCGACGTAGAGCGACAGCGGCTTCGACACCCCGATCGCATAGGCGAGCTGGATGGTGCAGCGCTGGGCGAGGCCGGCGGCGACGATGTTCTTGGCCAGATAGCGGCTGATGTAGGCGGCCGAGCGATCGACCTTGGTCGGGTCCTTGCCGCTGAACGCGCCGCCGCCGTGCGGGGCCGCGCCGCCGTAGGTGTCGACGATGATCTTGCGGCCGGTGAGGCCGGCGTCGCCGTCGGGCCCGCCTATCTCGAAGCTGCCGGTCGGGTTGATATGATACTCGGTCTCGTCGGAAAGCAGCGCCGCCGGGATCACGTCCGCAACGACCCGCTTGACGTAGGCGTGGAGTTCCGCCTGCTTGTCGCCCTCGTCGTAGCCCTTGGCGTGCTGGGTCGAGACGACGATCGCGGTCGCGGCGACCGGCTTGCTGCCTTCGTAGCGCAGCGTGACCTGGCTCTTGGAATCGGGCTCGAGGAACGGCGCGGCGCCCGAGTGGCGGTCGGCGGCCATGCGCTCGAGAATCTTGTGGCTGTAGTAGAGCGTCGCCGGCATCAGGTCGGGCGTGTCGTTGGCGGCATAGCCGAACATGATGCCCTGGTCGCCGGCGCCTTCGTCCTTGTTGCCGCTGGCGTCGACGCCCTGCGCGATGTGCGCGGACTGGCCGTGCAGGTGATTCTCGAAGGTCAGCGTGCGCCAGTGGAAGCCGTCCTGCTCGTAGCCGATATCGCGAACGGTATTGCGCACGACCTGCTCGATCTCCTCGAGCGCGCCGGGAGCCCACTCGCCGTTCTCGTAGACGCCCTTGCAGCGGATTTCGCCGGCGAGCACGACGAGCTGCGTGGTGGTCAGCGTCTCGCAGGCCACGCGCGCTTCGGGATCCTTCGACAGGAACAAGTCGACCACCGCGTCGGAGACCTGGTCGGAGACCTTGTCGGGGTGGCCTTCGGACACGCTTTCGGACGTGAAGAGGTAGCTTTGACGCATGCGACTGGGTTCCTTGGAGATACGGGCTAGCCCGCAGAGATGTCGGAGGGGGGATAACCGCGCGTTCGCTGCGACGCAATATAGGCGGCGGCAAGGAAAACCATGGCCCAGAAAAGCGTCAGCCAGTGGCCGAGCCTTGCGAACGGGGTCGGCGCCGCGGGCGGCGGAATGCGACCGTCGATCCGACCGCCGCCGAGCTGCGGGAAATGGTCGCGCACCACGCCGCGCGCGTCGATCACCGCGCTGATCCCGGTGGTGGTCGAGCGCAGCACCGGCAGCCCTTCCTCGATCGCCCGCATCCGCGCCTGGGCGAGGTGCTGCGGCGGGCCCGACGGGCCGAACCAGCCGTCGTTCGAGGGGTTGAAGATGTAGTCCGGACGGTTGCCCGGCTCGGCGACCTCGCCCGAGAACACGATCTCGTAGCAGATCTGCACGCCGGCCTTGCCGAAGGCGCCGAGTTCGAGTGTTTGCGGCCCCGGTCCGGGCAGGAAGTCGATCGTGCCGGCGACGAGGCGGGTAAGGCCGAGCGGCTCGAGCAGCGGGCGCATCGGCAAGTATTCGCCGTAGGGAACGAGGTGCGCCTTGGCATAGCCGCCGAGGATCGCGCCGTCGCCGGCGACCGCGGTGACGGCGTTGTAGGCGCCCGCCGCGCGCCCGCCCGAGATCTCGAGATCGACCGCGCCGGTCAGCAGCACCGCCTCCGCGCCGATCAGCCGCCCGATGCGGGCACGCGCGCGGACCGGATCGGCGAACGCGGTGGTGCGGTCGTAGTAGCGCTGCGGATAGCCGGCGCGCAGGTAGTCGGCGAGGCCCGATTCGGGCCACAGCACCACTCGCCGGTTCTCGCCCTCGCGCGGCCGGCTGAGCTGGGCGAGGCGCACGAAGTTGGCCTCGTAATGGCGCGGGTCGCCGATCCGGTCCTGGGTCAGGTCGGGCTGAACCAGCGTGAAACGCACGGCGCCCTCGCGCGCCGCTCCTGCCGGCAGGTACATGCCCGCGGCCAGCAGGGCAGCGACCAGAACCGCGACGGCGATCCGCCGCTCGCGCAGCAACGCGGCGAAAGCGGCGGCGAGAAACACCGCCAGGCCGGAGAGCGCGTAAGTCCCTGCGAGCGGCGCAAGCGCGGCGAGGCCGGGTCGGTCGAAAGGCCCGAGCATGACCATGGCGAACGGGTTCCAGGCATAGCCGGTGAAGACCCGCGCGCGCAGGATCTCGGCCAGCGTCCAGCACCCGGCCAGCGCCAGCGCCAGCGCCCACGGCCTGGCGCGGCCGGCCAGCGCGCGCGCGCCGAGCGCGGCGAGCGCGGGGAACAGCGCGAGGTAGAGCGAGAGCAGCGGCACTGCCGCCCAGCCGAGAATGGCCGGCATCTCGGACTGGTGGGTGAAGGCGGTGGCGATCCAGGCGTTGCCGAGGGTGAAGTGGGCGAGGCCGAACAGCCAGCCGAGCGCGGCGGCGCGCCTGGCGTCGGGCGCTTCGGCGAGCAGCGCGGCGAACGCGGCAAGCGCGGCAAGCGCGAGCGGCCACAGGCCGAGCGGCTCGAAGCCGGTCGCGGCAACGAGACCGCAGGCAAGCGCGGCGAGTCGCGGATATCTGCTCGGCAAAGGGCCCACGGCGCGCATCGCGGATCCGTGCCGCGCCCCGGCTATTCGTTCAAGCCTCAGCTGACCGCTTCGAGAGCCTCGTCGCCTTCGTCGTCGACCGGGCGCGGACGGCGCGAGCGGCTCCTGACGGCGCGCGGCGCCTTGCTCTCGTCGCCGCTCTCGCGCGCGATCGAGGGAGGCAGCACGGCGGCGTCGAAGCCGCCCTCCTCGCCCGCGCTCTCCTTGTCGCCGGTCCCGTTGGCGGGACGGCCGCGGCCGCGCGACCGCGGGGCGGACCGCTCGCCCGAGCGCTCGCTGGGCGGACGCGCGTCGCGCACGAACGGGTTGTCGTCGGCCGTCTCTTCGGCATCGCCTTCGGAGCCTCGGCGACCCTCGGCGCTCTCGGCGCTCTCGGCGCGCTCGTCGTCGCGGTCGCGATCGGCACGGCCGCGCGGCCGTTCGTCGCGGTCGTCGTTATCGTCGCCCTCGTCGGAATCGAACGACTGGTCGCGGTCGTCGCGGTCATGGTCGCGCCGGGGGCGCTGGTCGTTCTGCTGCGTGCGGCTGTCGGCGACGACGCGGAAATAGTGATCGGCGAACTGGAGGTAATACTCGGTCAGCACGCGGTCGCCGTTGAGCGAGGCGTCGTGCGCGAGCTTCTTGTACTTCTCGAGCATCTGCGGCGCGTTGCCCCGGGCCCGGCTGTCGATCCGGTTGCCCTGGCCGCCGCCCTGGCCGCCGCGATTGCTGCCGCGGCCGCGCCGGCGATTCTGATTGCGATTCTGGTTCAAAGGAAATCCGTTTCCTTGCTCATGACCGGCGTGCCGGTCGCATGATCCCTCCGCGGCGCCCTCACGGACGCTCGCGTGGTTTCCTCATCTGCACGGTTGCCGGGCGTTTACCGCCAATCCACAAGCAAATGATGGAGTTTAGGGCCCGGTGCCGGCTTTCGCCTCCCCACCGCTGGCCTGCCTTAGGAGGTAGTGGGTTCGGGCGCCGTTGCCAAGCCTTAATTGTCGGCGTCGCCGCGTAGCTGCTCGAGCGCGGACCGCAGCACCAGCGCGCGCGGGCGTCCGCCAAGGTCGCGGCGCAGCTCCGCCCCGAAGCCGGATTGCGCGGCGATTTCGGCGACCTGCTCCGCCTGGGCGGCCCCGATCTCGACCACCGCCACGCCGGACTCCGTCAACAACTGCGGCAACTGCGGGACCAGCACGCGGTAGTCGTCGAGCCCCTCGGCGCCCGCGAACAGCGCCCCGGCGGGTTCCCAGCGGCGCACGTCGGGCGCGATCGGCGCGTCGTCCTCGACATAGGGCGGGTTGGCGAGGACGAGGTCGAAGCGGCCCAGGCCCCTGGTCCAGCCCGGCGCGTGCCAGTCGCGCCGCAGCAGCAGCGCTCCGCCCGAATGACGCGCGGCATTGCGCGCGGCGACCCGGAGCGCTTCCTCCGAACGGTCGATGCCGATTCCTCCCGCCCCGGTCTCGGCCATCACGGTCAGCAGCAGCGCCCCCGAGCCGACCCCGCAATCGAGCACGCGGCGCGGGCGCGGGCAGGCTTCGAGCGCGGCGGCGACGGTAGTCTCGCTGTCCATGCGCGGAATGAGCACCCCCGGCGCGACGAGGAACTCGCGGCCGTGGAACTCCTTGTGTCCGACGATATAGGCGACGGGCTCGTGGGCCGCGCGCCGCTCGATCAGCGCGGCGAAGCTTTCGGGCACCTGATCCTGCATGTGCCGCAGCAGCAGGTCCGAGCGCGACACCCCGAGCGCATGGGCCATCAGCAGCTCGGCATCCAGCCGCGCGGTGTCCGAGGTGGGCGCGAGCAGCGTTGCGGCTTCGCGAAGAGCTTCCGCGACCGTCACGCGCGTACTTCGAAAAGCTCGGCGCGCGCGGGCGAATAGGCAACGTTCATAAACGACATCCGCTCATCCTGAGCTTGTCGAAGGATGCATCAATCGCCCAGCGCCGCGAGCCGCTTGGCCTGGTCCTCGGCGATCAGCGCGTGGACCAGCTCGCCCAGGCCCGGCCCGGCGAGCACTTCGTCGAGCTTGTGCAGGGTGAGCCCGATGCGGTGGTCGGTCACCCTCCCCTGCGGGAAGTTGTAGGTGCGGATGCGTTCGGAGCGGTCGCCGCTGCCGACCATCGCCTTTCGCGCCTCGGCCTCGGCGCCGTGCGCTTCCTCGCGCATCTTCTCGTAGAGGCGGGCGCGCAGCACCTGCATCGCCTTGGCCTTGTTCTTGTGCTGGCTGCGCTCGTCCTGCTGGATCACGACGAGGCCGCTCGGCAGGTGAGTGATGCGCACCGCGGAGTCGGTGGTGTTGACGTGCTGGCCGCCCGCCCCGCTTGCGCGGTAGATGTCGATCTTGAGGTCCTTGTCCTCGATCTGCACGTCGACCTCGGTCGGCTCGGGCAGCACCGCCACGGTCGCCGCCGAAGTGTGGATGCGCCCGCCGCTTTCGGTGACGGGCACGCGCTGCACCCGGTGGACGCCGCTCTCGAACTTGAGCTTCGCGAACACCCCGGTGCCGGAGATGTTGGCGACGATCTCCTTGAAACCGCCGATGTCGGAGGCGTTCATGCTGATCGGCTCGACCTTCCAGCCCTGGGCGGCGGCGTAGCGCTCGTACATCCGGTAGAGGTCGGCCGCGAACAGCGCCGCCTCGTCGCCGCCGGTCCCGGCGCGAATCTCGAGCATCGCCGGGCGCAGGTCGGCGGCATCGCGCGGCAGCATGGCGATCTGAAGCTCGCGCTCGGCCTCGGGAAGCCGCTGGCGCAGCTCGGCCAGCTCCTCGTCGGCGAGCGCCTTCATCTCGGGGTCTTCGGCAAGCGCAGCGAGCTGGGCGATCTCCATGCGCATCTCGCGCACCTGCTCAGCGACGCGCACAATTGGTTCAAGCTCGGCGTAGTCGCGGCTTGCCGCCACGAACGCCTCGCCCTCGAGCTGTCCGGAAGCGAGGCGCGCCTCGAGCTCGGCGAAGCGATGCGAAATCTGCCGAAGCCGCTCCTCGGGTATGGTCATGGCGCAGTATCCACGGCGACCCCAATCCCAACATCCGCGAACTCGTCACCCTGAACTTGTTTCAGAGTCCATCGCGCCGCATGGCGTGAGCCCGCCGGCAAAACGCATCCCTTGCGTCGGACTCCTGCGGTAAGGCGGAGCCTATCCCGATTGCTCCGCGCGAGCGGAGAAATGGACCCTGAAACGAGTTCAGGGTGACGATGAAGGAGGCGACGGATTGGGAGCAAAACGAGTGTGCTTACCATTTGAACTCGGGAGCAACGACGCTCTTGGCCAAGTCCGCGCGTTGGTATTCAGGGTCCAGCACACCCAGGCTATACGTCGCCGATCCATCGCGAATGTCGAGCGAAATCAGTATTGCAGGGGCCGACTTTCGAGCGCGGTCATACCGCTTGCGCGGGCTGCCAGTAACAAAGGCTTCTGCGCAGAAGCCCGCTCGTCGATAGCGCGCTACCAAGGCAGATGCTTCCGACTCGCGATCAGAGTTTTCCGCAGCCACAGCGATCTCGAGCCGATCTTCCCCTCTCTCCCCGACCAGCATCGCCAGCCGCTCGATCCCAGCCGCCCAGCCGACCGCCGGCGTGTGCGGTCCGCCCAATGCCTCGATCAGTCCATCGTAGCGCCCGCCGCCGAGCACGGTGCCCTGCGCGCCGAGCCGGTCGGTGACGAATTCGAACGCGGTGTGACGGTAGTAGTCGAAGCCGCGCACCAGCGACGGGGCGCGAGTCCAGGCGACGCCGGCGGCGTCGAGCCCGGCGCAGACCTGCCCGAAGAAATCCTGCGCCTCGCCGGTCAGGAAACCATCGATTTTCGGCGCCTCGGCGACGAACGGACGGTCGCGCTCGTCCTTGCTGTCGAGGATGCGCAGCGGGTTGCGCTCCAGCCGCTCCTGGCTGTCCTCGCTGAGCGCCTCGCGGCTATCCTGGAAATAGGCGACCAGCGCCATGCGCCAGGCCTGGCGGCTCGGCGCGTCGCCGAGGGTGTTGAGCTGGAGCGTCACCCCGTCGGCGATCCCCAGTTCCTTCAGCAGGTGGTCGGCCATCGCCAGCAGCTCGACGTCGGCCTGCGGCTCGGCGGCGCCGATGATCTCGGCGTCGAGCTGGTGGAACTGGCGGTAGCGCCCTTTCTGCGGGCGCTCGTAGCGGAACAGCGGGCCGTGGGTCGCGACCTTGAGCGGCGCGTGCTGCTGCCAGCCGTCGGTCAGGTAGGCGCGCGCGATGCCGGCGGTGAATTCGGGCCGCAGGGTGAGCGATTCGCCGCCGCGATCCTCGAAGCTGTACATTTCCTTGGAGACCACGTCGGTGGTCTCGCCGAGCGAGCGGCTGAATACCTCGGTCCGCTCGAACACCGGCATCTCGATGCGGCGAAAGCGGTACAGCTTGCGCACGCGCTCGAAGGTCTCGACCACGTGCGCGAACGCTTCGGCTTCCGCGCCGAAGATGTCCTGCGTGCCGCGGATGGGCTTGGGCGTTTCGATCTTGCTCATGGCAAGGGCGCGCTTAGCGGCAATGATGCGCGTTCGCAAAGAACCTGTCGGACGTCCACCTCTCGTCATTCCGTCATCCTGAACCAAGTTCAGGATGACGAGGAACCAGAAGGCAGCGGACCGCTTCAACCTTTCGTCGATCAACCGGTTGCGAACGGAATCGCTTGCCGCCAAAGTTTGGCGATGACGAAATCCCCCCTCGCCGCCGCCCTCGCCGCCGCCCTCCTTCTCGCCGGCACCGCTTCGGCCCAGAGCGAAGTCCGCACCGAGCCCGCCGCCGCGCCGCTCCCGCCGGCGATCCCGCCGGCGCAGGACCTCGCCTATCCCGGCGCGATGACGCTCGACATCGACGCGACCGATCTGGAGCGCGGGGTCTACCGGGTGCGCCAGACCATCCCGGTCACGCCCGGCGTGCGCGAGCTGGTGCTGCTGCTGCCCGAATGGATCCCCGGCAAGCATGCGCCGCGCGGGCCGATCCATCTGCTCGCCGACTTGCGCTTCGAGGCCGACGGCGCGCCCGCCGAATGGACCCGCGACCCCGTGGAGGTGTTCGCGTTCCGCGTGGTGCTGCCCGAAGGAGCGGGGCGGGTAACCGCGACGTTCGTCCACACTTCGCCGCTGCAGACCAGCGAGGGGCGCATCACCATGACGGGCGAGATGCTCAACCTGCAGTTCGACGCGATGAGCCTCTACCCGGCCGGGCACTACGTGCGGCGGATCGCGGTGACGCCGACGGTGACCTTCCCCGGCGGCTGGACCGCGTTCCCCGCGCTCGACGGGCAAAGGGACGTCGGCGGGCGCGGCAGCCGCGTGACCTGGGCGACCACCGACTACGAAACGCTGGTCGATTCGCCGGTGTTCGCCGGCGTCCACGCGCGCGAATGGGACCTCGGGCATGCCGTCGCGCTCGGCGTGGTCGCCGACGAGGCGCGCCTCCTGGATCTCAAGGAGGAGCACCTCGCACTGTTCCGCCGGCTGGTCGACGAGACGGTCCACGCGCTCGGGCCCGGGCATTTCGACCGTTACGAGTTCCTGCTCGCGCTGACCGACAAGCTCGGCGGCATCGGCCTCGAGCACCAGCGCTCGAGCGAGAACACCTACGAGCCCGACGCCTTCCTCGACTGGGAAGGCACCGCCTGGGACCGCAACGTGATCCCGCACGAGCTCGCGCACAGCTGGATCGGCAAGTACCGCCGCCCGGCGGACATGTGGACCCCCGACTACCGCGAGCCGATGCGCGGGCAGCTGCTGTGGGTCTACGAAGGGCAGGACCAGTTCTGGGGCTGGATCCTGGCGGCGCGCTCGGGCTTCCAGCCGAAGGACGTGGTGCTCGGTGCGCTGGCCAATTCGGCCGCCTACTATTCGATGCAGGCCGGGCGCGGCTGGCGCTCGGTCGAGGACACCACCCACGACCCGATCACCGCCGAGCGGCGACCGCTGCCCTACACCTCGCTGAGCCGCAGCGAGGATTACTACAGCGAGGGCATGCTGGTGTGGATCGAGGCCGACCAGGTGATTCGCGAGGGCACCGGCGGGGCGCGCGGGCTCGACGATTTCGCCCGCGCCTTCTTCGGCGGGATCGACGGCGATACCGGTGTGCTGCCGTTCCGCTTCGAGGACGTGGTCGCGGCGCTGAACGCGGTTCATCCCCACGACTGGGCCGGGTTCCTCGACTCGCGGTTCCGGCAGCCGGGGCAGCCGGCGCCGCTCGCCGGCATCGAGAAGGGCGGCTACCGGCTGGTGTTCCGCGACGAGCCCAATCCGTACGAGAAGCAGCGGATGAGCGGGCAGGGCTACCTCAACCTGCAATATTCGCTCGGCGTCAATCTCGACAACGAAGGCACGGTGACGCTGGCGCACTGGGGCACGCCGGCGTTCGACGCCGGGCTGGTGCGCGGGGCGAAGGTCGTGGCCGTGAACGGCGAGGCCTACAGCGCCGATCGCCTCAAGCGCGCGATCGCCGCGGCCGGAGACGGCGGCGGGCGGATCGCGCTGCTGGTCAAGCGCGGCGAGCGCTATCTCGAGGTGCCGATCGAATACGGCGGCGGGCTGCGCTACCCTTGGATCGTGCCCGCGGGCGAAGGCGGACAGCCGCTCGACCGACTGCTGGCGCCGCGGACCTGATCCTGAGGTCCTTCGGTCCTTCGAGACGCGAACCGGCCTTCGACAAGCTCAGTCCGGTTCGCTCCTGAGTAGCTCGCGCAGCGAGCGTATCGAAGGCGCGTCTCGAAGGATCGAAGGACCGAAGGATCGAGCACCCGCCCTACTCCGCCGCCTCGAGGAAGCGGTCGTCGATCGAGACTGCGGCGTCCCAGCTCTTGACCTCGGGCAGTACCTCCGCGGCGAACAGGTGCATGTTCTTGAGCGCATCCGCCTGCGCCATGCCGCCGAAATAGAGGTGCGGGAAGAAGCCCTGCGGCTGGTAGACCTGCTTGAGCTCCCACATCCGCTCGAGGATCATCTGCGGCGTGCCGGTGACCGCGCCGTGGCCGAACTGCTCGCAGTACGGCTCGATCGCCTCGGGCTCCATGGTCATGTTCTCGTACTGCTCGTAGCCCTCGATGCCCGCGAAGGTGCCGGGCCTGTCGAGGCTGTAGTTGCGGATCGCCGCGCGCATCGTGTTGGCGAGGTACTTGCGCCCCTCGACCTCGGCGCGCTCGGCGCTTTCGTCGATGTAGAAGTTGCCGCTGACCATCGGCGCCGGCGGCCTGGTGCCGGGGCCGTGCACTTCCTGCCAGACCTCCGCGTACTTGTCGGGCGGCGCTTCCTTGCCCCGCTGCGGCAGCATCAGCACCATGTTGCCGAACCCGTGCCGGGCCGCCGAGTACATCGAGGTGCCCGACAGCGAGCCGCAGAACTTGCGCCCCCCGAAGCTCTTCAGCGGCCGCGGCCGCAGCTCGACGCGCGGCTGCGAGACCGTGCTCGTCTCGCCTTCCAGCACGCCGCTCTCGAGCGCCGGGATGACCAGGTCGAGGATGTCGGTATAGAGCGCGCGGCTCTTGTTCTGGTCGACCCGCAGGCCCCGGAACTCGTCCGGCGAAAGCCCGCCTCCGAAGCCGAGTATCGCGCGGCCGTTCGAGACGTGGTCGAGGTTGACGATCGCCTCGGCCAGCCGCACCGGATCGCGCCACGGCACGATGATCACCTGCGTGCCGAGCTTTACCCGCGTGGTCCGCCCGGCGAGATAGGAGAGCAGCTGCAGCGGGTCGTTCGACATCGAGTAGTCGGTGAAGTGATGCTCGGTGATCCACACCGAATCGAACCCCAGTTCTTCCGCGAGGACGAGGTTCTCGAGCTCTTCGCGGATGAACTGCGCGTCGGGGTAAGCATCGCCGCGCTGGTGCGCGAAGCCGGTGGCCAGGCCTACATGCATGCCTCAGGTCCTCTCTTTTTCCGCACGCGAGGATGCCCGAACCGGCCGGCGCGGGCAATTCCGCTCTCGCCAAGCGCGGCCCGGTGGGTTAGGCGCGCGCCGCAAATGGGAGGGGGTGCCGGTCCCAGTCAACGGAAGCGAGCATCCATGCGCATCGAATACGTCCCGGTCGGCGACAATCCGCCCGAGAGCCTGAACGTCATCATCGAGGTCCCGACCGGCGGCGAGCCGGTCAAGTACGAGTTCGACAAGAAGAGCGGCGCGCTGTTCGTCGACCGCATCCTGCACACGCCGATGCGTTATCCGGCCAACTACGGCTTCGTGCCGCATACCCTCTCGCCCGACGGCGACCCGCTCGACGCGCTGGTGATCGCGCGCAGCCCGTTCATCGCCGGCTGCGTGGTGCGCGCCCGGCCGATCGGAGTGCTGGTGCTGGAGGACGAGCACGGCGGCGACGAGAAGCTGGTCTGCGTTCCGGTCGATTCGACCTTCCCGTACTACTCCGACGTCGGCGAGCGGCAGGACCTGCCCTCGATCGTGCTCCAGCAGATCGAGCACTTCTTCAAGCACTACAAGGACCTCGAATCCGAGAAGTGGGTCCGCGTCGGCGAATGGGGCGACGCCGCCGAGGCGCGCCGCATCGTGCTCGAGGCGATCGAGCGAGCGAAGGCCGCCAAGGCCTGAGCGGATTGGGAATCTAGATGAGCGCGGAGATGCCCAGCACGATCCCGGTCAGCGCGATCGGCAGGCCGATCGCCATAAGCCACAGCACGATCTGGTCGCGCCGAAAGCGGTCGCGCAGCTCCGGATTGGCAGCCTCGCTGTTGCTGAGCGAATCCCAGCGCTTCTCGAACATCCGGCATCCCGGGATGATCGCCGCGACAAGCACGATAAGCGCGAAGTAGGGCAGGATCGATCCGGTGCCGTTCTTGAGCGCGCTCATGGTCACGAAAATCTGCAAGCCCGTGTAGACGAGCAACGCATAGGCGACATTGTCGCTCATCCTGCGCCGCCAATCGAGCTTGCGTGCCGAGCGCTTGTGCGCCGTCGCAGACTCCCACAGCGCCTTATCCATGCGCCTTATCTCCTCTGCTCTCCCGAGTCGGACTATCTCACCGCCCCGCCCACGGCGCAAGCCTTCGTAATCTGGCGTTCATGTAACCCCGGCGGAAAACGCCATGCACGAATCTTGCCAATGGGCTTCAAACCGCGGGAAGCCGTGCTAAGTCCGCCACCATGACCGCACTCGACGAAAACGCTATCGACACCCGCGCCCTCGCCTCGGCCATGGCCGAGGCACCTCACAACGCGGCCCCGCCGATTCCGCAAGGCGGGCTGGAGGTCGTGTCGATCGCCAAGAGCTACGACAAGCGCGCGGTGCTGTCCGACATCTCGCTGACCGTCGGCAAGGGCGAGGTACTGGGGCTGCTCGGCCCGAACGGCGCGGGGAAGACCACCTGCTTCTACTCGATCATGGGCCTGGTCCGACCCGATTCGGGCCGCATCCTGATGGACGGCATCGACGTCACCAAGCTGCCGATGTACCGCCGCGCGATCCTCGGGCTCGGCTACCTGCCGCAGGAAACCAGCATCTTCCGCGGCATGACGGTGGAGAAGAACATCAATTGCGTGCTCGAGATGGTCGAGCCCGACAAGCAGGTCCGCGCGGCCGAGCTCGAGCGGTTGCTCGAGGAATTCCACCTCGAGAAACTGCGCGCCAGCCCGGCGATGGCACTGTCGGGAGGCGAACGGCGACGGTGCGAGATCGCCCGCGCGCTCGCCGCCAAGCCCTCGATCATGCTGCTCGACGAGCCGTTCGCGGGCATCGACCCGCTGTCGATCGGCGACATCCGCGGGCTGGTCAAGGACCTCAAGCGGCGCGGCATCGGGGTGCTGATCACCGACCACAACGTGCGCGAGACGCTCGACATCGTCGACCGCGCCTGCATCATCTACGGCGGGCAGGTGCTGTTCGCGGGCAGCCCCGAGGACCTCGTCGCCGACGCCAACGTTCGCCGGCTCTATCTCGGCGAGAGCTTCACCCTGTGATTTGGGGGTGTCCTTCGACAAGCTCAGGACGAGCGGGGCTCGGGGAAGGGCCCGTTTCACCCTTCCCGCTCATGCTGAGCTTGTCGAAGCATGCGCCCTCAGCGCTAGGATAGCACCATGGCGCTGGGTCCGCGCCTCGATCTGCGTCAGTCGCAAACGCTGACGATGACGCCGCAGCTGCAGCAGGCGATCAAGCTGCTGGCGCTGTCCAACCTCGAGATCGAGACCTTCATCGGCGAGGCGCTCGAAAGCAATCCCCTGCTCGAGGCCGGCGAGATCTCGGTCGAGCGCGGCGCCACGGCGGACGAAGTGCGCGAGGAAGCCCCCGACGATCCGACCTCCGACCAGCTGATCGCGCGCGGGATGGGCGAGGCCGACGCGCCGCTCGACATCGATCCGGCCGCGCTCGACCGCGACCGCGATACCGGTGACTGGTCGGCGTTCGCCGGCGGCAGCGGCGAGGAAGGCCCGGGCATCGACGAACGCGGCGGCGACGCGCCGACGCTCGCCGAGCACCTCGATGCGCAAGTGGGTTCGGTCGCCGGCGACGCGCGCGAGCTGTTCGTCGCCCGCCACCTGATCGGGCTGCTCGACGAGGCCGGCTACCTCGCCGCGCCGCTGAGCGAAGTCTCCGCCGACCTCGGCGTCCCTCTTGCCGAGGTCGAACGAGCGCTCGCCGTGGTCCAGACGCTCGACCCGACCGGCGTCGGGGCACGCACGCTTTCGGAATGTCTCGCACTCCAGGCCAGGGAAGCCGACCGCTACGATCCGTGCATGGCGCGGCTGATCGACAATCTCGAGCTGGTCGCACGCGGCGAGTTCGCGCGGCTCAAGCGCATGTGCGACGTCGACGACGAAGACTTCGCCGACATGCTGAGCGAACTGCGCGGCTATGACCCAAAGCCGGGGCTCAGGTTCGGCGAGAGCGATCGTGCGCCCGTGGTCCCCGACGTCCTGGTGGAGCCCGGCGCCAAGGACGGCTGGAACATCGCGATCAACGAGGCGACTCTGCCGCGGCTTATCGTCAACCGTTCCTATTACGTCGAGCTGCGCGGCGGCTGCACCGACCGCGAATCGAAGTCGTGGCTGAGCGAGAAGCTCGCCGACGCGAAATGGCTGATCAAGGCGCTGGACCAGCGGCAGAGGACCATTCTCAAAGTCGCCGCCGAGATCGTGAAGCAGCAGGAAGGCTTCTTCCGCCGCGGCGTCGCGCACCTCAAGCCGCTGACGCTGCGCGCGGTGGCCGAGGCGGTGGCGGTTCACGAAAGCACGGTCAGCCGGGTGACCTCGAACAAGTACCTGCACTGCCCGCGCGGCACGTTCGAGTTCAAGTACTTCTTCACCAGCGGCGTCGCTTCGGCCGACGGCGAGAGCACGGTCTCGGCCGAAGCGGTCAAGGCGCAGATCCGCGCGCTGTGCGACGCCGAGGACGCGAGCGACATCCTCTCCGACGACCAGCTCGTCGATCTCCTGCGCGCCAAGGGCTTCGACCTCGCCCGCCGCACCGTCGCCAAGTACCGCGAAGCGATCGGGATCGGCAGCTCGGTCCAGCGCCGCCGCCAGAAGAAGCTGGCACGGGTGGCGTAGTAACCTGTCCCCCTCCTCCCAGCGGAAGGGTGGAAGGGCCTGTTGCCCAAAAGACTCGCGAACTTTCCAAATCGTTAAAGGAAAAATTAACCTTTTTCGTTGAGACACGGCTTGGTTAATTCCGGTCAACACCTCTTAGCAGGTCGTAACCAGGGGTTCGAAGGGGGACTTACCCATGCGCGTGTTGCTGATCGAAGACGAGCCGACGACCGCCAAGGCGATCGAGCTGATGCTCACCACCGAAGGCTTCAACGTTTACTCGACCGACCTCGGCGAGGAGGGTTTGGACCTCGGCAAGCTGTATGATTACGACATCATCCTGCTCGACCTGAACCTGCCCGACATGCACGGCTACGACGTGCTCAAGAAGCTGCGCGTCGCCAAGGTACAGACGCCGGTCCTCATTCTCTCCGGCATCGCCGAGATGGACTCGAAGATCCGCAGCTTCGGGTTCGGCGCCGACGACTACGTCACCAAGCCGTTCCACCGCGACGAGCTGGTCGCCCGCATCCATGCGGTGGTGCGCCGCTCGAAAGGCCACTCGCAGTCGGTCATCCGCACCGGCAAGCTGGCGGTCAACCTCGACGCCAAGACCGTCGAGGTCGACGGCGCCCGCGTCCACCTGACCGGCAAGGAATACGCGATGCTGGAGCTGCTCTCGCTCCGCAAGGGCACCACGCTGACCAAGGAAATGTTCCTCAACCACCTCTACGGCGGGATGGACGAGCCCGAGCTCAAGATCATCGACGTGTTCATCTGCAAGCTGCGCAAGAAGCTTTCGAGCGCCTGCGGCGGCGAGAACTACATCGAGACCGTGTGGGGCCGCGGCTACGTGCTGCGGGAGCCCGGCGAAGAAGTCGAAGCCGCCTAGGCGAAAGGTTTCCTCCTGGAAAAGCGGAACCGCCCCGGAGCCTTGCTCCGGGGCGGTTCCTCATGTGCCGCCGGCGTTGCGCGCGCCATCCGCCGCCGCGATTGCTTGAGCATGAGCAAGTCCTTGACCCTCACTGGGTCGATCGCCAGACGCCCGGACCATGACCGCCCATAAGCCCGGCGACCCGACAACCCTCAAGCGCCTTTACGGCCGTGCCAAGGGCAAGCCGCTGCGCGCGGGGCAGCAGGCGCTGGTCGACGAGCTGCTGCCGCGCATCGCGGTGCCCGAGGAAGGAGCGGTTACCGCCGAGCGCCTGTTCGGCCGGGACTGCGCGCTCCATTTCGAGATCGGCTTCGGAGGCGGCGAGCACCTCGCCGCGCGCGCCGACATGCTGCCGGGTCACGGCTTCATCGGCTGCGAGCCGTTTCTCAACGGCGTCGCCCAGGCCCTGGTTCACGTCGGCGGGGACAACGGCGCCCACCCGCCGCTCGGCAACGTCCGCCTCCATCACGGCGACGCGCTCGAGGTCCTGGCGCGCGTCCCCGACGGCGCGCTGTCGTTCCTCTACCTGCTGCATCCCGATCCCTGGCCCAAGGCGCGCCATGCCAAGCGGCGGATGATGAACGACGGACCTGTCGCGCTGTTCGCGCGCAAGCTGAAGCCCGGCGGCGAGCTGCGCTTCGGCACCGACCATCCCGTCTACCTGCGCCACACGCTGATGGTCATGCGCAGCCACGCGCCCGCGTTCGAGTGGCTCGCCGAGGGTCCCGAAAGCTGGCAGCGGCGCCCGGGCGGATGGATCGAGACGCGCTACGAGGCCAAGGCCCGGCGCGAAGGCCGCGAGGTGTGGTACTTCCGCTATCGCCGGCAATAGCGCGCAGAAGCCGCGCTTCGGCGCACAATCAAAACTCTTCTTTCGCTGTCGAACGCATGGAAGTTAGATGCTGCGCTCCAACGGCAGGGGCGGAGCGGATGCATTTCGGCGACTTCGACCTGGCTGCCCTGCTCCCGTTCATCGCCGTGGGGTTCGCCGCGCAGCTGGTCGACGGCGCGCTGGGCATGGCATTCGGGGTCATTTCCAACACCTTGCTGGTCGGCGTCCTCGGCGTTCCGCCGGCGCAAGCCTCGCAGCGGGTGCACATCGTCGAGTGCTTCACCACCGCGGTTTCGGGAATCAGCCATCTGCTTCACCGCAACATCGACGGCCGCCTGTTCGTGCGGCTGGTGATTCCCGGGATGATCGGCGGCTTCGTCGGCGCCTACCTGCTGTCGAACCTCGATGCCGGGTTCGTGAAGCCGTTCGTGCTGCTCTACCTGACCGCGATCGGGCTCTACCTGCTGGTGCGCGGGATCATGTATCCGCCGAAGCTGAAGGAAGCGAAATACGTCGCTCCGCTCGGTCTCGTCGGCGGCTTTCTCGATGCGGCGGGCGGGGGCGGCTGGGGGCCGGTGGTGACCTCGAACCTGCTGATCCAGGGCGCCGACCCGCGCAAGGTGGTCGGCACGGTCAATTCGGCCGAGTTCTTCCTGACGGTCACGATCTCGGCGGCGTTCATCTACCACCTCGGCATCGCCGACCTCGCCGGGGCGACGCTCGGGCTGCTGATCGGCGGGCTGCTCGCGGCCCCGCTCGGCGCCTGGGCGGCCAAGCACTTCCCGGCCAAGCAGATGCTGATCCTGGTCGGCGTGGTGCTGACCCTGACCAGCGCCTACGGCGTATGGAGCGCGTGGGGATGAGGTCAGGCCTCCCCTCCCGCTTGCGGGAGGGGCCGGGGGTGGGCTTGTCGGCCGCCCTCGCGGTGGCCCACCGCTAACCCCTCCCGCAAGCGGGAGGGGAACCGTTCAGCCCACCACTCCCGCCGCCGCCAGCACCGCCAGCGTCAGCACGTCGGGGGCGCTCGAGGTCATCGCGGCGATCTGCACCGGCTTCTCCATCCCGATCAGCATCGGGCCGATGGTGGCGTTGCCGGCCAGTTCGCGCAGCAGCTTGGCCGAGAGGTTGGCCGACTGCAGCCCCGGCATGATCAGCACGTTGGCCGGCCCCGACAGGCGGCTGAACGGATAAAGCTCCATGACCCGCTCGTTCAGCGCCGCGTCGGGCGCCATCTCGCCCTCGTATTCGAACCCCGGCTCCTCGGCGTCGAGGATGTGGACCGCGTCGCGGATGTTCTCGAGCCACTTGCCCGGCGGGTTGCCGAAGGTCGAGTAGCTGAGGAAGGCCACGCGCGGCTCGTGCCCCAGCCGCCGCGCCACCGCCGCGGTTTCCTTTGCGATATGCGCGAGCTCGGCGGCGCTCGGCCGCTCGTTGATCGTCGTGTCGGCGAGGAACACGGTGTAGTTCTTGCCGATCATCAGGTGGACGCCGAACGGCACCTGGTCCGGCTTGGGATCGAGCACCCGGCTGACCTCGCGCATCGACTGGGCGAAAGTGCGGGTCACGCCGGTGATCATCGCGTCGCCGTGTCCGAGCGCGAGCAGCAGCGAGGCGAAAGTGTTGCGGTCCTGGTTGACCATGCGCCGCACGTCGCGCTCGGTGTAGCCGCGCCGCTGCAGCCGCCGATAGAGATACTCGACCATCTGCGGCACGAGCACCGAATCGGCCGAATTCTGGATCTCGAACGCGGCGGTCTGGTCCACGCCCAGCTCGGTCAGCTTGTCGCGCACGGCCTGGGTCCGCCCGACCAGCACCGGCGTGCCGTAGCCGAAGTCGCGGAACTGGATCGCCGCGCGCAGCACGACCTCCTCCTCGCCCTCGGCGAAGATGACCCGCCTGGGGTTGTTCCTGACCTCGTTGTAGACGGTGGTCAGCACCGATGTGGTCGGGTTGAGGCGGCTCTTGAGCGCGTGGCGGTAGGCCTCGAAATCCTCGATCGGCTTCTGCGCCACCCCGCTGTCCATCGCCGCCTTGGCGACGGCCGACGAGACGACCTCCATCAGCCGCGGATCGAACGGCGCGGGGATAATGTAGTCGCGCCCGAACTGGTGGCTCTTGCCGTAGGCGGCGGCGACTTCCTCGGGCACCGGCCGGCGGGCGAGCTCGGCGATGGCGCGCGCCGCGGCGATCTTCATCTCCTCGTTGATCGCGGTCGCCTGCACGTCGAGCGCGCCGCGGAAGATGAACGGAAAGCCGAGCACGTTGTTGACCTGGTTCGGATAGTCCGAGCGGCCGGTGGCGATGATCGCGTCGGGGCGCACCGCGCGGGCATCGTCGGGCGTGATCTCGGGGTCGGGATTGGCCATCGCGAAGATGATCGGCTGGTCGGCCATCCTGGCCACCCATTCGGGCCTGAGCGCGCCCTTGGCCGAGAGGCCGAGGAAGATGTCCGCGCCGACCAGCGCTTCCTCCAGCGTGCGCGCCTCGGTGTCGACCGCGTGCGCGCTCTTCCACTGGTCGACGTTGTCGCGCCCGCGCCAGATGACTCCGGAGCGGTCGCACATGGTGACGTTGTCGTGCGGCACGCCGAGCGCCTTGATCAGCGCGGTGCAGGCGATCGCCGCCGCGCCGGCGCCGTTGACGACCACGCGCACATCCTTGAGCTCGCGCCCGGTCAGGTGGCAGGCGTTGATCAGGCCGGCGGCGGAGATGATCGCTGTGCCGTGCTGGTCGTCGTGCATCACCGGGATGTTCATCCGCTCGCGCAGGGCCTGCTCGATGATGAAGCACTCGGGGGCCTTGATGTCCTCCAGGTTGATGCCGCCGAAGGTAGGCTCCATCAGCGCCACCGCGTTGATGAACGCTTCGGGATCCTCGGTGTCGAGCTCGATGTCGATCGCGTCGACGTCGGCGAAGCGCTTGAACAGCACCGCTTTGCCTTCCATCACCGGCTTGCTGGCCAGCGCGCCGAGATTGCCCATCCCGAGGATCGCGGTGCCGTTGGAAATCACCGCGACGAGGTTCGAGCGGGCGGTGTAACGCGCGGCGTTGGCCGGATCGTCGGCGATCGCCTGGACCGGCACCGCGACGCCGGGCGAATAGGCCAGGCTGAGGTCGCGCTGGGTCGCCATTGGCTTGGAGGCGACGATCTCGATCTTACCCGGCCGGATCGTCTCGTGATAGAACAGCGCTTCGCGCGCGTTGAAGGCGTCTGTCTGGTCGTCGGCCAAGGCCATCCCCTGCTGCGTCGTTGCGCCTGCGACCGCCCTACCGCCGCCGTGGAGCGGGGCAAAGCGGAAAACGGGAAAGTGTCTCCCCTCCCGCAAGCGGGAGGGGAACGAGCCCTACTCCTCGAGCTCGATGTCCCAGTAGAGCCAGTCGCGCCAGGTCTCGTGCAGGTAGTTGGGCGGGAACTTCTTGCCATGCTGGATCAGCTGCCAGCTCGTCGGCCGGATCGGCCGCACAAGCGGCTGCATGTGGGCCTGCGCCGGCGTGCGGCCGCCCTTCTTCATGTTGCACGGCGCGCAGGCGGTGAGGATGTTCTCCCACGTGGTCTTGCCGCCGAGCCGGCGGGGTACGACGTGATCGAAGGTCAGGTGCTGCTGGCTGCCGCAGTACTGGCAGGAGAAGCGGTCGCGCAGGAACAGGTTGAAGCGGGTGAAGGCGGGAAACTCGCTCGGCTTCACGTATTGCCTGAGCGCGATCACGCTCGGAATCTGCATGTCGAGCGAGGGCGAGTGGACCAGCCGGTCGTAAGTCTCGACCACGTCGACCCGCTCGAGGAAGATCGCCTTGATCGCGGTCTGCCACGGCCACAGGCTGAGCGGGTAGTACGACAGCGGCGTGTAGTCGGCGTTGAGCACCAGCGCCGGGCAACTGTCGAGATTGCGCGCCGGATCCTCTTCCGCGCTGCGGAAGCGGGCGGTGCGGTCGATCAGATCGGCCTTGAACACGTCGCAAGCACTCCCCGATGTGGCGAAGGGAGCATTTGCAGGATTATGCGTCAAGCCCGTTGCGGGCGCGGAATCCCCATCCTTCGACAGGCTCGGGACGAGCGAGGCGAGCCATCATGATTCCCGCTCCCGCTCGTCCCGAGCTTGTCGAAGGACGCGCTCGGCGTATGAAGCCCGGGTGACGGTCACCCGCTTCGCCCCCAGCCCGAACGGGCCGTTGCATCTCGGCCATGCGTTCTCGGCGATCGTCGCGCACGACGTCGCGAAGCGGCGGGGCGGACGCTTCCTGCTGAGGATCGAGGACATCGACGGCGCCCGCTCGCGGCCCGAGCTGGCCGACGAATTCAGGGCCGATCTCGCCTGGCTCGGGCTGGAGTGGGAGGAAGTCGCGCCGCAATCCGCGCGGCTCGCCGGCTACGAAGCGGCGGCGCATCGGTTGCGCGACGCGGGGCTCCTCTATCCGTGCCGCTGCACCCGCGCCGCGATCGCCGCCGCGGCGAGAGCCGAGGGACCCGACGGGCCGGTCTATCCCGGGACCTGCCGCGGCGCCCGGATCGCCGAAGCCGGCGATGTCGCCTGGCGGCTCGACATGGCCGAGGCGATTCGCCGTACCGGGCCGCTGTCGTGGACCGACGAGCTGCGCGGCGAGCAGACCGCGCGTCCCGAGCAGGCCGGCGACGTCGTGCTGGTGCGCAAGGACGCCGCGACCCCCGCCAGCTACCACCTCGCCGCGACGCTCGACGATGCCGCCGACGGGGTCACGCTGGTGACGCGGGGGATGGACCTGTTCGCCGCGAGCCACGTCCACCGGCTGCTGCAGGGGCTGCTGGCTTTGCCCGTGCCGGCCTGGCACCATCACCCGCTGCTGCTCGATGCCGACGGGAACAAGCTCGCCAAGCGGCGCGGCTCGCCGTCGCTGGCGGACCGCCGCCTTGCCGGCGAGGACGGGCGGGCGCTGGCGAATTCGTTGCGCGAAGGGCGGCTGCCGGCTGGAAATACCCTCTCCAAAGGCCTACATCCGGCGCCATGAACACCCTCCTCGTCATCGTCATCGTCGGCCTGGCCATCATGGTCGTGGTCAGCCTCGTGCGCGGCATCGTCGCCTTCATGCAGAGCACCAAGCTCGACCTCGAGAGCGACGGCGACCGGGCGACGGAAATGCAGCTGCGCCAGAACAAGATGATGTTCGCCCGCATCAAGTACCAGGCGCTGGCGATCGTGGTCGTGGCCGTGCTGCTGATGTTCAACCGCTGAGCCTGCGGCAGGCGGGAGAGGCGGCATGGTGCGGCTCAACAGGATCTACACCCGCACCGGCGACGACGGCACCACCGGGCTGGTAGACGGCTCGCGCCGGCCGAAGCACGATGCGCGGTTCGAGGCGGTCGGCGCGGTCGACGAGGCCAACTCGGCGCTCGGCTGGGCGGCGCTCGCAATCGAAGAGGCTTCCGAGCTGATCCGCATCCAGAACGACCTGTTCGATCTCGGCGCCGACCTGGCCACCCCGGGCGACGATTTCGAACCTTCCGAAATGGTGCTGCGCATCGTGCCCGCGCAAGCCCGGTGGCTCGAGCAGCGGATCGACGCGGCCAACGAGGGGCTCGAACCACTGCGCAGCTTCATCCTTCCCGGGGGCAGCGAAGGCGCGGCGCGGCTGCACGTCGCCCGCGCCGCCGTGCGCCGCGCCGAGCGCGCGATGACCGCGCTCGGCGCCGCCGAGCCGGTCAACCCGGCGGCGCTGGCCTACGTCAACCGGCTCTCGGACTTCCTGTTCGTGCTCGCCCGCGTGGCGAACGCAGGCCACGACCCGCTCTGGCAACCCGGCGCGAACCGCTAGCGGGAACGCGCCGCCTGGCGCAGGGTTAGGCTCGCGAAGGAGAATTCGCGATGACCGACCGACCCGGCGACGAACGCGCGGCAGCCGAGCAGGCGCCCGAGCTGCACAATTCCGAGCAGGATGACGAGCTCGAGCAGGCCCAGACCGTCGCCGCCGAGGCGCGCCACAAGGACGCCGAAGCGAGCCCGCTCGACAGCGTCAAGAACGGCGAGCCGGGCGAGGTGATGGACGATTCCTCGCAGGACCTGATCGACAAGATGCGCGACATGGAGCAGTCGGGCCGGATCGACATGGGCGCCTATCGCGGCGAGCCGAACATGGACGACAACGAGGACATGTACGGCGAGGAGAACAAGCTCGACGACCTGCGCTCCGACGGGACCTGATCCCCCTCCCGCGAGCGGGAGGGGAGAATCTACTCCGCCGCGTCGCGTTTCAGCCGATAGAGCAGCTCGAGCGCCTCGCGCGGGCTGAGCGCGTCGATGTCGAGGCCCTGGAGCCGCTCACGCATCGTGTCGCGGTGGACTTCCTCGGCCTGCGCCGCGGCGGCGAACAGCGGCAGCTCGCCGAGGCCCGCCGCGATCCCCCCGGTTTCGGCGCGGCCTTTCTCGAGCTTGTCGAGCACCGCCCGGGCGCGGGCGATCACGTCCCGGGGGACCCCCGCCAGTTTGGCCACCGCAAGCCCGTAGCTGCGGTCGGCCGCCCCGTCGGCGAGTTCGTGCAGCAGCACCAGCTCGCCTTTCCATTCCTTGGCCCGGACATGGTGCAGCGACAGCGCCGGGCAGGTCTCGGCGAGGCGCGCGAGCTCGTGGTAATGCGTCGCGAACAGACAGCGGCAGCGGTTGGTCTCGTGGATCGCTTCGGCCACCGCCCACGCCAGCGCGAGGCCGTCGTAAGTCGAGGTGCCGCGGCCGACCTCGTCGAGGATCACGAAGCTGCGTGTCGTCGCCTGGGCGAGGATCGCCGCGGTCTCGACCATCTCGACCATGAAGGTCGAGCGCCCGCGGGCAAGGTTGTCCGAGGCACCGACGCGGCTGAACAGGCGGTCGACCAACCCGACGGTGGCGCGCGCCGCGGGCACGAACCCCCCCGCCTGCGCCAGCAGCACGATCAGCGCGTTCTGTCTGAGGAAAGTCGACTTGCCGCCCATGTTCGGCCCCCCGACCAGCCACAGCCGGTCGTCGGGCCCGAGCCGGCAGTCGTTGGCGACGAAACGCTCGCCGGCCCTGGCCAGCGCCGTCTCGACGACCGGATGGCGCCCGCCCTCGACCTCCAGACAGGGCGCATCGACGATCTCCGGCCGGCACCAGCCGCCTTCCGCCGCGCGTTCGGCCTGCCCGGCGGCGACGTCTAGCCGGGCCAGCGCCGCGGCGGTGGCGGCGATGCGCTCCCTGACCGCGACGACCTCGCTCACCAGTTCGTCGAAGTGCGCCTCTTCCGCCGCGAGCGCGTGGCCGCCGGCTTCGGCGATGCGGCTCGCTTCCTCGTGCAGATGCAGCGAGTTGAAGCGCACCGCGCCCGCCATGGTCTGGCGATGGGTGAAACCGCTGTCGGGCGCCATCAGCGCGTCGGCATGGCGCGCCGGCACCTCGATGAAATAACCGAGCACGCCGTTGTGCCTTATCTTGAGCGCGGCGATCCCGGTCTCGCCGCGGTAGCGCGCCTCGAGCGCGGCGATCGCGCGGCGGGCGTTGCCCGAAACCTGCCGCAGCTCGTCGAGCGCGTGGTCGTATCCTTCGGCGATGAACCCGCCCTGCGAGCGCTCGGTCGGCGGCGTGGGCACCAGCGCGCGCGCCAGGTGGTCGGTAAGCGCGCCGTGCCCGGTCAGGCGGGGCAGCAGCGCCTGCAACAGGGCGGGACGATCCGGCTTTCCGAGGAGGAAATCGTGGACCCGGCGGGCCTCCGCGAGCCCGTCGCGAACCTGGCCCAGATCGCGCGGCGAGCCGCGCCCGGCGACGATCCGCCCAAGCGCGCGGCCAAGGTCGGGCAACGCGCGCAGCCCCTCGCGCAAGTCGCCGCGCAGCAGCGGATCGTCGTGCAGCCACTGGACGAGGCGCAGGCGCGACTCGATCTCCGCTTCGCGCAAGAGCGGAGCCGCGAGGTCCTCGGCGAGCTGGCGAGCGCCCGCGCCGGTCACGCAGCGGTCGACCGCGGCGATCAGGCTGCCCGCGCGCCCGCCGCCTTGCGCCTCGAGGACCTCGAGGCTGGCGCGGGTCGCCCCGTCCATGGCCATGACTTCCCCGTCGGCGCGGGCCACCGGCGGCAGCAGCAGCGGCAACCGGCCCCGGCCGGCATGGTCGAGATAGGCGAGCAGCCCGCCGGCCGCCGCGAGCATCGGGCGGGTGAACTGACCGAGCCCGTCGAGCGTGGCGACGCCGTGCACCGCCTCGAGCCGCGCCTCCCCTTCCTCGCTGGCGAAATCGCGGCGGGGGCGCGGGATGGCCTCGCGCGGCGCATCGACCCACTCGTCGGGCGCGACCATTTCGCTCGCTCCCAGCCGCGCCAGCGC
>Ga0307505_10000836_pt1 | contig 29798 bp, 25 predicted proteins | sample 23_S_MG_FD_202183 | JGI IMG/M metagenome (GOLD analysis project Ga0307505, IMG submission 202183) | Soil microbial communities from Populus trichocarpa stands in riparian zone in the Pacific Northwest, United States - 23_S | ecosystem: Environmental > Terrestrial > Soil > Riparian zone > Trees... | reverse complement strand
GTGGTTGTCGACTTCGTCGACATCGATTGAGAAAAAGAATGCCGTCGAGCAATGAAGCGCCCACGAAAAAGAAACCCCCACGAAAAACCCTGGCCCCCATCCCTAGATCCTGAATCCTAGATCCCTCCTCACCCACAGACCGAAGACTCATTTCATCGACCCCGATTAGCCCGACCCCTGACCCCTGGCCCCTGACCCCTGAGTATGAGAGACCGCATCGCAGTCATTGGCGTCGGATGTACTCGCTTCGGCGACCTCTTCGATCTCGGTTACGAGGATCTGATCTGTGAGGCGGCGTTTCAGGCGTACGACGACGCGGGCATCGATCCGGCCGACATCGAGGCGGCTTATCTCGGCACGTACATGCCGGGGGCGTCGGGCGGCAAAGCTTCGGTCTCGCTCGGCGATGCGTTGCGTCTCTACGATCGGCCGATCACCCGTGTCGAGAACTACTGCGCGACCGGTACCGATGCGTTTCGCAACGCCTGCATGGCGGTCGCATCGGGGGCGCACGACATCGTATTGGTGCTCGGCGCTGAGAAGCTGAAGGACCGCGGTGGGCGTGGACTGCCGCGCTTTGGCCATCCGTTGCTCGCCAAGGGCAACTCGGCGCCGGGACTGTTCGCGTTGGCGGCGAATCGCTACATGCACACTTTCGGCGTCGGGCGCGAGACGCTGGCGAAGGTCGCGGTGAAGAACCACTACAACGGCGCGCGGAATCCGAAGGCGCATCTGCGCATGGAGGTGACCGAGGAGAAGGTGTTGAACGCGCCGATGATCTCCTGGCCGTTCGGACTCTTCGACTGCTGTCCGACCACCGATGGCGCCGCCGCCGCCATCGTCTGTCGCGCCGACATCGCATCGCGTTTCACCGACCGCCCGATCTGGGTCAAGGGCGTCGGACTCTCCGTGACCACAGGACGCCCGTACTTCGACCCGACGTTCGACTACCTCGGCTTTCGCTCGACGGTGATGGCGTCGCGGCAGGCGTACGCGATGGCCGGCATCGCGGCCGGCGACATCGACTTCGCCGAGGTTCACGACTGCTTCACCTGGACCGAGGTCTCCAACGTCGAAGATCTCGGTTTCTGCGCGAAGGGCGAGGCGCCCGGGTGGATCGCCGAGGGTCGCACCGCGCTGAGCGGCGATCTGCCGATCAACCCGAGCGGCGGGCTGAAGTCGTTCGGACACCCGATCGGCGCCAGCGGCGTGCGCATGATCTACGAATGTGTCGAGCAGCTGCGCGGCAACTGCGGCGAGCGGCAGGTGCGCGGGGCGGGACTCGGCCTGGCGCACAACGTCGGCGGGCCGGGAGCTGTATCGTGCGTCGTGGTCCTCGGAAACGAACGTTCCGCCGGCACGTCTTAAGTCGCGAATTCCCACCGTCGTCATTCCGGCGAAAGCCGGAATCCAGCCGGGCTACCAGGTGGACCCCGGCTTTCGCCGGGGTGACGGGGAAGGATAGGGCGCCGGAAGCAGGGTTTCCCCTTTGACCGGTGCGACCGCGGTTGGAGGCCGACGCGTGTCATCTTTGCGCCACTCGTAGGGATTGTGGCGTTCCGCGGGAGGGGCGGAAACGTCCACCGCTGTTCGGTTGGTCCGGTCGTACGCCATGGCATCGCACTTGCAGGAAGGGCGGTACTCCCATGGATCATTTCGAGCCCAACATCGTGCCGAGAATGAGTGGCGCTTCCGCTTGGATGGATCGCAAGCGACTGGTCTTGGTCGTTCGGTCCGTCGTGGTGGCTACGGCCGCGTATCTCGCGCTCGGTGCCGGCAACCCTGCCAGCACCTCGACGTTTCTGGCCGTCGCGGCGTTTGCCTTGTCGCATGCGGTGCTGATCGCCGTGCCGCGCCAGCGCTTCGAGGATCCGCGGTTCGGCCCGATGTTGCTGCTGGGCGACAGCGTTCTGATTCTACTGTGCCTGTCCTGGACGCAGGGTGTGTCGCAGGACCTGGTGGTCGTCTACTTCTTCACCGTATTTCTCATCTCGATCGGCGAGACGCTGGGGCAGGTCGCCATTGCCAGTGCTCTCGTCACCGGAATGTACGGCTATTGGCTGTGGCTCGACGGCGGACAGACCCTGTCGCCCGCGGTTTGGGTCCGGTTGCCGTTCTTCTTTCTGATCGGAGTCTTCTACGCGTCGCTGACCGAGCAACTCAAGGAAGAACGCCGCCGCCGGATGACGGCGGAGTTCGAGAGCCGTCAATTGCGACTCTTGCTCGACCTCGCCGGGGCTTTCTCCGAGACCGAAGTGACCGAGGAGTTCGTCCGCGGCATGGGACGATTCGTCGAAGGCGCCTGCGACGGTGTCCGCTGTCGCGTCATCGATGCCGAAGTGGAGAGCGACCCCGACAACGGGCTCGTCGCGTTTCCCCTGCGATCGCGGGGCGAGGCGTTCGGTTCGTTGCTGGTCGACACGTCCGCGCGCGGGCCGCTCACCGACCGCGAGCTGTGGATCTGCCAGATTGTCGCGCACACGGCGGCCGGCGCGGTTTACTCCGCCGGGCAGTCGACCGAGGCGGAGACGGCGGCGCGTGCCAAGGACGAGTTTCTCGCTACCGTTTCACACGAGTTCCGCACGCCGCTGCACGCGATCCTCGGATATCTCGAGATCCTGGACAGCGCGACCGAAGGTGCTGATCCCATGGTCGCGGACAGCATCGAGCGCATGCGGGTGAACGGTGTTCGCTTGAAGAACCTGTTGGAAGAGCTGTTGACGTTCGCCGAACTCCGCGCCGGGTACGGTCGCGTCGTCGCCGAGCCGATCTCCCTCACCGGGATGTTCGAAGAACTGGTCCGACAGGCGCGCGATGAGATCGCCGACAAGCCCGTCACGGTTTCGTGGCAGGTTGACGCCGACGCGGACTCGATGACGAGCGACCGCCGCAAGATGACGCAGGCGTTGGGTGGGTTGCTCAGCAACGCGGCGAAGTTCACGGAGAAGGGCCGAATCAACGTGATGGCCCGCCGCCTCAACGACAACACGGTCGAGATCTCGGTGTCCGACACCGGCATCGGCATCGCGTCTTCGGACCTCGCCCTTGCCTTTGACGATTTCCGCCAGGTCGACGGATCGTTCACGCGCCGCTACGGCGGGTTGGGCGTCGGCCTGCCGCTGGTGCGCGAGCTGATGGCGTTGCTCGGCGGCCGGATGGAAGTCGATAGCCAGATCGGCAACGGAACGACCGTACGCCTGCTGATGCCGCGCGCCGTCACCGGCAAGATCCAGATCGAGCGCAAGAAGGACCAGCGCGTGGCCGAAGTCGAGGTCGAGGCTCGCGAGCCCTTGCGCAGCGTCGGGTAGGGCCTTTTATCTCGCGCAGAGGCGCTGAGCCGCGGAGGGGTGGGGGAGTCACCTACGCATGGTGATTGCTCGCGCCATCCTCAAACACGAAGTTTCAAAAAAGCTTCTCGCGCCAAGACGCAAAGGCGCCAAGAAGGTCCACTCGAGATCGGCGACGGGGATGCTCCGCAGGAATGTGCAACCGGGAGCATGGATTCGAGCGAGGGGTGCTTCTAGATCCCTCTTCTTTTCTTGGCGCCTTGGCGTCTTGGCGCGAGAATTTGTTTTTCTTTCTCAGCGCCTCTGCGCGAGATAGTCTTTTCAACCGACCGCCAGGATAAGAGCGACCAACTCCGGGCCAGCGTCTTCTTGTAGGAAGTGACCGCCGCGAACGGTGGGGTGAGCGAGACCGCGCGCGCCGGGGATGCGCCGTTGAAACACCGGCGCCCACGCGGCCGTTGTCGGATCGCCGTCGCTGAAGGCGGTTAGAAACGGTTTGTCGAACTTCTCGAGCGCCGCCCACACGGTGCGATTGTGCCGCGCGTCGGCGCTCTCGGGATCGACGGGAATGTTCTGAGGGAACGCCCGTGCGCCGGCTTTGTACGACTCGTCGGGGAATGGCGCGTCGTATGCGGCGACGACGTCGTCGGGCAATTGGTCGAGCGTGACGCTTTGGATGATCCGTCCGATCGGCAGGGCGGGCGCGGTGCGGGCGGTCTCGATCCACGCGCTGATGGCGGCACCGGGCCAGTCGGCGACTTCGCCGGCAGGCGGCGGCTGCGCCGTCGGCAACACCGTGTTGGCGGCGACGACGGCCGCGAACCGATCGGAGTCGGCCGCCACCAGACTGAGGCCGATCGGGCCACCCCAGTCCTGGCAGAAGAGGGTGATGTCGCGCAGATCGAGCGCGCGCACCAGGGCGTGACACCACGCGACGTGTCGCTCGTAGGTGTAGTCGGCGACGGCCGCAGGCTTGTCGGAGCGACCGAAGCCGATGTGGTCGGGTGCGACGACGCGACACCCGGCGGCGGCCAGCGTGGCGATCATCTTGCGGTAGAGGAACGACCAGGACGGTTCGCCGTGCAGGAGCAAGACGACGCGCCCGTCGCGCGGCCCTTCGTCGACGTAGTGCATGCGCAGCGGCTGCCCGGCGTCGTGCGACACGTCGGCGTAGTGGGGCGCGAATGGGTAGTCCGGCAATCCGTCGAACCGCGATTCGGGCGTGCGCAGGATCTGCATGCGCCCTCCATACCCAATCGGCCCCCCGGTGTCTCGTCGTGTGTGGTGTTTCACACTGGCCCCGCCACCCGTCGACCTGATAGGCAAGCTTCGATGGGATCCGACGCGGCGTGGCGATTCGCGGATATCGCGCAGGAGTTGCACGAGACGGCGGTCGCGGCGGTGGGATGGGACGACTTTGGTGATCCGTCGTATCTAGTCGGTTTGCGCGCGTTGTTGCACGCCTACGACGAGGACGATCGCCTGACCGACAATGGCCGCCTGGCGGCGCGCTACGACCTGCAATCCGTGCTGATCCGGCGACTGCGCAGCGAGAAGCTTTTGCGCGAACACGCCGACGGCGTGCGCGGTGAGCTGCGGCGACCCATCTTCATCACCGGGCTGGTGCGAACGGGCAGCACCGCGCTCCACTACCTCATGGGACAGGACCCGGACCTGCAGCCTCTGCCCCATTGGTTGGCGGAGAATCCGATGCCGGTGCCGCCGCGGCACACCTGGGAGTCGCATCCCAACTTCCAACGCACGGCGAAGCGGCTGCAGGGTTTGTTCGCCGAGGATCCGTCGCGCGCGGCGATGCACTTCATGGGCGCCGATCTGCCCGAGGAGTGCGGACACCTGCTCGCGCAGAACTTCACCGACGACCGCTACATCGTCAGCACGACGTTGCCGACGTACGCGCGCTGGTACGAGAACGGCGAGCATCGCGAAACGTATGTGCGCCATCGCCGCCTGGTGGAGTTGATCGCCGCCGGCGCGCCGCATCGCCGCTGGCTGCTCAAGTATCCCGTGCACCTGCGACAACTGCCGTCGCTACTCGCCGTTTACCCGGACGCGTGCATCGTTCAGACGCACCGCGACCCGCTGGCGGTGCTCCGTTCGTACACCAACCTGGTCGCCAGTTACCGCAAGACCTTCGAGGAGCCGATCGACCGCGCCGCGATCGCCCGCGAGCAGATGGAGAGTTGGGCGGGTGCGGCGGAGCGCGGCATCGCCGCGCGCGCGTCTGCCGTGGCCAGCAGCGGCGCGGCGCGGTTCTTCGACCTCGCTTTCGACGATTTCACGCGCGACCCTCTCGGTTCGGTGCGGCGAATCTGTGGCGCGTTCGACCACGAGTTGAGCGACTCCGGCGCGGCGGCGCTCGCCGCTTGGATCGAACAGGACTCGGCCGCCGGGCAGGGCCGACACCAATATCGGGACCGCGAGTTCCCTCTGCGCAGAGAAGAAGTGACGGAACGGTTCGCGGCGTACATCGACCATTTCGGCATCGAGGCGGCGGGATGACGTCGTCGCTGCTCGAGCGCGTCGACTGGGTGGAACTCGCCGGCGGCCTGGACGAGCGGGGCTGGTACCAGGTGCCGGGTGTCCTGAGCGCGGCCGAGTGCGCGGAACTCACCGAACTCTACGTCGACGACGATCGGTTCAGGGCGACCATCGCGATGGAGCGGCATCGCTTCGGCAGGGGCGAGTACCGCTACTTCAAGTATCCGCTGCCGCGCGTCGTCGCCCGTTTGCGACAGGCCTTCTACGCCGGGCTGGTGCCCGTCGCCAACCGCTGGGCGGAGCGCCTCGGCCTCGACGTGCGCTATCCGGCGGTGCTCGCCGACTACCTCGAGCAGTGCCACGCGGCGGGGCAGACGCGCCCGACGCCGTTGCTGCTCCGCTACGAGGCCGGCGGCTACAACCGACTCCATCAGGATCTGTACGGCAGCATGTCGTTTCCACTGCAGGTCGTCCTGCCGCTCAGCGCCGTCGGTCGCGACTACGAGGGCGGCGAACTCGTGCTGGGCGAGCAGCAGCCGCGGATGCAGTCGCGCGTAACCGTGATCGTACCGGAGCAGGGCGACGCCATCGTCATTCCCAATGCGACGCGTCCCGTATCCGGGAACCGTGGCGACCGCGCCGTGCAAACGCGCCACGGCGCCAGCACCATCACCCGCGGCCGGCGCTATGCGTTGGGGCTGATTTTTCACGACGCGACCTAGCCGGAAAGGATCTAGGATCTAGGATCTGGGATCTAGGGCGCCAGGATCCCAAATCCCAGATCCCAGATCCTAGATCCTCGATCCTAGATCCTCGATCCTAGATCCTCGATCCTAGATCCTCGATCCTAGATCCCAGCCCCCAGCCCCCGTTCTTGTGGCTTTCCCCTCGCCGTGGCAGCGTTGCGCCATGTCCGATTCGATGGCGGCCCGGCAGCGCGAGATCCTGGTGGCGAGTCCGCGCGGCTTTTGCGCGGGCGTCTCCTACGCCATCGACATCGTCGAGTTGGTGCTCGAGCAGCACGGCACGCCGGTCTATGTGCGGCACGAGATCGTGCACAACCGCCACGTGGTCGAGGGACTGCGGGCGCGCGGTGCCGTCTTCGTCGAGGACCTCAGCGATGTGCCGCGCGGCAGTTTGTTGGTGTTCAGCGCCCACGGCGTATCGCCGGCGGTGCGCGCGCAGGCGAAGGAGCGCGAGTTGCGGGTCGTCGATGCGACGTGTCCGCTCGTCACCAAGGTGCACCTCGAGGTGCTGCGTCACGCGCGAAAGGGATTCGAGATCCTGTTGGTGGGCCACCGCGGCCACGTCGAGGTGGTGGGAACCCTCGGCCACGCACCGCTGCAGATGCATCTCGTGGAGACCGTGGGCGATGTCGAGACCCTGGTCGTCCGGGACCCGGAGAAGCTCGCCGTGGTGACCCAGACGACGCTTTCGGTCGACGATACGCGCGACATCGTCGCGGCGATTCGCCGCCGCTTTCCGCAGGTGCGGACGCCCGGCAAGGACGACATTTGTTACGCGACGCAGAACCGTCAGACCGCGGTCAAGGAGTTGGCGCGGCGCAGCGATTTCGTCTTCGTGATCGGCTCGCCGAACTCCAGCAACGCCAACCGGTTGGTCGAGGTCGCGCGCAACGAGGGCACGGAGGCGTCCCTGATCGAAAACAGCGCCGGAGTCGATCCGGCCCAGGTGGTGTCGGTGACGACGGTCGGCGTTACCGCCGGAGCGTCGACGCCGGAATCGCTGGTACAGGGTGTCGTCACGCGACTGCAGGAACTGGGCTTTCCCACCGTGCGCGACTTGACGACCGCGGAGGAGAACGTGATGTTCCCGCTCCCCAAACCGCTGCGCGAGAACGCGGCGAATCTATTCGGCGGCCCGCGCGCCGTCGGATCGTGAGACGCGCGCCGGGGCGATGGGCCGGACGCGCGGTGCAGAAGGAGGCGCGCTGATGCGTGGACTCGGTGTGGCCGCGTTGGTGCTGTTTGGTTGGCTGGCATGGCCCGCGTCCGCGACCGCCGCGGAGTTGCCGGCACAGACCCAGGATCTCTTGCGAACGTCGGACTACATCTACACCGCGACTCGTCGCAAGAGCGGAGAGCGAAGTTCGATCGCCCCGGTGTGGTTCTACTACGAAGGTGGCGACGAGTTGTTCTTTACGACTTCGCCGGGCAGTTGGAAGGCCAAGCGCATCGCCGCGGGCAGTCCGCTGTACGTATGGGTGGGCGACAAGAAGGGCCCGTACCTGATCGGTGAAGCACGCCGGGTCGACGATCCGGCGGTGATCGATCGGATGGGAGCCGCGTACAACGACAAGTACTGGATCGCCTGGATGGGCTTCTTCCGCCCGCGCAGCGACCGCGTAACGAGTGGCAAGACGGTCGCGTACACGGTCCGCCTGCGGCAAGAAGACTGAATTCCAGATTCCAGACCTGAAGAGGCGAGGGGTGCGGGGCGGGGGGCGGGGGGCGAGGGAAGGTGGTCGCTGGCGCGACGGTCGATGTGATTGGCCGATACGAAGAACACCCTTCGTCGTCCCGGTCTCATTCCGTCGTCACCCCGGCGAAAGCCGGGGTCCACCCGGTAGCCCGGCTGGATTCCGGCTTTCGCCGGAATGACGAATTGCGACTGCGGATTCTCCTCTGAATGATCCGGCAGCGCGCTGGGGGAGGGCTGATCTGACACTTGGATCCCAGATCGACCCCGAGACCGATTCCGACCCCGACCCCGATTAGGGTACCAGTCCCCGACCCCTAGTCCCTCGCCCCCCGCCCCTCGCCCCTGCAGTCAACTCAACTCAACTCAACTCAGCTCAACTCGTTGCGAGTATAACCCAGCAGGCCGCGGGCGATGATCATGCGTTGGATCTCGCCGGTGCCTTCATAGATGTCGGTGATGCGCACGTCGCGGAACCACTTTTCGATCAGGTGCTCGCGCGAGATCGACATTGCGCCGAGGATCTCCATGCAGCCCTGCGTGATCTCGCGCACCGCGGAGCCGGCCTTTGCCTTGCTGACCGACGCTTCGATGTTGTTCGCCTCGCCTTGATCGGCGAGCCAGCCGGCGCGCAGCATGGTGAGTTTGGCCGCTTCGAAGTTCGCCTCGAGGGCCACGAACTTCGCCGCGGCCGCCGACTGCGTGGACAGACCGGTGTCGTACGAGATCGTGACGCCCGCCTCCGTGAGCTTGTCGCGGGTGAAGTCGAGCGCGGCTTCGGCCATGCCCAATCCGAGCGCGGCCACCAGTGGTCGCGTCATGTTGAAGGTCTTCATGACGCCGCGAAATCCGCCGGAGCTTCCCTTGGGAATCTCCTCGACGCCGCCGAGCAGATTGGCGCGAGGAATGCGGCAGTCCTCGAAGACGTAGGCCGCCGTGTCGTCGGCGCGAATGCCCAGCTTCTTTTCTTTGTGGGCGACGATGAAGCCGGGCGTTCCCTTCTCGACGAGAAACGACTTGATGCCGGCGCGACCGGCGGCGCGATCGAGCGTCGCCCATACTACGACGCCGTCGGCGCGACACCCTGTGGTCACGAAGATCTTCTCGCCGTTGAGCACCCAGTGGTCGCCGTCGAGCGTGGCCGTGGTGCGCACCTGGGAGGGGTCCGAGCCGCAGCCAGGTTCGGTGATGGCCATCGCGAGAATGAGGTGTCCCCATTTGGCGATCTGCTCGGGAGTGCCGGCCGCCTTGAGCGCGGAGTTGCCGAGGCCGTTCTCGGTGCGCCGCAGGCGCACCGAGTAATCGCCCCACGTCGAGCCCATGGCGATGAGCGTGTACATGATGCTGGCGCCCGAATCCTCGGCGCCGCGCGAGGCCATGTGGCTCATGAAATTCGGGTGGTCCTTGGCTTCCGGGAGTTCTTTCGGCGGAAACTCGTGCTCGTTCTCGTCGTAGAACCGCGCGTACTTCCGCGCGATCAGCGACTCCGCCCGCAATCCGTCCAGCACCTTCTCGTCATTCCGCGAAAGTTCGAAATCAATCATCCGTTACCTCCGTCATTTGTCATACGCCCCCGTGAGCGCTGCGCGCTCCGATGGGCTCGGCGTCACGGGCGAAGCCCGCGACGCCTCCTTCCATCATTCAACAGTAGCCCTGAACCCTAGATCCCTCGTCGCTCGATTCTTCATCTCATCGACCGCGATTCCGATACCGACCCCGGCCCCTGACCCCTGACCCCTAGATCGTTGCCGTTCCCTCGAGGACGCCGAGCGTGCGCGCGTTGCGGTACCACATCTCGACGGGATGCTCGCGGATGAATCCGTGGCCGCCGAGGACCTGGACGCCGTTGTCGGCGATCCACATCGCCTTCTCCGCGACGTAGCGTCTGGCCAACGTGCTGCTCCGGGTCGCGTCGCGGCCCTGCTCGAGATCGGTCGCCGCCTTCCAGGTGAGCCAGCGCGAGGACTCGATTTCGATGTGCATCTCGGCCAGCCGAAATGCGATCGATTGTTTGCGCGCGATGGGCTCGTCGAAAGCTACGCGCTCCTTGGAGTAGGGAACGCAGTAGTCGAGCACGGCGCGCGACAGTCCGGTGAGCACGGCTGCGATCGCGACGCGGCTTTGATTGATGAGTTGCGCGATGTCGGCACCCTCGGTGTCGCCCAGTCGTTGTTCCGCTCCGACGGCGACGCCGTCGAGCCGCAGTCCGGTCGTGGTCAGCGCCTTCAGTCCGAGGTTCTTCTCCACCTCGGTGATCGTCAGTCCGGCGGCACCTCGCGGCACGATGAAAGCGTCGAGCCCGTCGCCGCAGCGGGCGACGACGAGGAAGTTGGCGGCGCGGTCGCCGAGCGGAACGAACGACTTGACGCCGTGCAACGCGAAGCCGGATGCCGTCTTCTCGGCCGTCGTGCGCGGCGCGAACACGTCGAATCCCGGCGTCGGTTCGGTGATGGCGAGCGAACCGGTGTGAAACGCGCTGCCGCAGAAGTCCGGCAGGTAGGCGCCCTTCTGCTCCTCGGTTCCCTGGTCGGCGATCGCGTTGGCGAAAAGCGACGGCGCGAGACCGGCGACGGCGAGCGTGGCGTCGCCGTACGCCAGCTCCTCGAGGACGATTGCGTTGGTGACCGGCGAGCGATCGGCGCCGTAGCCCCCGTAGCTCTCGGGAAGTTGTGTCGCGGTGAGACCGAGTTCCCAGGCCTTCTCGAAGTACGCGTCGGGGATGGCGGATGCCTCGTCGTACTCGCGGGCGACCGGCCGCAGCACGTTGCTGGCGAAGCCACGCATCGCTTCGCGCGCGCTCGACTGCTCGTCGGTGAGAGCGAATGAAATCATGAATGATACCTCCTCGGGGTGTCTGTCTCGCGTTCGTCCGAGACCGTCATGCGGCTGGTCGACTCTTGATCGGGCGATTCTTCTTCGCAGTGGATCGCGGCGGCGACGCCGCCGGCGGAGTGCGGGCGATCTGATGGAAATAGTCGTCCATCGCCTGGTGGCCGCCGTCCTTGGCGAGCGCGCCGTCGCGGTGCGCTTCGCCGGCGTCGGCCAGGCCGAGCGCGATCGCGCACCAGGTGCGCGCATCGGCCGTGTAGCGAACATCGGCGCGCGTCGCGAAGCCCTGGGTGACCGTGCAGGTGCCGCCGCCGATGTGCACGGTCCACACGCCGCCGCCGTTCCCGGTCAGGCGAATCTCGAAGGTGATTTCGTCGCCGGCCGCGCGATCCTCGCGCAGCAGAAAGGGAAGTGACTCGAGAACCGATTGGGCGGACGTCTCGCTGAAGCGATTGGCGTCGACGTCGAGGTCGTCGAGTCCATGCCGGATGTACCATCGCGCGATCGACGAGATGATCGGCTCGAGGGAACGGCCGCGGTCGGTGACGGAATAGACCGGTCGCGAGCCGTCGCCGATGGTTTGCACGAACCCCTTTTGCCGCAACTCGTTGAGGCGGCTGGACAGGACGCGCGGGGCGATGCCCGAGCGGACCCGCAGTTCCTGGAAGCCGCACGCTCCGCGCAACAGATGGCTCACCAGTACCAGCGTCCAGCGATCGCCGATCACGTCCAGAGCCCGCCCCACCGGGCAGAAGATCCGCCCCGGCTGGAGAATCTCCTTGCGGGCATTGGACCGCCGTTTCGCTACCGCTTTGGGCATCGATTGAGTACCTACAATGGATCGGAGTTGGTATTCAAGTGATATCCTTTTTGCCGAGGGGCGAGGGGCGAGGGGTCAGGGGGCGGAGGCCAGGGGTCAGGGGGGGCGCGCGAGTTTGGGTTTCATCGTCCGCGGCGCGGGAAGCTCGTCGTCGCCTGTCTTCCCGTGATTCGGGGTCGGGGTCGGAATCGGTATCGGTATCGATCCGACACCCTCGCTCCGGTCCCCGCGTCCCGCATCGAGCACGCGATGATCGTCGGGGACTCGAACAGAGTCGTTTTGATTTTTTTCGACCCCGATTCCGATACCGACCCCGACCCCGATCTGCCAGATCCCGAACCCCAGATCCTGAACCCCAGATCCTTCCCTCGCCCCTCGCCCCTCGTCCCCCGCCCCTCGACTCCCGCCCCTCGCCCCTCGCCCCTGGATTGTGAAAAAGAGGGGGCATGAAAACGACCCGAGCGGTGGTGCAGACGGGGCCGCGGCAGCTGGAGATGCGCGAACTGCCGATTCCCGAGATCGACGACGACAGCGCGCTGTTGCGGGTGGAGGCTTGCGGCATTTGCGGTAGTGACGCCGAACAGTACGACGGTCTCCTGCCGGTGCCGTATCCGCTGATTCCGGGGCACGAGCCGCTCGGTGTCATCGCCGCCATAGGCGACGGCGCGGCTCGGCGCTGGGGAGTGGACGTCGGCGACCGTGTCGCCGTCGAAGTGATGATGCCGTGCGGCCACTGCGGCGAGTGCCGCGGCGGTCGGTACCAATTGTGTCGTGGTTCCGGCGGCGGGTTGTCCGGGTACGCGTTCATCCCCCTGTCGCGCCCACCAGGGTTGTGGGGCGCCTATGCCGATTACATGTACCTGCACCCACGCTCGATCGTTCACCCCGTGCGATCGGACCTGCCGGCGCAGATCGCGGTCTTGTTCAACCCGCTCGGCGCCGGATTCCGCTGGGCGGTCGAGCTGCCGCGGACCGGGCCGGGCGACACCGTAATGATCCTCGGACCCGGACAGCGCGGCCTCGCCAGCGTCATCGCCGCGCGCGCCGCCGGCGCCGACACGATCATCGTCAGTGGCCTCAGCCGCGACGCGGATAAGCTGAAGCTCGCCCTCGAGTTCGGCGCCGACCATGTCATCGATGTCGAACAGGAGGACGCGCGCCGCCGCGTGAAGGAGATCACCGACGGCCGCGGCGTCGACGTGGTGGTCGAGGTCTCGTCATACGCGACACAGCCGGTCGCGGAGTCGCTGCACTACGTCGCCTCCGGCGGTCGCGTGATCCTGGCCGGGGTCAAGGGATTCAAGAACGTCCCGGATTTCGTCAGCGATCTGATCGTCGTCAAAGAGATCACGGTGCGCGGCGCCTTCGGCGTCACCAGTCGTGCCTATCGCTCGGCGATTCGCCTCATCGAGTCCGGACGCGTTCCGCTCGAGCGCATGCACACCCACGACTTTCCGCTCGAGCAAGCCGAATTGGCGATCCAGACGCTGGCCGGTACGGCCGCCGGTGGATCGAGTATCCACTCCTGCTTGTTGCCCGGATCGTGAGGCGCTGCGAGACTCCCCCGATGTCCGTATCCTCTCCGGCGATCATGCCGCGCGTATCGTGCGACTCCCTCGTCGCGCTGCCGAGTGCGACGGCGCGCGGCACGGTGCTGTACGCCAAGAACAGCGATCGCCCGGCCCGCGAGTGCCAGCCCCTCGCGCAGTTTCCCGCCGCTCGCTACCCAAACGATGCGACCGTGCGCTGCCAGTACATCGAGATTCCGCAGGTCGAACGCACGCTGCGTGTTCTCGGTTCGCGACCGTTCTGGTTGTGGGGCCTCGAGCACGGAGTCAACGAAGCCGGCGTCGCCGCCGGCAATCACACCGTGTTCACCCGCGACAAGCCGGAGGGCCACAAGCTGATCGGCATGGATCTGGTGCGCCTGGCCCTGGAACGCGGCGCGACGGCGCGTCTCGCCGCGGATGTCATCTGTGAGTTGGTCGAACGATACGGTCAGGGCGGGTCCGGCCACCGCGACGCGGACTTCCCATACCACAGCTCGTTCGTCGTCGCCGATCGCGCCGAGGCGTTTCTGATCGAGACGTCCGACCGGAACTGGGCATTGCGTCGGGTCGATGCCGTGGGCAGCGCCACCAACCACGTCACGATTGGCACCGATTGGGATGCGCTATCGGGGGACGCCGTGGCGCACGCGCAGGACGCCGGATGGTCGACGGCCGGCGCGGATCGATTCGACTTCGCGGCCGCGTACCGCGACATGTCCTGGGTGCCGCCGACTTTTTCGAGCGGGCGCTACCGGCGAACGTGTGAGATCCTGGCCGAGACGCGCGGCGAGATCACCGAGGCAACCCTGCGCCGGGCGCTGCGCGATCACTACGACGGGCCGGTTCATCTCGGCCTGTACCCTCCCGAGGATGAGCGCTACCTCTCGCTTTGTATGCACGCCGACCCGATCGGTTCGACGACCGCGGGGGCGGTTGTCGAGATTCCAACCGCGGAACGGCCGATCCGCTTCGCCGCCTGCCTCGGCGCGCCCTGCGTCGGCGTGTTCATTCCGCTGTACGTCGCGGGCGACTTGCCGGCGGCGTTGGCACGCGGTGGACTGGACGACAGCCCGGACTCTCCTTGGTGGGGATTTCGCCGGCTGCTCGACGCGGTCGAACAGGACCCTCAGCGCCTGGCCCAGTTGGTGCGGCTCGAGTGGGCTCGCGACGAGGAGCAGATGATGGAAGCCGCGACAGCGCTGGAGGAGCGCATTGCGACCTCCGGGCAGTCGGGAGAGTCGCAGCTCAGCGAATTCATGGCGCGTTGCACGTCCACGGTCCTCGACCGGCTCGACCAGATCAGCGCCATCGTCCGCGCCTGACCCCCGCGCCGGCTTTGCCCGCCAATTCGAGCCGGTGGGAAACGCGAAGCGTAAAAGCACGTCATCCCGGCGAAAGCCGGGATCCAGGTGACCAAGTGGGATTGCGATTGAATTGTCGGGCAAAGCCCCGCGCGCCGGTTCAGGGGCACCGTCCGTGCGTCTCTCAGACGCCAAAAATGTAGCGATACCCCGGAATCACGTACAAACGTTGCAACCAGACATGACGGTTGCCGGGGCAGATCGTGGCACAGACTTATTTCGCCCGCGGTTGGCACGCTCCCTGCTTTCATTCCTATCCGAGAATTTGAACGGTAGCGGACGGCGCATCGGGCTCCGTTCGCGAAATGAAACAGGAGGGGGCAATCCCATGAAGAAGACGACGAAAGTGACGATGTTGGAGATCTTCCGCGCGGTTCAGGATGCCTGCGGCACCGACGACGAAGTAATTGCCGTGATCGATCATATGATGCGCACCGGCCGCGTCGTGCGGCGCCAGCACTCATTGCTGCTCGGCTGACGAGACTTCTACCCCCTCCCCCCCGGGGTCGGTGGAGCTGTTCGCGGCTCTCCGGCCCCGACCTCCTTACTCTGGCTCGATCGCCGGAGTGGCCCCTGGCGATGCGGTGCGTTGCGATGCGGCTCGTTGAGACGGCGCGAACGGCGGGAACCGCTGGATCGTAGCTTTCGTGCGCAAGCCCTCGAGCAGCTTCGTGCGCTTGGCGGAACGCTTCTCGTCGAGCAGCATCTCGGCGATCGAGTCGCGCAACTCGGGGAGCGGCCGCTCCAATTGGTCGCGGTGCTCCGAATAGAAGCGCTCGATTTCGGCGTCCTCGACACGTACATCGCGCCAAACAGTCTGGCGCAGGAGTCGGTCGGCCATCAACGTTCGCCGGGTTTCGAGTCGGAGCTCGACAGGCGTCAGGCCGCGGCTAACAAGGGCCTTTTCGAACTGCTCCTGGCTGGAAAAATGGCCACGCACCCTCGCGATTTCGCTATCGACCTCCGTGCTATCGAGGTCGACCTTCTGCCGAACCGCTTCCTGGAAGAGAAGCTCTAGATCGATCAAGGACTCGAGCGCGGCGTCGCTCAACTCGGTGATGCGTGCGGAGTCGGGCGGTGCCGGCTCGGCCCGAGCCAAGCCCTTGGCCAGTTCGTGAACCGCCGGCCGCTCGATAGGCACTCCGTTGACGCGGGCCGCGGGGCCGTCCATCTCCTCGCCGGACGGGACGTTGGCGGGTGAGGCGGTGACACGAGAGGTGGGGACCGCGGTCTGGGCGAATGCGCACCGCGCGATGGCACTGCCGCCGGCCGCAACGGCCAGCACGAAGGCCACCGTGGACACCGCACGCATGCGGCGGATCCAAACAGGGCGGCGCCGACGTTGCAAGATGCCAACTAAAAATGAGGGCCGGAAGCTGTTCAGCTCCCGGCCCTCATCACCCAAGCCCAAACCACAACCCGCGCACCTCCCCACACCGCCGCTCAACCCGTCTCGTGGAGGTGCATCTCAACAACCACGGCTACCTTCACCTATGCAGCCGGTGTGCCACTCTGCGGCCCGTAAACTTTTTAAGGCGTTGCGAACCGCAGCGGCAACAGTGATGTGCGCCCTGATGGATCATCGGCGAGAAAGTGACACAAATATGCGCAGGTCCGTGACTTGTGCTTTGGCAGAGCAAATTGTGGCTTTCGACGTTCGGGTAACGCACTTGCCAAGGCGATGGATCGATTGTCGTACTTGAGTCGTAGGACGGCCGCATTGGAATGGAAATTGGTTCAGTCTCTGGGCGGGAGACAAACCATGATCCGAATTGTCGTTGCGGACGATCACGAGATGTTCCGCGAGATGCTCACCATAGCGTTGCCGCGCGGAGGCGAGTTTCAGATCGTCGGTGAAGCCGCGGACGCCGAGGACGTGCGGGCGGTCGTCGGGCGATTGCGCCCCGACGTGTTGTTGCTCGACTACAAGATGCCGTTGGTCAAGAACTTCAGTCGACTGGTCGGCGACTTGCGAGACTGTAGCGAGCGGACTTTCGTCATTGTCCTTTCTGGCACCGCGAGTCTCGAGGTGGCCCGCCAGGCGACCGACGGCGGCGCCAGCGGGTACATCTTGAAGTCGACGCAGTTGAGCGCTGTGGCCGACGCCGTTCGGACGGTCGCCGCCGGTGGCATATGGGTGGATCCGTCGCTGCCGCGCAAGGTATTCGACGTGTTCCAGCGCAGGGCGCACAGTTCCGAGGGCCGAGGAGATAGTGGGTTGGCGGCGTTGACACGTCGCGAGCGCGAGGTGCTCGCTTGTGTCGCCCAGGGGATCAGTAATCTGGAGATCGCCCAGCGGTTGTGCATCAGCGAGCCGACTGTGAAGACCCACCTGACCCGCATCTTCGCCAAGCTGGCGGTCAAGAACCGCCTCTCCGCGGCGTTGGCCTTTTACAACCGCAGCCAGACGCCCGACGGCCACTCCATGCCGGCGCCCCACGCTTGACGGAAGAATCCGCGCGGCTTCGACGATCAGTTGTTGGCGGCGCGGTGCAGGGACGGGCGCGGCACCAAGGGGCCGAGTCTCTCGGCGATCGCGGGAAGAACGGCGGTGAAGCATGTGCGCTCGTCGTTGGTGACGACGTCCAGGCTGCCGCCGAACACTTCTTCGACGAGGTTCTTCGCCATCCAGAGGCCGCGACGGTTGCCGATCAGTTCGTCGTTGCCGAGCTGATCGAGCAGTCGTGGAATCGCGGCCGCTGGTAGGCCGCCCGCCCAATCGACCACGCGCAGGCACACGCCCTCGGTCGTGAGTTCGGCTTCGACGGAGATATTGCCGTTGGGGGTGTGGTTCTCGTCGTACGCCTGCATAGCCGCGGTCACCAGGTCGACGAGGACCAACGCGAACAGCTGCCGGCTCCCGTAGAGCTGCAGCGCCTCCGGCGACTCCGAGTATTCGACGACGCAGCCGGACTCGCGCAGGCGCAAGCGCAACAGTTGGGTGACGTCGGTGAAGGCGTCGCGCAGGGCGAAGCGCTCGTTGTCGCCGGACACGGCGCCGCGTCCGAGGGACTGGAAGCTGCGCAGGTACGCGATGGTTCGCTCCAGCCACGTAGCCCCACTCTGCGCGTGGGCGAGCATCTCGGTGAGCGCCTCGCGCAGCTTCTCGGGCGATCGCACCGAATCGGAATGATCGGCCCCGATTCCGGCGATTCCCCGCAGCGAGTTGAGGACGGCGCCGAGCGGTCCGCTGATCTCCTGTGTCAGGCCGACGCTGAGCCGACTCAGGGCCGCCAGGCGCTCGGCGCGCAGAATCGCCCGCTGGTTCTCGCCGAGTTGGAAGTGCGTCTCGCGCAGCCTGTGGAGCGCCTGTCCGAGTTCGGCGTTCATCGCCTTCAACGTCTCCGTGCGGTTCGTTTGCACGCGCAGGCTCTCGGTCAGCTCATCGAGGTTCTTGTGCAGGACATCGAGTTTGTCCTGTGCCGCGGCGTTGGGCAGCGCCAGGGCGATCTGGTTGGCGGCCGTGCGCAGAAAAGCGATGTCGCGCGTATCATACGGACGCCCGGACTCCTTGGCCGCCAGCGCGATGACGCCGACGCACGAGCCGTTGCGAAACACCGGCATCAGCAGGTCGGCGGCGAGTCGATCGAGAAACAGCGGAACTTTGCCGGTCGGTTCGCCGTCCCATTGATAGCGGATGGCGTTCTCGTCCGACTCGAGCTGCTCCGCGAGTTCGCCGGGAACGGCGATCTTGCGTTGCTCGGCGTCGTCGTAGGCGAAGAGCGCGAACCCCGCGCCGCGACTGCGCAGGAACACGGTCGCCTTCTTCGGGCCGAGGGTGCGTTTCAGGATCTCGAGAGTGTTGGCGACCAGTGTCTGCGTCGTGCGAGCCGACGACAGGCCGCGGTTGAGATGGGTGATGCTGCGCTCGGCGGAGTAGGCCTTCGGTGAGTACAGGCGGTCCACCCGGGAGCGAATGAAGCGCAGCCCCGGCACCAAGCCGATGAGCAACACCAGATTGATCGCTGCGAACGGCGCGATCGCCGACGGCGGCGGCAATGCCTCGGGCATCCGCTGGTAAAGGACGTAGATCGCGGCGACGTAGGCGAGACCGCCCGCCGGCACCGCGACGGCGTAGGTGACGATGGCGCGCAGCCGCTCGTCGAGCGCGAAGAAATCGCGGGCGGCGATGGCACTGCCGATCGCCAGGGGCAGAAGGGACCCGGCGGTGCAGACGGCGGCCGCGGCGACGCGCCAATCGAGGCCGGCCACCGCGGTCCACGCCGCCATGGCGACGAGCACGCCGGCGGCGCCGCACAGCCCGACGGCAGCGCGCCGGCGCACGACGATCGGTTGGCGCGGTGCCAGACGCACGATCATGGAGAGCAGCAGCGCCGCGGTGGCAAGGGCGATCGCGCCGGTGGCGATTCCGTGCAGGAGCCCGATCCCGAAGGTGTCGGGCCAAGTCAGTTGGTAGATGAGGGCGAGAGCAGTGAAGGGCGTGTAGACGGCGAACATCGCCGCGGTCTTCGCCGCGGGCAACATGTTGACGGGATACACCAGCGCGAGGTGGAGAATTCCCGCGCCTGCAAGCGATTGCGCCAGGATGTTCAATCGGGCGAAGGAACCGTCGGCGATGACGGTGATCGATGTCAGGGCCAGCACACCGATCGCGACTCCGGCGACGAGCAGCGCCGAAGCCGCGCTGTCACCGGGACGCGCGAACCAGACGCCGGCTGCGATCAGAATCGTCACGAGGCCGTTGGCCACGAGGCCCAGGAACAGCGCGGCGAACTCGCCGCGAGACAGGGTCCGGGCGCCGGCTGCGAAACCTGGTCCGGCGATGCCGAGGCGCGACGTTTCGTACGCGATCTGTGCGCCGACGGGCTTGGTCCGTACGAGCTGATAGAGATGGTGGGGGTCGGTCACCTCGACATCGTCCGCCCTCGTGACGGCGCTCGGCCATTGCGCCCGGGTGTCGGGCCATCCGGGCAGGGAGAGAAGGCTGACGTGCCGGGTCGGATCGAGGAAGAAGCCGGCGGTCGTCGCGTCGACCCAGCCCAGGCTCCGCACGGTGGCGATCGCGGTCAGTGCAGCCGCGGCGAGCAGCACGGCAACGGCGGCGAAGAGTCGATATCGATTGGCCATGGTCACCGGATCCCTGCGGGAGTGTCCCAACGCGGGAGCGGGCGGGGGAGTCGGTGGAACGTATGAAATCTGCCGCGCGTCTGCGAGCCTATACGACCCTCGATGTAGTTGCCAGATCGGGGCGCTCTGCCAGTGGTATCGCTCCGACGACTGGGTAACGACGGATGCGACCAACCGGAGACCGTTCGTATGATCCGGCGGGACGCCGGTGGCCTCACTGAAAACTGAAAACTGACCCGGTTAGGCTTAGGCCTAACCGGGTCCGGCCCCCGCCGGTCGCGCTATTCCTTTTGTTCTTCCTTGGTGTCCGGTTCTTCCGCCGCACCGACGCTGACTTGTGGCCGCATCCGCTCGAGGAGCTTGTCGCCGATGCCGGTGACCGACCGGAGGTCGTCGACGCTGGCAAACTTCCCGTTCTCCTCGCGGTAGTCGACGATCGCCTTTGCTTTCGCCGGACCGATGCCGTTGACGGTCTCGAGCTCGGCCGCGGTGGCGGTGTTGATGTCGATGGGCGGAGTGTCGCCCATCCCCGGCGCGACCGCCGCCAGATTCAAGGCGGCCAGTAACGCCATCACAGTAATGCGCTTTCTCGTCGTGTTCTTCATGGGACCTCTCCTTTCGGTTCCGTTGTTGGGGGTGGCGCGAATCTCGCGGCGGGGGCCGGGTGACTGCTGATATGGGAGATGTTATCATCTATAATATTACTATACAACCGTCTCCGCTGTGCAGTGCCACTCGATGCCGCGAAACCCTCCGCTGACCCCGATTCTCTGGCTGTCCTGTGGCTTCCTGTTTGGCCAGGTGGTCGCGCCGTGGACGGCCGGGTGGGCCTTCGAGGCGGCGGCGGTCACCGCGGCAATCTCGCTGTTGATCCGCGCGCCGCGCAGCGACGGCGCGCGCTTGATCGCGCTAACAGCCGTGGTGGCGACGTTCGGGCACCGGCAACTCGACGCGCTTCTCCACCCCCAGCTACCGCCGTCGCACGTCGCCTCGATCGCGACCGCGGACGCGGTCCTGCGGGGCACGGTCGACGAGTCTCCGAGGCTTACGCCTTCGGGATCGCGCATCGTGCTGCGGGTGGATGGGCGGCGCCGCGGCGCGGAGTGGCTCGACGCCGGCGGACGGCTGTTGTTGACCGTGCGTGCCGTGACACGTGACTGGGAGCGCGGTGATCGACTCATCGCGCGCGTGCGACTGCGCCCGCCGCGGAACTTCGGCAATCCGGACGAGTTCGACTACGAGCAGTTCCTGGCGCGCAGGGCCATCTACACGACAGGCTACTCGCACTCCGACCGGGACTGGCAGCGACTGCCCCGTCGTCACGGGCTGGGGTGGCGCGATTCAATGCGCAGTCGCGCCGTCGCCGCCCTCGAGCAGGTAGCGCCCGACCATCTGCGCCCGGTGGCCGCCGCGTTGTTGCTCGGTGACGGCGCGTCCATCCCGATCGACATACGCGAGCGGTACGCTCGCGCCGGGGTGAGCCACGTGTTGGCAATCTCGGGTTTGCACATTGGTTTGATCGCGGGCGGGATGTACGGGGCGTGTCGCTGGCTCCTGGCGCGCAGCGAGTTCGTTCTCCTGACGTTGAACGTTCCGAAGCTGGCGACGCTGGCGAGCCTGCCGCCGGCTCTTGCGTATGCCGCCATTGCCGGTTTCAGCGCGGCGACTCTGCGGGCCGCGATCATGCTCGCGCTCTTTCTCTCCGCGCTGCTGCTCGATCGGCCGCGGCACTGGCCGGCGGCGATCGCGCTGGCCGCGGCGGCGGTATGCGCCGCGTCGCCGGGCGCCGTGTTCGAGGCCTCCTTCCAGTTGTCGTTCGCCGCTGTGATCGCCATCGTCGGCGGTGGCCGACCGTTGCGCGACGCATACGATCGTCGGGCGGAGCGCCGACTGGTCAGGCTCTACGCGCCGCGACGACACGCGATCGAGCGCTGGCTCGTCCTTTCGCAGGGCGTGACCGTCCTGGCGCTTCTGGCGACCGCGCCTCTCACGCTGCATCACTTTCAGCAGTTCTCGGCCGTCGGTCTCGTCAGCAATTTCTTCGTCGTGCCGATCACCGGCATGGCCGCGGTCAGCGTCGGCCTGGCCGCGGTTCTCGTGACTCCGATTCTCCCGGGCATCGGCGCGGCACTGTTCGGCCTGTGCTGTCTGTTCCTCGACGCCGGCGACGCGATGGTCGCCTTCTTCGCGGCACTGCCGGGATCGGCCATGCATCTCCCGACGCCGGGCTGGGCCGAGATCGCCACGTACCACGCGCTGCTCGCATCATTTCTGGTCCGTCCGCCGCGGCTGCGCGCGTTTGTCACCGGGGCGGTCGTCCTGGCGGCCGCGATGCAGTGGGCTTCGTGGGCCGCGGAGCGCGACGGCGACGAGCTGCGCATGACGTTCGTCTCGGTCGGGCAAGGAGACTGCACGCTGATCGAGTTTCCGGGCGGGCATGTGATGTTGGTCGACGGCGGTGGTCTCTCGGCGACGTTCGACGTCGGCGAGCGTGTCATCGCACCGCTCCTACTGCGCCGGAAGATCCGCACCGTCGACACCGTCGTCCTCACCCATCCCGATTACGACCACTTCGGAGGGCTCGCGTATGTGGTCGAGCGATTTGGCCCGACCGAGATCTGGACCAACGGCAGTCTCGGGCGCGGGCAACTGTTCGAGGAGTACCGCCGGCGTTCGGAGAACAGCCCGGCGCGAGCGGTTGTCGTGCGGCGCGGTTTCGAACGCAGCTTCGCCGGTGTCGTCGTCCGGGCTCTCCATCCGCCCGTCGGTCAGGCGGGACCGACCAACGATGCCTCTGTCGTCTTGCAGCTGTCGTACGGACCGATGCGGGCGCTCCTCACCGGAGACGTCGAGCGCGTCGGCGAGGCGTTGATCGCGCGCCACGCGATCGATCCGCGCAGCGCCATTCTCAAGGTTCCGCACCACGGCAGTCGTACCTCGAGCAGCGATCTGTTGCTCGACGCGGTGCGGCCCTCGATCGCCATCGCGTCGAGCGGCTTTCGCAACCGATACGGAATGCCGCACCGAACAGTGGTCGACCGCTACCGGCGGCGGGGTGTCGAGTTGTTGCGCACCGACGTCGATGGAGCCGTCGAGATTCGGGTCGCTCCGAGCGGCGTCGCTGAACTCACCTGGGGCCGGCGCTGGCGGCGACAACGACTGCTGCGGCTCGATGCGAACGGCGAGGCGCGCTCTTTGGCGCCCAGGTGTGAATCGCCGCTCACGCCGCATCCTCTCGACGCCTGACGGCGAATCGCCGCCCGACGCTTGACAGGTTGCGAGATCCAGGCCTAACAAACGTCGGCGTTGCGCCGTGTCCACGGGCTTCTAGCGGCTGCCGCTGAAGGAGGGGGAAATGAGTCGGACGACAGGGTTCGTGGTCCTAAGGATTGCCGCGTCCATGGCGGTGGTTGTTGCCATCGGCACCTCGACCGCGCGAGCGGTTTTTATGGACGAGGGGCAGAACTGGGATCTACGGATGCGCGCGTACTCACAGGCGGCGGTGCGCCTGCAGGACTCGCGGTCCGAGAAGGTTCTCAGCCCGGTGACGATCCAGAACGACCCCGACAATCCGGTCTTCGACGAGACGCAGACCGTGCCCGAGACGAAAGCGGGACAATTGGTGCAGAATCGTTTCTTCGCCAACCCGGAGCTCGACGCCAAATTGACTCCGTATCTGGGTTGGATGAACCAGACCTGGCTGAAGTTCTTGCAGCCGGACGACCTGCGAATGCGCGTCGCCGGGTGGGGATTCTACGACGGGATCTACGACTACGGCCCCGATCAGTTCAACCGCGAGCAGAAGAAGATCAACGAGAACTTCGACCCCTTCGTCTCCTTCCAGACCTCCCGCCCGGACTTGATCCGCGAAGGCGGATGGTACGTCCAAGGGTCGAACATCGATCTGAACCGAACCGCTTCGGGCAACGTCGTCGCCAGCAGTTTCGAAGAGATCTTCCCCGGCTACGAACTCAAGGACCCGCGCGACCACTACTCTTACCACCAGCGGGTCAACGAGGCTTACCTGAGCTTCTCCAAAGGACCTCTCTTCGTACGCGCCGGAAAGCAGAGTCTATCGTGGGGAGAGTCGGATACGATCGCACTACTCGATCAGACCAATCCCTTCGGCGTCCTGATGGGCGCGCCAGGATTCTTCCAGGATATCGACGAGGCGCGGATCCCGCTGTGGACGCTGCGCACCAGCTACGATCTGTTCAGCAGTGTCGGCCCGTTCTCCAGCGGGTTCGTCGAGGGGTACTGGGTCCCTGGCACCCTCGACACGAACGTCGGACTGTCGCCGATCCTCACCGCCAGCCCGTACTCCGCGCCTGGCCCCGATCCCGGACGAGGCAACCCGATCTTCCCGTCGACCTACCAGTTCGTATTCATCGACCGCATTCCGAAGAAAGAGATGGAGAACAGCCGCTACGGCTTTCGGTTCCAGACGGTGTTCAACCGTTTCCTGACTCTGCAGGCGTGGTTCTACCGAACCTTCCCGCAACAGGCCGTGCCGTTGAAGATCGGATTCAAGCCCGGTGAGGGATCGCGCGACATCCAGGTTCAGGACACCAACGGCAGGCGTACCAACCTGTTCATCATCTCGCTCGAGCACCGTTTGACCTCCGTGTACGGCCTCTCGGGGACATTCTTTTCGGAGACGCTCGACGGGATCGTACGGCTGAACGCCCAGATGTTCGAGAACGAGCCCGGGTTCATTCCCGAGCGGAACCTCAACATCGGCACCTCGTCGGAAGCCGTCGCCGGTCAGGGCGACCTGCCGCGCGCCGACGTGCTGCGCTACGAGATCGGCTACGACCGCTTCTTCTTTCTCCGCGCCCTCAACCCGAGCAACAGTTTCATTCTCGCGAGCTCGATCGTCGGGTTCTGGAATCTCGACCACACGGGGAGGCAAGACTTTCGTTTCGGCGGAATCATGAAACGGGGCATCAAGTGCCAGGGCGGGACTAATACGAGCACGAACAGTGCGGAGGCGTGTCGCGAAGCCGGGGGGAATCCGACCCAGCGCGGTAACGACAAGGAGGATTACGTCCAGCAGAAGAGGGCCGAAGCGCAGGCGCAGGTCACGCTTCAATCCGACTGGATGCACGGCAAGATCCAACCGCGCGTCACCGCGCTGGCCTTCACCCGCGGCACCTGGGCCATCCACCCGTCCATCATCTACCGCTGGAACGACTGGCTTCTGTTCAGCGCTGACCTGCAGTGGATCGACGGCGACTACCAGAGCCTCGGCATCTTCCAGGACCGCGGTCAGATCTCGGCGCGCGTGACGTATCAGCTGAACTAGCGCTTCGCGCTAGTTCAGCCGGGGCCAGGGGTCGAGGGTCAGGGGCCAGGGACCGGGGAGCGGCTCCGCCGCTCGTCCTTTTGATTCGATTGCCCGGGGAACTTCGCCTGTGGCGAAGTTCCTTCCGACCCTGACCCCTGGCCCCTGAATCCCGACCCCTAGTGTTGGCGGATTGCCGACACTCGGTGTCGGCAATCCGCCAGCACTCCCCGCAGCGTGTCCTGCCAGTCGCAGCGCGGGTGCCAGCCGGTGCGCTGTTGCAGCTTGGCGGACGAGCCGACGAAGGCGGGGACGCGACGCGGGCGCAGCTTGGCGGGGTCGACCGAGATTTCGACGTCGACGCCGCTCAACGCGATGAGGTCATCGAGGACGCGGCGAATCGTGCGTCCGACGCCGGAGCAGATGTTGTACGCCTCGCCGGTTTCGCCGCGATCGTACAGCGCGATGTAGGCGTCGACGACGTCGCGCACATCGCTGAAGTCGCGCACGACGTCGAGGTCCCCGACCTCGATGCGCGGTTCGATTTCGCCGAGCTCGATGCGGGCGAGCTGCGTTGCGAAATCGGGACAGACGAACACCGCGCGCTGGCCGGGGCCGGTGTGGTTGAACGGCCGTGCCCGTACCACGTGAACCCCGACTCCTTCCGCCCATTGGTACGCGGCGAGATCGGCCGCGGCCTTGCTGGCCGCGTACGGGCTGAGGGGATGCAACGCTACCGACTCATCGACGGGCAGGTCGCTGGGATGGATCAGACCGTAGATTTCACTCGAACCGACCGACACCACGCGCGCGGTGGGACACCGATAATGGATGGCGGCCAGCACGCGAATCGTACCGATCGCGTTTATGTCGAACGCCAGCGTCGGGTTGGCCTGCGCGTCGGGCACGAATGCGACTCCGGCGAGGTGAAAGACGCCGTTCGGCTCGACCGCGGACACCACGGCGTCCACTTCACTCTGGACGCGCACGTCGACCGCGTGGACGGTGACGCCGTCGAGGCCCGTGCCCGCGAGTGGATCATCGCCCGGGGCGAACGCGGTACCGTGCACTTCGGCGCCGCGCGCGAGGAGAGCGCGACTGAGGTGTCGTCCGACGAAGCCGTTGACCCCGGTGATCAGGAAGCGCTCCGCCATGCCGCGTCCGGAGATCAGGCTTCCGTCGTCCCGCGGCGGCCGTAGCGGTCCTCGAGTCGGACCACGTCGTCGATCTCGGGTGTCGAGACCTCGAGCACGTCGGATGTCGTCCGCGCCGTCAACCGATGTCGCCGCCCGGCTGGGAGATGGACGCTCTGGCCGGGCTGCAAGACGTGGGTCTGTAACTCGTCTTCGCTATCGCCCAGCTCGATGGCGATCTCGCCGCTGAGCAGGTACATCGTCTCATCCTTGACCTGATGGTACTGCAGGCTCAGCGCGTGCCCGGCCTCGACGTGCAGAATCTTGCCGACGTAGTTCTGCGTGTGACCCCAGATCAGCTCGTAGCCCCATGGCTTCTCGACGCGTCGCCCGAGAAACACACCCCGTGGCAACCCGGCCTCCCGTTCTCGGTGTTCCATCTCTCAGCGCCAATACAGCAGGCACGCCGCTGTGAGCACCCAGGCGGCCACGCCGGCCTGCAGTGGGCGATCACTGAGCAGTAGCTGTGTTGGATTTCCCCCTTCTTCTTTCTGGTGAACCAGGTACAGGTAGCGGAATATTCCGAAGAGGACGAACGGGATGGTGAGGTAAAGTTTGTCCGTCCCCAATTTCGAGTGCACCTCGGGCGACGCGGTATACGAGGCGTACGCGACCACGGTCGACGCGGTCACCACCGAGATCATCTGGTCCAGGAAGTACGGGCTGTACTCGCGCAGCGAGGTGCGGTGATCGGTGGCGTTGTCCTCGAGGAGCACGATCTCGTGGCGCCGCTTCGAAAACCCGAGGAAGAGCGCCAGAAGGAAGGTGCAGATGATCAGCCACGGTGAAATCGGCACATCGATGACGACGCCACCGGCGACCGCGCGCAATACGAAACCGCTGGCGATCGCCATGACGTCGAGGATGACCATGTCCTTGAGCGAGTAGGTGTAGGCCACCTGCAGTGCGAGATAGCCTGCGGTCAAAATGGCGAACGATCGCCCCAATGCCAGCGATCCGAGAATGCCGACGGCCATCAGCGCGAGCGAGGTTTTCACCGCCATGCCGCGCCCGATCCGACCGGCGGGCAGAGGCCTCTGGCATTTGATCGGGTGCTGCCGATCGCGCTCGCAGTCGCGCAGATCGTTCATCACGTACGCCCCGCTCGCGACCATGCAGAAACAGGCGAACGCCCCGCATACCGCGAAGAAGTCGGCGGCGTCGAACAAGTTGCCCGAGAAGAGCAGCGCGGCGAACAGCAGCAGGTTCTTCGACCACTGCGCGGGGCGGAGCAACTGGAGCCAGTCGGCCGGCGACGCGCTCGTCGAGACCATGGGCTCGTCTCTCTTCGCCGCCATCGTTCCGGTTTTCGTCGCGTCTTCCAGGGCCTGTGCTCCGCGTTCGCGCGCGCCGCGGGCGCTTTCGGCCGGCGTCGCGCGCGCGTTTCGTGTCGCCTGTGTCTACCAGATCGAATGCGGCCTTCCCAGCGTGTCTTGACCCGGCTGGACGGTCCTGAACAAATGCCGATCTTCGACGGTTGAAACGGCGCGCCGATCGGCTGCGGGCGCGCGTCGCGAGAAAGGAACGCCGCTCATGAAGTTGATCGATGGACAGGTCGCAATCGTCACGGGATCGGGGCGCGGCATCGGCCGAGCGATCGCCGAACTCTTCGGCCGGCACGGCGCGCGCGTCGTCGTGAACGACCTCGACGCCAACGTCGCGGAAGAAGCCGCCGAGGCGGTCCGCAAGGCGGGCGGCGAGGCTTGTACCTGCGTGGGATCGGTCACCGACCCGGCATTTCCGGAGCGGCTGATGAAGACCTCGATCGACAAGTTCAAGAGGCTCGACATTATCGTCAACAACGCCGGTTACACCCACGACGGTGTCATCCACAAGATGAGCGACGAGCAGTGGTACGCGATGATCGACTGCCATCTGACGGCGCCGTTCCGCATCCTGCGCGCGGCGTCGCAGTACTGGCGCGACTGGGCGAAGCAAGAGATCGAGAGCGGCCAGCGCGTCATGCGCCGCGTCGTCAACACTTCTTCGACGTCGGGCGTGGCGGGCAACGCCGGACAGGTCAACTACGCGGCCGGCAAGATGGGAATCGTCGGTGTCACCAAGAGCCTCGCCAAGGAGTGGGGTCGCTACAACATCACCGTCAACGCGGTCGCGTACGGCTTCGTCGAGACACGGCTCACGGCGTCGAAGGACAAGTCGGTCAAGGAGAACGTCGACGGCCAGACCGTGGAGATGGGCATTCCGGAGAAGGCGCGCGAGATGGCGATTCGCGGCATCCCACTGGGCCGCGCCGGCACTCCCGAGGACGCCGCCGGTCCGGTTCTGTTCCTCGCGTCGCCGCTGGCCGACTACGTGACCGGCAACGTCGTACTGGTGACCGGCGGGAGCTACATGTAGGGCGCCGCGTTGGCGTTCTACGGTGAAGGTCCTCGATGGGGGCGCGTGTCGGCCATCGGGTCGCATTGGCGGAGATCATCGCCGCGCTCGATGGCGCGCACCCGGACGCCAGGCTGGCACTCGACTTCGAGTCGCCTTTCCAGCTCCTGGTCGCACTGATTCTTGCTGCGCAATCGACCGACGCCAACACCAACGAGATCACGCCAACGCTGTTCGCGAAGTTCCCCGACCCGGCCGCTTTCGCCGAGGCCGACATTGGTGCGCTGGAGACGGCGATCCACTCGTGCGGTTTCTTTCGGCAGAAGGCGCGTACCCTGCAGCGATGTAGTCGCGTGCTGGTCGACGGACATGGCGGCGATGTGCCGCGCGACCTCGACGCGCTGCTGGCACTGCCGGGCGTCGGCCGCAAGACCGCCAACATTTTGCGCGGCAACGCCTGGGGCATTCCCGGCATAGGCGTCGACACCCACGTGAGCCGCCTGTCGCAGCGCCTCGGTCTGACGAAGCAGACGGACCCGGACAAGATCGAGGCCGATCTCGTGCGCCAGGTTCCCGAACCGCGGCAGATTCGATTCTGTCACCTGTTGCAGTACCATGGCCGCCGCGTTTGCCACGCCCGCAAGCCGGCGTGCCCCGACTGTGTCGTCGCCACCCTGTGTCCATACCCCGACAAGACGCCGGCGCCCGCGCGCCCCGCGCCGACGCGGTCGGTGTGGGGACCGCGCGCCGACGATTAGCTGACACTCGCTTCGCTCGTGTAAGAGGGGCGAGGGGTGCGGGGCGAGGGAAGGTGGTCGCTGGCGCGACGGTGGATTTGATTGGTCGATAGGCTGACTCTCTCGATTCGAATCCCCTCGTCACCCCGGTCCCATCCCCTCGTCACCCCGCCGAAAGCCGGGGTCCACCCTGGTAGCCCGGCTGGATTCCGGCTTTCGCCGGAATGACGATTGCGACCCGCGGATTCTCCCCTGAATGACCCGGCGCGCCCGCCGGCCGCCCGGTCCCACCCCCTCGTCACCCCGGCGAAAGGGACTGTCGATTTTCTGTGGGGAGTTGTTTGATTCTTCCACCGATGCGGTTGCCGTTGTAA
>Ga0307505_10000835_pt1 | contig 29834 bp, 26 predicted proteins | sample 23_S_MG_FD_202183 | JGI IMG/M metagenome (GOLD analysis project Ga0307505, IMG submission 202183) | Soil microbial communities from Populus trichocarpa stands in riparian zone in the Pacific Northwest, United States - 23_S | ecosystem: Environmental > Terrestrial > Soil > Riparian zone > Trees... | reverse complement strand
CGGAACCACGCTGCATCTGGCCGACCTGGACATGCTCGACGGAACGCCGTTGCTGGACGTCAAGCCTTACGTGCCGGCGTGGGACCGCATCGATGACGCCACCAGCGGCTGGATCGGCCCGCAGCACGATATTGCCGGCACGCGCGCCGATGACCGCTTCACCGGTCCCGGACGCGGTTGAACACGGCGACAGCGCACGCCGCCTGCTGTATCCCGAAAGCCATAGCATCGCTCGAGCTGCTGCGCAGATCGGCTCGAACTGCGCCGCTTTGCGGTAGCCTTGCACGCCATGCTGACGCCTACCGAAATCACTGCACTGCGGCTCAGTCTGCAGGTCGCTCTGACGGCGGTGACATTCAGCCTGCCGCTCGCGGTTCTCGTCGCATGGCTGCTGTCGCGCTTCGAGTTTCCGGGCAAGACGCTTCTCGATGCCGTCGTGCACCTGCCGCTGGTGCTGCCGCCGGTGGTCATCGGCTTCTTCCTGCTGGTGCTGTTCGGCACCAAGGGTCCGATCGGCGGGTGGCTGTATGAAACGCTGGGCATCCGGCTGATCTTCACGCGCAACGGCGCTGCGCTGGCGGCGGCGGTCATGTCCTTCCCGCTGTTGGTGCGCGCGATACGGCTGTCGCTGGAGGCCGTCGACCGGCGTCTGGAAGCGGCGGCACGCACGCTGGGTGCGACGCGACTCGATGTGTTCACCAGCGTCACGCTGCCGTTGATGCTGCCCGGCATTCTGTCGGGCTGCGTCATCGCCTTCGCGGCGGCGCTGGGAGACTTCGGCGCGACCATCACCTTCGTCGGCAATGTGCAGGGCGAGACGCAGACGCTGTCGCTGGCGATCTACAGCCTGACACAGACACCCGACGGCGACGCTGCGGCGCTGCGTCTGGTGCTGATATCGTTGACGCTGGCGCTGGTGGCGCTGTTCGTTTCCGAGTGGCTGGCGCGCCGCGTGCGCCGCTTCATCGGCCGGGCCTGAACCCAGCATGGACTCCACGGTGACGAGTCGCAGCGAACGCCTATTGATCAGCGCGCGCAAGCAGCTGGGGCGCTTCGATTTCGAGTGCGATGTGGATCTGCCGCTGGCCGGTGTGACGGCGTTGTTCGGCGCCAGCGGCTCGGGCAAGTCGACGATGATCTACCTCGTGGCGGGGCTGCACCAGCCCGATGCGGGCCGCATCGCCATCGGCTCGCGGGTATTCCACGACAGCGCTGCGCGCATCGACATTCCCATCGAACGGCGCGAGGTGGGCGTCGTGTTCCAGGACGATCGACTGTTTCCGCACCTGACGGTGCAGCAGAACCTGCTGTTCGGCCTGCGGCGCGCGGGGACGCGTGCGCAGCATGCGCGCGTGACGCTGGACGCCGTGGTCGATCTGCTGGGCATCTCGGCGCTGCTGGCGCGACGGCCGCATACCCTGTCGGGCGGCGAGCGTCAGCGCGTGGCGATCGGCCGTGCGCTGCTGGCGCAGCCGCGGCTGCTGCTGATGGACGAGCCGCTGGCGGCGCTGGATGCGCCGCGCAAGGCTGAGGTACTGCCGTATATCGAACGGCTGCGCGACGAGTTCGACGTGCCGATCCTGTACGTCAGCCACTCGGTGGACGAGGTGCTGCGGCTGGCGCGGCGCGTCGTCGTGCTAGACAAGGGTCGTGTTGTCGCGGCCGGCGACATCGACGAGGTGCTGCAGCAGCCGGCGGTCGCGCGCCTTTTCCCGGCGATCGAGGCCGGTTCCGTGCTGCCCTGTGTGGTGCGCGATCACGACGCGCGCTATGCGCTGACGATGCTGGAAGTGGCACCGGGCGTCATGCTGCGCGTGCCGCGGGTGGATCTGCCGCTGGGTACCGCGTTGCGCGTGCGCATCCCCGCGCGTGACGTCGCGCTGGCGCTGTCGCAACCGATGGACGTCAGCACCGTGAACCGCGTTGCAGGCAGCGTCGTGAACATGACGCCACTGGACGGCGCGCTGGTCGACGTCGGTGTGCGCATCGGATCCTCCAGCAGCACGGTGCTGCGGTCGCGCGTGACGCTGGAAGCGGCCGAGAGGCTGGCACTCGCGCCCGGCCTTGCTGTGTGGTGCCTGATCAAGTCGGTGGCGCTGGACCGCGCCACGCTGCTGCTGCCGGCAGAGCCGCTCAGGCCGCCTTCTTCGCCCGCGGCAAACGAGGTCTGGGGCGCGCTGCCGCGCTGAGTTCAGTGAGAGCGGCCTCGGCCGCGCTGCGCGACCGCCGCTCGGCGGCCCGGTACAGCGCGACGATGCGCTGGCCGAATACCGTGACCTCGGTGGCGCCGGCGATGTTGCGGCCTGGCTGCGTCGCGACCACCGGCTCGCGGAACATGCGGTTCATCGCATCCACCAGTTCCCACGCGCGCTTGTACGACATGCCCATCGCACGCGCCGCCGCGGCGATCGAGCGTTCGCGCGCGATGTGCTCCAGCAGCTCGATCTTGCCGTGGCCCACGTGGCCGCCCGGCAGGTGGATGCGCAGCGACAGGCGCGGCGCATCGCCGGGGTCGGTCGCGGCAGGGCGGGCGCGCACCTTCATCGCTAGCGCAGCAGGTAGCCGGTCGGCCGCCACGCGCCGCCGATGAACGTCATCGTCACCAGCTCCTCGACGGCCGGCGCCTTCTCGAAGTCGGTCAGGAAGCGCACCATCACGTATTCGCCGTCGGGCGCGCCGGGCAGTGACGTGCGCGACGCCACTGCCGAGAAGGAGCGCGTCTTGAACGCGCCGTGCGCGGCGCGGCTCTTGGGCAGATTCTCGACCCAGGTCTGGCGCGACACCTTCTCGCGGAACAGCGGCGCGCACTCGTCCCAGGACTTGCCGTACTCGCCGGCGTCGACGAGCTTCACCCACTCGGCGGCGGCCTTGACGGCGGCCGACTCCTTGGCGGTGAGCTCGGGCTTCGCCGTCTCCGACACAGCGGGCTTTGCCGGCTCCGCTGCACTGGGCGTCAGCGGCTCCGAACCCTTGGAAGGCTTGAGCTGAGCATGCGCGACGCCCGCGCCCAGCAGCGCAGCGAGCAGCATGACGTAGAGGGAATGCGACAGCAATGAACGTAGCGACACGGAGGGTCCTCGATGGGCGCGGACGGCGCCTTGTATGTCAGGTGGGCATGTACGCCAGCCGCACGTAAATGGGCGCGTAGGGCGTGGCCTGTGTGATTTCGATCAATGCCTCGCGCGCGAGTTCCAGCAGCGCGAGGAAATGCACGATCGCGACGGCGGTGCCGCGCGCCGGGTCGAACAGATCCGAGAACTCGACGAAGCGCGCGTTCTGCAGCCGCCGCAGGATGAAGCTCATGTGCTCGCGCACGGAAAGCTCCTCGCGCGCGATGCGATGGTGCGCATGCAGCTGCGCGCGCCTCAGCACGTCGGCCCATGCATCGCGCAGGTCGACGACGTTCACGTCGGGGAAGCGCCGCTCCATCGTCTGCTCGATGGTCACGATTGCGCGCACGAAGTCGCGGCCGATGCGGGGGGCGCGGTCCAGCTCCTGCGCGGCGAGCTTCATGCGCTCGTACTCCAGCAGTCGGCGCACCAGCTCGGCGCGCGGATCCTCGACCTCCTCGCCGCTGTCCGAACGGCGCAGCGGCAACAGCATGCGCGACTTGATCTCGATGAGCAGCGCGGCCATCAGCAGATACTCGGCCGCCAGTTCGAGGTTGTTCTCGCGGATCTGGTCGATGTACGTCAGGTACTGCGCCGTCAGCGGCGCCATCGGGATGTCAAGCACGTTGAAGTGCTGCTTGCGAATCAGATACAGCAGCAGATCCAGCGGACCCTCGAAGGCCTCGAGGAAGATCTCCAGCGCGTCCGGCGGGATGTACAGGTCGTCGGGCAGGCGGAACAGCGGTTCGCCGTACAGCCGCGCCAGCGCCACGCCGTCCACCACGTCGGGCGTGCTGTCGGCGGCCGCTTCGTCGGCGCGGCGCAGAGGGGCGGCCTGCGATGAAGGCGAGGAGGGCACGACAACGGCGCCCGCGGGGTTCAAGACGAGGCCTTGGGCGTGCCCGACTGGTATACGTAGGCCGGCTGCGGCAGCTGCGACTCGCGGAAACGCCGGTACAGGTCTACGTCGAGCTGCTTGTCCCACAACAGCGCGCGACCGGCACGTTGACCGGCTTCGATGCCGGGTTGCTGCTGCTTCAGATCGCGCAGAAAGTTCGTGAGTTCGGATTCGTAGTAGCCTGCCATGGCGCCTGGGCGGTGGTGATGCGTTTTGTGCGTATGAGGCGCGATTTTACGCGACCGGAGAGATCGGTCATGACGATGTCGATGCGATGGCTGCGCGCGGGGCTGGCTGCCTGTGGCTTGGCCGCGTTGCTGGGCTGCGACCCATCGGGCAAGGTCTACGAAGATGTCCGGCTCACACAGCTGAAGGAAGGCCAGGCGACCGAACAGGATGTACGGCGTCTGTTCGGCACGCCGCACTCGGTGCGCGAGGTGGCCGGCGGCAAGGGCCTCGTCTATCCGCTGGGGCCGGAGGGTGCGCACACGCTGCTGCTGAAGATCGGCGCCGATGGCCGCTATGCGGGCCGCGAAGACCTGCTGACGCGCGCCAACTTCCAGCGCATCCGCGACGGCATGAGCGACGCCGACGTCGTCGCGGTACTGGGGCCGGCGGGCCGCGCTCAGGAATACCGCCTGAAGAACCAGACGGCGTGGGAGTACCGCTTCAACGACGGCGCCGAGACGCGCATGTTCGTCGTGATGTTCGATGCCGGCGGAAAGGTCGTGTCCACCGCCGTGGAAGAGGATCCGCGGCGCATGGGAGGTCGCTAGGCCCTGGTCGCCGCAGGCTCGCGCCGGCTCACCGCCGTCAGGATGCCGCGCAGGATCGCGAGCGGCGGCGGCGGGCAGCCGGGCACTGCGACGTCGACCGGAATGACATTGGAAACGCGACCGCAGCTCGCATAGCTTTCCCCGAAGATGCCGCCGGTGCATCCGCAGTCCCCCACGGCAACCACCAGCTTGGGCGCGGGCGTCGCCTCGTAGGCGCGTCGCACGGCGATGTGCATGTTGCGCGCGACCGGGCCTGTGACCAGCAGCAGATCCGCATGGCGCGGGCTGGCGACGAAACGGATGCCGCGTCCCTCCAGGTTGTAGTACGGATTGTTCAGCGCGTGGATCTCCAGCTCGCAGCCGTTGCAGGAACCGGCGTCGATCTGGCGGATCGCCAGTGCACGGCCCAGCAGTTGCAGGATCTGCTGCTGGACCGGTTCGCCGTCGACGATCCAGTCCGTGTTCGGTTCCGGCGCCGGCTCGGTGCGGATGCCGGTGCGCAGCACCTGGAGCAGCAGCGGAATCATCGGTCGTGACCCGAGTAGCTGAGGTTGAAGGACTTGTTGATCAGCGGGAAGTCGGGAACGATGTTGCCCAGCACCGCATGCTCCAGCAGCGGCCAGTTGTTCCACGACGGATCATGGCAGTGGCAGCGCCGTACACGGTCCGGTGCATCGGCCTCCAGCGCAACCAGTGTCGGGCCGCGCCAGCCTTCGACGGCGCCGACACCGAAGCCGCGGCTGCTGGTTGCAGGCAGGGGGCGGCGAAGTTCACCGGGTGGTAGTGCGTCGACGATCGCGCGGATCAGACGCAGCGACTCATTGATCTCGTCGAAGCGCACCGTGACACGCGCCGCGACGTCGCCGCGGGTGTCGGTCACGAGTTGCACACCGAGCCTGTCGTAGGGCGCACACGGCAGATCGACGCGCAGATCGCGGGCCTGCGCGCTGGCGCGGCCCGCCAGCCCCGTCAGCCCGAGTTGCGCCGCGAGATCGGATGTCACGATGCCAGTCGTGTGGAAGCGATCCTGCAGTCCGGCGTGCTCGTCGTAGATGGAGCGCAGTGGCCGCAGCTCGCGCTCGATGTCGTCGCACTGTGCATGCAGGCGGCTGGCTGCCGTACCCGGCAGATCCACCGCAACCCCGCCCGGCACGATGCAGTCCATCAGCAGGCGGTGCCCGAACAGCTCGGCGTTCATGCGCTGCCAGTCTTCGCGCAGGCGCGAGAATTGCGTCAGCCCGAACGCGAGTGCGGCGTCGTTGCCCAGCGCGCCGAGATCGCCGAGGTGATTGGCGATGCGTTCGCGCTCCAGCAGCAGCGCGCGCAGCCACGCGGCGCGCGCCGGGATCTCACAGCCGGTTGCGGCTTCGGCGGCCATCGCATACGCCCATGCGAACGCGACGGTCGAATCGCCGGACACGCGGCCGGCGACGCGATGCCCGTCGGCCAGCGGTCTGCCCTCGAACAGCTTGTCGATGCCCTTGTGCACGTAGCCCAGCCGCTCTTCCAGACGCAGCACCTTCTCGCCGACGATGGAGAAGCGGAAGTGGCCCGGCTCGATGATGCCCGCATGGATCGGACCGACCGGGATCTCGTGAACGCCTTCACCGGCTACCGTCACGAAGGGATAGGCCTCCTGGTGGCTGTCGAAGTGGCGCTGTCCGTCGCTGTCGCGCCGCAGCGGAAAGAAGTCGGCCGGCCATGCCGCGTGTCGCAGCCATGATCGCCGATCGACGGCATCGCGCGCGCTGACTCCCAGCAGATCGAAGACGGCTCGCTGCAGGCGGCCGGCGACCGGAAAGATGGCCGCAAGATCGGGATAGTGCGGCGGCTCATCGGCAGCGCCCTGGTCCTGCCGCGCGCCGATGCGCACGCAGGCGAGCCGGCCGCCGATTGCGTAGACGGCCGTCACGACGAAGCCGTCGCCCAGATCGCGGCGGTCCGAGCCCCACAGCGTGACCAGTTGTCCGCCGTCCGCCGAACAGGCGCGCGCGAATTCCGTCCACTGCGCGCCGATGGACATGGCGACATCCACGGAAATCGCGCCGGACACGGACGTGAAGGAAAGGCCGCTGTGGTCGCCGCTCATCGATCAGTTCCCGGCGACGAGCCGCGCCGCCTGCTGGTACCAGTTTTCCAGATACGGCGGGATATACAGGCCCAGCATCAGCCCCAGCGCCAGATGCACGAACACGGGCACCAGGGCCGGCGGATGCGCGAGCGGCTTCACGGTCGTCTCGCCGAATACCATCGGCTGCACCTTGCCCAGCACGGCCGCGAACGCCACGCCCAACGCCAGCAGCAGCAGCGGTGTCGCCCACGGGAACTCGCGCATGGCCGTCGTCAGGATCAGGAATTCGCTGGCGAACACGCCGAACGGCGGCATGCCCAGTATCGCCAGCGAACCCAGCATCAGCCCCCAACCCACCGTGGGGTTGACGCGGATCAGGCCGCGGATCTGGTCCATCAGCTGCGTACCCGCCTTCTGCGAGGCGTGCCCGACCGTGAAGAAGATCGCCGACTTGATCAGTGAATGCACCGTCATGTGCAGCAGGCCGGCGAAGCTCGCGATCTGGCCACCCATGCCGAACGCGAAGGTGATGAGCCCCATGTGCTCGATCGACGAGTACGCGAACATGCGCTTGATGTCGCGCTGGCGTGACAGGAAGAACGCCGCCAGCACCACCGACAGCAGCCCGAAGCCGATCATCAGGTTGCCGGCGAAGCGCGTGTCCAGCGCGCCGTCGGTCAGCACCTTGCAGCGCAGGATCGCGTACAGCGCGACGTTCAGCAGCAGTCCGGACAGCACCGCCGAGATCGGCGTCGGGCCCTCGGCGTGCGCGTCGGGCAGCCAGTTGTGCAGCGGGGCCAGTCCCACCTTGGTGCCGTAGCCGACCAGCATGAACACGAAGGCGAGCGCCATCACCGTCGGTTCCAGCGAGGTCTTTGCGGCGTTGAGGTTGGTCCACAGCAGGCCGCCGCTTTCGGCGCCGATCGCGTGCTCGGCAGCCAGGTACAGCAGGATCGTGCCGAACAGCGCCTGCGCGATGCCGACCCCGCACAGGATGAAGTACTTCCAGGCCGCTTCCAGGCTGGCCGGCGTGCGGTACACCGCGACCAGCAGCACCGTGGTCAGCGTCGCGGCTTCCATCGCGACCCACAGCAATCCCATGTTGTTGGTCAGCAGCGCCAGCAGCATCGTGAACGAGAAAAGCTGGTACATGCTGTGGAACAGCCGCATGCGCGGCGGCGTCATCTTGCCGTGGTCGCGCTCGACGCGCATGTATGGCCGCGCGAATATCGCCGTCGTGAACGCGACGAAGGCGGTCAGCGCGACCAGAAAGACATTCAGCGGGTCGACGAAGAACTGCTCGTGCAGCACCAGGATCGGTCCGTCGGCGATGATCTGTGCAGTCAGCACAGCGGAGGCGACGAAGGTCGCGAAACTGAATCCCACGTTCAGATCGGAGGCGCTGTCGCGGTGGCCCACGAGGCCCAGCACCACTCCACCCAGGAGCGGGAGGCCCAGAACGAACAGCAGCGCTTCCATCGGCAGGCCTAGTCTTCCTTCAGTTTTTCCAGATGCCGGATGTCCAGACTGTCGAACTGCTCGCGGATCTGGAACATGAATACGCCCAGGATGATCATCCCGACCAGCACGTCCAGCGCAATGCCCAGTTCGACGATCATCGGCATGCCATAGGTGGCACTGATCGCGGCGAAGAACAGCGCGTTTTCCATCGCGAGGAAGCCGATGACCTGCGGGATCGCCTTGGTGCGCGTGATCATCATCAGGAACGACAGCAGCACGCAGGCGAGCGCGATGCCCAGCGTGCCGCGTGCCACCGACACCGAAAGTTGCGAGATCGGCAGCGCCAGGTTGAAGGCGAAGATCACCAGCACGATGCCGAGCAGCATCGTGATGGGGATGTTGATCAGCATCTCGACGTCCCAGCGCACGTTCAGCCGCTTGATCAGCCGGTGCAGCAGCCACGGAATGGTCAGCACCTTCAGGACGAAGGTAAGCGCGGCCGAGTAGTACAGATGCGGCTGGTCGGTGAAGTGCGCCATGACGATGGTGGCGGCCACCAGCACCATGCCCTGCAGCGTGTACAGGCGGATCAGCGACAGCACGCGCCGCTGCGCCAGCAGCGCGAAGGACAGCAGCAGCAGCCCCGCAGCCAGCAGGTTGATCAGCTGAGTGACGAGGGTGGGCATCAAAGCTCAGGCGCCGAGGACGAAGTGCACGAGGATGCCGATGACCGCGAGCAGGAACGCCGCCGCGAGGAACTCGGGTACGCGGAAGATGCGCATCTTGGCCGACAGCGTCTCGATCAGCGCGAGCAGCGCGCCGCCCACCGCAAGCTTGACGACCAGCAACGGCAGCGCGAGCAGCAGTCCGACCGGTTCGTCGATCTCGGAGATACCCCAGGGAAAGAAGATGGCGATGCCGATGCAGGAATAGGCGAACAGCTTCAGGCTCGCCGCCCACTCCATCAGCGCCAGGTGGCGCCCGGAGTACTCGAGGATCATCGCCTCGTGGATCATCGTCAGCTCGAGGTGGGTCGCCGGATTGTCGACGGGCACGCGCGCGTTCTCGGCCAGCGACACCATCGTGAACGCGACACCGGCAAAGGCGAGGCTGGGATAGATCGCGAACTCCTTGTGGCCGATGGTCTGGACGATGCTGGCAAGGGACGTTGCCTGCGTCAGGAGCGCGGCGTTGAACAGCACCATCAGCAGTGCGGGCTCGGCGAGGAAGCCGACCAGCATCTCGCGGCGCGCGCCCAGCGTGCCGAATGCCGTCCCTATGTCCATCGCCGCCAGCGACATGAACACGCGCGCCAGCGCGAACAGCCCCACCAGCGCGATCGCATCAGCCGCAGGCGCCAGCGCCAGGTCGGTCGACAGGCTGGGAACGATCGCGCAGGCCGCCACCAGCGCCGCGAACACGACGTAAGGCGCGACGCGGAACAGCGGCGTCGCGTGCTCGGCGACGATCGACTCCTTGTTGAACAGCTTGTGCAGCGTGCGGTACGGCAGCATCAGCGGCGGCGCGCTGCGATTCTGCAGCCACGCGCGGCACTGGTTGACCCAGCCGCTGAGCAGCGGCGCGCCGGCCACCGCGACGACGATGGCGAGCAGCTGCGCGACGAAGCTGGAAAGGGTCATCGGAAGGTCAGCGGGAACATCAGCGGAACACGAGGATTAGCATCACCAGCAGCGTGACGAAGCTGTACAGCAGATAGGTGGAGATGCGGCCCTGCTGCAGCATCCCGACCAGCCGCGACAGCTGCTCGACGGCACGTGCGATCGGCAGGTACAGCCAGTGCCAGATGTGGTCGGTGGCGCGCAGCTCGTAGTAAGGCTCCCGGTCGAAGGGACCCGGCAGGTGGCGCTCGACGCGGAAGAACGGCTCGAAGACCTGGCGGATCGGCTGGCCGAAGCCTTCGGCCGTGTCCTGCATGCGCGCGTTGAGCAGCGGGTAGCCGCAGTCCCACGGCGGCGCGCTGCGCACGCGCCCGTGATAGAGCCGGCGCACGCCGACGAACACCACTACGTAGCTGACGGCCAGCAGCAGTAGGAACAGCAGCGGGCTGTAGCTGGCGCGGTCCGGCGCGAAAGGCGCGAGGAACACCCAGCCGTTGGCCACGACCATCGGGCCGGCGCCGTCGCCCACCAGCACCCGCGTCACCGGATCGATCAGCGTGATCACCTGCGTCGGCAACAGTCCCAGCAGCACGCAGGCTGCCGCCAGCCAGATCAGCCCGGCGCGCTCCCAGTTGCCGGCGTCGTGCGAGCGGGCGAGGTTCGGCTCGCGCGGCTGGCCGAGGAAGATCACACCGAAGAACTTGACCATCACGTAGCCGCCCAGCGCCGCCACCAACGCGACGCCGGCAGCGACCACCGGCACCAGCATGTTCACGAAGGTGCCGGGCAGCCCCAGCGTGAAGATGAAGCTCTGCAACAGCAGCCACTCGGAGACGAAGCCGTTGAGCGGCGGCAGCCCAGCGCAGGCCAATGCGCCCGCCAAGGCGGTCCAGCCGACCCATGGCATGAAGCGCAGCAATCCGCCCATCTTGCCCAGGCTGCGCTCGCCGGTGCCGTGCAGCACCGCTCCCGTGCACAGGAACAGCAGACTCTTGAAGCACGCATGGTTCAGCGCGTGGTACAGCGCCGCGGTCAGGGCGAGTGCGGCCAACGCCGACATGCGATAGGCGGTGAACAGCCATGCCAGCCCCAGCGCGACCAGCAGCAGCCCGATGTTCTCGATGGACGAGTATGCGAGCAGCCGCTTCATGTCCGTCTGTATCGCGCTGAACACCACGCCGAACAGCGCGGTGACCAGTCCGATGATCAGCGCCAGCACGCCCCACCACCACAGCTGAATCGGCAGCACCTCGAAGCCGATGCGCAGCAGGCCGTAGATCGCGGTCTTCAACATCACGCCGCTCATCAGCGCGGACACCGGCGAAGGCGCTGCCGGATGCGCTTCGGGCAGCCAGATGTGCAGCGGCACGATGCCGGCCTTCGCGCCGAAGCCGAACAGCGCGAGCAGGAATGCGATCGATGCCCAGAAAGGCGTCAGCGTCTGCGCGCGCATGCCGGCGAAAGTGTAGTCGCCGGTGCCGGCCTGCAGCACGCCGAATGCCAGCAGGATCGCTATCGCGCCGACGTGCGCGACCAGCAGGTACAGGTAGCCGGCACGGCGGATGGCCGGAATCGTGTGGTTCGCGGTGACCAGGAAGTACGACGACAGCGCCATCAGCTCCCACGTCACCATGAACATGTAGGCGTCGTCCGCAAGCATCACCAGCGCCATGCTGGCGACGAACAGGTGGTACAGAAGGCACAGCAGTCCGGGCGGCGTGCCTTCGCCGCGGCGGAAGTAGCCGGAGGCGAACAGCGAGATGCCGGTGCCGGCGACGCCCAGCAGGAACAGGAAGAACGCTGACAGCGCGTCGAGCCGCAGGTGGAACGGAAGATCGGGCAGGCCCAGCGGAAGCACGGCCACCTCGGCGCCGGCCTCCAGCGCCGTGGCCGCTGCGACCGCGATCAACGCGCACGCCGCCCCGCCGATCGGGAACAGCACGCGCGCGACGAGGAAGAAGCTGTGCACGCGGGCGATGCCCACCGCGGCGACGACCAGCAGAACGGCGATGCCCGCGAGGATCCAGTCGATCGCGAGCCAGTCCGTGGGGTTCACGGCATGCGTCCCCGCCGCGGCGTGCCGGTCTTGCCGCGCGAGGCCGTCAGCAGCCAGGACGGCAGCGGGCGGTCGCCGGCGTGCTCGATGATGTACTCGCGGATCAGCTGTCGCACGACCTGCGACGGCGTCAGGTCCTGCGCCGCGCAGATCTCCTCGAACATCGCCTTCTTGCGCGGGTCAAGCAGCAGCGTCAGGCGGGCTGTCTTGTCCTCGGTCTTGGCGGGCATCGTCTGCGGCGCTCGGTGCAGATCAGACCCGACATGTTAATCATATGTGCATGAAAAGCAAATCACATGCGAACAGGCGTGCGCAGCCGCGGACGCACGACGACGCGCGACGATGCACGACCGGGCTCGCGCCGGACCTGCCGGCCAAGCCGGAGCGGAGGAAAAGACTGGAGGGGAGAAGGCCGGCGCGCCGCCGGCCGCGGCTACTTGACGCGCATGCCGGGCTGCGCGCCCTCGTCCGGATCGAGCAGAAACACGCCGGGATGGTTCTTCTCGTCGGCATGGCTGGCGGCCAGCACCATGCCTTCGCTGAGTCCGAACTTCATCTTGCGCGGCGCAAGGTTGGCGACCAGCACCGTCAGCCGGCCCATCAGGTCTTCGGGTGCGTACGCGGACTTGATGCCGGAGAACACCGTGCGTTCGCGCCCTTCGCCGGCGTCCAGCGTCAACTTCAGCAGCTTGTCGCTGCCGGCTACGTGCGACGCGGCGACGATGCGCGCGATACGGAAGTCCAGCTTCGCGAAATCGTCGATCGTGATGGTGTCGGCGACGGCCGCGCCGCCGGGCAGTGCCGCGGCCGGCGCTGCGTCCACCGCTTCGGCCTGCGGCTCGAACAGCGCATCGATCTGCTTCGTTTCCACGCGCGTCATCAGATGCTTGTACGGCGCGATGCGATCGATGGTCGCCTGCAGATCGTCCCAGCGGAACGCGCGCGGCAGCCCGAACAGCTCGCGCGCGACGCGCTCCGCCGTCGCCGGCAGCACCGGCGCCAGATAGATGGTCAGTGCATGGAAGCAGCGGATGACGTCGCTGCACACGTCCTGCAGCAGCGGCCGTTGTTCCGGGTTCTTCGCGAGCTCCCACGGCTTGTTGCGGTCGAAGGTCTCGTTGGCCACGTCGGCGATGCGCATGACTTCGCGCAGCGCTTTGCCGAACTCGCGCTGCGCGTAGCCCTCGGCGATGTCCGGCGCGGCGGCCAGCGCGGCGGCATGGCTGCCGGCCGGCACGTCGGTCGCCGGCGACAGGCGGCCATCGAACTGTCGCGCGAGAAAGCTGGCGGCGCGGCTCGCGATGTTCACGTACTTGCCGATCAGGTCGCTGTTGACGCGCTGTACGAAGTCGTCCGGGTTGAATTCCACGTCCTCGACGTGCGAGTTGAGCTTGGCCGCCACGTAGTAGCGGAACCACTCGGGGTTCATGCCTAACTCGAGATAGCGCAGCGGATCGATGCCGGTGCCGCGGCTCTTGCTCATCTTCTCGCCGCTGACGGTGATGAAACCGTGCACGTAGACGTTATCAGGCACCTTACGGCCGGAGAATTTCAGCATCGCGGGCCAGAACAGCGTGTGGAAATACACGATGTCCTTGCCGATGAAGTGAATCTGCTCGACGTCGTCGGCGGTGATGAAGTCATCGAAGCTGCGCGCTTCGCCGGTGGCGTGCGCTTTGCCCGAATCGAAGTACGCCTTCAGCGAGGCCAGATAGCCGATGGGCGCGTCGAGCCACACGTAGAAGAACTTGCCCGGCGCATCCGGAATGGGGATGCCAAAGTACGGTGCGTCGCGCGAAATGTCCCAGTCGGCCAAGCCCTTGCCGTCCGGCCCCAGCCACTCCTGCGTCTTCGCGTAGACCTCGGGCTGCAGCGCGGGCTCGCCGTGGCGGTTTCTTCCCGCGGTCCAGCCACGCAGAAACTCGACGCAGCGCGGATCCGAGAGGCGGAAGAAGAAGTGCTCGGAGCTGCGCAGCTCGGGCCTGGCGCCGGTCAGTACCGAATACGGATCGATCAGCTCGGTAGGCGCGTAGGTGGAGCCGCAGACGTCGCAGTTGTCGCCGTACTGGTCCTTCGCACCGCACTTCGGGCAGGTGCCCTTGATGTAGCGGTCGGGCAGGAACATGCCCTTCACCGGATCGTAGAACTGCTCGACGGTGCGCGAGTTCACCAGCCCCGCGGCTTTCAGCGCACGGTAGATGGACTGCGACAGCTCTACGTTCTCGGGCGAGTCGGTCGTGTGCCAGTGGTCGAAGCTGAGGTGAAAGCCGTCCAGGTAGCGCGGCCGCGTGGCGCGCACGTCGGCGATGAACTGCTGCGGCGTCTTTCCCGCCCGCTCGGCGGCGATCATGATCGGCGCGCCGTGCGCGTCCTCGGCGCCGACGAAGTGCACCGCGTGTCCGCGCATCCGCTGGAAGCGCACCCAGATGTCGGCCTGGATGTACTCCATGATGTGGCCGATGTGCAGCGGCCCGTTGGCGTAGGGCAGGGCGGTGGTGACGAAAAGCTGGCGTGGCGTCATGGCGTCGGTCGTGCGCAGGGATGAACGTAGGCGCGCCGGAAGGCGCGCGGGCGGTCAGTGCGACGGCCGGCGCATTCGCAGGCCGGGGCAGCCTGCGGCGGTCTGCGAGGGGAGGATGGAACGGGACATGGGGCAGCATTGTAAAGGGGAGGCCGCAGCGCCGAAGGGAACCTGGCGCGGGCGCGGGCGTCTATAGACTTTCGGCTCCATGGACCTTCGATCCCATGGAGCCTCGATCCACTAGAATCCCCCCGGCTTGCAGTGCGCTGCCTTCGATCACGGCGGACGCCGGACGGGCATAGTCGAATTCCCGGCCACCGCCACCCGTTACTTTTATGCGCCATCTCTTCGTCCTCGCGCTGCTGATCCTCATGGGCCTGCCGGTCCAGGCGCAGCGCAGCCCGCTGCCGGACCTGCGCCTCGCACAGGACCCGGCGCTGCAACGCGGCCTCGAGCAGGCGGTGCGCAACCTCGGGCTGGATCACGAAGTCGCCACCGGCCATCTGTCGCTGGCGCTGGTCGACGTGTCGCGGAGCAACCCGGCGCGGCTGGCGATGCTCAACGGCGACCACATGGTGTACGCGGCCAGCCTGCCGAAGATCGCCATCCTGCTGGGCGTGCTCGCCGAATCCGAACTGGGGCGATTGACGCTCGATGCCGCGCGGCTTGCCACCATCACCGACATGATCCGTTTTTCCAGCAACGATGCCGCAAGCCGTGCACTGGGCTGGATCGGCGGTCCGCGCCTGGCGGAGATCCTGCAGTCGGAGCGCTTCGCGCTGTACGACCCCAAGGGCAAGGGCGGGTTGTGGGTGGGCAAGGCCTATGGCAAGGAGGCCGCGTTCCAGCGCGATCCGGTGCGCAACCTGTCGCACGGCGCGACCGCGTTCCAGGTCGCGCGCCTGTACTACCTGCTGGCCAACGATGCGCTGCTCTCGCCGCGCTTCAATGCGCTGATGAAGGACGTCCTGTCGCAGCCCGGCATTCACCACAAGTTCGTCAAGGGGCTGGATAGCCGGCCCGGCGCGCAGATCTTTCGCAAGTCCGGCAGCTGGCGCGACTTCCACGCGGACAGCGCGCTGGTGGAGTTCGGCGAGCGACGCTACATCATCGTCGGGCTGGCACAGCATCCCGCCGGCGGCGCGTGGCTGGAGCAACTGGCGCCGCGCATGCACGATCTGATCGTGCCGCCCGCGACCATCACTGCCGCGCGGCACTGACCTCCTATTTCTTGCGTTCCGCGGCGATCAGCTGGTGCAGCCGCGTCGCCAGTGCCTGGTGTTCAGCGGCCGAGTTCCTGCGCAGGATGTTCGTCACCAGCGTGCTCATGTAGTAGAGCTCGCGCCCTGCGGCCGGCGATTCGACGATGGTCGCCGAGTTCATGTAGTTCTTCACGTTGCCGGCGTACGGCTTGCACACGAAATCCGGCTCGGGCCTGCATTCGTACAGCGACCCTGACTTGAAGTACACGGCCGCGTCCGCGAGCGCGGGCGACGACGCGTAGCGGATGCGCCGTTCGGTGACGTACAAAAGGCGCTTGATCTCCAGGCTGGAGAACTCGTCGACCAGCCGGCCCTGTTCCATGCGCAGCAGGAAGCGCATCAGTTCCCGCGCGGTGCCGTAGCTGTCGCCGGCACCCGGAACGACTTTCTTGCCGGTCGCCGTCAGGAAGCTGCCCTGCCGCAGCATGGCCAGATCCAGGCCGTTGCGCGTCACCGGCTCGAAGAACGAGCGCTCGAAAAGCGCAGTCAGCTGCGCCTTGGGCGTCGTCGCGAAGAAGCTGCGGATCTGCTCCTCGGACGGCGGGTAGGCGGCGCCGAACTGCCGCAGCAGCATCACCTCGCGCATCACCATGCCCGCGGCCGAGTTGGAGCTGGGCGACAGCATCCAGTCCAGCCATTCGTACAGCGTCGCCTTGTCGCCCACCTGCACCGCGCGGCGCGTCAGCTTGTGCGCGGACGGATCGTAGATACGCACGGTATGGTGGTCGAACTGCGAGAAGCCATCCGCCGTGACCACCGTGTTCTTCAGCATGCGGCGGCGCGCATCGACGTCGCCGGGATGGATGTCGGCCAGCGCCTGGAACAGCGCCAGCGCCACCAGCAGCTTGCCGACACTGCCGACGTTCTGCCGATAGTCGCCGCGCTGCTCGGCGTAACGCGGCTTCGCCGGGTCGCTCAGGTCCAGCACCGCGACGCCGTAGCTGTCCATCGAACCGGTCAGTATCGACGCGACCTGGCGCGTGAACGCGGGGTCGGGCGCCGGCAGATCGAAGGTCTGGCCCACGAGCCGCAGCTGCACGTCGGCCAGCGGCAGCAGTGCGCCGGGCGGCTGCTTGACGTCGGCGAGCTTGCCCTGCTGCGCCAGCCGGTTCGCTTCCAGCCGGCGAATGCCGGTGTCGCCGTAGCCGTCCAGCGGATAGGCCCAAGCCGCCGGCATCTGCGCCAGCAGCAGTGCTGCGCATACAGTGTGCAGCGTCGTTGCCAGGGTCATCGCGGAACGAGTCATTGCGGAACCTCACGCAGGTTGACGCTGCGATCACGATTGGCCTGCAGCGCGTGATCCATCTGCATCAGATAAGCGGCGCTGCGCGCTTCACGGCTTTCGTTGAAAGGCCGGATCTGCAGCAGCCCCAGCTTGCCGTCGACGAAGGCGAACTCCACGTCGGCGGCCACGGGCTTGCCGTCGTCGCCGAGTTGCGGAAACTGCTTCGGTATCTCGCCGGCGAAGGCGATCAGCTGCTGCACCTCGGCGGGCTTGAGCAGCGTCTCGGCGCCGGAAGTGGGCAGGCGCGCGATGCCGCCCTTGGGTTGGGGCACGAGCTTGCGCGACGCGGTGGCGCTGGCCATCAGCTGCACTGCACCGGTCGCGCGATCGATGCGCACCGATTCGGCCGCCTGGCCGTCGACCGCACCGCCCACGCCTTCGTTGACTGCAACCGACAGCCGGTTCGGGTCGCCGCTGTCGACGTCCTGCGTGATCATCACGCCCGAGATGTCCGCCGGTACCGTCTTCTGCAGCAGCACGGCCGGGTACACATGCTCCGGCCCCTTCATGTGCGCCTGGCGCCACGCCCACGCGCGCGCCGTGTACGGCGACGCCCATACCTGCGAGACGGCCTTGACGATGTTGTCGAAGCCCACGATGTTGAACAGCGTCAGGTTCAGGCCGGCACCGGTGAAGCCCGGCAGATCCTCGACGTTGGTGTCGGAGCGCACGAACACGCCGCCGCGGAAGTCGGCGCCGAGCTCCTTGTCCATCGCAGCCTTCAGGCGCTCGCGGAAACGCGGCCCGGGATCGGTCTTTGAGACGATGTCGTAGATCTCGGCGCGCAGCTTCTCGCTGGCCGCGGCGGCTGCGGGCGAGCCCGGCGGCAGGGCTTCCAGCGCGCGGAAGCTGTCCACCATCCACTGGTACACCGTGCGGCCGCTGTTGCGGTAGGGCCGGTCGAGCACGGCTTCGCGGTACACGCCGAAGGGGATGCCGATGCCGGGCGCGACGCGCCCGGGGAAGCGGGACTTCAGCTCGCCGAGCTTCGCGGCCTTCGGGCCGACGATGCGGCCCGAGTCCTTCGCGCGCAGCGCCTCGAGGCTGACGAAGTCGCGCTGCTTCAGGTCCAGCTTGGCCACGTCCGGCTCGAAGATCACGCCCGCATCGCTCTTCTTCGTGCCGAACACCGCATCCCAGTCCGGGCCGTCGGCCACGATGTGCACGATGCCGGCAGGGCTCACCGCCAGCACGATGCGCCGACCGTCGCTGGCCTTCAGCTTCGGCAGCACCGACTCGTCGACCGCCACGTTGGGGATGCCGAGGTTGCGTGCCAGCAGTTGCACGTGCGACAGCGGATTGCCGGCACCGGCCGTCAGGATGCCGGCCAGCGGCGGCAGGTCGGCGACGGATTCCGGCAGCACGTAGATGCCATCGGGCCGGAAGTCTTCCACGCGCTTCATGTCGGGCGCCGCGCGCAGTGTGCCGCGCGCGAGCCCCGGGTTCAGCGCGTTCAGACCGGTGCCGATGTCGCTGCCCAGCACCTTGTGCTGCACGCCGGCCAGCCGGTTCGCGTCGCGCGCCAGCGTATCCAGCACCTGCGAGTAGAACAGCAGCGCGCTGCCGCGCAGCTGGTCCTGAATGAACAGCTCGGCCAGCGGCTCGATCTGCGCGAGCTGCGCCATCGCTTCGCCGAAGTTGAACTGCAGTTGCTGTGTGCTCCAGCCCGGCACTAGGCCCAGGTAGCGCAGCTCGGCCATGTAGTCCTTCAGCACCATCGTTTCGCCGGCCATGCGCTTGAATGCGGCGCGCAGCTCAGCGCGCTCGCGACGGTTGACGAGGCCCGTGCCGTAGGCGGCTTCGGCCGCCGCCGACAGCAGCACCAGTTCGTCGGCGCGCGAGATCTTCGCGGCCACCGAACGCAACTGCGCGGCGGCCTTGAAGTGCTCCGCTTCCAGCGATGTCGCCAGGTCCAGCGCCTGCAGTCGCGCGGCACCGCCGTTCAGCGTGGGCAGCGCGTCGCGCAGGTTCGCCAGCAGGCCGGCGGTCGCCAGGTAGCGCGCCGCAGGGCCGCTGTCCTTCAGCAGCAGTTCGCGCGCCGCGCGCAGTTCGCCGGCCAGCACCGGCGCGGCCGAGAAGCTGCGTGCGCCCGATTCAAGCAACTCCGGCAGCGGGCGCGGCGTGAACATGCGCTCGATCTCGGCCGCCAGGGCCGTGGCCTGCGCGCGCAGCGCCGGATCCTTCTGGCGTGCGGCGTATTCGCGCACGGCAGCCGCATCGGCAGCCTCGGGCGAACCGTGGATCTTCACGCGCAGCGAATGGAAGCCCTCGTCCTTGCTGGCCAGCGCTGCCGCCTCATTGCGCACGCGCAACGCCGACGGCGAATCGGCGCCGTGCGGCAGCAGCTTCACGCCGGTGTACAGCGCCAGGAAGCGCTGGCCGGCCCATTCGGGGCGCGCGGCCAGCGCCGTCAGCAGGCGGCGCGCGCCTTCGCGCTCGTCCTCTTCCTGTATCGCGCCGCGATACGTGCGCGCGCCGCGGAAGATCCAGCCGTCGTCGGCGGCGACGAGGAAGCGCTCCACCAGCAGCTGCGTATAGGCGTCGATGAACGCCGGATCGGCGATGAACTTCTCGGGCTCGATGCCGGCCAGCAGCGTCGCGACCCAGAAGCCCTTGGCGCGCAGTTCGCGCGTGCGATCGCTCCACAGGCCGTGCTGCCAGCCGTCGTTCTTCTTCTGCGCGCAGGCGTAGTCCTGCGGCTGCAGCACGCGCCCGTCCTTGCAGAACCAGCGGATCGCCGAGAACGGCCCGCGCGGTGCCGCTTTCATCTCGGTTATCCAGCCGCGGTAGCGCGTCGTGTCGGCGCTAGCAGGGGACGGGCCGGCGGCGCCGGCGTGTCCGGCGGGAAGCAGCGCCGCCCACAGCAGTACGAACGATGGCAGGATGGCCAGGAAGGGTTTCATGCCATTGCTCCTCAGTTGCTCCTCACTATTCGACAGGCTTTGCGTCCAGACCCCAGCCCAGCACGTCGCGCAGAATCGACCAGCGCAGCTGCCGGCGCTCGATGCCCTTGCCGAGTATCCAGTAATCGTACGCGGCGGCGATGACCCCCGAGGATTGCTGCAGCACCAGCCAGCGATCGACGAACTCCGCCAGTTCGGCGTCCTGCCGTCGCAGCGCGATGCCGACCGGCACCTTCAGAGGGTCGGGCTGCGGCACCGTCACCGCGAACTGCGGGTGCAGCAGGGTCCAGGCTGCGCCGGCCTGCGCCAGCATCGCCACTGCGTCGAGATGCGGTGCGCGCCCCATGAAGTAATCCTGCGGCGAGTCGAGCGGCACGAACTCGAACTGGACTTGTGGCAGCCGCGCCCGGAGGCGCTCCTCGAAACCGGTACGGCCCGCGGTCACACCGATGCGCAGGCGCGTCGCGTGCTGAAGATTGTCGAGGCGCGCGAAGTCGTGACGCCGGTCGCCCGGTGTCACCAGGCCGACCACGCCCTCGAACAGCGGCCCGGCCATGCGCAGCTGGGGCAGGAGCGCCGACAGATAGGGCACGGTCATGACCATGTCGATGCTGCCGCTCTCCAGCAGGGCGGTGATCTCCTGGCGCCCTGCGGGCACGAACTCGACGGCATCCAGTCCTAGGTCGTGCGCAAGCGCACCGGCGAGTTCGACATCCATGCCTACCAGGTCACCGCGCAGGTTCAGGAACGTGAAAGGCGGCTGGTCGCGCACGAAGCCCACCCGCAGGTATCCGCGGCGCAGGATACGGTCCAGGCCAGCGACTGCGCCGGGGCCGGCATCCCCCACCGGAACATCGTCCCGCACGATGACCCGCACCGGACTGCGGGTTGCCTGACCCGTCAGCAGGCGATCGCTGCGGTAACTGGTGTCGAGCGTCGTCGCCAGCAGCGCGCGCAGGCCCACCAGCGTCGCCGCGACGGCGACAACGACGACCAGACCGTGCAGAGCCAGCCGTCGCAGGTTCCGGCGCAGCGCCGCCCGGTCCACGACCGTGCACAGCAGCGCCAGCGCGAACAGACTCATCGCCGAAGCCATCGCATCGAAGCGGCCCGTGACGACGGCGCTCGGGATGTACAGCTGGAAGTAGCTGTACGGCACGGCGAGCAGGTCCATCAGGAAGGGCAGCGCCACCTGTGCTTTAGCGAAGTACGCCGGCACTCCGGCGGCGAACAGCGTCGCATAGGCCGCGCCCGTCAATGGCTCGCCCGCCAGCCAGGCCGCGAAGGGGACGAACAGCAGCGTCAGTAGTCGGCCGGGGTTCGGAAACGTGAAGGCGACCGGTACCAGCACCTTGATCGTGGAATCCGCATGCTCGCCGCCCAATCCGTGCTGACGCAGCAGCATGCTGGTGCGCTCCATGAGCAGCGGCAGCACGATGAACACGCTGCTCGTGATGAAGGCGGTGAGCAGCGCGTCTCGCGTGGCACTGACGATGTCGGCATAGCGCAGCGGCGTCAGCGCCATGACGACCGCCGGCAGCACGACGAAGGTGATCAGCAATGCCACCGCGCCGAAAGTCAGGAAGTACGCCTCGAGCCGCACCAGCGTGGCCGGCTCGAGCGTTCCGGCGGCCACCGCGGTGATCGCGAAGACACCGACCGGCGTCAGTGAGAACACGAAGTGGGTGACGCGCACGACCGCGCGCTCGATAACGCGCAGGTTCTGCAGCACGCCTTCCTTGCCGTCGACACCGATCAGGGCAATACCCAGCGCAGCACTGAACAGCACCACGCCCGGCACGATTGCGTTGGCCAGCGCGTTGAACGGGTTCTCGGGAAAATACAGTTCCGCGAGCCCGAAGGCCTGGCGCGGTTCGGCCATCGCGTGGCTGAAGAAAGTTGCGCTTTCGTAGCGCGGAAAGGCGAGCGTCGCCGCGCCGATGACGGCCAGCGCAAGTCCGATCAGCCCCATCAGCAGCAGGCCGCCGCGCACGCCCAGGCGCCGGGCCTCGCCGGCGTCGAGCTGGCCGAGCCCGGCCACCAGTGTCAGCACCAGATACGGCAACACCGTCATCTGCATCAGCCGCACGTAGATGTCGGCGAGCGGCTGCAGCACCGCTGTGGGTTCGCCGAAGAACAAGCCTGTCAGTGCCCCGAGCGCCAGACCGACCAGGATCTGCGTCGACAGCGACCAGCGACCGCCGCCCATGACCGGCCGTGCCGGAGAGACGGTCGAGCTCATGCCGAAGCGGGCACGGCGGTTTCCGACTGTCGGGCCATGCGCCGGCGGAACCCGATGCCGGTGACGACCGACAACGCGAGCCAGACCAGGACCAGCGCGACGTTGATCCACGCGAACTGTGAGACGCTCAGCGCGAACACGGCCGTGCCGAGATATACCGTCAGCGCCGACAGCACGTCGCCGACGCGCACGACGAAGCTGTCGATGACCTGCTTGGCCTTGAACTTCTCCTCACGGGTGGTGGGCAGGAACAGCATCTGGCGCACGGTGTTCATCAGCGAATAGTCGACGGCATTCTCTGCGGTCTTGATCCAGCGCACCATCGCCAGCGTAGGTATCAGCGCTGCGATGGTGTAGCTGCCCAGGGCAACCACCGGCAGAATGCACAGCGCCACCGGCACCCCCAGCCAGCCGACGACGCGCGCCACGACGAACAGCTGCAACGCCATGCCGATGACGTTGACCAGCTGGAAGTAGTCGGCAAAGAACGCGCCGATGTAGCGCCCCTCTGCGCCGGCCGCTATGGTGCCGGCCAGCACCGCCGCGTCGGCCGAGCGCTTGACGATCGCAGACAGGATGTACTCGCCGGCCGAATTGACCCAGTTGAGCAGCAGGATCGCCAGCGCCATCACCGTCAGGTAGCGGCTTTTCAGCAGCAGCGCGAAGGCATTGCCCGCGCCGATGTCCACGTCCGCGGCGGTGCGGTGTCCGGCAGGGCGTTCATCGCGGGCATAGAGGTCGACGAGATTGAACAGCAGCAGGCTCAGCGCGAGGATCACCGCGGCCGCCAGCAGCAGCGGATTGATGCCCAGCGTGCGGATCAGATGGCCGGACAGCCAGGCGCCGAACACCGCGCCGCTGGAAGCACCGAACGCAATGAACGCAAACAGCCGTTTGCCCGCGTCGACCGTATAGACGTCATTGGCATAGGCCCAGAACTGCGCGATGACCATCAGGCTGAAGATGCCGATCCACAGGAAGAACACGATGCCGATCGATGTCCTCGCCTCGGCGAGCATGTAGAAGACCGGCAGGCAGGCGACGAAGAAGGCCGTGACGACGTTGATCAGCCGGCGCCGCGGCAGCGACGTCGCCAGGCCGCTGTACAGCGGAATCAGCGCCATCAGCAGCACGGCCTGCATCGCATAGGCATAGCTCTTCAGCTCTGCGCCGCCGGGCTGCTCGAGTATCAGCACCTCGCGCACTGGCTTCATCACGTAGTACGCGGTGAGGATCAGGAACACGTTGGCGCTGAGCGCCAGCAGGCGGCCGCCTTCACCCGGCCGCACGTCGGCGAAGATGCGCAGCAGCGCATCCACGCGGCTGCGCGCATCGATGGGGGTGGCGGACTGGGCGGACATGGAGCAAGGGGCGGTGTGCCGCGAAGCTTGACATAGCCCAGGGACCCGGCTCCGGCAGGAAAGCGGCCCACCGGAAGCGGATTTCGAATCATGCAAGAATGACCGCTTCGCCTTACCGTGCCGGAAGCGTCGCCCCGATGAGCCTTACGCAGGAAACCGTCAACGCCGCGCTCGCGAGCGTCATCGATCCCAACACCGGCAAGGATCTGCTGTCCGCGCGCTCGGCGCGCAACGTGCGGCTCACCGGCGATGACGTGTCGCTGGACGTGGAACTGGGCTATCCGGCCGCCAGCCAGATCGAGCCGATCCGCAGCAAGGTCATCGCCGCGCTGAAGGCTGCCGGCGCCGCCAACGTCAGCGCCAACGTGACGGTGAAGATCGCCGCGCACGCCGTGCAGCGCGGCGTCAAGGTCATGCCCAACGTGAAGAACATCATCGCGGTGGCTTCCGGCAAGGGTGGCGTGGGCAAGAGCACGGTGGCCGCGAACCTGGCGCTTGCGCTGGCCGCCGAAGGCGCGACCGTGGGCGTGCTGGACGCCGACATCTACGGCCCCAGCCAGCCGACGATGCTGGGTATCTCCGGTCGGCCCGAGAGCAGCGACGGCCGTACGCTGGAGCCGCGCGAGAACCATGGCCTGCAGTTGAGTTCCATCGGCCTGCTGGTCGATACCGATCAGCCCATGGTGTGGCGCGGCCCGATGGTCACGCAGGCGATGCAGCAGTTGCTGACGCAGACCAACTGGCGCGATCTGGACTACCTGATCGTCGACATGCCGCCGGGCACCGGCGACATCCAGCTGACGCTGGCGCAGCAGGTGCCGGTCACCGGCGTGGTCATCGTCACCACGCCGCAGGACATCGCGCTGATGGACGCGGTCAAGGGCCTGAAGATGTTCGAGAAGGTCAGCATTCCGATAATCGGCATCGTCGAGAACATGGCCGTGCACGTGTGCTCGAACTGCGGGCACGCCGAGCATATCTTCGGCGCCGACGGCGGACGCAGGATGGCCGAGCAGTATGGCGTCGAATACCTCGGCAGCCTGCCGCTGGACATCCGGATCCGCGAACAGGCCGACTCGGGGCGGCCGACCGTCGTTGCCGAGCCCGACGGCGCGATCGCGCAGGCCTACAAGCAGATCGCGCGCAAGGTCGCGGTGCGCATCGCCGAGAAGGCGAAGGACATGTCGCTGAAGATGCCGGCGATCAAGGTGTCCAACACCTGATAGTCCGGACAGCTGCGCCGCCGGACTATCTCGGCTTGCTGGAAGCGACGCTGCGCGCGCTTCAGCTCGCCGAGGCGGCGCTGCGCGCGTCTGCGGACGCGCGCGGGCTCCTGTTGGATCAGGCGGTCAGTCCAGGCTGGCGCCGGAGTCACGCACGACCTTGCCCCACTTCACCGACTCTGCCTGGATGAACGCGGCGAACTCGGCCGGCTTCTCCGGATGCGGCTCGGCGCCCTGGTCGCTGATCTTCTTTCTGATGTCCGGATCGTTCAGCGCCTTGACCATGACGGCGTTCAACTGGTTCACGATCGCCGGTGGCGTGCCGGCCGGCGCAAACATGCCGAACCACGACGTTGCCTCGAAGCCGGGCACGCCGGCTTCGGCGACCGTCGGGATGTCGGGCAGTTCAGGCGAACGCTTGGCCGAGGTCACCGCGATCGGACGCAGCTTGCCCGCCTTCACGTGCGGCAGCGCTGACGGCAGGTTGTCGAACATGATCGCGACCTGGCCGCTGAGCAGATCGTTGACGGCCGGCGCACTGCCCTTGTACGGCACGTGCGTCATGTCGATCTTCGTCATGCTCTTGAACAGTTCGCCCGACAGGTGGATCGACGTGCCGTTGCCCGACGACGCGTAGGTCACCTTGCCCGGATTGGCCTTCGCGTAGGCGATCAGCTCGGACACGGTCTTGAACGGCTGCGACGGATGCGCGACCAGCAGGTTGGGCACCATCGCGACGCGCGTCAGCGGCGCAAAGTCCTTGACCGGATCGAAGGGCATCTTCTTGTACAGGCTGGCATTGATGGCGTGCGTGCCCACGGTGCCCATGAACAGCGTGTAGCCGTCGGCCGGCGCGCGCGCGGCGGCCTGCCCGCCGATGTTGCCGCCGGCGCCCGCGCGGTTGTCGATGACGACCGGCTGGCCCATCGCGGTGCTCATGTACTGACCGAGGATGCGCGCCAGGATGTCGGTGGTCCCGCCTGCAGGAAAGGGCACGATGATCGTCATGGGTTTGCTCGGGAAAGCCTGTGCATGCACGCCGGGCGCGGCCAGCATGCCTGCGCCCAGCGCGAGGCTCAGCGAAACAGCGAGAGCGAACGTGCGGCGTTGACGGCTCTTGAGGGGATGGCGGTTCGATGTCATCAGGGACACTCCTTCACGCGGGAAATCAGGGGGGAAACTAGATCGGCGCCACGCCGAGCGTCGTGCCGCCGCACACGTACAGCACCTGGCCGGTCACGAAGCCGTTGTCGGGCGACAGGAAGAACAGCGTCGCGCGCGCCACGTCTTCGGCCGTGCCCAGGCGCTTGACAACGATGCTGTCGATGATGCGCCGCGTCTGCGGCGCTCCTTCCGGATTGCTCTTGCGGAACAGCTCGGTCGCGATCGGCCCCGGCGCAACAGCGTTCACCGTGATGCCGTCGCCGCCCAGTTCCATCGCCAGCGTGCGCGTCATGCCGATCAGGCCGGCCTTGGTTGCAGAGTAGGCGATGCGCTCCGGCTTGCCCAGCGCGGCGCGCGACGCCATGTTGACGATGCGCCCGTGGCCGCAGGCGCGCAGTGCCGGCAGCGCAGCCTGGATCAGCATCATGCTGGCCCGGAAGTGCAGGGCCACCACGTAGTCCAGGTCTGCCAGCGTCTGGGTCTCGATCGTGCCGGGACGGGTCGCGCCCGCGTTGTTGACCAGTGCGGTCACCGCGTAGGCCGACGTGATTTCCTGAGCGCGCTCGCGGGCTTCGGACTCGCGCGTCAGGTCCGCCTGGAACGACAGCAGTTTCGGATGGCTCCAATCCGGGGCCGCATAGTCGAGATTCACGACCGTCCGCCCCTGAGCCAGCAGGGCTTCGCAGATGGCGCGCCCGATGCCGGCGCTTCCGCCGGTGACCAGTGTGACTTCCCGTGTGCTCATCGCTTCTGGAAGCGTTGTAAAGAGTCCCGCGTGGCGGGGCCGCGGCGGCAAGGTGGCAAACGATCATACGCGGGCGGCGGGATCGCTCTGCACTCCACGTCGCGTTGAAGTCGCGCGCGCGAAGGTCCATGATCACCGTCCGGCCGTACCCATCGAGGATCCGCGATGACGACTCCCTGCATCATTTCCGTGGCCATCACCGGTTCGCTGCCGCGCAAGAAGGACAACCCGGCGGTGCCGATCACCGTGTCCGAGCAGATCGAGTCCACGCAGCAGGCCTTCGAGGCCGGTGCGACGCTGGTTCACCTGCACGTGCGCAACGACGACGAATCTCCGACGTCGGCGCCCGAGCGTTTCGCGCAGGTGCTGGCCGGCATCCGCAGGCACTGCCCGGGGATGATCACGCAGGTTTCGACCGGCGGCCGTTCCGGCGCGGGCCGCGAGCGGGGCGGCATGCTGTCGCTGCAGCCGGACATGGCTTCGCTCGCGTCCGGCTCGGTCAATTTCCCGACGCGTATCTACGACAACGCGCCCGATCTGGTCGACTGGCTCGCCGACGAGATGATGAAGTACGGCGTGAAGCCGGAGATCGAGGCCTTCGATCTGTCGATGATCTTCGCGGCCGTCAACCTGCAGAAAGCCGGCAAGCTCAGGCCGCCGCTGCACGTGCAGTTCGTCATGGGCGTGAAGAACGCGATGCCGGTCGACCGCGAAGTCTTCGAGTTCTACATCCGCACATTGAAGCGCCTCGCACCCGACGCGACCTGGACCGGTGCCGGCATCGGCAAGGACCAGCGGACGCTGGTTCGCTGGTCGCTCGAGCTGGGCGGACATTGCCGGACCGGTCTCGAGGACAACGTGCGCCTCGACCGGAACACGCTGGCGCCGTCGAACGCGGCGCTGGTCCGGCAGGTCGCAGACCTTTGCGGCGAATACGACCGCCGCCCGGCGACTGCGGCCGAAGCGCGGCAACTGCTGTCGCTGCCGCCGATGCGAATTCCGCAGGCGGAGAGCGAGCCGGCACTGCAGCGATGATCGAGGAGGCCGTCGCGCCGCCTGCGCGGGTCGCGGTCGTCGGCGCCGGCAGCATCGGCGTGGCGTTCACGCTGGTCTTCGCCAGAGCCGGCTGCATGGTTTCGCTGTGGGATCCTGACGAAGCGCGCCGGCGCCTGGCACTCGACGAACTGCGTGCTCGCGCCGACAGCCTCGCCGGCTATGGGCTGGTGACGGAATCTGCTGCGACGCTGGTCGCGCGGGTCACCGCCTTCACCGCGCTCGATGCCGCGCTGCGCGACGCCGACCTTGTGCAGGAATGTGCGCCGGAGTCGGTCGAACTCAAGCAGCGGCTCTTCGCCGACATCGACGCTGCCGCGCCGGCGCACGCCGTGCTCGCGAGCGCGAGTTCGGCGCTGCCGGCCTCGAGCTTCGCGTCTGCGCTCGCAGGCCGCGGGCGCTGCCTGATCGCGCACCCCGGCAACCCGCCCTACCTGCTGCGCATCATCGAACTGGTGCCGGCGCCGTTCACCGAGCCAGGCGTCGTCGATCGTGCGGAAGACCTCTACCGCGCCGCCGGCATGGTTCCCGTGCGCGTGGCGCGCGAGGTCGAAGGCTTCGTCTTCAACCGGCTGCAGGGTGCGCTGCTGCGCGAGGCCTACTGCCTGGTGCGCGACGGCGTCGCGACCGTGGAGGACATCGACACGGTGATGACCGAGGGTCTGGGACCACGCTGGTCGATCATCGGGCCGTTCGAGACCGTCGATCTGAACACGCGCGGCGGCATCGTTGCGCACGCGCAGAAGATGGGCCCGGCCTACGAACGCATGGGCGCCGAGCGCGGACAGCACGATCCGTGGACACCTGCACTGGTTGCGCAGGTCGAGGCGGCGCGGCGCGCGACGCTGTCTATAGAGCAATGGGAGGCTCGCGTCGGGTGGCGCGATCGCATGCTGATGGCGCTGGTCAGACATCGGCAGACGGCGGTCGAGCCATGGCCGCCTGAAGCAACCGGTCGCGGGATGCGCTGATGGCAGGAAACGGCGCCTCACGACGCCGTTTCCATCTCCAGCCTTTCGCTTGAATCGATCGGCTACCGGGTGCCGCCGGCGGGACCGCCCGGTGTGGCGGGATTCGCGGGCACCTCTCCGCGTGTGGCCGGCCTTGTGGCGTCCGCCGGCGCTGTGTTGCGCGACGGATTCATCTGCGATGGCGCTCCGCCCAGCGCACCTTCGCCTGGCGAGGTCGCGTCACTGCCCGACGTCCCAGAGCGCGGCATCGTCGTCGAATCGGCCGGCCGCTCGGGCTGTCCGGTGTTGCCACCTGCCGGCGGCTGTTGATTAGGCGATGAGCCCAGCGAGCCTTCGCCCGGTGCGCTGCTGTTGCCGGGGCTGCTGCCAGCCGCCGCGTCAACGCCCAGCGCAGTCATCGTCGCGGGGTCCAGGCCCTGTGCGCTGATGCCCTGGCTGCGCTGGAATTCCTCCACCGCCGCGCGTGTCCTCGGACCGTACTGGCCGTCGATCGGTCCCGGATCATAGCCGCGCTGAGCAAGCTGCTGTTGAAGGTGTCTGACGGTGGCAGCGTCGTGCGTGCCGTGCATGCCCCCGTTACTCATGTGCATCGTCGAACCTGTCTGCGCGCGCTGCGCGTTGCCGGTCGTGCCCGTCGCCATGGCGAGCGGGGCTACGACAAGGCACGCGGCAGCGATGGCCGTGTGTTTGAACTTCATTTGCATACTCCCGTATCAAGTGTCTCCTGCTGCCGATGTGGACAGCACTCAACTCGCCGGCGTTGCGCGAAACTGGAGAGAGGAAAGCAACCGGTGTGCGCATGTCCGTAAAGCGAGCCTGACCATCAGGCAGCAACGCCTGTGCCCATCAATAGCGAAGATCCAATGATTCAACGTTTGCTGCGGCTTACCCCTAGACATGCCGCCGCATGTCTAGGCGTCCAAGTCGCGCACTGGCCGGACCGACCGCGGGATTGGCGCGGCACCGGAAGCCGCTTAGGCTTGCGCGCCAGTTGGTCCGCGCGTTGAACGGAGGAACCATGGAGCCTGCACATATCGTCAGACCGCCGCTCTGGTACCGCATCGTCTGTTGGCTGGCGCTGTTGTGGATGGTGTTTGGCGTCTTCGCCTGGGT
>Ga0307505_10000834_pt1 | contig 29842 bp, 26 predicted proteins | sample 23_S_MG_FD_202183 | JGI IMG/M metagenome (GOLD analysis project Ga0307505, IMG submission 202183) | Soil microbial communities from Populus trichocarpa stands in riparian zone in the Pacific Northwest, United States - 23_S | ecosystem: Environmental > Terrestrial > Soil > Riparian zone > Trees... | reverse complement strand
TCCCCTTCGGCTTCGCTCAGGGCAGGCTCTCACCTCCCTCGACTCCCCCCCAAGTCGCCCCCGCACCCTCGACTCCTTCTCCCTCCTGGATTAAGTGCGCCGTAGCGCAGTTACGCCGACGCCTCCGGCGCGTCTAAGGTGGTGTCCGGCCGGCGCCGGCTCCGGGTGTGACATCCGGATGGCACGGTCGCCGTCGAGATTCAGCCCGTTCCGGTGAGCCGCCCCGCGGCCGCGCCGGGTCACCAGTCCCCATCGAGCCATGCACCACCTTGCCCAGCCGGACCTCCACCTCCTTGCCGCGCCGTTTCCGGCGGAAGACGTCGAGTGGAAGGCTGGCGCCGTGACGCGCGACAAGGCGCGCGGCCTCGCAATGGCCTACATCTCGAGCCGCGCCGTGCAGGACCGCCTCGACGAGGTGTGCGGCCCCGACGGATGGAAGAACGAGTTCCGGCCGGCGCCCGAGGGGGGCGTCCTGTGCGGCATCTCGATTCGGGTCACCCGCGGCGACATCGTCGAGTGGATCACGAAGTGGGATGGGGCGGAGAACACCGATGTCGAGGCCGTGAAGGGGGGGTTGTCGGGCGCCATGAAGCGTGCTGCCGTGCAGTGGGGCATCGGCCGCTACCTGTACCGGCTGCCGCAGCTGTGGGTCCGGCTGGACGAGCGCGGGCGGTTCGCGGAGCCCCCGCGGATTCCGGCAGAGTTCCTGCCGGCGGCGCGCGGCGGCGTACGCCGCGCCGCGTAGGGTGCGCCGCGCGCGGTTTGACTCGTCGGGGAGAGCCGGATAACTTCCGCGCCCCCCGCCCGGGCCATCCGCGCGCGGGGCCCCGCTTCCACTGCTTACGGCTTGATCGCATCGCGTCTCCGGGTGACCGCGCCGCTGGCGGCATCCCTCTGGCTGCTCCTGGCAGCCCCGCCCGCGTGGGCCCAGTTCGGCGCCGTCCGGCCGGCTGAGCGCCTCACCGCGGGGCAGCGCGCCAACGCGTTCGTCCAGTGGGGCGGGGCGTCGGCGATCGACGGTGTGCTCCTGGACCTTCCATCGGGCTGGTCGCTGGTCAGCGCTCGCGCCGTCCCGGCGGGAACGGCGCCCCCGGTTCCGATGCGCGTGGCGCCAGTCGAGGGTGCGCCGGCGCGTTACCTCGCGATGGCGCCGGCCGCGGTGCGCGGCCCGCACCTGGTGGTGCTTGGCATCGCCGTCGGCGAACCGACGCCCTTTGCGGAGGCGACGCTCACGCCCGTTCGCCGCAGCGGGGCGCGCCTGCTGTCGCTCAGCTCCTACCAGACGGCGTGGGGCACCGCCGCAGCCGAGGCCGCGCCCGCGCGCGGCCGCGCCTTCGCCCGCTCCGGCGACGCCGCGCCGCTGGCCCTCGACCGGCGCTCCCTGCCCGGCATGCACGGCGACCACGCGTACACGCTCGAGGCCTGGATCAAGACGACCGGACTCCGCGAAGTCGTCCTGTCGACGTGGGATGGCCGGCCCGACCAGACGTACCCGGTCGAGTGGACGGTGGATACGCGCGGCCGTCTGCTAGCCTACCGCGGTGAGCCCGGGCGCCACCTCGGAATGCGCACGTCCACGCACGTGGCAGACGGCCGCTGGCACCACATCGCCGTGGTTCAGGACCCGGCGCGCGGCTGGGCGCGCCTCTACGTCGACGGGCAGGAGGAGGACTCGCTGCGCATCGCCGACTCCGGGCTGTCCAACAACGTCCTGCCGCTCGCGCTTGGCGGCCGGCGCGCCCGCGCCCGCGAGGCTCGCGGCGCGCCGCACTACACGGGTCTCATCGACGAGCTTCGCATCTGGGGCGTCGCGCGCAGCGCCTCGGAACTGCGCTACGCGATGCGGCTGCCCCTGGAGGCTCGCGTTGCGCGCCTGGTCCGCGTCGGATTCGACACGGCCGTGCCGGGCTCGCTGCTGGCCGAGGCCGCCGGCCGCGTCTACGCCCCCTCGGACCTGTCGTTCTGGTTCCCGATCGAGGCGCTCAACGCGGATGTCGTCGAGGGAGTGGTGCGGCTCACGTGGGACACGCGGGATCGCCAGAGCGACCGCTTCGTAGTCGAGCGCTCCGCCGACGGGCGCGCATTCACGGCCATCGGTGAGGTGCGACCGGCGGATCGGGTCGCGGAGGCGGCCGACGGGACGATGCGCTTCAGCTTCGCCGATCCCATGCCCTCGTCCCCGCTGCTCTACTACCGCATCCGCCAGCGCGGGGGCGGCGCGCCCGACCGGCTAAGCGGCTCGCTGAAGTTGGGGCGGGGCGGAGACGGCGCATTGCTGGCCCGCATCGTAGGAAACGCGCCCAACCCGTTCCGCGACGAGACGCTAATCAGCTTCGACCTGGCCGAGGCCGGTGAGGCTCGCGTCACCGTCTGGGACGTGTCCGGAGCGCGCGTAGAGACGCTCGTCGACGGCTCCCTGGGAGCGGGCCGCCATGAGATCCGCTTCGACGGATCCGACCTCCCGAGCGGCGTGTACTTCGTCCAGCTTCAGACGCCCGGTGGGCGACTGACGCACAAGCTGACGCTCTCGCGATGACCGTCTCCTACTTCGGGCACTCCGCAGTGCAGATCGAGGCCGGCGGAGCGACGCTGTTGTTCGACCCGTTTCTCACCGGCAATCCGCTCGCCGAACGCGCCGGCGTGGCCGCAGACGACCTGGAGCCGGACGTCGTGCTGCTCACCCATGCCCACAGCGACCACTTCGGCGACGCGCCTGCAATCCTCAAGAGGACCGGCGCCCTGCTCGTGGCTCAGCATGAGATCGTCGAGTACATGCGGCGCAGTTACGGGTTGACGAACTCCCACGGCGTCAACACGGGGGGCTCGTGGACCTTCCCCTGGGGGCGCGTCACGCACACGTACGCGCGGCACTCCTCGTCCTTCCCCGACGGTACGTACGGCGGTACCGCCGGAGGCTTCCTCGTGGAGTCGGAGGGACGCACGGTTTACAACAGTGGAGACACGAGTGCCTTCGCTGAGATGGCCTGGATCGGTGATGAGCACGAGATAGACCTGGCCTTCCTCCCGATAGGAGACAACTTCACGATGGGCATCCGCGAGGCGGTGCGGTGTCTGGGGATGCTCCGGCCGGCGCTCGTTGTACCGATGCACTACGACACGTTTCCCCCGATCGAGGTCGACGCCGGCGAGTTCGCCCGCCTCGCCGCCGATGCGGGCTTCGAGGCGCGCGTGATGCTGGCCGGCGAGAGGCTCGAGCTCTGAGGGGCCCGGCGCGTGAAACGTCCGCGCCCGTTGCGCGTGGATGTGTGGAAAGCCGTACATACGGCTATGGCCACCACCACTACCATGGGGCCGAACCGGCTACGCGCGCCATTGCTGCTGGCGATTGCGCTCGCGTTGCCCGCCGCGCCCGCCGCACAGGGGGTCCTCCGGACGCTGGACCCCTTCTACCACGGCGAGTCTGCTCGACGCGATTTTTACGGCGGCCTGGCGGTCTCCGGCGAACTGTCGTACCGAACCTCCGATCCGCTGCGCCCCGCTGGCGGTACCGCGGGGGACGACGTCGCGCTCTCGGTGCAGCTGGACTATACGCTCTTCCGGCAGGTGGACGTGGCCGCCGTCGTGGACCTGTCCGGCGGCATCGGGCGCGGGCCCACCGGGCTGAGCTGGCTGGTCGTCAAGCCCTACTGGTTCAACGACGACACCGACTACGCCGTGCGGATCGCCGTCGACCCGGCCAGCGAAGGGGGCCTCGGCTTTCGTCAGACCGACGTAGCGTTCCTCTCAACCACCACGCATGCGCCGACCCTGACGTCGGATTTCGCTATCGGCTTGCGCCGGGTTCGCACCGGCTACACCATCGACGAGGCGGCGATCATCGCGGACGGTGGGCCCGACACGAGTCCATCCGCGTCGCTGCTCGCCGCCGAGGGAAGGGTGCGGGTTATCGGGCGCGAGCTGCACGCCACGTGGGGCTACAACGTCATGTTCGACCCGGGCGGCAGCCATATCGCCGTGGCCCTGCTCGCCGAGGCCGGCGACTACCGGTTGATCCCCACCGGCGATGCGGAGGGCTCCGAGGAGCGAGTCCGAAGCGGGATCGGGTGGCTGCGCGCCGGCGTGGAGTGGAGCCGGCCGGCGTACCAGATCAGCCCTTACCTGGCCGTCCCCCTCGTCACGTGGGCCGATGTCCAGGGAGAGCCAGTACGCAACGGCCCACGCCCGGACCGCGCCCGGTTCGGGTTGCGGTTGATGCTGAGGTAAGCGGTCAGCTATTAGCTATCAGCTGTCAGCGGAGACCGCCCCCGTGGTGTGTCTGGTACGACACGCCGCTGCGGGCCAGCAGCAGGCCCCGACGCCCCTTCCCGCCGACCGAGCGTGAGCCGCGAGCGGGCCAGTGCTAGCCGCCAGTTCAGTTCTGACAGCTGGTAGCTGACAGCTGATAGCCACCAAACCATGCTCCTCGGCATCGTCTCGGACACCCACGGTTGGCTGCACCCCCGCCTGTTGGGGTCGCTCCGCGGCGTCGACATGATCGTTCACGCCGGCGACGTCGGCCGGGCGGAGGTCCTCGACGCGCTGGCCACAGTCGCGCCGATACGTGCGGTATACGGCAACGTCGACGGGCCCCCGATCCGCGGCCGGTGGCCCGAGTGGGACCGTTTCAACGCTGGCGGGCTGGACGTGATGGTGACACACATCGCCGGGCGTCCCGGCCACTGGACAACGGCCGTCAACCAGAAACTGGCGCGAGAGCGGCCGGGGCTATTCATCTGCGGCCATAGCCACATCCTCCAGATCGAGCGCGTGGACTCACCGGCGCCGCTGCTCTTCGTGAACCCCGGCGCCGCCGGCCGCGAGGGCTTTCACCGCGTCAAGACCTGCGTCCGCCTGCAGGTCGACAACGGCCGCCCAGTCCGCGCCGACGTGGTGCATCTCGACGAGGACGAGCCCGGGGGTGCTGGTGGCGTGGGCGACGGCGATGGAGGGTGACGGGTGATGAGAGATGGGTGATGGGTGATGGGGTGACGGATGATTCGCGGAGGGCGCGAGCCTGACGAGAGAGGAGAGGGTGGACAGGGTGGACAAGGGTGGACAGGTGGAACACCAGGGGCTTCGCTGCGAGAGACTGCGCCGGCGCGTGGGCGGGTCGGAGACGCATCCATCCGCAGTGCCCGCCGTTGCGCCGGCGACGCGTCTCGTCGACCCGCCCCTACGGTAAGGGGACTCCGCATCGCGGATTCCAATCGCTGAATCGCTGAATCGCTCAAAGACTCCGCCCCCCTCGTCGCTCGCCCCCACCCTACCTTGACGCCCGTGACCTCTAGCCTCGACCTCGCCTCGGTCGCCGACGCCGGCGAAGCGCTGCGCGCGCGGCCGGAGGCGGAGTACGTGCTCGCGAGTCTCCTCCGCGTGGTGATGGGCCGCCTACTCACCACGCGCGGCGTCGTCGTCCTCGAGGCCGATGGCCGCGTCGTCGTCGCCGCTACGCGTGGGAGCCTGCCGCTCGCCGTCGGCGACGAGGTGGGGCTCCAGGCGCCGCTCGACGAGTCGATCCCGCCGGCGCTGCGCGACGCCGGCCTCACGCTGGGGGTGCCCATGCGTCACGGCGGCCGCGTCGCCGGCCTGCTCGCCCTCGGACCCCGCGCCACGGGCGAACCACACGCCGCCTCCGCGGCCGACTACGCGCGGTCCCTCGCCGGTGTCGCCGCCGCCGCCCTCCACGCCGCGCGCGAGGCCGAGGCCACCGCCCTGGCACACGCCGCTCTCGGCGCGGCCGGCCGCGACCTGGCGGTGCGCCTGCAGGCGCTCGAAGCACTGTCGGAAGCCGCGCGCGCGTTCGCGGCCGCGCCGGATAGGCCGGCCGTGCTCCGCGCCCTGGGCTGGGCCACGATGGGACAGCTACCGACGAACCGCTGGACGCTCGTGCTCGACGACGGCGCCGGCGCCGGCGCGCCGGCGGCCGCCCGCGGCCTCACGGCGCCGCTCGGACAGGAGCTGCGCGCGCGGCTCGCTCGGCTCAAGGCTCCGCTCGAGGGGGACGCGGACCTGGACGCATCAGGCCTCGCGCTCGCCGTGCCCGTGACCGGCGCGGAGCGCAGCCGCGGTGCCCTCGCCGTGGGCCCGCGCGCCACGGGCAAGCCCTACGACGAGCCCGACCGCGCCTACCTGGGCGCGCTCGGCGGACTGGCCCTGGCCGCCCTCGACCGCGTCGCGCTGGTCGACTCGCGCATCGAGAAGGAGCGACTGGAGGAGGAGATGCGCCTCGCCCGCGCCATCCAGGAGCGCCTGCTCCCTCGCTATCTGCCCGTCGTGTCGGGCCTCGACATCGCCGTCTGCGCGCGGCCAAACCGGGTGGTCGCCGGCGACTACCACGACCTGGTCGCGTTGCCGGGCGGGGGCCTCGTGGTGGCTGTGGCCGACGTCGCCGGCAAGGGCGCGCCGGCCGCGCTCCTGATGGCCAACGTCCAGGCCGCCGTGAGACTCCTTGCTCCGGACCTGGTCGGGCCCGACCCGCGCGGCGTGCTCGCGGCCACCACGGCGCGCCTGAACCGCGTCATCGCCGACAACACCGCCCCGGGCATCTTCGTGACATTCGTCTGGGGAGTGTGGGACGGCCGGCGCCTCACCTACTGCAACGCAGGCCACCCGCCACCGCGGGTAGTCCGCGCCCGCGGCGGCGTCGAGGGGCTTGATTGCGGCGGCCCACTTCTCGGAGTCGTTCCCGACGCGGCCTACGAGGCCGCGTGGGTGCCGCTCGAGCATGGCGACTCCGTCGTACTGTACAGCGACGGGCTAAGCGAGGCACGTCGCGGCGACGAGGAGTACGGCGACCGGCGCCTCGACGAGCTACTGGTGGAACGCCGGGACGGTACGGCGCTCGAGATCCTCGATGCCGCGTGCGACGACGCGGTGGAATTCGGCGGCGGGCCGCCGATCGACGACCTGACCGTGATGGTGCTGAAGGTCGTCGCGCCGGCCTAGCGGGCTACCGACAGCCGCTGCGATACGGCGACGCCGGCGCCCTCAGCGCGCACCAGGTAATGTCCCGGCGCGAGTCGCGTCGCGTCGACCTCCACCGCGTGACTGCCCGTCGCAGCCGGCCCGTCGCGCAGCACCGCCACGCGCCGGCCGACGGCGTCGAACACCTCGACCCGCACATCCGACGTGCGCGCGACCGTGAGGATCATCCGCGCGGTAGCTGAGGTGGGGTTCGGACCGGGCGACGAGAGCGCGAGCACGCCGCCTGCCGGTGCGTCATCGATGGCAACCGGCTGCGGCGTGACGAACACGGCGAAGACCTCATCCGACGCCTGCGACGGCCCCCCCATCCAGCCCGGGTGAGGTTGCTGCGTGGTGATGCCGCCGTGGATGTGGCCCACGAGCGTGCGCCCAGGCAGCGACTCAAGGCGCAGCGCCCCGTTCGCCCACGCCGGCAGACCAGGGCTCGGGAAGAACTGCGCGTTGGTGCCGTAGTACCCCGGCATCCGCGCGGCGAGGACGGTCTCCGTCCACGTCCCGTCGGAAGCCCGGGAGAGGGCCGCGATGTCGTCGATGAAGGGGACGAGGAAGTCCTCCACTACCTGGCCGGAGGTCTCATTGAACCAGAACTGCCCGATGCCACCGAAGAACACCGTGTGCATCGCGTTGTCGCGGGCGTCGTGCATCGCCAGCGTCGTGCAGGTGTAGTGTCCGAAACGGGCTTCGAACGAGTAGGTGGTGTGGGCGCCGGCGTCCACGCGGACCGGCGTGCGGAAGGGAAGGTTGAACTGGTTGAAGACGCCGCCGAACAGGCCGAACGACAGCTCGCCGCCAGGCAAGACGACCGGCGCCACGTTGAGGTCGCGCCGGTGGAGGTTATCGGCGTCGATGTCCTCTTCGTAGGCCGTGATAGCGAGCGTCGTACCGTCGTCGGTCAGCCAGAACGAGCGGATGGCCTCCGTGTACACCTGCACCATGTCGCCTCCGAGGTAGTCGCCGTCGAAGCGGTTGCCCCCGATCAACTGGTAGCGCTCGCCCTGCCGGACGAGGTGACCGCCGGTGACAGCGAACCGCTCGTCTACGAGCTGTCGGATATGCGGCCCGAGCGGCGTCCCGCTCTGAACGGCGGCGATGACGTCCGGCACGTCGATGGCGGTCAGGGTCGGGAACGTGACGTTCGCGCCGGCAGCGTTGCGGCCGTACCCCCCGATGACGTAGAGTGTCGAGCCCTCCTGCAAGAACTGGGCATTCTGCGACCTCAACGACGCCCGAAGGTCGTCGGGCAGTCCGTCGAGCGAGGCCGTCCACCGTGTATCAACGGCGAGGTCATAGACGACGATCGCTCCATTCGCGAACTGGGCCGGGAACGGGTCCGGTGTTGCCGTGAGGCCATGAAGGCCATCGGTGCGCCCGGTAACGAAGAGCCAGCGGCCGGCGTCGTGTGCGTGGGCCGTTGAGTGCAGCGCCGGCGCGTTCGACGTGGCCGCCTCCTCGATCTCGATGGTGAAGGGAACGGTGGGCTGCGCCAGCGCCGGCGCGGCGAATGGCAGGGCGGCGAGGGCGAGCGTGTACCGTAGCGACATCGGGGAGGGCGGTTGGCAGTCGAAGTTCGGAGAGCTGGGGTCTATGGCAAGACGAAGAATCGCGCCGCGCGCTAGCCGCCGAAGACGGCGCTGCGCGCGCCGGCGGTGGCGTGGAAGACGTCTCCGAGCAGCTGCCGGTCGGCATCCGTCATGGCCCGTCCGCGCCTGGCCATTACAGCCTCGGCAACGCGCATAGCCTTTTCGAGACGGTACGCTTCGAGTCCGTCATCGCCGCCCCACGAGAAGCTCGGGAGCCGGCGCGGCGGGAAGCGGGCACCGAACCAGTTGCACGCCACGCCGACGAGGGTGCCGGTGTTGAACCGCGAGCCGATGGCGCACTTCGAGTGGTCGGCCATGATGAGCCCGAGGAACTGCCGGCCGGTGGCGACGAAGTCCTGCGCCAGCGGGTCCCACAGCGAGACCTCGCCGTAGTCGTTGCGCAGGTTGCTGGTGTCCGTCCCGGCGCCGAGGTTGCACCACTCGCCGACGTAGCTGTTACCGAGGTAGCCGTCGTGGGCCTTGTTCGAAAGCCCGACGATCACGCTGTCGTGGACCTCGCCGGCGACCTTCGAGTGTGGGCCGATCGCGGAGCCGTCGACGCGCGCGCCGGCGCGGACGGTCACGCCGGCCCCGATCCAGCACGGGCCGCGCACGAGCGCGTGCTCCTCGACGGTGGCGCCTGCCTCGATCCGTACGGGTCCGTCCTCGGCCGTCACGATAGCGCCGGCGCGAACCGTTGCGCCGTGCGCGAGGTGGATGGCGTCGGCGCCGACCAGGCGGGCGCCGTCGCGGACGCGCGCCTCGTCGTGCACGCCGGCGGCGCCGAGAGCGGCGACGTCGGCCGCGATTCGCGACTGAAGGTCATCGAGGAGGTGCCAGAGGCGGGAGACGAGTTCCGCGCCCTCGAGGTCCTCGCGCGCGACGCCGGCCGGTGCCGCGAAGGCGTCGACGGAGGTGTCGGCCGCGCCGGCGGGGTCCCACAGGGCGACCAGTTCGTCGCCCTGGTAGAAAGCGCGCGCGTCCGCGCCGGTCGCGCCGGCGCGGACGGCGTCCAGCGCAGGGCCGGGCGTGACGCGCCACCGGCCGTTCACGTAGAGCGTTCCCCGCTGCGCCGGCGCCCGAACGGCGTGCGGGTGCCGCTCCGCGACCACCCCCGCGACGCCGGCGCGGACGTGCAGCGCGAGCGCGCCGGCGTCGCGGAAGCCCGCGCACTGCGACTCGAGGAGCGTCCGCGCCCCCACCCGAAGGTCGAACGCCGCCCTCGTGTAAGCGAGCGGCGCGAGCCGCCCGACTTCGGCGTCCTCGAAGGAGCAGAGAGGCATGGCGTGGGAGGATTGAGCGATTCAGCGATAGGCGATTCCGAGCACCGGAGTGTCGGCGTGTCTAGGTATCGGGGTATCGGGGTATCGGGGGGATGGGCGATCAGCGATTCAGTGTTCATCGATTCTGGGAGATCGTCACACTCCCGCTCCCGCTGCCCCCTGGCATCAGCCTCTTCGTCTCTCTCCGGACTCTCCCCCAAATCCGTCTCGTCGCGCCGCCCTGCCCCACCACCTTACCTTCGTACCGCAGCGCCGCCTCCGCCATGAAGTTCTTCATCGACACCGCTCTTCTCGACGAGATTCACGAGGCCCACGACATGGGCCTTCTCGACGGGGTGACCACAAACCCGTCGCTCATGCGCAAGGCGGGTGTGCGCGACTTCCACGCGCACATCCGGGAGATCTGCGAGGCGGTGGACGGCGGCGACGTTTCTGCGGAAGTGGTCTCGACGAAGTTCGACGACATAATGGCGGAGGCGCACGATGTCGCGGCGATCCACGAGAACGTCGTCGTCAAGGTGCCGCTCATCCTCGACGGCATCAAGGCCATCCGGGCCCTCGACGAGGAGGGGATCCGGACCAACTGCACGCTCTGCTTCTCGGCCACGCAGGCCCTCGTCGCGGCCAAGGCCGGCGCTGCGTACATCTCGCCCTTCGTAGGCAGGGTCGACGACACGTCGTGGAATGGCATGGACCTCGTCCGGAGCATCGTCGCCATCTACGACAACTTCGGCCTCGAGACGGAGGTGCTCGCGGCCAGCATCCGCCACCCGATGCACGTCGTCGAGGCCGCGGAGGCCGGCGCGGACGTGGCGACGATGCCGCTCGACGTTATCAAGGCGCTTCTCAAGCACCCGCTGACGGACGTCGGGCTGAAGAAATTCCTCGAGGACTGGGACTCGCTCCAGGCGGAGATCGCAGGCGACGAGAAGAAGGCGCCCGCCGGCGGCGACGGCGCTACGCGGTAGCGGCGCTCGACGACAGGGCGATTCGACGGGTTGGGATCGGTATCAAGAGGCGCCGGTGCGAGGTGCCGACGTGCCCGCCGCCCGCTGCGCTGCACCGCGCGCACCCGCACCGATCACGCGCCGGCGCCGGCCGTCACCTCCAGCATCCCGCCAACCGGTACCACGCGCGCGCCGGCGAGACCGAGGCGGGCCGCCTCGGCGAGGAACCGGGCCGGCGGTTCGTCCATCGGCTCGTCGGTGAGGATGAACGTGCCCCAATGCGTGCCCAGCACGATGCGCGCTCCGACATCGAGCGACGCCCGGACGGCCTCCTCCGGGTTGAGGTGGACCGGCTTCATGATCCACCGCGGCTCGTAGGCGCCGATCGGCATCAGGGCAAGGTCCGGCGCACCATGTCGCTCGCGGACGTCGGCGAAGTGCGGCGCGTACCCGCTGTCGCCGGCGAAGTAGACGGAAGGGGATTCCCCGAGAGGCTCCAGGTAGAAAGAGGCCCAGAGCGCGCGGTTGCCGTCGGAGAGCGTGCGCCGCGAGAAGTGGCACGCAGGCGTCGCGTGGATCCGTAGACCGACAGCGTCCAGGTCGGCGGACTCACCCCAGTCGAGCTCGACCACGCGCACGCCGCGCAGCCAACCGCGCAAGTGGGCGCCGACGCCGGGCGGGCAGATGAACAGCGGTCGATCGCGGCGATGCAGCCATTTGACGCTTCCGCGGTCGAGGTGGTCGTAGTGGTTATGGGACAGGACCACCACGTCGATCATCGGCAGATCGCGCCGGTCGACCGGCACAGGCGTCTCGCGCGCCGGCCCAAGCAGCGGTAGCGGACTGGCGCGCCGTCCCAGCATCGGATCCGTGAAGACGGTCGCCCCGGCGTACTGAAGGAGCACGGCGGAGTGGCCCATCCACGTCGCGCGAACGGTGCCCGGCGGGACCGGCACCTCGAAGTCCTCACGCCGCCTGCGCTCGATGGGCGTGGGCCGCCTGGCGACGCCCGCGCGCGCTCGGTGGGTGAGCGCCCAGCGAAGCGCGCGGCCGAATGGAACCTGATCGACCTCCAGCGGCCACGGGTTCCGGAAGCCCCCGCCGGGGGCATGATGATCGGGGCGGTGCGACAATGTGGGGAGGCGGCGCCCGCTCAATGCCGAGCGGCCGGCGCCGTTCCTTCGGTTTCGCGGGATTCGACAGCGGCCAGCAAACGGCGGGCTGCGCGTCCGCCAAGTCGGAACGAACTCCCGCCGCGGGGGTCCGCAGTGCGTGAGACGGGGTTAGCGTACCCGACTTTACACCGCGCATGCGCTATCTCTCCCTCGGCGGCACCGACGCTGTCGCCGCGTCGTGCCACTGGCTCGACATCGCCGGCACCAGCCTGCTGCTCGATTGCGGCATGGACCCCGAGGCTGACGGGCCGGCGGCCCTGCCGGCGTTCGAGCTCCTGCGAGGACGATCGGTCGACCACGTGGTGGTCACCCACGCGCACCACGACCACCTCGGGGCCCTGCCGGCGCTGATGCGCCGCACGCCGCACGCGCGTGTTCACCTTTCGCGCCCGACGGCCCTGCTGGCCGATGTCCTGCTGCCGTCGTCGGCCCGCCTGCAGCGCCGGCGCGTGCGCGAGGGCGCCAGCAACGCCGAGCCGGTCTTCGACGTCGAGACAGCCGAGGCGCTGTCGTACATCTACGAGGCGCACGCGCTCGACACCGACGTAGCCCTCGCTGCGGAGGGATCGGAGCGGCCGGTTACCGTGCGCTTCTACCACGCCGGCCACGTCCTGGGCGCCGTCGGAGTGCTGCTCACGGCCCGCGAGGACGGCAGGGACCGGCGGCTGTTCTACACGGCCGACACGAGCCTCCGGGCGCAGGCCATTCAGCCCGGCGCCGACTACCCGGCGCTGCCAGTCGACGTGCTGCTGCTGGAGACGACGCTAGGCGCCGACCCCGACGCGGAGCAGATAAGCCGGCGCGACCAGGAGGAGGAGTTCGCGGACGCGGTCGGACGAGTGCTCGCCGGTGGGGGCAGTGTGCTCATTCCCGCATTCGCCCTCGGCCGCGCACAGGAGGTACTCGCCCTGATCGCCCGTTACAAGCACCGCAGCATCATCCCGCGGGAAACGCCGGTCTTCACCGCCGGCTCGATGCGCGGGATCGCGAGCATTTACGATCAGACGCGCCAGTCGACTCCGCGAGTGGACCCCGAGTTCGAGGTCTACAGCGTCGAGCAGCAGCGCCTCCCTGAGACCAACGCTCGCCTGGACGAAGCCCTGAAAACGCCGTCCATCTACGTCATTTCGTCCGGGATGCTCTTCGAGCGGACGCCCTCCAACCGCCTCGCCCAGCGATTGGTCGAGGAGGAACGACACGGCATCTTCTTCGTGGGCTACGCGAAGGACGACTCCCCCGGCGGCCGGCTGCTCGCGGCGGCAGTCGAGGAGAGCGCGGCGGGCACCGCGCCGACGGTCGTCCTGGACTCGGAGCGCGGCCCCCAGGGAGTTCGCGCCGACATCCGCCGTTTCCGTTTCTCCGGCCATGCCCACCGGCGCGACCTCATCCGCCTCGTTGAAATGCTGCGACCGTCCACGGTCGTGCTGGTTCACGGCGAGGCCGGCGCGAAGGCGTGGATGAAGGAGAACCTGCAGTTCATCCAACCCGGCCTGCGCGTCCTCCTGCCGGAGCAGGGCGAGGAGATCGAGCTGTAGATGTCGGCGGACCTCGAGGTCGCCGGCCCCCCCGCGGCGATAGCGGTGCCGCCCGGCGCCGAGGACCGCTCGGTGTCCGTGGCAAGGGCCAACGGCTGGGCCATCGCGTTCGTTGTTCCTCCGGTTGTGCTCCTGGCGGCGGTGTTCGCCGCGCTCTACGGCTGGGGACCCATCGCGGAGGCGGGCCGTCTTCCGCTGGCATGGCTGCTCACGGCGCTCTTCGGCGGGATTCTGCTGCACGAGGTCCTTCACGCGGTCGCGTGGAAGGTCGCGGCCCGTCTGCCGTGGCGCGATGTGCGGCTCGGCTTCCAGTGGAAGACCGTCACGCCGTATGCGCACGCGCGCGTCCCCATGCCTGCCAGGGCGTACCGCGCCGGCGCGGCCGCGCCGGGCGTCGTCCTCGGCCTCCTGCCGGCGCTCGCCGGACTGGCAAGCGGCGCCGGCCACTGGTTTCTCTTCGGCCTCCTTTTCACGCTCGCCGCCGGCGGCGACGCCCTCATCCTATGGCTACTCCGCGGCGTTGCGCCGGCGCGCCTGGTGAGCGACCACCCGGACCGCGCCGGCTGTTTCGTGTGGCCCGAGGTCGCGCCGGTCGCGCCGGCCCTCCCCCGTGGGGCCGACCCCATGCTTACCACCAACGACGCGCCCGCCACCGCCGGCAGGGACAGGCGGTCCTCCTGGGAGGCCGGACAGTCCTTCGCGGACTTCCTCCCGACCGTGCGGTCCTACGCCGAACTGTGGGCGTCGTCCTACGCCCGCGCTCTGCTGCCGCTGGGCGTGCTGGACCGCGTGCGCGCGATGAGTGGGAGGTGGCACCTGCTCGCCGTTTCGGCCGACTGGTGCATCGACGCGCCGCCGGTCGTCTCGCTGCTGGCGCGCCTGGCCGACGAGACCGGCGCGTTCGAACTCCGCCACGTCGACCGCGACGCGCACGTAGAGTTAATGGACCAGCACCTGACGGGCGGGCGGGCGCGGGCGATCCCGGTGATCATCCTGCTGGACGAACACCTGGTGGAGCGAGCATGGTGGGGCCCGCGGCCAGCGCCGCTCCAGGCGTGGTTTACCGGCGGGGGCCGGGAAATGCCTTCGGCTGAGCGGTACCGCTACAGCCGGACGTGGGTCGCACGCGATCGCGGGCAGACGGCGCTCGAGGAGATCGTCTCGATGATGGAGCGCGCCGATTCCGCGCGCTAGAGCGCGCGAGTGAAGCGCCCGACGACACGCCGACCGTCGGAAGCGATCGCTGTGACGACGTGCGGCCCGGGAACGAGGCCCCGCACGTCGAGGCTCATTTCGCCGCCGCTGGCGCCGCCGCCAACGCCGTGCTCAGCACGGTCCCGCCCAGGACCACAGACAGTGATAATGCGCGCATCGGCGGAGGGGTTGTGGGGCAAGATCGTGGCGCATCGCGCCTCGCGCACATCCCCGGCGCAGTCACCCTGATCGAGACCGCGACGGGTCGGTCCGACGAGGCGACGCGATCGGGCACCGCGCGCTAACATTGCGCGCGACGCCGGCGTCGGCGCATCCCCATTCGGCACGCCGACGTAGCCGCGCGGCCCCTTCTCAAACCACCGACCTGATGCGCAGCACCGGAGCGATCATTCTTCTCGTCGTCCTGCTCCTGGTCGGCTTCGCCGGCTGCGCAGGCTGCTCGACGTACAACAACCTGGTCGGGCTCGAGGCCGGCGTCGAGCAGGCCTGGGCCGATGTCGAGGCGCAGTACCAGCGCCGGGCCGACCTCGTGCCAAGCCTCGTGAGCACCGTCCAGGGGGCTGCCGACTTCGAGCGCACAACGATCACGGAGGTCACCGAGGCGCGAACCCGCGCGCAGTCGACGAGCGTGTCGCCAGAGCAGCTCGACGACCCCGCCGCGATCCGTGAGTTCGCGGCCGCGCAGGCGGAGCTCGCCGGGTCGGTCGGCCGGCTCATAAACGTAGTGGTCGAGGCGTACCCGGAACTCGGCGCCACGGCGGGATTCCGAGATCTCCAGGCCCAGCTCGAGGGGACCGAGAACCGCATCAACACGTCTCGGACGCGCTACAACGCGGCCGTCGCCGAATTCAACGCTACCGCCCGGCGCTTCCCGACAAACCTCTTCGCGGGTGTCGTCGGCATGAGTCCGAAGGCGCCGTTCGAGGCCGCCGAGGGCACCGAGACGGCTCCGGAGGTCGACTTCAATTTCTAGCCCCGTGCACGGCCGACCGCGCGCCCGCCGCCGCGCCGGCGCGACGGCGATCTGCCTCGCGCTCGCGCTCTGCGCCGGCGCAGCGGCCGCACAGCTGAGCGTGCCGTCGGCGCCGGTGCCGCCGCGCCTCGTCAACGACTACGTCGGCCTCCTGTCGGCCGCCGAGCGCGACGCCCTCGAACGCAAGCTGGTCGCTTTCGACGACTCGACGACGACGCAGATCGCCGTCGTGATCGTACGGACCCTCGAGGGCGGTGACCCCGCGATGTTCGCGACCGAGCTCGGCCAGGCGTGGGGAGTTGGCGGTGCCGAAGGTGACAACGGCATCGTCCTCCTGGTGGCGCTCGAGGACCGCGACGTGTTCATCGCAACCGGACAGGGCGCTGAGGGGCCCGTTCCGGACGCGATAGCGGCGCGGATCGTGCGCGACATCATCGTCCCCGCCTTCCGCGAGGCCCGTTTCTCCGCAGGGATCGACGCGGCGACCGACGCCCTCATGGCCGCGACGCGCGGCGAGTGGACGCCGGCGCCGGAGACGCCAGCGAGCGGCCTGCCTGTCGAGCTGATCGTCATCATCGTGCTCGTCGCGGTGATCCTCGTCGCGATGCTCGCCGACACCCCCAGGCGAGGCGGTGGGAGCGGCCGGCGCCGGCGCAGCGGAGGGGTCGTGCCGTGGATCTTGCCCGCCGGCGGCTGGTCGTCCGGCCGCTCCTCGTCCTGGTCCGGCAGCGGCAGCTTCGGCGGCGGCGGAGGCTTCGGCGGCTTCGGCGGCGGCAGCTTCGGTGGCGGCGGCGCGGGCGGGAGCTGGTGAGACGTGTAGAGGTGTCGCCCGAACTGCGCCGATACCCCGATTCCCCGATACGCGAGGGATTGGGGATGGGGGATCAGGGACTTGGGAGCCGAAGCTCTGATCGCCGAATCGCCCAATCGCCCGATTCTCCCCACCCCACCTTCATACCTTCACACGTCCACGCCGCTCTCGTCCACACTCAGCATTGGACCGCCTAGCCGCCCTCCAGGAGTTCCTGCGCGCCGACCCGTCGGATTCGTTCACGCGGTTCGCGGTGGCGAGTGAGCATCTGAGGCGTGGCGAAACCGAGCAGGCTCTCGCAGGTTTCGAGGATCTCCGGCGCGACCAACCCGACTACGTGGGGACCTACTACCAGCTCGGCCAACTCTACGCCGCCCTCGGCCGGCGCGACGACGCGGCGCAGGCCTACCGCGCCGGCGCGGCCGAGGCTGCCCGCGCCGGCGACGCCCACGCTCGGTCCGAGTTGCAGTCCGCCTTGCTCGAGGTCGAGGGTCTACCCGGGGTAAGCGACGATGCGTAGCGTCTGTCGCGTCCTAGTCCTTGCGCTGTCGCTCGCGGCCGGCGCCGCGCCGTCGCATGCTCAGGCGTCGCGCACCGCGACGACCTACGTCGTGCGCGGCGGCGACACGCTGTTCCGGATCTCGCGCGAGACGGGAGTGAGCGTAGGGGAGCTCATGCGGCTCAACGGGCTCACGTCCGACCGGATCGAGATCGGGCAGACATTGCGCCTCTCGGCGCTGGTGGCGCTACCGCCGCGTCCGCCTACGGGCGCCGACGGCACGCCGGCGGCGCTGCCGGCCGGGGGCATGCGCCGCACGCACGTGGTTCAGCCAGGCGAGACGCTGTTCCGCATCGCGGGCCAGTATGGCACCACGGTGGAGGAGATCCGCCGCCTTAACGGCCTCGTGGGTGACAACATCGCCGCGGGCCAGCGTCTGACCGTGCCCTCCGGCGGAGCGCCCTCCGGGCCTACGGCTGCGACAACCGAGCCGGCGCGGCCCTCGGAACCCGCGGACCTGCCGGGTGCCGCCACGTACGAGCCTCCCCCGCTGACCCTTGGTCCGTGGCGCGTCGACAACACCACCGTGCCCGCCGACCTTGTCCATTTCGTCGAGCCTGGTGAGACGATCTACAGCATCGCTGTGCGGTACGGGGTGTCGTCGGACGCCTTCGCGGCGGCCAACCAGCTGACCACGGCGCCTCTCGAACCCGGGACGCTGCTCGTACTGCCCCGCGCGGTGGACCCATCGGTCCCGCACGAGCTTGCCCTTCCGCCGGCCGATGAGTCCGGACTCGCGCTCGTCTACGATCGCGCGGCCAGCGGCCAGACCACGGCGAGCGGCGAGCCTCATGACCCGCGCGCGCTCACCGCCGCCCATCGTGACGCCCCCATCGGGAGTGTCCTCCTCGTGACGAACACGGCGTCCGGTCGCAGCGTGTTCGTTCGCGTGAACGACCGCGGCCCGCTCTCGAGCAGCTACCTGATCGAGCTGTCCGAGGCTGCCGCGCGGACATTGGAGCTCGACGGGTCGGCCCAGCGGCGCGTTGAGGTCAGGCGGATTCCGTAGGCGCGGCGCCTTCGACCGGCCGCGCCGGCGCTGAACCCTGGCCGACAGCCTCGCGTAGGGCCGGCCTCCGCCCACCCCGCTGCCGCATGTCAGGACCCGCCGACGAGATCGCCCGCCTATCGCGCGAGGTCGCAGCCATGACGGCCGGAGCCGGCGCGCCGGACGCGCCCGGTGCCTCAGCCCTGGCACCCACGGCGTGGCGGTACGGGTCGGCCACGCGTACTGCCACGTACGGCTTCCTGGCGGCCCTCCCGCTGTTTCTCTTCTACGAGGTCGGCATTCTGCTTACCAGCGCCGGCGGTGGCATCCGCGTAGGCGCGGACGTCTGGCTAAAGAGCCTCCTCGGGTCGCTGGGCCTGCAGGGCTGGGCGGCGCTGGGCGGCGTCGTGCTGCTCCTCGGGGCAGTCGTGGTGTGGGCGGAGCGCCGCCGGCGCCCTCCGTTTCGCGCGGGCTGGTTCGGCGGGATCGTTCTGGAGAGCCTCGTCTACGCCGTCGTGCTGGCGTTTGCAGTCGGGTCGGTCGTTGGACTGCTTTTCAACGGTTGGGTACTCCCGACCGCCATGATGCAGGCGTCCGACGGCTTCCCGCTGTCCCTGAAGCTGGCCCTCTCGATCGGCGCGGGTCTCTATGAGGAGCTTGTATTCCGCATGATCCTGGTCGGCGGCCTCTTCGTCTTGCTTCACCGACTGCTGCCTTCACGCAAGGGCGCCTACGTCGTCGCTGCCTTGATTGGGGCCATTGTGTTCAGCGCGGTCCACTACGTGGGGCCTTACGGCGACCCGTTTGCGCTGCCCTCGTTTACGTTCCGCTTCCTCTTCGGACTGGCGCTGAACGCCGTCTTCCTGCTGCGAGGCTTCGCCGTCGCCGCGTGGACCCACGCACTGTACGACGTGCTGGTGGTGACGGGATCGTTTGGCTGAGGGTGCCGGGCAGGTGGCAGCTTTGCACGTGCAGTAGGGCAGTATGCGGTAGCCGGCCCAGCCCTGGGGCGAATTGCGAACCGCGAACCGCGAACTGCGAGCTGCGACCTGAACTCTGCAGGATGCCGACCCGACGACCAGCTGCCCCTGCTTCCTGCCAGCCGGATGCTCGCTGGCAACTGCTGACTACGACCTAGTAACTCAGCGTCCACGTCCGGCTGCCGCCGGCGGTCATGCGCACCTGGCGCTCCTCGATCTCGCGCCCGTCGGCGAAGCGCGCCTTGAGGTCCCAGCAGCCAGGCGACAGTGTGAACGTGCGCGTCGCGCCCGGTTGCACTGTCTCCGAGTCGCCCAGACGGTCCTGGCCCCAGTCGCTGCTGCTGCAGGACGAGATGTACACGTAGTAAATTGCCGCGTTCGTCTGGTTGACCATGACGATGGCCGCCGAGCCGCCGCCCGGGATGGTCGTGCGCTGCGGCTGCATGCAGCCGGATGTCAGGACGACGATCCCGGCGAACAGGAGAGGCAGGGCTGCGCAGCGGGTGCGGCGGAGGAGCGATGTCATGGGTTCGCGTGGGGTGAAGGGAGGGCCCAACGTCGCTTCCGTATGCCGATGCGAGGCGATCTGGGCGCTCAAAGCTAAGCGCCGCCGTCATTTCGCCGGACGCGACGGCCGATCTTGGGCAGCCACCTCGTCCGCCCGAATGCACCCCGATACACTGGCGGTCCACGCCGGCCGCGAAGACCTCGCGGCGCTAGGCGTGCACGCCCCGCCGGTCGACTTCTCGACCACGTATCCATTCGAGGATCTCGACGCGGCCGTCGAGAGCCTGGCGGAACTCACCGCTGGCGGCGCCGGCGCGGCCAACCCCGTCTACGCGCGACTCCACGGTCCGACCGTCGCCCGCTTCGAGCGGGCGCTAGCCGCGCTGGAAGGCGCCGAGGCCGCCGTCGCGTTCGCCTCCGGCATGGCCGCGATTTCGGCCGTGGTGCTCGCCGCTCGCTCTCCCGACCGCGACCACGTGGTCGGCATCCGCCCGATCTACGGGTCGACGGACTACCTGCTGACGAGGCGCCTCCTGGGCCCGGAGGTCACGTGGAGCGACGCCGCGGGCGTGGCCGCCTCCGTGCGGCCCGATACAGCGCTCGTGGTGATCGAGACACCCGTCAACCCCACGCTCGACCTGATCGACATCTCCGCGGTGGTCGATGCCGCGGGGGACGTGCCTGTCCTGGTCGATTCGACTTTCGCGACGCCCGTCCTGCAGCGCCCGCTTCTGCACGGCGCAGCGATGGTCGTCCACAGCGCCACCAAGTTCATCGGAGGCCACGGCGACGTGATGGCCGGCGTCGTGGCGTGCTCCGAGGCATGGGCGCGCCGGCTGCGGGAGGTGCGGGTGTTCACCGGCGCGCTGCTCCATCCGCTGGCGGGCTACCTCCTGCACCGGGGCCTTCCCACACTACCGCTCCGGGTGCGCCGGGCGCAGGAGACGGCCGGCGTGCTGGCCGCGCGGCTGGCGATGCACGGCGTCGTCGCGCACGTCCACTACCCGGGCCTTCCCGGCGGCGACCCCGCCAGGCTGATCGGACGGCAGATGGAGGGCCCCGGCGCCATGGTGGCGTTCGAGGTCGCAGGCGGGCGCGAGGCAGCCGAACGCCTGATGCGCGCCCTCCGACTGATCGGCCCCGCGGTGAGCCTTGGGTCGACGGACACGCTCATCCAGCACCCGGCAGGGCTGACACAACGCGTCGCCGAGCGCGCCGACGCCGGCGCACCGGCCGTGTCGCCCGGGCTGCTGCGGCTTGCCGTCGGGCTGGAAGACGCCGGCGACCTCTGGGGCGATCTCGAGTCCGGCCTGCAGTCCGCAGCCGGCGCCTGATGGTCCGATAGGGAGTATGCAGTTCTGGCGGCGGGCATGTCAAAAAACAGCGCCCCCGGCTCAAATCGGGCGTGGACGCCCTACTTTAAGACGCTGTCATGCCGGGATTGGCCTTCCGCCAAGATTCGCGTAAGCCCTTCCACGAATTGGAACCCGCCGGTGCGCTAGCCGTCGCACCCACGCGCGCAGCGGCCCCGGCTTTCCCGTGACCGCCGCGCGCGCGCGCATTTTCCCCCCAAGCCCACGCCCGCATGTACGTCCCGCGCTCGCAGCGCATGCTGGACCAGTATCTCCAGGAGATCGCCCAGGTCCCGCTGCTGACGCCCGAGGAGGAGGTCGACCTCGCCCGCCGCATCAAGCAAGCCGATCAGGTCGCGCTCCACCGGTTGGTTCGCGCCAACCTGCGGTTCGTGGTTTCGGTTGCCAAGAAGTACCAGGGACAGGGCCTCTCGCTGGCCGACCTGATTTCGGAGGGCAACTACGGCCTCGTGAAGGCCGCGCAGCGCTTCGACGAGACGCGCGGCTTCAAGTTCATTTCCTACGCCGTGTGGTGGGTGCGCCAGTCGATCCTGAAGGCGCTTTCCGACCAGGTACGAACGGTTCGGCTCCCGCTGAACCGCGTCGGCACGCTCTCCAAAATGCGCAAGGCAAGCGCCCAGCTCGCCCAGGAGCTCGGCCGCCAGCCCACCATCGAGGAGATCGCCGACGTGCTCGGTGTAAAGGAGGACAAGGTCCGCGAGGGCATGCAGCACTCCCGCCGCGCGCTCTCGATGGACGCCCCCTTCGACGAGGATGATGGCAATAGCCTCCTCGACGTCCTGGCCGACGACGGCCACGCGGCGCCCGACGAGGACCTCACCAACGAGAGCCTCAACATCGACGTCGAGCGCGCCCTCGCCACGCTGCACCCGCGCGAGGCTGAGATCACGCGGCTCTACTTCGGCATCGGTCACGAGCAGCCGCTGACGCTGGTCGAGGTCGGAGAGCGCTTCGGCCTCACGCGCGAGCGCGTCCGGCAGATCAAGGAGAAGGCCCTCCGCAAGCTTCGGCAGAAGCACCGGCGCGAGGAGCTGATGGCGCACCTGAACTAGGGAGAGCGCTAAGGGAGATTGCTGATCGGGGATTGCCTGCGGGCCACCCTCGATTCCTGCTCTTCCCCTCGATTCCCACGCCGGGGCGACGCACGCGTCGCCCCGGCGTCGTTTGGGACTGTGTTAGCGGCTCCTTCGGGCACGCAGGACGCTCCGACGCCGTGGGTTTACGGCGTGTCCTCGCGCGGGCTCCCATCGTCGCCCTCCACGCCCCCGACTCCCTCCCCGCCAACGCTTCCTCCAGCATCGCCACCACGCCGCTTCACGCGCACCAGCGCCGGCACGTAGTAGCTAACCAGGAGCATCAGCGTGCCCAGGCCCATGAAGAGGAGCACCCGCCAGAGCGTCGGGATCGCGCTCAGGTCGAAGACTAGGACCTTGGCGACGGTAACCAGGACCGTCCCCAGCCCGATCTGACGCAGCACGTCGTCGTGTGAACGGAGGCCGATGGCTACTAGCGCGATGGCGTAGACCGCCCACGTCGTCGACGTGATCGCTGCGCCGCCGGGCAGGGGCAGCAGGAGGGTGCGCGTCAGGAGAACGACGACCATGTGCGCGGCCGTGAGGTACGCGTAGCGGGCGGTAGAGCCGCGAGCCGACGAGAAGCCTATCCACGCCAGGGCACCGGCCGCGATCGCCGCGCCGATCGCCTCGCGCAGCGCCCCGCCGCCGTCGAGGCGCTCGAGCGGGCTGAAGAAACCGCCCGGCGCGAGGTACTGCTCGATGACGACCGCGCCGGCCGACCCCAGTGCGGCGAGGTGACCGAGCGCGCGCAACTCGGGGATGCCCTCCCGCCGGCCGAGGTGCACGACGGCGCACGAAAGCGCGACGATCATTCCCAGAGCGCGCGCGTCGAAAACACCGAACCAGCGCGCCGCAGCCCATGCGGCCAGTAGGCCGCCGGCGAGCACGAGCGCCTCGAAGGCGGCCGGCGTCGCGCGCATTCGGCGCGCCGCGACCGCGTACACCACGGCCAGGCCCACCAGTACCGCCGCCGCCGCCGCCGCGGACCACGCCCACGCGGCGCCCAGGAATGCGCACGCGAGCACGGGCGCGAGTAGCACCGCGGCGGGTTCGATGCGCAGGATCGTGGACGCCGCTTCACGGCCGCGCGCGGCCAGACGTGCAACGGGCAGTACGCCCGTAACGACCCACGTGACAAGGACGGCGAACGTGAACGCGACCCGGTCCGCTGTGCCCGCCGCCTCCGTGCGGACACCGACGAGCCAGGCTACCAGCAGCACCGACCACGCGCCGGCCGCGCCGATGCCCAACAGTCCGGCCCAGTCGTGACGCGAGTACACCCACCCGGCGCCGCCGACGACGAGGGCCATGTAGGCGGTCAGCATCGCCATCTGGCCGGGGTCGCGGTAGAGGAGCAGGGGCGTCATGAGCGCGCCGGCGGTACCCACGATCGACAGCGCCGCGTCCCGCTCCCGGATAGCGAGGGCCAGGGAAATGCCCGCCACGCCGGCCATACCGACGAGGGCGACGGCCGGGGGGAGTAGCGGGAACAGCACCGACGCCGTCCACAAACTCCCGAAGAGTGCCGCCACGCCGCCCCCAGCGAGCAGGCGCCCGAGCACGCGCCGGCGCTCCCGAAGCCGCTGTCCCATCACGAGCAGCGCGCAGCCGATCACCGCCGCACCGGCCACGCGCACCGCCGGCGTGAGCAACTCCCTGTCGATCGTGTACTTGAGCAGGAACAGCACGCCGACGAGGAGCAGGCCGATTCCCACCTTCCCCAGCACGTCCTCGCTCTCCGCCTCGGCGACGGTGGCGTCGGTCAGGCGCGCCAGCGGAGACGGAAGTGGCATCCATCGCCGGCGCAGCGGCGGCGGGCCCAGCCGGGGGGCGACCCCCGCCTCGAGCTCGGCGACCCGACGCTCCAGGGCTGCGACTCGCTCGGCGAGATCCTGGTTGCCCTCGCTCACGCTGCCGACGGCGCCGGCGCCCACGAGCGGCACGATCCACCGGGCGAGACCGGTCCGTGGAAGAGGCTGCACCCCCCGCAAGGCGACGAGCCCGCGGGCGCCGCGTAGAAGCGGCAGCCGGTGCACAGGCGGTCAGGCGCCGGCGTGGCGTCCACGTAGCCGAACGACTCCCGGACGCGCTCCTGTGCGGGATCCAGGGTCGCGTACCCCGCGCATGTCGACGAGTCGACTATGGCGCCGGCCAGATCGGCCGCGTGCTCGCGCGGCGGGGCGCAGGCGACCAGGCACGCCGGCGCCGCGCCGAGTACCAGGAGGCGGGGTACGAACTCGCGTCGCGTCATCGTGGGGTACTATTTCCGACCCACTCGGGGTCCGCCACGTGAAACCGTACGTTACGGCCGACGCCACGCGCCGCGCGGCCCGAACGGAGCCAGGAGCCAGTGGAAACAGCCTCGCCGACCTCCGAATACGACGTCGCACTGCTGCGACGCGACTTTCCGGTTCTCGACCGGAAGGTGCACGGCAAACCGCTCGTTTACCTCGACAACGCGGCGACTGTCCAGAAGCCGGCCGTCGTCATCGAGCGGGTCCGACGCTGGTATGAGGCGGAGAACGCCAACGTGCACCGGGGCGTCCATCTCCTCAGCGCGGAGGGCACCGACGCCTACGAGCGAGCGCGGCGCACGATCCAACGCTTCGTCGGCGCGTCCTCCGAGCGGGAGATCGTGTTCACGAGCGGCACGACAGCTGCCATCAACCTGGTTGCCTACTCGTTTGGCCAGGCCTTCGTCCGCGCCGGCGACGAGATAATCGTGTCCGGCGCGGAGCACCACGCCAACCTGGTCCCGTGGCAGCTGCTCTGCGAGCGCGCCGGCGCGACACTGCGCGTCCTGCCCGTCGAGGACGACGGCGACCTCGCGGTCGATCAGCTGGAGTCGCTCCTGGGCGCCCGAACCCGGCTCGTAGCCGTCGGGCACACGTCCAATGCGCTGGGGACCGTCCACCCGATCGACGACATCATCGCCATGGCGCACGCACGCGACGTGCCGGTGCTCGTCGACGGCGCCCAGGCGGTGCCGCACACGCCGATCGACGTCGCCGCCCTCGACGCGGACTTTTTCGCGTTCTCCGCCCACAAGGTCTACGGACCGATGGGTTTCGGCGTCCTCTACGCCAAGGAACGGTGGCTGGAATCGATGCCGCCCTTTCTGGCCGGCGGGGACATGATCGAGGACGTCTCGTTCGACGGCACCACCTTCAACGAACTGCCATTCAAGTTCGAGGCCGGCACCCCCAACGTGGCCGGAGCACTGGGCGCTGCGGCGGCGATCGAGTACGTCGAGGGCATCGGAATGGAGGCGGTCGCCTCCCACGAGTCCGACTTGATGGCGTACGCGGTCGAGCGACTGGGCGCGACGGAGGGGGTCACGATGGTGGGTGCTCCGCGCCGGCGCGCCGGCGCCATCTCGTTCCTCATCGACGACGTGCACCCCTACGACGCCGGCACGGTGCTCGATCGGATGGGCATTGCGGTCCGCACCGGCCACCACTGTGCGCAGCCGCTGGTCCGCCGGATGGGTCACGAGGCGACGATCCGCGCGTCGTTCGCGCTGTACAGCACGCGCGACGACGTAGACGCCCTGGTCGCTGCCGTCGCGAAGGTGCGGGCCTTCTTCGGATGAGCGCCGACACCATCGCCGAGCGTTCGCGTGAAGTGGTCGACGAGTTCTCGATGCTCGACGACTGGGAGGACCGCTACACGCACCTGATCGAGCACGCCCGCTCGCTGCCGGCGCTGGACCAGCGCCACCGCACCGACGACTATCGCGTGCGCGGATGCCAGTCGCAGGTGTGGCTGCACGCCGCCGGCGAGGACGACCGCCTGCGGCTGACCGCGGACTCCGACGCCATCATCACCAAGGGACTCGTCGCGCTCCTGCTTCGCGTGCTGGACGGCCAGCCGGCGCCGGCCGTCCGCGACGCCGATCTCGCTTTCATCGACGAGATCGGCCTCCGCGAACACCTCTCGCCCGCGCGAGCCAACGGCCTCGCCGCCATGGTCGCGCGGATTCGCGCGGCGGCCGCCGAGATGTGTGGGGGTGTTGACGGGTGAACGTGTGGAGATGCCGGGCCCGGAAGTGTGGGCGTGTGGGAAGTGTGGGGTATGGGCGTGTGGGAGTGGAGGTGCGTGGATTCCCCGCCATCCCGATACCCCGATACCCCGACACCCCGATAACCCACACCATCCCCCGATTCTCCACCCGACGCTCCGGCCGGCGAGCGGTAATCTCGCTGCATCGACACATAGCGTACTGTCCACGGTCCACGGTCCACTCTCCACCGTCTACTGTCCACCGTCTACTGTGCACCGTCTACTGTCCACCGTCTAGATGCGCTTCATCGTCTGCATCAAGCAGGTCCCCGACGTATCCGCGCCGGTGCAGGTACGCGACGGGAGGCTGGTGATGGACGCCGGCCGGGTGGTTCTCAACGCGTACGACGCGTCGGCCGTGGAGGCGGCGCTGGTGCTCGTTGAGGCCCATGGAGGCGAAGTCGAGGTGGTGCTGGCAGGTCCGGAACGCGCCGGCGAGACCATCCGCAAGGCGCTCGCCATGGGGGCCGACAGGGGGACGCACCTCGTCGTTCCGGACGGCGCGGAGATGGACTCCGCGGCCGCCGCGGCTACGCTGGCCGACTACATCCGGGGCGAAGCGTGCGACGTGGTCCTCACGGGCAAGCAGTCGCAGGACACCGACGCCGGCCTGGCCGGCGCGATGATCGCCGCGCACCTCGACCTACCCTACGTCACCAACGCCGTCGGACTGGCGCGCGAGGGCGACCTGCTAGTGGTCACCCGCCAGGGCGACGCCGGGCAGGAAACGATAGAGCTGCGCACGCCGGCGCTGGTGACGTGCTCGAACGACATGAACGACCCCCGGATACCGAACCTCAAGGGCATCATGGCCTCGAAGAAGAAGCCCGTGGACGTCCGGCCGGTGAGCCCCCCTGCGCCGGCGGTGCGCACGCTCGGCTACGAGGCCATCCCGGACCGCCCGCCCGGCCGGCGCCTGGACGGCGAGCCGGCCGAGGTGGCCGCGGAGCTCGCGCGCCTCCTCGGAGGACGGTAGCCGGTGGACGGTGGACGGTGGACGGTGGACGGTGGACGGTGGACGGTAGGCGGTGGACGGTGGGCAGTGGACGGAGGACAGAAGACGGAAGGACAGAAGACGGAGGACAGAAGACGGAGGACAGCAGACGGTAGACGGTGGACGGAAGACGGAGGACAGTAGCGGTGGAGTCGACGGTGGACGGCGGACCGCAGATGGTTGACAGGAAGGGTGGGTCCTACGGGCGGCTCAATCGCTGAATCGCTGAATCGCTGAATCGCGATTCCCCCACACCCCGACACCCCGACACGCCTATGCCCACGCTCCTCACCTACGCCGCGGTCCAGGGCGACCACCTGACGCGCTCCTCGTTGGAGGTGCTCGCGGCGGGCAGGGCTGTGGCGGCGGAGCGGGGGTGGGACGTGGCCACGGTGGTACTCGCCGGCGACGCGGGGCCGTTCGCGGACGAGCTGGGCCGGCACGGAGCGGCGACGGTGTACACGGTGTCGCATCCTTCGCTGGCGCAGCCGATCAACGCGGCGGTGCTCGCGGCACTAGGCGCCGCGATAGAGCGCGCGCGGCCGGCGCTGGTCGTCTTCCCCTCCAGCGAGGGGGCCAAGGACGTGCTCGGAGCGCTGGCGGCGAAGCTCGGCGCGCCGGCGCTGCCCGACGTGTCGAGCTTCTCCGTCGGCGCCGACGGTGCCGTCGAGGCCACTCGCCCCGTGATGGCCGCCAAGTTCCTGGCGCGCGTGCGCGCGGAGGCGCCGGACGCGGGCCCTGTGTTGGTGTCCGTGCGAGGCGGGTCCTACGAGGCGTCGGAGGCGCCGGCCGCCGGCCGGGTCGAGACCGTGCCGTTCGAGTTCGACGCATCCGCGCTGCCCGCGAAGCTCCGCGGCGTGTCGCGGGGCGCAGCCGGCGCGGTGGACCTGTCCGAGGCGCGCGTGGTGGTCGCGGCCGGCCGTGGAATCCGCGACGAAGCGGGCCGGCGCCTGGTCGAGGAGCTCGCGGAGGTGACCGGCGCGGCCATCGGCGCCAGCCGCGCGGTGGTCGACATGGGCCTCTTCCCGGCAACCGCGCAGGTGGGGCAGACCGGCAAGGTGGTCTCGCCGGATCTGTACTTCGCCCTCGGGATCTCCGGCGCCATCCAGCACGTCGCCGGCATGTCCAACAGCCGCGTGATCGTGGCCGTCAACCGCGACGCGGACGCTCCGATCTTCAAGCTCGCGACCTTCGGCGTGGTCGGCGATCTTCACCAGGTGCTGCCGCCGCTGCTGGTGGAGCTGAGGCGGATGCGGGGTGATGAGTGAAGGGTGATGAGTGATGAGTGATGGGGGTGGTGAGGGATCAGTTGTGTGGTTTTCTGCAAGCTGATGGCCGATAGCTCATAGCCGATAGCTGATAGCCCCATGGACGAGCCCTTCGACTGCATCATCGTCGGCGGCGGGGTGGCCGGCCTGGGCGCGGCGATGACGCTGGCCCGCGCGGGCGCGCGGTTCCTGTTGGTCGAGCGCGGCGAGTGGAGCGGCGCGAAGAACGTCTCGGGCGGGGTCCTCTGGGGGCGGGACCTGGCTGACCTCGTGCCCGGGTACTGGGAAGAGGAGGGCGCCGGCTGGGAGCGCTACGTCCGGCACCGCCGGCTGACGTTGATGGACGCCGGCGCGGCGACCAGCGTCGACTTCAAGAGCGACCACTTCGACGAGACGCCGTACTCCGGCCTCATGGTGCTGCGCTCGCGCTTCGACGCCTGGCTCGCGGGCAAGGTGCAGGAGGCCGTCGACGCGAGCGGTACCGACTCCCTGCTGGGGACCGACGTGCTCGTCGAGGAGGTCGTGCGCGACGGCGCCGGCCGCGCCACCGGCATCCGGGCCGGCGGCGACGAGTTCCTCGCGAACAGCGTGATCCTCGCCGAGGGCGTCAACAACCTGCTCACGCGGCAGGTCGGGCTGCAGTCCGAGTACGTCCCCGCCGACTACGTGGGCGTCGGCGTCAAGGAGGTAATCCGCTTCGACCGTAGCGTCCTGGAGGACCGCTTCCAACTCTCGGGGCGCGCCGGCATGACCAACGAGTTCGTCGGCTCGGCCACGGCCGGCGTGGAGGGAGGCGGGTTCCTCTACACCAACATGGACAGCGTCTCGGTCGGGCTCGTGATCGGGATGAAGAGCCTCCGCGACAGCGGCCGGAAGCCGTACGACCTGCTGAACGAGTTCAAGGCGCACCCGGTGGTGGCGGACATGCTGCGCGGCGGCGAGGTCGAGGAGTACTCCGCCAAGGTGGTCTCCACAGGCGACATCCGCGGGATGCCACGCGAGATCTATGCCGACGGCCTTCTGGTCGCCGGCGAGGCGGCCGGCCTCGTCCTCAACGCCGGCCGCGCGATCCAGGGGATGGACTTCGCCATGCGATCCGGCATCCTCGCCGCGCAGACGGTTCTCGAGGCCAGGGCCGCCGGAGACTACTCGGCGGCATTCCTCAAGAACTATCGCACGGCGCTCGAGAACTCTTACGTAATGAAGGACCTTCGCGGCTTCCAGAACGCCGTCCACCTCCTCCATAGCCCCGCCCTGTTCGAGCAGGTCCCGCGGATGGTGTGCGACTTCGGGCGGGAGTTCTTCACCGTCGACAACCGGCCGGCGCGGAAGGCGTTCCAGATCCTCCGCGACGTCCGCAAGCAGCACATGGGCCTGTGGGACCTCGTCAAGCTGGGGTCGCAGGCGGGAAGGGCGATGTAGGAGGCTGGCAGCTTGCAGCTTGTGTCACAGGGCACAGGGCACAGGGCAGCGAGGTGCTTCCGCTCCTGCCCGCTGCCCCCTCCCGCCAGCTGCTAGCCCTATCCTGCCCC
>Ga0307505_10000833_pt1 | contig 29874 bp, 23 predicted proteins | sample 23_S_MG_FD_202183 | JGI IMG/M metagenome (GOLD analysis project Ga0307505, IMG submission 202183) | Soil microbial communities from Populus trichocarpa stands in riparian zone in the Pacific Northwest, United States - 23_S | ecosystem: Environmental > Terrestrial > Soil > Riparian zone > Trees... | reverse complement strand
CGGGTGGGTGCGAAGGATCCCCTGCCGACGGAGCGAGTGTCGTGCTTCGGCAGGGGATCCTTCGCCCCCCATCCCACCGCCCGCTCAGGATGACAGGCCAATGTTGCGTTGGGTTGCCGGGCACAGCCTGCGCTGTGAGACCGTGAACCTATGACACTCCTCGAAGACTCGAAGACTCGAAGACTCGAAGACCGACAGGAGGCCGACCGAACTACAAGTCGACCTCGGGCGGAGCAGGCATCTCCTTCATCAGCTCCACCCCCTCGCTGCGGGCGACGTAGGTGGCGATGGTGAGGTCGCCGGTGACGTTGAGGACTGTGCGGCACATGTCGAGGATGCGGTCGACGCCGAGCACGACGGCGATGAGCTCCGTTGGCACGCCGATCTGCGCCAGGACGACGATGATGAACGGGATCGATCCGGATGGGACACCCGCGGTGCCGATTCCGCCCAGGATGGCCAGGTAAAGCACCATGAGTTGCTGCGCGATGGAGAGGTCGACCCCGGCCAACTGCGCGAGGAAGAGCACCGTGACTCCTTCGAAGAGCGCGGTGCCGTTCTGATTGGCCGTCGCGCCGACGGTGAGCACGAAGGAGTTGATGTCGCGGGGCACGCCGAGGTTCTCCTCGGAGACGCGAAGGGCCGTGGGCAGCGTCGCATTCGAAGACGAGGTCGAGAACGCGGTGATCATCACCGTCTTGATGCGGCGGAAGAACTCCAGCGGGTTGATGCGCGACAGGAGCCAGACCGAGAGGGAGAAGACGCCGAACATGTGCAGCGCCAGACCGAGCAGCACGGTCGTCACGAACCAGCCCAGACTGGCCAGGAGCGAGAAGCCGAACTTCGCGGTCATGGTGAAGAGCAGACTGAACACCGCGTACGGTGCCAGCCGCATGACGATCTGGATCCCGGCCGTGACGGCGGCGAACACCCCCTCCAGAGCCGAGACCAGTGGCGCCGCGGTCGCGGCGGGAACCATCGTCAGACAGATGCCCAGAAACAGCGCGAAGAACATCAGCCCGAGCATGTCCGGCGTTTCGCGGCCCACCGAATAGAAGATGTTCGTGGGCACGATGGTCTTGACCACTTTGAGGAACGGCGCATCGGTGGACTTCGCACCGGTGATCGCGCTCTCCACGCGCTCCTTGGCGTCCTGGCTGTACTGAGCGCGCAGCCGTTGGCTCACGTCGGGATCGACGCGATCACCCGGCCGGATGGTGTTCGCCAGGGTCAGTCCGATGACCACGCTGATGGCCGAGATCACCAGCGTGTAGATGAGCGATTTGACGCCGATGCGTCCGATCCGACGCAGATCGCCCAAGCCCGCCACGCCGACGACGAGACTGGAGAAGACGAGGGGCACGACGAGGAGCAGCAGCAGCCGGAGGAAAAGCTGCCCGACGGGGTTGGTGAACTGCTCGGTGACGAAGGTGAGATTGGGATCGGACGCGCCGAGGAGGCTGTTGAGCGTGCCGCCCAGTGCCGCACCCGCGATGAGACCGATCAGGATCTTCGTGTGAAGGGCCATCCGCCGCGTCGTCTCTGCCATGGCGCGGCATGGTACACCGGCGTGCACTCTCTTCGTCGTCTTCGAGTCTAGTTCGAGTCGTCGAGTCGTCGAGTCGTCGAGTCGCCGAGTCGTCGAGTCGTCGAGTCGTCGAGTTACCGAGGATTCTCACAGTCGGGTCTTAGGCTCACAGGCTCACAGGAACAAGCCTCGGGCGCCTATGTGACTGTGAGACTTGAGACGCTGAGACTTGACGGTGGGAGATTCCGGAACCACCATCCTCGACGACTCGACGACTCGACGACTCGACGACTCGACGACGCGACGCGACGCGACGCCGACGACGCGACGCGAGGCTTACTCCGTCATCTTCTCGGTCGAGCGCTCCGGCTCTCCGATCGCGAACGACTCGCGGATGTCCGTCGTGGTCATGTAGTGCAGGCGCGCGTTCTGCTGATAGGCGGCGGCATCGGCCACGAGCTGGTTGAGCGCGCGGGTGTGGCGCCGCTCTTGAGTCCATCGCCTGAGCTCGGGGTAGAAGAGTCCCGTGATCGCGAGACCCACGGCAAAGAAGGCCTCGAACATCCGGACGTAGGGGATGAAGATCATGGCGCTGCCGAGGAGTAGGCCGCCGAGTGCGAAAGCGAGGCGGGCCAGCGGATCTCCTCCGCGCCAGATGTCGAACTTGGAGCGTTCCTGCGCGTTCATCTCGCGCGCCGCCGCGACGTATTGAGGCAAAGCCGTTTCCAGTACCTCCGTCTCGAGCGACTTCCAGTACGTCGCGGAGCCGCCGAACTCGTCGTAGGCCGCTTTGATGCGGGCCAGTTTGGCGCGGGCGGTGGCGTGCAACTGGGCGTCGAGGTCCTCGTTCTCGATGCCGCGGCGACGGTGCTCGCACTCCTGGAGCACCACGAACACGATGCTGCCGAAGTCGTACTCCGGCCCTGCGATGTTGAGCATGAATGGTTCCCGGGCTACTGCGGCGGATTCTCCGACTGCTGTTGCTGCAATGCGCGGACGACGCCCAACTGCTGCAGGAGCTTGTTGCCGTCGATGATCACGTTGCCGTTCGGCAGTCGCGGGATCTGCCGGATCTCCTTCTTTTGCAGGGCATCGATGAGCTGGAGGCTCACATAGGCGTCGCCGGCGCTGCCATTGAGCGCGGCGCGCTCCTTGCGGATTCCCTCCGCGACCGCGCTTTTCTCCGCGACCACGGCCTGTGCTTCCTGCTCGCGTCGGACCAGATAGGCGTCGGCGGCGCGTTTGGCCTGTTCGAGCTCGCCCTGGGCCCGGGTCAGTTCCTCGGTCAGGCCGGCGATCTTCTGCTGAAGGTTGGCCTGATTGGCTTCCAGCGTGGCCAGGATCTGCGCTTCCAGTTTCTCGGCCTGCTTTTCCGCCTCTTTACGCTGATTGATGAGGGTTTGGTAGTCCGGTTTGAACGAGAAATCGCCGAGGATCACCTGCTCCACGATGATGCCATACGGAGCCAGGTGGCCGTGCAGAATGCGTCCGGCATCGTTGGCCGCGCGGAAGCGGAGGTCGGGGTTGTAATACTGCTCCGAATCGAGCCGGTTGAGCACGTCGCGCACATAGGAGCGTGCCTGGGGGCGGACCAGCCGGTCGCGGAGGATGTCCGTGGAAGGCGCGGTGGTTTGCCAGATGTGGACCGCCTTGGATGGGTCGATGCGCCAGCGCACCGTCACGTCCGTCTCGATGTCGTTTCCATCGCGAGTCTTGAACCGCAGGTCGTCCTTCTCGCGAGCCTTTCCGTTCGCTGCATTGCGGGACATGATCAGGCTCTGGGTGGAGACGTCATACTTGGTCCAGTCATTGATGACCGGCACGAAGAAGTAGGTTGCCCCTGGGGGCGCGACTTCATTCGTCCGGGTGATCTTGTTGAACTTCACGCCCACTTCCGTAGCCTCAGTGGTATGAGGCGTACACGCGGCAAGGGGCAGCATTGCGGCGGCGGCGAGTGCAATGAGCGTCCGTTTCATTGGTTCCCCGTCAGCCGGCCGATGTCGGTCGGATCGTTGTCGATGTAGATCGGGCCCTTGATGCTATTGAGGATGGCCAGACCCTTGCGGAGTCGCAAGAGCTTGTCCGATCCGGCCCCTTCCATGGCCCGATTGATGGCCTCCGAGCCTTGCGCCTCCGCGGCCTTGACCAGCAGGTCGGCCTCGGCGTGCCGGGATCGCTCATACAGGGCACGATTGGCGTTGATCCCCGTGATCTGCGCCTGATACTCCGCGGTCTTGAGATTGATCAGATTCTGCCCCTGGGCCATGGTCAGCTTCAGCCGCGTGTCCACCTCGGCCTGTTTGGCCAGCGCCCGGTTCGTCAGCACCGACTGATCCTGAATCTTCTTCTGTTCGGTCAGCGACTGGAACGTGGCCGGATAGTCGTACTGCCGGACCAGCACGTCCGCCAGCTCGACGCCGTTCTCGCGGAACCTCGTGGCCAGCTCATTGCGCAGGTTGCGGGCCTTCACCAGACGGTGGTCGCCGTAGAACTCCTCCGCGCGCAATTCCCCCAGATGCTGTTTGATCGAGGGCTCCGTCAGTCGAATGACGACATTGTCTTCGTAGGCGCGTCCGAAGCCGAAGCGCGAGACCACTTTGAACGGATCGGCGATGCGGTACATGACCGTCACGTCCACATTCACCGGGTAGCCGTCGACCGTCGGGACGTTGATGGCTCCCACCGTCCGATGATCGGCGCTGCGCTCCGCGGCGTCGTTGGTGAACTCGACGATCTGGATGTCCCGCGGGAACGTGCGGATGGTCTCATAGCCCCGGACCTGGCGACGGTAGCCCGCGCCGACGAGAGTCTTCTGCAGGCCCTTGCTGGGGCCGAAGGCGATCTGACGCAGGCCGATCTCGCCCGGTGCCACGTACGTCATCATGCAGCCCCGGAGAAAGAGCACGGGAGACAGGACCAGGAGCACCTTCACGAGGAAGGTCAGCATCCTTCCGCCGCGGAACGGGAACGTGGGGAGTTTGACGGGGAAGCGTGCCTGAAACCGAGGCGTCTTCGAAGCGCTTTCGAACATGGTGTTTTGCCCTCTTTTGGGCTCGGATGGTGGTTGGGCCGAGTGCCGGGATTCTACTCCTCCGGGATTTTTCGGGCTTGCGCTAGAATTTGCCCTCTCGATTGATTCGCTCGTGCGCCCATCACAGACTCGCCCGGCGCCGGGACAGCAAACCGACAGGAGCCAAGCTCAGTGACAGCTACACTCGAAGTGACTCATCAGTTCGACGGCGCGATCGCCGCCGGCAGGACCCCCTACAAAGTCCGTGACCTCGGCGAGGCCACGCTCGGCCGCAACGAGATCCGCCTCGCCGAGCACGAGATGCCCGGCCTCATGGCCGTACGCGCGAAGTACGGCAAAGAGAAGCCGCTGCAGGGCGCCCGGGTCATGGGCTCGCTGCACATGACCGTGCAGACGGCCGTGCTCATCGAAACCCTGCACATCCTCGGTGCCGACGTGCGTTGGGTGAGCTGCAACATCTTCTCGACCCAGGACCACGCCGCGGCCGCGGTGGTGGTGGGCCGTCCGGAGACCGGTGGCACTCCGGAGAACCCGCGGGGCATCCCGGTGTTCGCCTGGAAAGGCGAGACCCTGGAAGAGTATTGGTGGTGCACCTCCGAGGCGCTTTTGTGGCCGGACGGGGGCGGACCCACGCTGATCGTCGACGATGGCGGCGACGCCACGCTGCTCGTACACAAGGGAGTGGAATTCGAAGGCCATGGCCACGTACCCGCCTTCAATCCCGCGGACGACCCGGAGGAGTGGGGGGTCATCCTCGACTTGCTGCGCCAGGAGCTGGCCCGCGACCCCCAGCGCTGGACGCGCGTAGCCAAAGACATCCGCGGAGTTTCGGAAGAGACCACCACGGGCGTGCACCGTCTGTATCAGATGCAGGAGAGCGGTTCCCTGCTCTTCCCGGCCATCAACGTCAACGATTCGGTCACCAAGTCCAAGTTCGACAACATCTATGGCTGTCGCCACTCCGTCATTGACGGGCTCAATCGCGCCACGGACGTGATGATCGCCGGCAAGCTGGCGGTCGTGTGCGGGTTCGGCGAGGTTGGCAAGGGCTGCGCGCAGGCTCTGCGCGGCCAGGGCGCCCGGGTGGTGGTCACGGAGATCGATCCGATCTGCGCGCTTCAGGCCGCCATGGAGGGCTTCGAGATCCGCACGCTCGAAAGCGTCGTGGATCGCGCCGACATCTTCGTCACCGCTACCGGGAACAAGGACATCATTACGGCCGACCACATGGCGCGGATGAAGCACAACGCCATCGTCAGCAACATCGGTCATTTCGACAATGAGATCGACATGGCCGGCCTGAAGAAGGTGGACGGCGTCCGCCGCGTGCAGATCAAGCCGCAGTACGACGAGTGGGTGTTTGCCGACGGTCATGCCGTATTGATCCTGGCCGAAGGCCGGCTCATGAATCTCGGTTGCGCCACGGGCCACCCCTCTTTCGTGATGTCCGCCTCGTTTACGAATCAGGTGCTCGCCCAACTGGCGCTCTGGCAGAACAAGGGTGAGTATGGGAACGAAGTCTATGTTCTCCCCAAGAAACTGGATGAAGAAGTGGCTCGTCTTCACCTCGCCCATCTCGGCGTCGAATTGACCGTCCTCAGCGACGAGCAGGCGAAATACCTGGGCATCCCCTCCGAGGGGCCGTATAAACCCGATCATTACCGCTATTGAGTCGTTTCTGGAGACGTGCAGCATTTCGCGGGCGGGCCTGCAAAGGCTCGCCCGTGGCGTTTTTGATTGACAAAGGCGCGATGGTTGCACAAGACTCTGTGCGTCAATAGGAGGAGGATGAACATGGCAAGACTGCCCCGTCAATCTTCGGGCTCGTTGTCGCCTGGACAAGCCCAATATGTACTCGACCGTCTGATCCGGGATCGGCGCGTGAACGCGAGCGATCTCCACGGGTATGTGGCCGACATGGGTCGCGAGATCAGCGAGCTCGAAGAGCGTTTGCAGCAACTGCGTAGCGCGGCTGGCATCGCCGAGGCCGCAGCCCCGGCTGAAGAAGCCGCCCCGGCCGTTCGCCGTGGACGCAAGCCGGGTCGCAAGCCCGGCCGCCCGGGACGCCCACCGGGACGCCCACCGGGACGCCCACCGGGTCGCCCGCCCGGACGTCCGGGACGCCCGCCGGGACGCCCGCCCGCTTCCGCAGCAGCCGTTGCCGACGCACCTGCAAAGGTTGGCGGCAAGAAGCGTGGTCGCAAGGCCAAATCGGCCATTACTCCCGAGCAGCTTGCGTCACGCCAGCTTCAGGGCCGCTACCTTGCGCTCGTTCGCCGTTTCCCGGCCACCAAGCGCTTACAGTACGCGAAGACTGCCAAAGACCGTGGCCGCGAAGCCGCGATCAAGGACATGAGCGACGCACTCAAGAAGTAAGATTTCCGAGAAATGACGAAGGGAAGGGCGCACTTCGGTGCGCCCTTTTTTCATTGTGGCGTCGCCAAGGTTACCAATTGTGTGTCGTTATTCGTCATGCTCACAAAGGCCCAATAGCGGCTTCCAGGTGTCAATGGCTCGACCGACACTCGAATCAGCGCCGGCCAGGTTCCTTCGTGCACCAGGTCCGAGATCGGGAGCTCGGCATAAGCAGCTTCCGTACGGAACGGTCCGGACTGGGGCGTGGTCGCGGTCAGCGTCGTGGTATGCAGGACGGGCGTTTTCTCCTCGCTCTGCGCCGATAGATGGACTCGGAAGAGGGACGTCGTATCAGTGACGTCATAAACGCGGAGCAGGACGCGAAAGACCTTGTTGTCGGTGGGCACGTCGAAAAGGTGGGCGGACCGCGTCAGCAGTTCCCCCTCACGAATGACCGGGATGTCCGTTCCGGCGTTGAGGGTGCCGCGCGAGATGTCCGACACTCTCAAGCTCATGGACACGTCCTTGGTGTCCGGATTGCTGATGTAGAGGATCTGGCTGGGGTTGCTGCGCGGCTCGCCGGAGAACTCCGCGAGATTGCGCAGCGAGCGTCCGCCCGTGAGGTTGTGCGTCAATGGAAAGACTGGAGGACAGACCAGGCCCTGCGGACAGTTCCAAGGCGCGATTTGCACGGATTCCTGGCGGTTGTTGCGCAGCCAGAAATCGGTGCGCCACTGTGAGCCATGTGCGCCAGGGACCGTTCCCTTGAGCCAGACGGGTACCAGCACGCGCTCGAACGCCGCCTCCGGTCCGTCGACGAAGGTGAATCCGTCTTCGACCACGACTTCCGGTTCTGTGGGGAGTGTGACGGCGACGTCTACGACGCCCGGGGCGTGGGAAGGCGTCGTGACTCGCAGCTCGCGGTCCGAGACCGTCTCCGCCTCGACAGTGATGTCATCGAAGGTCACGGTCGTGGGGCACGGCAGGAGGCAGACGACGTTCGTGGCCAGACCCGATCCCAGGATGGAGACCAGAGTGCCCCCGGTATCCGGTCCGCGATTCGGTTCGATGCTCGTGACTACCGGCGCCGCGAACAGCGTGGCGGTGACGGCAAGAGTCGTGAAAAGAAGCAGGACTTTTCTCATGACAGGAGGATACCTCGTGAGGTTATTGTATGTTGCAGGCGTCGCGTTACTGATGTGTGGATGTTCACAGGAAGGTGAACCTGTTCGCGAGCAGCCGCCTCCCTCCACCGGCTCGGTCACAGTCGTGGACAGCACGATCGCGGATCCTCCGCCCGTCGATCCGCCGCAACCCGCGAAGAACATCACGATCGACGGAGTGGAGCTGGCCAATCCGGTCGTGGTGACCGGCCGGGCCCGTACCTTCGAGAACAACGTCGTGCTGCGCGTGCGCGATTCGCGAGGGGGCCTGATCGGGGAGACGTTCACCACCAGTTCGGGAGAGATGGGACAGCACAATCCCTTTCGAGGCACGCTTTGGCTCACGCGCGATCCGGAGGGGTCAGTCACGGTGGAAGCGCTCGAGTACTCCGCGAAGGATGGGGAGGAGCAATCCCTCGTGACCGTCCAGCGTCCCCTCGCCGTGGAGACCATCGAGGCACGCCTGTTTTTCCCCGACCAGAATTGCACGCGCGTCGCCGCCTATTCGCGCCGTCTTCCCAAGAGTCTTTCGGCCGCGCGTCTGCTGGTGGAGGCTCTGGTGGCTGGTCCGACGACAGCGGAACGCGGCGCCGGCGCGGCGGCCCCATTCCCGAGCGGGTCGCGAGTGGAGTCGGTGATTCTCCGCGGCGGCATCCTGACGGTCGACTTCAACGAGCGCCTCCAGAATGTGGGAGGTTCCTGTCAGTCTCGAATGATCCGCGAGTCCGTCACGCAGACGCTCGAGACTCTCCCCGCCGTCAAAAGCGTGGTCATCACCGCCGGAGGAAGCGAATCACTCGCGTTGCAGCCGTGAGCGTTGCTGCGAGCGGCAACAAAACGGCAACGCACGTTGACATGCTACAAACGTAGCACTACGCTACACCCGTAGCATGACAACGATCAATCTATCGAGACGCGAGCGCGAGATCGTCGAGGTCCTCTTCGAGCTGGATGGGGAGGCTTCCGCGGAGGAGATTCGCGAACGCCTGTCCGATCCGCCCAGCTATTCGGCCGTCCGGGCCATGCTCGTGAAACTCGAGGCCAAGGGTGCCGTTCGCCACAAAGAGAAGGGTCTTCGGTACGTGTACTCGCCGACCATGCCGCGCACGGCCGCCAGGCGTTCGGCGCTGAAACGTCTGGTGCAGGTGTTCTTCGAGGGTTCTCCGGAAAAGGCCGCCGCGGCGCTGCTCCAGGACGAGCGGTGGTCCGAGGATGAGCTCGACGAGCTGACACGCCGCATCGAGCAGGCTAGAAAAGAGAGGAAGCCATCATGACTGTCATGGCCCTGGTAGTGAAGGCGACGCTCACACTCATGCTGGCCCTCGGGATTGCCGTCGTGGCGCGACGCGCTCGCGCATCCTTGCGCCATCTCGTCGTGGCCGCCTCATTCGCACTACTTCTGCTCATGCCGCTTGCCTCCCTGCTCCTGCCCGTCGTGCGTGTTCCGTTGCCGGAGAAAGCGCGGTGGGTGCAGGCGGCCGCTCCGATTCTCGAAGCCGTGGGCCCGGCCGCCGCGCAGTCCGCACCCTCGACTGCGACCGCGAAAGCGTTTCCTGTCGCGCTCCTTGTGGCAGCGCTGTATCTGGCCGGAGTGATCGCCGGGATTTTCTGGCTCGTGAGGGGAGTGCTGGCCTTGCGTGGCATCGCAGGCCGAGGCCAGGTCTGGCTGGACGGGATGACGAGCATGAACGAGCTCGCGCTGGGCGTGGGGATCCGCCGCGCTGTGCTCGTGGTGGTTTCGCGGGAAGTGAGTGTGCCTCTGACGTTCGGCTTCCTGCGACAGACCATCGTCGTACCGGCGGCGGCGCGAACGTGGAGCGTCGAGGAACTGCGCCGGGCCATTCGCCACGAGCTCGAGCACGTACGCCGCGATGACTGGGCATGGCAGGTAGTCGCTCGTCTGGCCTGCATCTTCTACTGGCCGCATCCCCTGGTCTGGCTGGCCTGGCGGAGATTTCAGCTCGATGCCGAGATCGCGGCCGACGACGCGGTGCTGGCCTCATTCGACGGTTCGGCGACGGACGGTTCGGCTTACGCCGGCCAGCTCGTCGCTCTGGCCCGCGATGTTCGGCGGCGCACGGTGCTGCCCGCCATGTCCATGGCATCGCCCAGCACGCTCTCCTCGCGGGTCGAGTTCATCCTGGCGTCGCGCACGGCGCGCGGTCCCATCGGTCGCTTTGCAGCGACGGCGGCTTGCACCTGCGCGCTGGCCGTGCTGGTGGCCTTCGCGCCTGTACAAGTGGTGGCCGCTGCGATCGACGACCTCCAGTCGATCCGCGGGGAGGTGGCGCTTGGAGAGTCGCTCATCAAAGCGGCCGAGGCGGGGAACATCCGCAAGGTGGCGCGCCTGCTCGACGCGGGACTCGACGTCAACACGAACGTGGAGGGAGATGGCACGGCTCTCCTCGTGGCGGCGCGGCACGGACACCTCGAGCTCATCGACTTTCTTCTCGACCGCGGCGCCGACGTGAATCTGGCTTCGCTCGGCGACGGCAATCCGCTCATCGTCGCCGCGCAGACGGGACGTGTGGAGATCGCGCGCCATCTGCTCACACGCGGGGCGCGTGTCGACGATGTCGTTCCAGGCGATGAGAATCCGCTGATCGCCGCTTGCGAGAGCGGCCACGTCGATGTGGTGCATTTGCTACTCGCACACGGGGCAAACCCAAGCACACGCGTATGGGCCGACAACCGTGAATGGCGCTCGCCCTTGATCATGGCCCGTCGGCACGGGCATCACGACATCGTGCAGGTATTGATCGCCGCCGGAGCCGGCTGAGGCGGCACGGCCGACGGCAAAAAGCACGTTGGCCTCGGAGCTGCCGCACGTGCCTGAGGCCATGCCAACCGGTGCCGCCCGGCCGTGCCGGCTGATTTCAGAACGATTGGAGAGAACTCATGAAACAGCTCTGTGCTGTACTGGCCGTGCTCTGTTCACTCGAAGTCCCGGCCGCGGAAGTTCGTCGCGCCACGGGGCCGATTCGCGTCGACGCCGTGCTGGACGAGGAGGCGTGGGCGCAGGCCACACCCATCGCCGTGGCTTGGGAGTGGTTTCCCGGCGACAACAGTGCCGCCCCCGTGGAAACGCGCGCTCTCGTGACATGGAACGACGACACGCTCTTCGTGGCCCTCGAGGCCAAGGATCCGCAGCCCGGCCGCATCCGCGCCCGATATGCGGAGCGCGATGGCGGGGAAGACGACGACAACGCCGGCTTCTACATCGATCCGTTCAATGACGACCGGCGTGCGTATCAATTCCGCATTAATCCCCTCGGCGTGCAACGCGACGCGATCATCAGCGACGTCGAAGACTTCGAGGACTTCTCGTGGGACGCCATCTGGACCTCCGCCGGCAGGATCACGACGGAGGGCTATGTCATCGAAGCGGCCATTCCTCTGCAGCAGCTTCGCGTGCCGAGCGGAAGCTCGCCGCAGACGTGGGGATTCATGGCCGTGCGCGAGTGGCCGCGCGACGTGACGCACCGCTTGCGCTCGGTGGTCACGGATCAGAACCGTGATTGCCTGATCTGCCAGTTTGCGGACCTGCCCGGATTCGCCGTGGCCTCGGCCGGACGCAATCTCGAGCTCACGCCGTCACTCACCGGCTCCTTCGGGGATGACGACGACAAGATCGACACCGGGCTCTCGGCGCGCTGGGCCATGACCACGGGCACCACTCTTCAGGCGACAGTCAATCCGGACTTCTCTCACATCGAGGCCGACGCCGCGGCACTCGACGTCAACACGCGCTTCGCCCTGTCGTTCCCCGAGCGGCGGCCGTTCTTTCTGGAAGGCTCCGACTTTTTCGAGACCCAGATGCCCCTGGTCTTCACGCGCACCGTGGCCGATCCGGTGGCGGGAGTGAAGCTGACCGGCAAGAGCGGTGCGCATTCCTATGGAGCTCTCCTCGCGCAGGACGAGGTCACCAACTTCCTGATCCCCGGCGACCAGTCGTCGCGACGCACGCAACTGGGGCGGAAGGCCACCAGCGGGATCTTCCGCTATCGACACTCCCACGGCGGCACTTCCGCGCTGGGAGGACTCTTCGCCATGCGCCGGGGCGAGGACTACGAGAACAGCGTGCTGTCCGTGGACGGCTTCCACCGGCTCACCGACCGGGACTCGGTGCGCGTGCAGGTGGCCGGCTCACGAACGTCCTATCCGCAAGAGATCGTCAGCGGGTTTGGCCAGCCGGCCAAGTTGGAGGGCCACTCGCTGATCGGCAGCTATCGCCACGCGGATCGCGACTGGAGCTGGACGGCGCTCTATCTCGAGCGGTCTCCGGAGTTCCGCGTCGACACGGGGCTTTTCAACCAGGTGGGCATCCGGGTCTTTGACGGAGGCATCGAGCGCCGTATTCGCGGCGGCGAGAAACGCTGGTTCCGCAACCTCTACCTCGGTGCCGGCGTCGATGGCACGCGCGAGTATGACGGCGCGTGGAACGAGTGGGGCGCCGACCTCAGCGTCACCTATCAGGGGCCGCGGCAGACCACGGTCGGCATCAATGTCGCGCCCAATCAGGAGCACTTCCTCGGGCGCAATTACCACAACTTCCGGCAGAGCATCGAAGCCTCGATCCAGGCCTCTCGTGATGTTTCGCTGGGCTTGTTCGTCAACTGGGGTGAACAGATCGACTTCACGAACGAGCGGCAGGCCGACTTCGTGACCGTCTCTCCGTCCGCCGACTTCAACATCGGACGCCGCATCCGCGGCGAGCTCGCCTACGACTGGCAGCGCTTCGAGACCAAGACCGGAGACTGGATCTTCACCGTACAGATCCCGCAGGTGCGGCTGCTCTATCACTTCAGCGACCGCGCATTCATTCGCTCGATCCTGCAGTACCGCAGCCTCGACCTGGCGCCCAATGTCCAGGAGCGTGACCTGCTGACTCAACTGCTCTTCTCCTACCGCGTCAACGCTCAGACCGTGTTTCTGGCCGGCTACTCCGATACCCACGAAGGCACGGACCTGCGCCGCACGTTTCGCACGGTCTTCGTGAAGCTCAGCTACGCATGGCTGTTGTGATTTGTCGTCTCCTTCTTGGAAGCCGGTAGGCGCGCTACACTCGGCGGCCGATGCGCAAGCTGCTGTTGATTGCACTCTTCCTCACGCTGCCGTTGCGGGCCGGCACGACCGTCACCCTGCTTCATTTCTCCGACTATCACTCGCACGCGCTGCCCTTCTACACGGACGAAGGGGAGCGCGGCGGGCTCGCGCGGGCCATCGGCTATCTGCGACAGCAGAAGAAGGCAGGGGCGCTCGTCTTCAGTGGCGGGGACACCATCAACAAGGGCGCGCCGGCGTGGTCGGACAAATACGGTTGCGCGGAGTGGTCGTGGTTCAACGGCATCCTCGACGCGATGGCCCTCGGCAATCACGACGTGGACTACGGCCGCGGGGCCTTCGACGAGTGTCAGGCCGCAGTGACCTATCCGATCCTCAGCGCCAATCTACCGGGCTTTCGCGGGCATGTGGTGCTGATGGCCGGTGGCGTCCGCGTCGGCGTGTTCGCACTGGCCGGAGCGGACTTCAAGGAACTGGTGAAGGACCCGGATCTTTCCTTCGGTGATCCGATCGCGGCCGCGCGCGAAGCGGTGCGCGTGCTGCGCGAGCAGGAGAAGGCCGACATCGTGGTGATGATTGGCCACCAGGTGGCGGGGGACGACGAAAAGCTCGCCAAGGCCGTGCCGGGCATCGACGTGATCTTCGGATCGCACAGCCATCTCAAACGGGACCTCACCCGGATCGAGGGCACGGAGACGGTGACCATCTCTCCCTGGCAATACCTGGCGTACATCAGCCGCTTGGAATTGACCGTCGCCGACGGCAAGGTCAAGAGTGTGAAGGGCGGGCTGATCCCGGTCGACGCGGCCATGCCCGAGGACCGCAAGACCGCGCGCCGGGTTCGCGACATGCAGAGCGCTCTCGAGCGCGATCCAGAGTATCGCGATCTGTTCACTCCTATGGGCCGGCGTGCGGCACCGTTGTCGACCGACGCGCTGGCGCAACTCGCCGTCGAGACGATGCGCGAGGTGGCGGAGGCGGACATCGCACTGTCCACCAGGAGCACTTTCCGCAATCCTCTTCCCGCGGGGACGCTGACGATGGAGCTTCTCCGCGCAGCCATGCCCTATGACAACGAGATCGTCACCTGCACGATGGATGCGGTCGCGCTCCAGCGTCTGCTCGATGCTGCCGGTCCGGACTCGATGACCACACCGTTGGCAATCGATCCCGCAAAGAGCTACCTCGTGGCCACCACGGACTACCTCGCCTACGTCGCCTACAAAGATGTCTTCACTTGCGAGAAGAAGCCGAGCGGGCTGAAGGTCCGCGAGGAAGTGCGGAAGAGGCTCGTGCGGTAGAACGCGCGCCCTTTCACCCGCAGGGATCGATCACCACAGAGGCACAGAGTCACAGAGGAAGGCAATCATGCCCTACTCACCTTGAGTTTCTTCGCGCGGTGCGCACACCTGCAGCGTCGTGGCGTCAGCGGAACGGTTGCTGTGGAGCGGTGGGCTTTAGCCCTCCGGGCTCTCGCGAAGCGCTCCCCTCTGCCGGCTCGGCTTCGACGAAGCACGCGGCTTTCGCCACGACAGTCCCGAGAGCCGCGCACGACTTCGGCGCACTCGTCGCGAGCGCCCGGAGGGCTAAAGCCCACCGCTCCACAGTTGCTCGCAGCGTTGGGTTGGCGGGCGCAGCCTGCTCTGTACGTTTGTGGTGAACCGTCCCCTCTCGAACGTGCCGGCGTCCACAAACAACTCGGGTTCGTTACAGCCAGCCCTTGTCGCGCGCGATGCGGGCTGCTTCGACGCGATTGGCCGCGCCCAACTTGCTGATCGCCTCCGACAGGTAGTTTCGCACCGTGCCTTCCGACAGGTGCAGCGTGGATGCGATGTCCGCGCTGCTCTGTCCCTCGCCGGCCATGCGCAGCACTTGCCGTTCGCGATCCGTGAGCGGATCGGGCTCGCTCCACGCCTCCGCGGCCAACTCGGGATCGATGACCCGGCCGCCGGCCTTCACGCGGCGAACCGCGTTCGCGAGGTGTTCTGCGGGCGAATCCTTGAGCAGATAGCCCGATGCACCCGCTTCCAGCGCACGCCGCAAGTACCCTCCGCGTGCGAACGTGGTCAGGATGATCACGCGTGTGGGGAGCTTCTCCTGCTTGACCGCCGAGGCCAGCTCGAGGCCCGTGCGACGCGGCATCTCGATGTCGGTGAGCAGCACATCCGGACGCTGCTCGCGGCACATCGCCAGCGCCTCCTCGCCGTCGCGCGCGCGCCCGACCACTTCCAGGTCGCCCTCGATCTCGAGCAACGCCGCGAGGGCACCCAGGACCATGCTCTGATCTTCCGCGATCACGACACGGATCACGCGCTGCGCTCCTGCGCGCGTGCATGGAGAGGAAGCGTCACGGTGAGCATCGTGCCGGCACGCCCGTCGCGCGCGAGCTGGCCCCCCAAAACCTCCACGCGTTCCCGCATCCCCATCAAGCCACTGCCGGAGGGCGCGTCGCCGCCGCGGCCATCATCGACGACGGTCATCGTGCAACTGCTCGCGGTGATGGTCAGCGCGACCTTGCAATGCCGCGCGCCGGAGTGACGCACGATGTTGGTGACCGCCTCGCGCAGGGCGAGGCACAGGACCGCCTCATGCGAGGCCGGCAACTCGGTCTTCGCAGGCACGTCCGTTTCCAGGGTCATCCCGGCCGTGCCCAACGTGCTGCGTGCGTGCTGCACCTCGGAGGGCAGACCACTGGCGCGATACCCGGTCACTGCCGCGCGCACCTCGGCCAGAGCTTCGCGGGCGATGCGCTCCACGTCCCGAATCTCCTCGCGCGCCCGGGCCGGATCGCGGTCGGACAGTTTGGCGGCCAGCTCCGACTTGAGAATCACCAGCGACAGCGTGTGCCCGACCACGTCGTGCAGGTCGCGGGCGATGCGCTCGCGCTCCGCGACTTTGGCCAGATGCTCGATCTCGCTGTGCGCCAGCCGCAGCCGCGCGTTCGCTCGACTGACCTGGCAGAAGTGAACGTTGAGGGCGCCGACGAGAATCGTGAAGAAGAACGGCCAGATGGCGTTGAACCACGATCGCTCGATGATCCAGGCCTGCACCACCACCGTCAGGGCGATGATCGCCACATACCGAAAGGCTCGCCGGGGCGGGTCGATCGTGCCCAGCATGCCGGCCGCGTAAATGAAGAGCGAGCCGGCGCCGTACGCGATCGGCCAGAAGAGCAACCCCAGCGCCACCGTGGCCGTGGAGAGGAGCAGTAGCTCCCGCCCTCGCACCCAGTAGCTGCGAAAGTACATCGCCAGAAAGACCACCGTGGCGGTGATGAACATCGCCCAGCCGCGGGGATTGTCGTATCGCGAGGCATACAGGGGCGTCAGCACGAACGGAATGATGTAGACCGTCCAAGCCCAGGGCGTCCAGCCAAGCTCGTTGTCGTTCGGAAGGAAGCGCATGGTGTTCGTTAGTTTAGGTCATCACCCATACAACTTGCCTTCATCGCGGCGGTAGCCATACCAGGCCACGAGACCAAAGACGACCGTGGCGGCCAGCATCGCGCCGATGTGCAAGGCCACCGACTCGCCGCGCGAGCCTCCGATGGTGCGCAGTGCGAGTTGGGAGAAGTGATACTGAGGAAGCCACATCGCGATCGCCTGAACGGGCTTGGGCAGGAAAATGATCGGGATCCAGAGACCGGAGAGGAATGCGGTGGGGAGGTAGATCAGATTCATGACGGGAGCCGCGGAGTTCGGGCCGGCCAGAAAGCCGAGGGCCAGGCCGAGGGCGCAAAAGGTGATCGAGCCGGTCACCAGCACTCCGAAGAGGGTGAGCGCCTTGAGCGGCGGGAGGCTCACGTTTCCGGCGGTCACCGCCAACGCGAAGAGCAGCAGCACCACGATGGAGCTGAAGATCAAGGACATGGCCAGCTTGGAGACGAAGTACGCGGCCATGGGCATCGGCGTGGTCCGCTTCACCTCCAGCCATCCCTGCCCCCGCTCGACGGCCACCGAAACGCCGAACCCGAACAGCGCCGCGCCCATCACTCCGAACACGCCGTACGTCGCGACCAGGTACGAGGCCATGGTCACGGGCCCCGTCTGTCGCGCGCCGAAGAGCACTCCGAAGAAGAGGTAGAAGAACAAGGGAAAGATGATCGTCGGCAACGAGTACCCCGGCATGCGCAGGGCTTTGAGGAATTCGTACTTGATCTCGAGTAAGTAGGTGCGCATGGTCTTTCTCCTGGACAGTGGACAGTGGACGGTGTGGACTAGGTGGACGGTGTGGACTTTGTGGACGGTCCACTCAGTCCACCAAGTCCACTGAGTCCACTCAGTCCACCGTCCACCGGTTCAAGCAATCAGCTCCACGAACGCGTCTTCCAGCGTGGCGGCATCGCCCTTGATCTCTTTGGGTGTTCCTTCCGCGACGACGTTGCCGCGATGGATGACGACGGCGCGATCGGCGAGGGCTTCCGCTTCGGCGAGGTAGTGCGTGGTGAGCAGCACCGCTTTCCCGCGCGTGACGAAGGCGCGGATCTGTTTCCAGAGCGCGCGGCGCGCTTCGACGTCGAGGCCCACGGTCGGCTCGTCGAGGACCAGCAGATCGGGATTGCCGCAGATGCCGAGAGCGAAGAGCACGCGCTTCTGCTGTCCGCCGGAGAGCTCGCCGAACTTGCGGCGCTCCAGGCCTTGCAGACCCGCGGCCTCGATCACCTCAGCCATCGGAAGGGGCTCAGGGTAATAGCTGGAGAAGAGGTGGATGTGCTCGCGGACGCGCAGGGTCTCCGGGACGCGCGCACTCTGCAGCACCGCGCCGAGGCGCGTTCGGGTGGACGCTTCGCGTGGATCGCCCCCGAAGACGCGCACGGCGCCGGAGGTCGGCTTGGCCAGCCCGAGGAGCAGTCGAACGGCGGTGGTCTTTCCGGCACCGTTCGCTCCCAACAGCGCCAGCAACTGGCCGCGCCGGATGCGAAGGTCGAGACCCTGAAGAGCCTCGACCATGCCGTAGTTCTTGCGGACGGAAGTGAATTCTGCAGCAATCATGAGCACAAGATGCGCTCCGCTGCCGCTTGAACCCATTGTGGGTTGTCAGGAAGTGGGGGTGACGAATGTCAGCCCGGCGTTCTTCGGTCGTTGGGTCGTCGAGTCGTCGAGTCGCCGAGTCGTCGAGTTTGTCTTGCTGTCCGCAGAGTCTCACAGCTTCATAGTCTCAGAGTCTCATAGGGATCGGCGCCACGTGCGCCTATGAGACTGTGCGCCTATGAGACTGTGAGACCCTCCCGACGACTCGAAGACTCGACGACTCGACGACTCGACGACTCGAAGACCCGAGGAGAACCGGCCGGAAGGCAACCTTAGTGTAAGTCGCGTAGTAGCATGCGCAAGTATGTGGAAAATCGTTTTGGCCGGTACATTATTTGTGGCCGTCGGGAGTGCCGGCGCGGCGACAACCTCCACCCAGGAGGTCGTTGTTGCGGCGCGCGTTCGATCGGGAGCCACGTCGCTCATCCGCGACGCGTATGTGGGCCTCGTTCCTGAGTGGCGCCAGTGGTCCCAGCCACTGGTGGAAGAGGTCGCGGAAAGAGGTATCTCCCGTTTTCGAGTCCCGCCCGGAAACTACTGGCTCATCGCCGGCGCTCCTGGATACGGCTTTTCATCGCTCGGTCCCCTCGATGTCTCGGGGTCCGAAACGGAGCTTGCCATCGAACTGAGGCCACTGCAGCCTGCGACCGGCATAGTGAGAGAGGAGTCGGGTCGTCCGATCGCCGCTGCCCGAGTAAGTACGGTGAACGCCGCAACCTTGCCGTCTCTTGGCAAGTTCAGCGCGTTGGCCCTCCGTCATCTCGCATTGGGATGGTCGGCGACGACCGGTGAGGATGGCGTATGGACACTGCCGTTGCCGAAGGGCGCCGTGCCGCTCTTGTTCGAGTCTGCCGGGCGTGGGGCGGGTTGGAGAATCCGGCCGGAGGACGCTCCGGCGACTGAAGTCGCCTTGTCGAAAGGAGCGGCACTGACTGTCAACACGGATCGCGAGGATGCGAACCTCGTGCTGACCCTGTCTACAGAGGAGAGTGGTGCGGCGAGCACGATCCCGGTGGCGAGGCAACCATTGTTGTGGGCGCGTTCGGCGAAGACCCGGGTGCTGACCTGGAACTCGCTTCCGCCCGGCACCTACACGATCTACGCAAAGTACCCCGAGCCTCGCTACTTCATGCGGATCGCAACGAAGCTCGCCACCGTCGTGCTCGCGCCAGAGCAGCAGGAGAAGGTGGAAGTCACGTTACCCAAGGTCAGGCAGCGGGTGACACGATGGACTGCGCTGCTCGTCAGGGAGAAGCCGCCCGAGGAGCTCGGAAAAGAGGTTCAGGCATTCGGTCGTGATGCGCAGGGACGTGCGGTGCCGCTGGACTTCGTCGTCGAAGAGGTGATCGGTGGGAGCGTCGTTCATCTGAACGTGGGGGAGTCCAGCCCGCCTTTTTTTGCAACGACGGCGGATCATTTTTTCTCGGTTGATCCTCCGCTGGCGGAGGCGCAGCGGGACGCAGGCGCCACGCCGTGGATTGCGTCAGTCCATTGGCGTGCTGACGCAGGCGCGCAGTTTCGCTCGCTCGAGAAGGAGCTGCCACTCCCGCAGACCGGCTTGGCAAGGTTGCGCGATTGCAACGAGGCCGGTGACGTGGTCGTGCCCATCGAGATCCGCCCGAACGGATTCGCCTGGTTCACCGCGGCAGCGGGATGTCGCAGTCTCGTTCTCGAGCTCGATCCTTTCGAGCCGGTCGTGGCCAGCAGAACGTTGCAGCAGGGGGAACAGGCGCTGGGTGAGTTCGTGCTTCGCGCCGCCGCCACCGCGGATGTGCGCGTCACGCGCGACCCTGCCGGGGAGATCGCCGGTGGCGCGACCGTTCGAATCATGACCATGAGCGACGCGGAGAAGGGGTCCTCCGCGGTCGTTGTCGCTGAAGCGGTCACGAACGACGCGGGTTGGGCGCGCTTTGCGGCGCTGCCGCCGCTTCGCGAGCTGCGCGTGATCGCCGAGAGCTCCGATGGCAGTAAATCGGACGCTGCCGTCCTCCGGCTGACCCCGCGCGGGCACGGAGTCGTCGATCCGCTGAAGGTTGGCGAACCAGCCTCGCTCACGATCGATGCGAAGATCGATGAGGCGTTCATGGCGCGTTTTCCTTCGACTCGCGTGAGCACTTTGTTCATTCAACCGGCAGATCAAATCCGGGAGTCGGAGGAACTGCAGAAGAACGTGGAGGATGCACCGGTCCGGTTCGGTCCGCTCGGGGCGGGCCGGTGGCTGGTGATGGCAGTGGTGAGGATCGGGACCACCTACGCTCATTTCGAGCTCGAAGACGTCGAGTTGAAGGCCGGCGAGGCCCGCCAGATTACCGTGCGGATCACGCCCAACCTCTTCGAGGGGATCGTCACGTCGGAAGGCAAGCCTGTCGAGGCGAAGGTCACGATCCAGATAGGAGAATGGCCGCAGCACTTCCTCTCCGACGCGAATGGCCTCTTCCGCGTTCCGCTGAAGGAAAAAGGGATCTATCGCGTGGTGGTGGCGCGGATGAGCGCACAAGGCAATGACTTTCCGGTCGGCAAGATCGCCTTCACCGACCCCTCGCGTCGCATCGAGATCGCCATCCCGAAGAGTGCGACCGTGATCGCTCGTGCCACGGCCGGCGACCGTGCGGTACCGCCGCGCACGATCATAGGGGTTTCGAGGCGCACCGAGACGGGCCTCGTCGACGCGATGACCACGCGAGGGCGTTTCACCAATGCAGCCGGAGAGGCGACTTTTGAAGATCTGGCGGCCGGCGTCTGGGAGTTCTCGGTCCACGACAAAGAAAGCGGGAGGAGGGCCGAGAAGTCGATCTCCGTCGACGCCGGAGAGAGGAAGACCGTCGAGCTCGAGCTGACCGGCGCCGCGGTGATCGAGGGTACGATCCGGGAATTGGGTGGCACGTCTCTCCCCCGCGCCCGCGTGGAGTGTCTCTTCATCGGACCGGGCGGAAATCCGGACAGGGCCGGTGCCGTGTCCGACGGGGAGGGTCACTTTGCCATTGATCTGATCGCCCCTCCACCTCCTTCGGCGCTTTGCAGTGTCATCGGTCCGGTGGGCAGCGTCGATGCCGCCAGGATGACACCTGGACAGCGCAGCGATTTCACCGTGTCCGGAGCGACAGCGTCCCTCCGCATTCCTAACTGGGGCGAGCTACACGATCCCGACCGTTACTGGCTCGTGACTCCCGACGGGCGGCCGGTCAGCCTGAGTGCCGTGGCGAGATTGCTCGGCCAGTCGCGAAGGTCCCTGGCCATCCCGGCGCTCGCCGCCGGGCGGTGGAAGGTCGTACGAGTCGAATCGCTGCAGCAGTGGCTCGCCCTTGCCAACGGTCTGGGCGCGGCGCTCCCTGCCGAAGCGGAGGTCAGTCTCCGCGCCGGAACCGACGAGAGCATTCAACTCAACAGGACGCCAGCGCCTTGAGCGGCGCGGGAATCACGAATCCAGCAACCAATCGACACAATGAGGAGAAGCCATGAACGTTCCCTGGTTGTTCTTGTCTGCGCGCTGTTTCTCTTCGGCTCTCCCGCTCTTTATGCTTGTGAAAAGTGCTTGACGTCGGGCGTGGACCCTGTCGGCAACCCGATAACCTCCCCGAAATGCTGGACTGGCTATTCAACCGGATTCGCGACGTGCGTTCCGAACACCCTCAACTGCACCACCAGCACTGATAGTGTGTGTCGTGGTGGTGGCTCTGGGGGCATCAGGCACCAAGACCCGAATCACGTACCTAAAGGCGCCACCGGAGCAGACAGAAAAGACTGCTCGACGGACCTGTCGGGAAGATGCTCCGGCAAGAATGCTCCGATGGACTCTTTCCTCCGTTGAGACTCTTCCACGCACTGTTCGTGATGCTGGCGCAGCTCTCGGGCTGTGCCGGCATCATCTGCTCTCCAGCCGTCGAGGAGGTACATGCTCCTCGACGGCTCCCCATCTTCATTCGCGACGTAGAGGACATCGCTCTCCTTCCCAATGATGAGCTCATCGTCGTATCGCGGCGAGTGCCGACGGCCACGGACGTCACGCTCATCGGCCGGTTGGGAGTGCAAGGAGTCGCTGAGTTCCCCGAATTGGTGTCGGCCGAGCCCGGCCCAGCCATTCTCAACGCGGGGAGCTGGTGGCTCAGCCGAATGGGCGAGCATGATGCAGGCGCGAGCCTCTTCTTCGTCTCTGCCGGAGAGCAGATCCTGCAAAAGGAAGTGAAACTCGTTGGGACGCCTCTGTTGTGGATGCCGGTTCGTGGTCCGGAGCCGCGGGGATTGCTGGTCTTCGTCGACATTGAGCAACCAGCGCTCATCATCCAGGAGGGCACTCCCGCTGGGTTGAAGCCTCTCGCGTCGTTTCCTTGGTGGCAGGACGGTACTCATCTCACTATCTGGCCCAGCCGGCTCTGGTCCGCAGAATCGCTTGACGCCAGCCGCTATGTCATCGCCGCCATCGACGGTCCTCGCGGCGATCGATCGTTGCGAATGAGAACGGTGGGTGGTGGAGCCCCGACCGAGTTGGCGCTGCCGTGCAAGTTTGCGGATCAGCCGATCGCCACCGCTGTCGATGGCTCAGGCAGGCTGGCGATCGTCGGCCTCTCGGAAGAGAAGGAAGTTCTGGCGCTGATCGCCGACGTGGATCGTCCTGGTCCGGCGGAGTGTCGTGCCATATCCCCAGCGAATGAGGTCATCGCCGGACATCCGTCCGCGACTCCGACGGTCGTTTGGACGGGGAATCGGTTCATCGCCGCATGGATCCGGAACGATGGGCGAATCCGTGCATGTGACTTGCGCGAACTGCGCGCTCCTCCGCTCATCGCTGACATCGGTGAAGATGCGGATTCGGGCCGCCCGCTCCGGCAACTCGTTCAGACGAACGCCAACGCCGAAACCGTCACGTTTCTCTGGAGGGACCGGAGCGGGAACTTCATCGCACGGGAGGTCCCAGCCGACCTGAGAGCCTATGCGCTGCTGCCGGAGCTTCGCCGCCTGTTTTGCGCCGCACTCAAGGCAATGTCACGGCATGCGCCTATGAGACTGTGAGACTCGACGACTCGACGACTCGAAGACTCGAAGACTCGGCGACTGGCACACCGAGGCCGAAGCCGAAGACGGAAAGCGACCGGAAGTTGACGATCCCGCTTTCCTCGATATGATGCCCGACGAAATGGGCCTCACCGATTTCTACCGTTCTGCCATTGCCAAGAAGGCGGTCATGGCTGTCACCGGCCTGATCCTGTTCGGCTTTGTCCTCGTTCACATGGTCGGGAATCTCAAGCTGTACATGGGACCCGAGCACATCAACGAGTACGCGCACTTTCTGCGCGTCGCGGGGGAGCCGCTCGTCCCCGCGATGACCTTGCTCTGGATCGCCCGGATCGTTCTGCTCGTGGCCGTGGTCCTGCACATTCATTCGGCCTGGTCGCTGACGATGATGAATCGCGAGGCGCGCCCGGTGGACTATCGCGATCGCGGCTTCGCCAAGGCCACCTATGCGGCGAGAACCATGCGTTGGGGGGGCGTGATCATCGTGCTGTTCGTGATCTACCACCTCCTGCACCTGACCACCGGCAACGCGCATCACGACTTCGTCCCCAACGACGTCTACCACAACATGGTCAGTGGCTTTCAGATCTGGTGGGTGTCGGCCCTCTACGTCGTGGCCAACCTCGCGTTGGGCCTGCACCTTTTCCACGGACTCGAGGCCATGTTCACTTCGATGGGCTGGACCAACCCGAGCTACGAGTCGCTGATTCGTACCGGCGCCACCGTGTTCGCGGTGGTCGTCACGGCCGGCAATCTCACCTTTCCCCTCTTCGTCCTGCTCGGCTTCGTCAGGTAAAACCGCATGCAACTCGACAGTAAGATTCCTCCCGGACCCCTCGCGGAAAAGTGGTCCCACGCCAAGTCGCACTACAAGCTGGTCAACCCCGCCAACCGGCGCAAGTACGACATCATCGTCGTCGGCGCGGGCCTGGCCGGAGCCTCGGCCGCGGCCACACTCGGTGAGCTCGGCTACAACGTGAAGTGCTTCGTCTTCCACGACTCCCCGCGGCGTGCGCACTCCATCGCCGCGCAGGGCGGCATCAATGCGGCGAAGAACTACCGGAACGACGGCGACAGCATCTACCGGCTCTTCTACGACACCATCAAAGGCGGCGACTACCGCGCCCGCGAAGGGAACGTCTACCGGCTGGCCGAGCTCTCCGTGAACATCATCGACCAGGCCGTTGCGCAGGGCGTGCCCTTCGCGCGCGAGTACGGTGGCCAGCTCGAGAACCGTTCCTTCGGCGGCGTGCAGGTCTCGCGCACGTTCTACGCGCGGGGACAGACAGGCCAGCAACTCCTCCTGGGTGCCTTCCAGGCTCTCGAGCGCCAGATCGCTCTCGGCAATGTCCAACAGTACAACCGCCATGACATGCTCGACCTGGTCGTCGTCGACGGACAGGCAAAGGGCATCGTCACCCGCAACATGGTCACGGGCAAGATCGAGACGCACGCGGCCGACGCCGTCGTCCTCGGCACCGGCGGCTACGTCAACGTCTTCTACCTCTCGACCAACGCCATGGCCTCGAATACGACGGCCATCTGGCGCGCGCACAAGCGCGGGGCCGCGTTCGCCAACCCCTGCTACACGCAGATTCATCCGACCTGCATCCCCCAGAGCGGCGACTTCCAATCGAAGCTCACACTCATGTCGGAGTCGCTCCGCAATGACGGACGCATCTGGGTACCGAAGGCGCAGAGCGACCACCGTCCGCCGAAGGAGATTCCGGAGAGCGAGCGCGACTACTTCCTGGAGCGCAAGTACCCGGCGTTCGGCAACCTCGCACCTCGGGACATCGCCTCGCGTGCGGCGAAGGAAGTCTGCGACGAGGGACGCGGCATCGGCGCCTCGGGCCGCGGCGTCTATCTCGACTTCGCGGACTCCACCAAGCGGCTCGGCCGCCCGGTGATCGAGGAGCGCTACGGCAATCTCTTCGAGATGTACGCCGACATCACCGCCGAGAATCCGTACGAGGCGCCCATGCGCATTTATCCGGCGCCGCACTATTCGATGGGCGGGCTCTGGGTGGACTACAACCTCAGCACCACCATCCCCGGTCTGTACTGCATCGGCGAGGCGAATTTCTCGGACCACGGCGCGAACCGCCTGGGCGCCAGCGCACTGATGCAAGGTCTGGCGGACGGCTACTTCGTCCTTCCCGTGACCATCGGCGACTACCTCGCTCCGCAGCTCGGGAAGAAAGTCGATCCTGCCCATCCCGCGTTCGCCGAGGCGGAGAAAGACGTGCGCGAGCGCCTGCACCGCATGCTGGACGCGAAGGGCACGCGCAGTGTGGATTCGTACCACAAGGAACTGGGCTCGATCATGTGGGAGTACTGCGGCATGGCCCGGACCGCGGAAGGCCTGAAGACCGCACTGGGAAAGATTCGCGAGTTGCGCGACCAGTATTGGCGCGACGTCCGCGTGACCGGTACGAACGAAGAGCCGAATCAGGCCTTGGAGAGGGCCGGCCGCGTGGCCGACTTCTTCGAGCTCGCGGAGCTGATGTGCGTCGACGCGCTGCATCGCGAAGAGTCGGCCGGTGGCCACTTCCGCGTCGAATACCAGGAGGAGGGCGAGGCAAAGCGGAACGATGACGAATTCCTCTACGTCGCCGCCTGGGAGCACAAGGGCGAGGGAGCGGAACCGGTGCTGCACAAGGAACCGCTCGTGTATGAGGAAGTGAAGCTGGCCACACGAAGCTACAAGTAGAGGAGGTGCTGAGTGCTGGGTGCTGGGTGCTGAGTCACGCCGCCCAACCCCGAGGTGACGACAACGCGGAGCGTCACACAGCACACAGCACTCAGCACCGGAGAAACTCGAATGGATCTGACACTACAAGTCTGGCGACAGAAATCCCGCGATGCCGAAGGCTCCTTTGTCGAGTACAAGGCGGATGGCATCAGCCCCGACGCTTCTTTCCTTGAGATGCTCGACGTCGTCAACGAGCGTTTGATCGAGAAAGGCGAAGAGCCAATTCATTTCGAGCATGACTGCCGCGAAGGCATCTGCGGCTCGTGCGGGATGATGATCAACGGCAACGCCCATGGTCCGATGGCCGGCACGGCCACCTGCCAACTCCACATGCGCCACTTCAGCGACGGCGATACGGTGATGGTCGAGCCCTGGCGCGCCCGCGCGTTCCCGGTTCTCAAAGACCTCATCGTCGACCGCAGCCCGCTCGACAAGATCATCGCCGCGGGCGGATACATCTCCGCGCACACCGGCAGCGCCGTCGAAGCGAACATGCACCCGATCCCGAAACCGGTCCAGGAGCGGGCCATGGATGCCGCCGAGTGCATCCAGTGCGGCGCCTGCGTGGCCCAGTGCCCCAACGGAGCCGGGCAGCTCTTCACCGCGGCAAAAGTCTCCCACCTCGGCCTCCTCCCACAGGGACAGCCCGAGCGTTACGAGCGCGTGGTCAAGATGGTCGAGGTCATGGAGAGCTACTTTGGCAGTTGCACCCTCTTCCGCGAGTGCGAAGCGGTGTGCCCGAAAGAGATCTCCGTCGACTTCATCGCCCGCATGAACCGCGATTACCTCAAGGCGAAGCTGCTCGCGAAATAGGGTCCATCCTTCCGCGCGCCTACAACTTCTTCGCGCGGCGCGCACAACCTCCTGTCATCCTGAGCGGGTGGCGGGTGGGTGCGAAGGATCCCCTGCCGACGGAGCGAGAGTCGTGCTTCGGCAGGGGATCCTTCGCCCCCCATCCCGCCGCCCGCTCAGGATGACAGGCAAGTATTGCGTTGGGTTGTCGGGCACAGCCCGCTCTGGGCCTCTGTGGTGAGCGGTCCTGACGTAAAGCCTGAGTAAAAGCCGGGAAGCCCGCCTCGGCGTACCATTCGCGGGTGCGGATTCTCATCGTGGAAGACGAGCGGTCGTTGCGCGAGGCGCTGGTGGACCTGCTCACCAAACGTGGCTTTGCGGTCGAAGCGGTCGCGGACGGACTCAAGGCCGCGGAGCGCGGTGTGCGTCCGGACATCGAGCTGGTGCTGCTGGATCTCGCGCTTCCGGGGCTCGATGGTGTGGAAGTCTGCCGCCGCCTGCGCATGGCCAGGCCGGCGTTGCCGATCCTGATCCTGACCGCGCGAGGCTCGGAAGACGACCGCGTCGAGGGACTGCACGCGGGCGCGGATGATTACCTGACCAAGCCGTTCGGCAGTCGCGAATTACTGGCGCGGATCGAGGCGCTCATGCGTCGCGTGTCGATGGCGCCGAGCGACGCGGAACGTGTCGAGATCGACGGCTGTCACCTCGACCTTGGCCGTTGCGAGGCCATGCGCGACGGGGGCTCGGTCGCGCTCACGCCGCGGGAGGTGGGCATCTTGCGTTGGCTGCACCGCCATCGCGAGCGCGCCGTTTCTCGCGCGGAACTACTGCAGACTGTTTGGGGCGCGCCCGCGGACATCACCGCGGAGCTCGAGACGCGCACCGTGGACATGACCATCGCCAACCTCCGCCAGAAGATCGAGCGACAGCCGGCCGAGCCGCGGATCATCGTCACCGTCAAAGGCATCGGCTACGCGTGGGGGCGGACGTGAAGCGCATCGTCCTGGTCGCGGTGTTGCTCCTGGCCGGCGTGGGCGGTCTGTGTACGGCCTGGTACGTGTCGTCGCAACGCGCCATCGATGCCGAGTTGCGCATGCTCGAGCAGCGCGCGGCGAGCGAGGCCGTGGAGCGCGAGCGCGCCGTCGCCGAGAATCTGTCGCGGCGTCTGGAGGAGTTGCGTCGCGCGGAGTCGCAGCGTCCCTACTTTCACTATCAGAACCTCTATCACGATCCCAAAGGTGCTTCGGAAGGGCTCTCGGTCGTGCCGTCGCCACTGGCGACGGGGCCGGCCAATCCGCTGGTGACCGCGTACTTTCAGATCGATGGCGGAGGACGGGTGACGCTGCCCACCGTCAATGAAGAGCTGAACGAGCTGAGTGCGCCGAATGCCGGCGCGCAGATCGCGATTCGCGACACGCTGGCCAGGGCTGCGTCGTCGGCCCGGGCCGCGGCCGGCACGCACATCACCGCGTTGGAGAAGGAGGGCGCCGCCGAAACTCGTATTGCCGATCTGGAGGCGCGCCTCGCCGCGCGCGAAGGATCGCGGCGCGTCCCCGAGACTCCGCGTCGCGTCACGGAGACGGCGAGGGTCGCCGAGGTGCCCAAGCCGGAACCGCCGAAGCCCGCGGACGTGAAGCTCAAACGCGCTGAGGTTTCCAAGATCGCGGTGAAGGCGCCTGAGGTCCAGACGCAGCAAGTCGACCCAGACGCCTTCGCGCAGAACGTGAACTCCAACGAGGTCTATCGCGAGCTCAAGAGTCGCGCGGGGATCTCGAGCACACCGGCAGTGGGCAATGTGCCGAACACGGTTCCCGCGAGCTCCGTACCGGCCAACACAACCGCAAACAATCCGCCCGTCGTCAACCTGCCCGCGACCACGCCTGTGAGTCCGGCGAGTCAGGATGTGTCCGTGCAAGCGGCTGCCACCCGCGTTGTTCCAACGCAGTCCCAGTCGCTCGACGTCCGGCTCATCGCGCCACGGATCGCCACGCCGGTGAGCTCTCAACCGCAAGCGCGGCCCGTCGAGATTCGCACCACGGACCTGCAGTGGCAGACGCTCGAGATCGAGGGGCGGCCACGGTTGGTCGCGTTGCGCGCAGTGCTGACGCCCGCGGGCAGTCTCGTGCAGGGAGTGCTCGTGCCGCTCATCGACGGGTTGACGCTCGATCGCGCCGGTACCGCCATCGAGGGGACGGGCTGGCGGCTTCGCCTCGATCCCTTGCGCTCGGTCGCGCCGTTGCGCGCGCAACACGAACGGGACCGGACACGGTTCCAGCAGACGTTCGTGGCTGTTTGCACTCTGCTGCTGGCCGTCGTGATGGGTGTGGTCTGGGTGCTCTCGCGCGTGGAGAAGCTGGCCACCGATCGCACGCGCTTCGCGGCCACGGCCGCACACGAACTCCGTACGCCGCTCGCATCGCTGCGGCTCTACAGCGATCTCATCGCGGAAGAGGAGGACCCGAAGGCACGCGAGCGCTACGCGCGGGAGATCGCCGGCCAAACCGAGCGACTCGGGCGTGTGGTGGCGAATGTGCTGGAGGTGACCCGCTTCGAGCGCGGGACGTTCGCGCTCAAGCCACGTCCCGGCGCCATCGGCGAACTGGTCGAGGAGTGTGTGAGCCGCTTGCGCCCGCAGATGGAAGCCGCGCAATGCCGCATCGACCTCGACGTGGCCGGTGACCTGCCTCAAGTGTCGTTCGATCCCGACGCGCTGCACCACGTCGTCGACAACCTGGTCGACAACGCCGAGAAGTTCTCTCGGGAGGTGACGGACCGCAGCATCGATGTAGCTGTTGCTGCTCAGGAAGGCGGAGTGTCCATCACGATCAGCGATCGCGGGCCCGGCGTTCCGGCCGAGTTGCTACGCGATCCTCAACCGTATCGCCGTGCGGTGTCCTCGTCCTCGCCGGCCGGACTGGGACTCGGACTCTTCCTCGTGAATCGCATCGTGCGTGGACACGGCGGCGCTCTGCGCAGCGTGCCGCGACCGGGAGGCGGCGCCAGCGTGCAGGTTTTCCTTCCTGCTTTTTACAAGTCCTAGCCCGCATTTCTCACAGCCCTTCGTCGCGAGACAGCCGAGAGTGGCCTGGATGCGAGTCGAACGGCGATTTCGCGACGAAGGCATAGTTGACACTATGTTGAGG
>Ga0307505_10000832_pt1 | contig 29895 bp, 21 predicted proteins | sample 23_S_MG_FD_202183 | JGI IMG/M metagenome (GOLD analysis project Ga0307505, IMG submission 202183) | Soil microbial communities from Populus trichocarpa stands in riparian zone in the Pacific Northwest, United States - 23_S | ecosystem: Environmental > Terrestrial > Soil > Riparian zone > Trees... | reverse complement strand
CACCGCCCGACTATCCGTCGCGCTGGCGCGGTGAGTGCCGACGAGCAGCTCGCCGCCGGGGCCGATGTCGACGTCGGACTCGCCGGCGCAGGCGCCGAGCGCGATCGCGAGAGAGAGGATTGTCGTGCGCATCAGCTCAGCCTTACGCGCTTGAGGAACGTTCGCACGGCAACCCAGGAGGCCAGCAGGCCCAGCACACCGCCCAGCACGACGACGCCGACCATCGTCGGAAGCGGCGAGCCGCCCGGCCACCCCGCGCGATCCAGGCCCTCAACGGCGCGCGCCAGCGAGGCGTAGAGCACGGCCAGCAGGATCGCCGCTATCACGCCGGCCACCACACCCTGCACCAGGCCCTCCACGAGGAAGGGCCGCCGTACGAAACTGTCCGTGGCACCGACAAGCTTCATGGTGCGAATCAGCAGGCGTCGCGCGTAGATCGACAGCCGCACCGTGTTGGCCACGAGCAAGAGTGCGGCGAGGACGACGATAGCGCCCAGCCCGAGGCCCACCAGCGAGTAGAGCCGCACGTTACGCGTAACGTTCTCGAGTAGCGTCTGTTCGTAGATCACGTCGTCTACTGCCGGCCACCGCTCGACCACCTCCTTGAGCGCCGCGAGGCTGTCAGGCGAAGTGTAGGGGCTGTGGAAGCGGACGCGAAACGAGGCCGGCAGGAATAGCGACTCGTCGAACAACTCCGCCTCGTCGCCGAACTCGTCGCGGAAGATGCGCGCGGCCTCCTGCTGCGACACGAAGGAGACATCCTCCACTCCCGGCATTGCCTCGAAACGCCGGCGCAGTAGGCCCACGGCCGCCGTGTCGGCCGGCGCGAGGTACACCTGCACCTCGCCGATGCGCGCCTGCACCGCCTCCGCGACGCGCCGGCCCTGCCAGGCGAGGAGCACCACCAGCCCGATCAGCGCGAGCGCGAGGACGAGGGCCGACGTCGACGTGAACGCCGCGAAGCGCGTCCGCGCGAAGCCTGCGAGTCCCTCGCGGATCGTGTAGGGGAGGGGCATGTCGTGGAAAGAGTGGAGGGAGGCGAGGGAAGCGAGGGAGGCGAGGGAGGCGAGAGTATGGAGGGAAATGGAGAGAAATGGAGAGAAAGCCAGCCCTGAAGAGTGTGACCGCGCAAACGTCTGGAGGCCCAGGGCGCGGTGAGGGATGAACCTGTGGTCGGCGCTATCCGATACCCCGATACCCCGCTACCCCGATGTCTGCCAACCACTCAATCGCTCAATCGCTCACTCGCTGGATGATTCGTCCCCAACCGCTCAACCGCTCGATTCGTCACAAGGCCCGTTGAAACTCCCGTCTTCCGGCGCGGCCCAGGCCTCGCGGGCGTCGGGGAGCCGCACGCGCGACCAGCCGTCGGCCGCGCGGCCGACGACGGGCGCGAAGCCCTCGGCGCGCAGCGTATCGACGACGCTCGCGCCGGCGTCGGGGGCCTCTCGCAGGGCGATGGGCAGGCCGGCCATCAGGTAGCAGCCGTCGGTGGGCGCGGCGATCACGGGCAGGGTGCGGCACGCGCCGGTGAGCGTGAACGGCCCGTCGGGCGCGACCCAGCGAAGGCGGAAGGGACCCACGTTGGCGGCCTGGGCCACAGCAGGGTCGAATCCGAGCCAGCCACCCTCAGCGGTGGCGGTGGGCCGCAGCGCTTCCCCCGGCGCGGCGATCCCGAACTCGTCGGACGCCGGCGACGGCCGCACGAATAGCGTCAGCGTGTCGTCGGGCATCAGCAGGCAGGGGCCTGCGGCCTCGTCCGGCAGGCGAGCGGTCAGCGAATCGCCGCCGGCCGGCGCGTCGGGCGCCGGCTCCGTGCGGCAGGCGACGAACAACAGGCAGAGCGCGATGGTCACGTAGCGCATGGCCGCTATCACATGCTGTCAGGTGCGCCGATGCCGAGCACCGCGAGTCCGTTAGCGAGCACGATGCGCGCGGCCTCGGCGAGGTGCAGGCGGGCGCGGGCGAGAGGCGCGGGCTCCCCCAGGATCCGGCTATCGCGGTAGAACGCCGAGAAGGCCGAGGCCACGTCGCGCAAGTAGGTCGCCACGGCGTGCGGGCCACGCGTCTCAGCCGCCGCGGCGACGACCTCCGGAAAGCGAAGCAGCTCCTTCATCAACGCGGCCTCATTCGGGTGCTCCAGCACGTCGAGGTCCACGACGGTGCCCTCGTCTTCCAGTTCCAGACCTGTCTCGGCGGCCTTGCGGAGGATGGAGCTGATCCGGGCGTGGGCGTACTGGAGGTAGAACACCGGGTTCTTCTCGCCGGCCTCGCGCGCGAGGTCGAGGTCGAACTCCAGGTGCGTGTGGGGGCTGCGCATCAGGAAGAAGAACCGCGTCACGTCGGCCCCGACCTCGTCCATCAGCTCGTCGAGCGTGACGTACCGCGCCTTCCGCGTGCTCATTTTGAACGGTTCGCCGGCGCGGACCAGCGTCACGAACTGATAGATCACTACGTCAATCTTCGACGAGTCGGCGCCCACGGCCTCGACTCCGCGCACCACGTCGGGGTACGTCGCCACGTGGTCCGCGCCGAATACGTCCAGGACCAGGTCGAAGCCGCGCTCAAGCTTGTCGACGTGGTAAGCGATGTCGGGCAAACGATAGGTGGGCTCGCCGCTCGACTTCACGAGCACCGTGTCGACCGCACGCTCGCCCTCGCGATCCGTCTGCGTCTTCCCGAGCGCGCTGGTCTTGAACCAGGTCGCCCCGTCGCGCTCGAAGGCCAGGTCGCGACTCTTCAACTCGTCGACCAGCTTCCACACCGCCCCGTTCTCGTAGAGCGACGCCTCGTTGAAGTAGGAGTCCATCTCGATGCGAAGCCGGCGCATCGTGGCCTCGATGTCGGCGAAGATGGCCTTCTCGGCCGCCCGCGTGAACACCTCGTCGTCGGCTTCCTCCAGCACGGCCGCGCCGCGCTCCTCGAGCAGGACCTTCGCGATGTCGACGATGTAGTCCCCGACGTAGCCGTCGTCCGGGAAGGATGCCGGCACGAGGGCCGTGTCGCCGCCGCCCAGATCGAGGGATCGCACGGGCCCGGCGGGTTCGAGCAGCTCGGCGGCGCGGGCTCGCACGCTCTGGCCGAGGATCCGCATCTGCCGGCCGGCATTGTTGAAGTAGTACTCGCGGGTGACCTCCCAGCCGGTCCACTCCAGCAGGTTCGCCAGCGTGTCGCCAAGGACGGCATTGCGGCCGTGCCCGACCGTCAGCGGCCCGGTGGGGTTCGCGGAGACGTACTCCACGATGGCGCGCCGGCCGGTGCCGGCGCCGGTGCGTCCGTAGCGATCGCCGGCCGCGAGGATGTCGGCGACGCCGTCGGTGAGAAGCGCGGCGCTGAAGCGCAGGTTGATGAACCCCGGGCCGGCGACCTCCGCGCCCGCGAGGCGGCGGCCCAGCTCCGCGTCGGTTTGGCGCCGGCGCTCCAGCGCGCCGACGATGGCCTCCGCGATCTCGCGCGGCCGGCGGCGAAGGGGCCTCGCGAGTTGCATCGCGACGTTCGTCGACAGGTCGCCGTGCGAGGGGTCCTTCGGAGTCTCGAAATCGACCGGCACCTCCGCAGCCGCGGCTGCCGCGTCGGATCCGGGCCCTGCGAGCTCGGCGATGGCCTCGCGTATCGTGCGGGCCAGGGACTCCTGCATCGGCGGCGGCGCGCCCCTCGCGCGTATCTGGAAAAAACAGGCCCGGAAAGCTACGCCGGGGCTCCCGGCGCGTTTTCTTTCCTCCGCCCCCTACACACAGTCCGTGCGCGCGCTCCTTCCTCTCGCCCTGGTCGCACTCTGCGGCTGCACCGACGACCCCGACGCTCCGGGCGGCGATTTCGACGTGCGCGCCGAGAGCCTGGCGGTGGCGGATTCTGCGCTGCGCTACACCGCCCGGCTGGCGTACCCGCAGATTGCCGGCACCGCGCCGGCGCTCGCGGCGGCCAATCGCTCGCTCGCTGACACGGCCCGCGCCGTGGTCGCTCTCTACCGCCCGCCGGAGGCGCCGCCGTCCGGCGAGCGCGGATTCGAGGCCAGCGTGGAGGGCGGCTTCGAGACGGCCCTGCTGCGTGACAGCCTCTACAGCGGGTTGCTGGAGGCCTACGCTTACACCGGCGGTGCGCACGGCATCCACGACATCCGCCCGCTCAACGTGGACCTCCGCACCGGCCGAGCGCTGACCCTGGCAGAGTTCTTCGCGCCAGGCGCGGCGTGGGCGGACACGCTGGCCGCGCGCAGCACCACGCAGCTCGAGCGCCAGCTCGGGCCCGACGTGCTCTTCGACGGCCACGTCCCCGCCGACGCGTCCACCTTCCGGGTGTTCACGCTCTCGGCCGACAGCCTGGTCGTCACGTTCCCGCCGTACGCGGTCGCCCCGTACGCGGCAGGGCCGCAACGCGTGGCCTTCGCGTGGTCGTCGCTTGTCGGCGTGCTCGCTCCGAGTGGGCCGGCGCGGTTCTTTCTCCCACGCGCCGCGCCGGCGCCGTGAGCACGTCAGGCACCTGTCCACCAATCGCGGCCCCTTCCATGACGTTCCGCACGTTCGTAGCTGCCCTGGTCGTCGCCCTGGCAGGCTGCGCCACACCGGCGCCGCGGGGCCCCGTCGCGCCGGCGCCGGGCGAGCCGGCGCGCCCGGAGCGGCCGGTCGACAGCGACGACCCGGTGCTCGGTGGAATGTCGCTAGCCGGCACGTGGTCGGCCATCGAGATCGAGGGCGACGCGCGGGCCACGCGCGACCTCGCGCGCGGCGTGCTTGAGCAAACGCTGATCGTCCGCCCAGGGGGCAACGCGATCCTGACGGGGCACGACAGGCGCGAGGGCTCCGGCACGCCCGTCACCCTCGGCGGCCAGATCGAGGGCGACCTGCTGACCTTCGCCGGCCTCAGCGGGGCGGCCCGCCTGTCCATGCGCGGCCGGCGCCTCGTGGTTCGCGACCCCCGCGGGCGGACGACCGTATTCGTGCGGGTGGGGAGGTAGGGAGGGTGGCTGTCAGCTGTCAGCCGATATCTGACAGCCGATAGCCACCTCCCGGCCTAGTTGATCACATACCTCAGCCCCACCTGCGCCCTCCACCGCGACGTCTCGCTCGGGTCGTCGACGAACGTCTCCTCGGGACCGGTGAAGTTGAACATAGGCTCGCCGTCCTCGTCGAAGCCCACGAGCGTAAGGGGCGAGGTTGCGGCGGGGTTCGCCACCTTCCGGACGCCCCACTCCGAGCTCAGCAGGTTGGCCACGTTCTGGAAATCGAGCGTCAGCTGGAGCGTGTTGGAGCGCCGGCCAACGAGGAATGAAAGGTCCTGCAGGATGCGCAGGTCGATGTTCGAGTACCAGGGGTTGACCGCGCCGAAGCGCTCCACGATCTGGCCGCGCCGGCTGGAGAGGTAGCCGTCCTGCTCGATGAACGAGTTGAGCGCTGCCCACTGCTCCTCTGGCGTCGCGAAGAACGCGCCGGTGCCGTCCGTCTCCGAGAGCCGGATGTCGCCGGCGTCCTCCGGCACGTAGATCAGGTCGTTGCCGCCCGAGCCGTCGCCGTTGACGTCGCCGGAGTAGATGAACGAATACCGGTTGCCGCCGCTGTAGATGAACGAGTTGCCCTGGGCGAGCGTCGCGAACAGGCCGAAGCTTGTCGCAGCGGTCGAGCTCCACGCGTGGCGATAGAAGGCCGTCGCCAGGAACCGGTGCGGCTGGCCGAACTGCGACGGAGCGAGCCCCGGGCGGTTCGGGTCGCCCTGAACGGGGTTGCCCTGCCACAGCACGCTGGCAATCTCCGTCGAGTTGAGCAGGTTCTCCGCGTTCGTGTAGCTGTAGGCACCGCTCAGGCTGAGGCCGCTCTCGAACGCGTGGCGTGCCTGCGCGGTCAGGTTGAAGCTGTGCCCCTCGCTCGAGTTGTCGATCACGTAGATGCCGGCACCGCCATCCGGGTTGAGCTCATTGCTCCCGGCGCCGCCGAAGTACGGGCGCCCGTCAGCCAGCGTCCGCACGGGAGCGACGAGGTCGGCGTTCCGCATGTAGACGGAATTGAGGTCCTTGCTGTAGATGCCCTCGAGCGTGAGCACCGTGCCGCCCGGCAGCCGGTGGTCGACGGCAAGGTCGGTGGTCCACACCTGGGGGAAGCGGAAGTCCTCGTCCATCGCGTTCAGGTCGAACGACGTCTGGAGAATCGCGTCGTCGTCGGTCACGTGACTGTCGGGAACGTCCGCCTCGGGGACGTTGGGGAAGAGGTTGGGGTTGTTGCCGGGGTTGGAGATGACGTTGCCTATCCACACGAACGGCACGCGGCCGGTGAAGACGCCAGTCCCGCCGCGGAACTGCAACGAGCGGTCGCCATGCGGGTCCCAGTTGAACCCGAGGCGCGGCGAGAACAAGAGGCTCGCGCCGGGGAGATCGGCCTGGTCCACCGTCTCCGGATCGTCGTTCTCGTCGAGGGCCGTGAGGCCGGTCGAGAAGGGGTTGGCGACCGGATCCGTGCCGTAGAACGGCAGGTCCACGCGCAGACCCAGCGTCAAGTCGAGTCCGTGAATCGGGCGGAACTCGTCCTGCACGTAGAACGCGAACTGCCCGACGTCTATCTGCTCTCCCTTCAGGGGCACGGAATCCGGCGTGACCATGCCGCGCAGGTCGACGCTGCAGGTGACGCCGGCGTCGGCGAGCTGGTAGACACCGCCCTCTCCGTCCGGCGAGCCGCACAGCGGCAGGCCCGGGTCGGTTACAGCGAGAAACTCCGCCACACTGAAGAAGGTGCTCCCGTTGGGGATCTGGTCACCCTCGAAATCGAGGAAGTAGGGAAGCTGGAAGAGCCCGTGGCGGAAGAGGTTGAAGGAGTTGAAGAAGGAGAACATCTCCAGGTTCGCGCCGACCGTGACCACGTGCCGGCCAAGGAACAGGCTGAGGTTATTCGTCAACTGGAGGACGCCCTGGTCCAGCACGTTGTTGATCGAGAAGGGCTCGTGGCCGGCGGTGGTGTAGGTGACGCCGTCCTCGATTATCTCGATCGTCGGGAAGTCCTCGGAGAACGGCTCGCGGAAGTCGCGGAAGCGGTTGTAGCTCGCGAAGGCGCGGTTGGAGAAGCCGGTGCCGCGGCTGTTGAGCTCCGCCGCGAAGGAGTTGAGTTCGTTGTTGATCCGGTAGCCCGAGTTCTGGAAGGGCAGACTCACCTCATTCGGCCCGCGGCCGGCGTTGGCGAACGCGATGGCCGCGGGGTTTACCGAGAGGTCGCGGAACGCGTCGAGGTAGTTCCAGCGGAAGGACGCCGTATGCGACGGGCTCACGTTCCAGTCGAGCTTCACGAGCAGCTTGTTGTTGTCCGTCTCGCGGATCCATCCGTCGTAGGCGCCGGTGTCGTAGCCGTAGGCCTCCAGAAGCCGGTCGGAGATAGCGTCGAGGTCTTCCGCGCGGACCCGGCTCACTCCGAAAGTGCCCGGGGCCTCGCCGCGGTTGGCGACGAAGTTGGTGCCCGGGTCGTCGCGCCGGGAGACCTCGCCGTTGACGAAGAAGAACAGCCGATCGCGCATCAGCGGACCGGCCGCCGAAAGCCCGATCTGATTGAACGAGAGGTCCGGGTTCGCGAGGACAGTGTTTCCGGACACCGAGTTACCGATCAGGTTCTCGTCGCGGTAGAAGACGTAGGCGGTCCCTTCGAAGTCGTTGGTGCCCGACCGGGTGACCTGGTTGATGTTGGCGCCCGTGAAGCCGCCCTCCCGGACGTCGAACGGGGCGAGCGACACCTGAACCTGCGCGATGGCGTCGTACGGCACGGGCTCCGCGCCGGCCTGCCCGCCCGGGGCGGGGTCGTCCAGCCCGAACGGGTTGTTGAAGTAGGAGCCGTCGAGGGTCACGTTGTTGAAGAGCCAGTTCCGCCCGGCAAAGGAGAAGTTGCCGTCGGACCGCGGGTCGAGCCGCGTCAGGTCCCTCGTCGAGCGGGATATCGTGGGGAGGGCCTCGATCGCGTTCAGCCCGACCGTCGTCTCGGCGCCGGTTCGGTCCGCGTTCAACACGGGGTCGACGCGGACGGTGACCTCACCGAGCTCAGCGTCGGCCGCGCGAAGCACGAGGTTCACCTCGGTCGTTTCGCCGAGCCTCAGATCGAGGCCCTCCTCCGCGTCCGCCGCGTAGCCGATGAACGTGGCGGTGACGGTGTATGGACCTCCCACGCGGAGGTTGGGCAGGTCGAAACGGCCGTCGGCGCGACTCGCTGCACCGTAGCTCGTGCCCGACGGAGTGTGCACGGCGACGACGTTGGCACCGGGCAAGGGCTGACCCTGGGTGTCGGTCACTGTGCCGACGAGGGCGGCCGTCGTTACGCCCTGGGCGATGGCGGGGGGGGCCGCCAGGAATGCCGCGAGGGCCGCGGCGAGGCTGATGCGGGAGAGCGACATGTGGAGGCGCCGGTGGGTGACGTGCGTCAACGCCACCCCTCCCCTCCGGCGTACCCCAGGCGCGACGGCCGCGAACATAGACCCCGGGCACGATACGCAGTGCGATGTACCGTCCCCGACCGACCCCGCTTTCTTGCAACGTCCTGCGCGGCGTCCGGCCTGGCCGATGATGCGCGGCCGTCAGCTCGATGCGCCCCGGCGGCCAGGCCGCGGCTTTCGGGCGCGTGGGTAATCAGGTGGCTGCCTGCCGGGGCGGGTCCGCGGTGCACTCGGCCCGCTCCGCAGGCCATGGGCAGTGGACCACTGGCACCTGGCCACGCACAGCCCGCGCCCTACTGCCCCCGCCCTCGCTCCATGGCCTCCCGGATCAGCCGGGCCGACTCCTCGGTGTTCGGCATGCCCTGATTGACGAGGACCTGGTCGAGCTCCTGCCGGATCTGGTGAAGCTGACCCCGGAGCCGCATGGTGTTGGTGATCCGGCGCGACTTCCACATGGGCCCCGCGGGCGTCTGCTCAAACGACCACTCGCGCTCGATCAGGACGCGGGAGGTTCCATCCAGGCCCTCGATCGTCATCACTAACGGAACGTGGGCGCTGCCCATGTCTACGACCCAGAGAGTAATCCTCTGCAGATCGAAGTCCAGCTCGGGCAGGCCCAGTGCCGCCAGCGTCTCGCCCCGCGCCACGACCTTATGCAATCCGGCGCCGGGATCCACTTCGGTCACCTGTCCCGCCCGCATGAGCACACGGAGAAATGTGGGATCCCAGAAAATGGACTCGTCGTAGGCGGCGCCACCGCCGTCGGAATCCTGGCCCAGCCCGCCTTCCGCAAGGTGCGGCAGTATGGCCAGGCCAAGGCGCACACGGTTTACCACGCCCCTGGCCTCCGGCGGGAGGCCGTCGAGCGGGAGCTCGCCGATGGCGTCGGAAAGTACCGGCGCGACCTGCGCGAAGGCACCCAGCAGGGCCTCGGGCGTCGGGAAGCCGGAGGCCTCGGCCTGCCGCGCGGCGAGCTCCTGCGGCGGCACCATGCGCATGATGGGCCGCGAGCCGAGATCGCCACCGTACGCGACGATGACCTTCTCGTAGTGGACCACTACCGGAAACGGGGCGTCCCCCATCCACACCACCTCCGTGAAATCCTGGACGCCCGCGATCCGTCGCTCATAGCCCTCGAGCATGGCCATCAGGATCGGTTCCGCGGAGCCTACCGGGCCCAGTTCCTCGTCGTCTACCTCGGGGATCTCGATCGTGCCGCCGCCACCCGTGTAGATCGTCCCGGGCCCACCACCGAGCCCGCACAGGCACTCGGGCGGCCACGGCGGCGGCATCAGGCAGATCGAGTCGCAGTTGACCTCCGGCTCCGGGTCCTGCGCCGCGGCCGGCGCGGCGAACAGTAACAGCAGCAGGGGGAACAGAAAGACGCGGGGCGGGCGCGGCATGGCATCGAGGACGGATACACCCTCGTAACCGGAAACCGCCTCGCGGCGGGACACGCGCCGGCGCAGCCTACCCCGAGTACACCGCGAACTCGTCGCGCCGGGCGTGCAGGTTCAACGCGACGGCGACCATGGCTGTGTTGGCCAGCAGCGCCGTGCCGCCGTAGGAGACGAACGGCAGCGGGATCCCGATCACGGGCATCAGGCCGATAGTCATCCCGATGTTGATGATGATGTGCACCAGGAAAATGCCGGCTACGCCGGCGCAGAACATCCTGGGGAACGCGAAGCCGGCGCTGACGCCGAGCCTCGTCAGTCGCACCAGCAGGAAGCCGAACAGCGCAATCACCAGCGTCGCGCCTACGAAGCCCCACTCCTCGCCGATGACGGTGAATACGAAGTCGGTCGACTGCTCGGGGATGAACGCGAGCTGCGTCTGCGTGCCGTTCGTGAATCCCTTTCCGATTAGCCCCCCGGAGCCGATCGCCGCCTTGGACTGGATCACGTGGAATCCGGTCGTGGCCCTGAACTCGGGTCGCTCGGGGTCCGCGAAGGCGATGATGCGGTCGACCTGGTGCGGCTGGAGCACCTTTGTGAGGCCGACGTAGGCGCCGACAGCGACGCCTAGGCTCGCGGCAACGCCGAGCGCCGTGAGCGCCGTCGATCGCGTAAAGACGTACATGGCTATCGGGAACGCCAGGCCGAACAGCAGGGCGATTGGCAGGCTGACGATCGCGAAGTAGCCGGCGACGGCCGGCGCGAGCAGCAACGCCATCACAGGCAACGAGACGGCGCCGCTCCAGAAGAGCAGAACGGGCGCCATCGACAGGTAGACGAGCGCCGTGCCGGTGTCGTTAGCGGCGAGCAGCAGCACGGCCGGGAGGCCGATCACGCCGGCGACGAGGGCCAGAAAGCTCCACCGCCCCTCGCGCGCCGGGTTAAGCGCAAGCAGGCGGGACGCGAGCATCAAGGTCCCGACCTTGCCCAGCTCTCCTGGCTGGAGCCCCAGGGGCCCGATGTAGAGCCACGCCTTCGCGCCGTTGACCTCGCGGCCGAAGAGGAGCGCCGCTACCAGTAGCGCGATCCCTATCACGTACGCCGGTACCGACATCCGGTGCACCCACCGCGCCGGCGTGAGCACGATGATCGCCATCGCGACCGCCGAGATCGCGAACCACTGCACCTGCCTCTCGAAGTTCTGCTGCACCGACAGAAGCAGGAACTCCCGCGCCGGCCCATGGGTGACGCTGTATATCGCCGTCAGCCCGGCCGCCACCAGCAGGGTCCATGCCGCAGTGACGGGCCAGTCTAGGTTCTTGTACCAGGGGCGCACGGTTCAGTGGGCAGTTTTCAGTTTGCAGTTCTCAGTATTGCTGTCGGCTGTCAGCAATTGCAGCGCGACGCCTACTGTCGCCTGAAGTTGAACAACGATCCATGAGCCTTACGTCCACGAGCGCAAGCCACGAGCCCATACACCATACACCCAACGTTAGACCGACTACTGACTACCGACTGCCGACCATCATCGGTTCCTCCCCGACGTCCTAGCCCGCACGGCCGCCACCATGTCGGGCCGGGTGACTTCGCCGCGGAGGTACTGCTCGATCATGAGGCTGGCGATCGGCGCGGCCGTCGTGCTTCCGAAGCCGGCGTTCTCGACGATCACGCCGACAGCCACCTGCGGATTGACCGCCGGCGCGTACGCGATGAACACCGCGTGGTCGTCGCCCTGCGGGTTCTCCGCGGTGCCCGTCTTCCCTGCCATCGTGATGCCCGCGATCTGCGACCGGCGCGCGGTGCCGGCTGTGACGACCGCCTCCATCCCGCCTTGCACTATCGCCCAGTTGGTCGGGTCGACGGGGATCCGCGTCGGCCGGCGGTACACCGGTCGCCGGCTCTCCCCGGTGGCGGGGTCCACCTGCTCGCGCACCAGGTGCGGCGTGACGAGCGTGCCGCTGTTCGCGACGGCGGCCGCGTAGCGGGCCAGCTGCAGCGGCGTCACGCCCATGTTGCCCTGCCCGATGCCGAGGTTCACCGTGTACCCGGAAGTCCAGCCCTGCGGGTAAACGCGGTCGAAGTAGGCCGAGTCGGGGATTAGCCCTGTGTGCTGATCCGGCAGGTCGATAGGGGCCCGGACGCCGAAGCCGAAGCGGTGCGCCCAGTTGCCCCAGGTGGTGAGGTCCAGCCGGCGCCCGCTCGGAAGGCGGTCGTTCATCAGCCGGAAGAAAAAGGTGTTGCACGACACCCGGATGGCGGTCCTGACATCGATCGACCCGTGCGAACCGCCGTGGCAACGGTACAGGCGGCCGAGGAAGTAGCCGCCGCCACAATAGAGCTTCGTGTGCTCATCGATCAGCCCCTCCTGGAGCGCCATCACCGCCATGAACGGCTTCCACGTGGAACCGGGAGGCTGGTAGCTCTGCGTCGCGCGGTTGAACAAGGGCTGGTCGGGATTGCGCCACACGTGGTCGACGAAGGCCTGGTCGAGGCGTCCGCGGAAGCCCGCCGGGTCGTAGTCCGGCGACGACACCATCGCGATGACCTCGCCGTTCGTGACGTCCAGCATCACCGCGCCGCCGCGCTTGTTCTGGAACATGTCTTCCGCCAGCGCCTGCACCTGTGCGTCTATCGTGAGGTGCAGTTCCACGCCGGACTCCGGCGGCACGTCGTATGCGCCGGCCTCGTACGACTGCACCTCCATGCCGTGCACGTTCACCAGCACGAACTCGCGGCCGACGCGGCCGCGCAGGATGGTCTCGTACTGCCGCTCGACCCCGGTTATGCCCACCTGGTCGCCCATCCGGTAGCCCTCCTCCCGGCGCTGGGCGAGCTGTGCCTCGGAGATCTCGCGGACGTACCCCAGCACGTGGCTGATTCGCGCATCCCCGTGATACCTCCGCTGCTGGCTCTCCTCGAACGCGATCCCGGGCAGACGGAACTGGCTCTCCTTCAGCCGCGCGAACGCGTCGAAGGGGACGTCCCGCATCAGCACGTCGGTCTGGTACCGGGAGCGCGATAAAATCTCGTCGTAGCGGGCGACCAGCGTTTCCAGCGGCACGCCGGCCAGCTCGGCGACGAGCGGCAGGTTGCCGCGATCGAACTGACGCGGCGCGACGGTGACCGACAGCACGGTCTGATTGTCGACCAGCAGCGTGCCGTTGCGGTCGAACAGGTAGCCACGCGCCGGCCGGACCAGGTTGGGCCGGATCGCGTTGCCGGCCGCTTCGCCGGCGTACTTCTCGCGATCGAGGAGCTGCATCTGGCCCAGGCGCAGCCCGAGCACCACCAGGACCGTCAGCACGAGCGCCGAGAAGATCCGGTACCGCTGCCGGACGTCGTCCTTCGACGCGGGGGGAACGTACTTCATGGCCGCAATGTAGGGTGGCACGCACCGGGGGCGCCGCGTGCTCGCGGGCACCCCCGCGACGCAAAGCTGTGCACCTGTTGCGCGGGGCACGCGAAATGACCCACGCGCGCGATACCCGCTCGGGCGTTACTTCCGCCCGCGGTTCGGGCGCCGGCGCAGAACCGCCCCGCCCGATCGCGGTTCACGCCGCACCCCAACGCTCCGATGCGCGCTCTCCCCCGCACGCTCTTCCGCCTCACCGCCCTCTTGCTCGTCGCCGGCGCCCTCGCGGAGCCGGCCGCCGCGCAGTACTTCGGCCGCAACCGCGTCCGATACGATGACTTCCGTTTCCAGATAGTCGAGACGGAGCACTTCGCGGTCCACTACTACCCCGAGGAGGAACTCGTGGCGCGCGATGTCGCGCGGATGGCGGAGCGGTGGTATGCGCGGCTCTCGCACATCCTGGGGCACGAGTTCGACGAGCGGAAGACAATCATCCTCTACGCCGACGACGCCGACTTCCGCCAGACGAACATCACCGATATCGGCGAGGGGACGCAGGGCGTCACGGAGTCGCGCCGGCAGAGGCAGGTTCTCGCGGTCCGCGCCACGTATGGCGAAACGGACCATGTGTTGGGCCACGAGATGGTTCACCAGTTCCAGTACGACATCGCCGAGGAGGCCGGGACCTCGCAGAACCTCTTCCGCCTGCCGCTCTTCATGGTGGAGGGCCTTGCGGAGTACCTCACGGTTGGCCGCGTCGACCCCCACACGTCGACCTGGATGCGCGACGCGATACTCCGAGACCGCTTCCCCACGCTGACGCAGCTCCAACGCGACCCGCGCTTCAACGAGTACCAGTTCGGTCAGCCCTTCTGGGCGTACGTCGCCGGCACGTACGGCGACGAGGCGGCGGCCACGCTGTTCCGGCGGGCGCTGGAGACACCGCTCGACAGCGCGATCGTCAGCGTCACAGGACTCACGTCGGACTCGCTCTCCGCTCGCTGGGAGGCAGCCCTGCGGGCGCAATACATGCCGCACATCGCCGGACGGGACTTTCCTGTCTCAACCGCCGAGGACGTCGCCACGGCGGCGACCACCGCGGACCGCGAGGACCGGCCGCCGCTCCTCCGGGCAGACAGCCTCACGCGCACCACCGCGCGCCGTCTGCTCGCCCGCGAGCTGGGATCGGGCGAGATCAACCTCTCCCCGCAGGTCTCGCCCGACGGACGGTATGTCGCCTACTTCTCCGAACGCGACCTCTTCGGGATCGACCTGTACCTGGCCGACGCGGAGAGCGGGCGCGTCCTGAAGAAGCTGGCCGAACTCGGCAGCGACCCGCACGTGGACGCGCTGTCGTTCATCGAGAGCGCCGGCACGTGGAGCCCCGATGGGCGCTACTTCGCCTACGTCGTCTTCTCAGGAGGAGACAACGAGATAGCGGTTCTCGACGTGGAGCGGCGGGATGTCGTGCGGCGGATCTTCGTACGGGGCGTCGGTGCGATCCGCGATCCCGCCTGGAGCCCCGACGGCCTCCAGCTCGCGTTCTCCGGCCAGCGCGGAGGCATTACCGATCTCTACCTGGTTGACGTGGAGGGCGGCACAGCGCGGCAACTGACGAACGACCGCTACGCCGACCTGCAGCCTACCTGGCATCCGGACGGCAGGCGCATCGCCTTCGTTACCGACCGCGGCCCCGGCACCGACTTCGACCGGCTCGAGTACGGTCCCGTGCGCCTCGCCATCTACGACACCGAAGCGCGCGAGATCGAGATCCTCGACCCCTTCCCCGGCGCCAAGCACATCAATCCCGCCTGGAGCCCCGACGGAGCGGACCTCTACTTCGTCTCGGATCGCGACGGCTTCAACGACATTTACCGCCTCGAGGTCGAGAGCGGCGCGCTGTTCCGCGTCACGAAGCTCGTCACGGGAGTGAGCGGCATCGCCGAGCTGTCGCCCGCGTTCTCCGTCGCGCGCCAGAGCGGCACGGTGTTTTACTCGGTGTTCGAGGGCCAGCGTTACACCGTGTACACGCTGAACGCGGCGGAGGCCCGGGGGCTGCCCGTCGAGCCGGCCGAAGCCGGCGTGCAGGACGTGGCAGTGCTGCCGCCGGCCGACGCGCTCGACCGCTCGGCGGTGGAGGAGTACCTGGCAGCGCCGCACGCCGGCCTGCCGCTCCCGCAGGACCTGGCGAGCCGCGCCTACAGGCCCAGGCTCGCCCTGGAGTACGTGAGCCAGCCCCAGATAGGCGTCGGCTACGACCCCTACTACGGGAGCGGGTTCGGCGTCGCCGGCGGCGTCACGTTCCTCTTCTCGGACCAGCTCTCCGACCAGGTCCTCGGTCTCGCGATCGCGGCCAACGGCTCGATCCAGGACCTCGGCGGCCAGGCGCTGTACCTCAACCGCCGAAACCGACTCAACTACGGCGGTCTGGTCGGCCACGTGCCGTACGTGCAGGTCTTCGTGGACAACGCGCCGGAGTGCTTCGAGGCCGGAGCGACCCTCTGCTATCCCACCCGGTACTACTACCGGACGTTCATCTCGCAGGCCCAGGGGTTGGCGCAGTACCCGCTCAACCGTACGCAGCGCTTCGAGGCCGACCTGGGCTATCGGCGCATCGGCTACGACCTCGAGTATGACGTCGCAGAGCCCATCGACATCGACGGCGACGGCACCGTCGACGGGCTGCAGTTCGTCGGCCGGCGCGACGCGCCGGACGACATCAACGGCGACGGGCTACGCGACCTGCCGTCGACCATCCACCTCGGCGAGGGCGGCGTTGCGTTCGTCGGCGACTACTCCGCCTTCGGCTTCACCTCGCCCATCCGAGGCGGGCGCTACCGAATCGGCGTCGACGGCACGCTCGGCACGCTCACGCTGGCGACCGCCACGCTCGACTACCGGCGATACTTCTTCCTGCGCCCGCCGGGCTTCCCGCAACGGATGCCGCTCACGCTGGCCGTCCGCGCCCTACACTACGGCCGTTACGGCCCGGACGCCTCAAGCGGGCGCCTGCAGCCGCTGTACCTGGGCTACGGAGCGCTCGTGCGTGGCTACACCGCGGGCTCGTTCCCGGAGAGTGCGCTGGGCGATAGCGCCTATGCAGCCTTCCTGCCGCGACTGTACGGCAGCCGGATCGGCATCGCGACAGCGGAGCTGCGCCTGCCCCTCCTGGGTGTCGCGCGCTATGGGCTGGTCACGTTCCCCTACCTCCCGACGGAGCTCGTGCTGTTCGCCGACGCGGGCATGGCGTGGGGCCGGATCTTCCGCGACCAGGTCTTCAACCCCTTCGGAGACGAGATCGGCCGGCGCTTTCAGGATCAGGAGGCGGTGTTCTCCGTCGGCGCTAGCGCCCGCATCAACCTCCTCGGCGCGCTCATCATCGAGCCCTACTACGCCTTCCCGCTGTCTCGCGGGGACGTCTCGGGCGTGTTCGGTGTGAACCTGGTGCCGGGGTGGTAAGCGGCATCGAGCGATCGGGCGACTAAGCGATCGGGCCCGTGCGACCGACACGCTGGCGCGGCGGTCCCCGCAGGATGTCGCGGGGCGCGTAATCGGCCCGCGTCGGCTCGGCGGATGGCGCGTGGCGTCGCGGCGGATGGCACGCGCCGGCGCGGTCGCGGCATACCGGCCCGGCTACGGACACGCGAGGAATCGCCACTCTACGGAGCGCGCGCGACTGCCTGCCCCTGTCAGCCTGTCCACCCTTCCCCGGTCCTTGCCTGCCGCGAGCCGCCCGCCGGCAGCGGCAAGCCCTCACCCTGCCCCCTGAGCTAGGTTTCGCCCGCCCCCGAGCACACAGCCATCCCCCGCCTCTACCCCGTCCTTCGCCCGCTGCTATTCCGGCTCGACGCCGAGGCAGCGCACGGCGCCGGCGCGGCGGCGGCGCGCATAGGCCAGCGGCTTCCGGCGGCCGTGCGGGCCACGTTCGGGTTCCGGGACCACCGGCTAGAGCAGGTTCTCTTCGACGGGCTTCGCTTCCGCTCTCCGCTCGGGCTCGCCGCCGGCTTCGACAAGAACGGGCTGTTGCTGCGCTTCTGGGAGGCGCTGGGACTCGGATTCGCGGAGGTGGGGTCGGTCACCGCGCGGCCGTCGGGTGGCAACCCGCGGCCTCGCTCATTCCGCCTCCCGGACGACCGCGCGCTGATCAACCGGATGGGACTGAACAACGACGGCGCCGGCGTGATCGCCCGCCGCGTTGCAGTGTTCCGCCGGCGCGACCCCGCCTTCGTGGTAGGCGTCAACGTGGCGAAGACGCACGACCCGACGCTGGTCGGACGGGACGCCCTCGACGACTTCCGCGCCGGCGTGCGGCTGGCCCTGCCGGTCGCCGATTACGTCGTGCTCAACGTCTCCTGCCCAAACACGGCCGAGGGCAAGACCTTCGAGGAGCCGGAGTCGCTCGACGCGCTACTAGGGGCGGTGGGCGACGAGCGGGCCGCCGCTGCGCGGAGGGTGCCGGTGCTCGTGAAGCTGTCACCGCCGGCGCCCGACGACGCCGGCGCCGGCGCACTCGATGAGCTGGTGGCGATCTGCCGCGCGCACGGAGTCGACGGACTGGTAGCCGTCAACACCGCGTCGGACCGCCGAGGGCTTGGTACCGACCCCGCGATGCTGTCGCGGATCGGCCCAGGGGGGCTCTCCGGTCGGCCGCTCGCCGAGCGCGCCGACCGCGCTGTCCGGCACCTCTACCGCTTGACGGATGGGTCGATTCCCGTGATAGGCGTCGGCGGAATCGACTCGGCGGAGTCCGCGTGGCGCCGCATCCGCGCCGGCGCGTCGCTGGTGCAGGTTTACACCGGGCTCGTGTACGAGGGCCCCGGGCTGGTGCCGTCGATAGCGCGCGGTCTCGTCAACCGGCTCGAGGAAGCCGGCCTCGCCTCCATCTCGGAGGCAATCGGCCTGGACGTTTCAGCATGAAGCCGCGCAGAGTGCGGCGCGTGGCCTGCTTGCGGCGAGATTCTGCACGCAGCACTGAACGGAGGCAGCCATTCATTCTCCGCACTCCGCGCCCTCGTTCACTCCGCTCTCTCCCTCCTCCGGCCTCCGACCGCCAAATGCTCGACCCTCTGCGCCGCGAGGCGCGGGCGCTAGTCGCGGCCGCGCGGGGAATCGACCGCCAGTTCGCCACGGTGCTCATCGCAACCGCGGCGCTGATACTCGTCCAGCTCCAGGTCGGCGGACGCGGCGTGTACTGGGAGCACCTATCTGACACCGTGGCGCCCGATCGACGGGAGCTCGGGGCGTGGGCGTGGTGGTTCGGGTGGCAGGGGATAACGGGATTCATCGTCCCGGCGCTCATCCTGCTCGTCGGCTTCCGGCGGACGCCGGCGGAGATCGGACTGGGACTGGGCGACTGGCGGCTCGGCGCTGTCGTCTCGCTCGCCTACCTCCCGCTGGCCGTCGTCGGCACCTGGATCCTGTCCGACGGCGCGGACTTCCAATCGCAGTACCCCCATCTCCCACTCGCCACGCGCGACTGGGGCGCGTTCGTCGCCTACGAGGCGCTCTTCCTCTTTTACTGGATCGGGTGGGAGTACCTGTGGCGCGGGTTTTTGCTGTTCGGCACCGCGCCCGTGCTGGGCGCCGGCGCGGTCGTGCTCCAGATGGTGCCCTTTGCACTGCTCCACGCGGACAAGCCCGTGCCGGAGGCGTGGCTCTCGATAGTCGGCGGGCTCGCGCTCGGCGCGCTCGTTTGGCGGTGCCGCTCATTCTGGATCGCCGTGCCCATTCACGCCTTTCAAATGACGGCCCTGGACCTGTGGTGCACGCTGCGCATTCGCGGCGACGTCTCCGGCACAGGATGGGACGCCCTGACGCGCGCGTTGACGTCCGGATGGTGAATCCGTAGCCCTTCCGGCGTGCCATTGGGCCAGCGGGTTGCCCTGATCGGCCCTGAGGGACTAACCTCCGCCACCACCCAGACCGCATGCGCCCGGCTAGCGCCAGCAAAATCGACTTCGCAGACGCGATCGCTGCACACGGCCCCCTTGCCGGGGCGCTCGTGGGACTAGGCGCGTTGCCGCCGCTGCGGATCGCCGACATGGCCGCCGCGCTGGAGGTGACGTTCCTGCCTCCACACGCGCGCACGCGCCGCCTAGAGGAGGCCGCCGAGGCCCTCCGGCGCTCGCTGCTCGCCGCCGGCGCGACCGTCACCGCGTTCGAGGATGCCCTCCGCCCCGACGGCAAGCTGCGGCCCGGCGTAGTGGTGGTGGAGCAGGGCGAGGGGGCGAGTGAGAACCTCGCCATCCACCACCTGGCCAGCCTCTATCAGAATCCACTGGTCATCCTCCTGGATGCGCCGGCGCCGGCCGGACTCGACGGTGGGCCGCAGGACGTGCTCGACGCCATCGTCGGGCAGCTCGCGTGGCACCTGGTGCATCTGCCCGTGTTCGTGGGCGAGGACGAGTGGACTGCCTGCACGATGAACGGCGCCGTCCTGCGCGGGGCAACCGACGATCTGGACGCCTTCGTCGCAAGGTCGCTGATCCCGAAGCTCACCGCGCAAGTCGCCCCGCCGCGACGCGACGTCGTAACCGTGCGTGAGGGCGCGTTCGCGCCCCTCCACCTGCCCGGCGCCCGGGCGATGGCCGACGACTTCGCCGCCGCCGGCGCGGCCTGGGCGGAGAACGGCCTCATGCTCGCCCATACCTCGCTCGACGCCCTCGCCTACCGCGACAGGCATGCCCGGCGCATCGTGGCCGCCTACCTCGACCAGCGTACCGGGATGAGCTACGGGTTCCTGCTGCGCCAGCTTCCAGTCGACGTGAGCCCCGCCCTGCCCCGCGCCGACGCGCCAGCGGATGTCGTCGAAGCCCTAGCTCATGCGCCGCTCGTTCGCGTGGAGGGCGAGGCCTGGGCCGGCGTCACTGTTGCCGGGCAGGAGTGGGCCATTCCCGTGCCCGACGTGTGGGTCGTCTCGACCCGCTCGGGCTGCAAGAAGACCGAGGTCGACCCCGCCCGGGACCTCGTGCGGATGGGCCTCGAGAATGGCCGCATCGTGCTGGAAACTCCTGCCGGCATGCCCGCGGGTAGCGCGCGCCCCTCGTACGACACGCTGGTGATGCTGACCCACGCGGTGGGCAACGTCCTCGTGTCGGCCCTGCAGCGGACGCTCACCCCCGAGTCCGCGCCGCTCGCCGACGCCCTCGCCGGCGAGGGACCGACGGCGTCGCACTGGCACGGATACGTGCCGGAGGGGACGGCGCCCGAAGAGTTCGCCTCCCACGGCGCGGCGAACCCGCCGGTCTCCTGCTCGACGCCCCAGTCGGCCGTCTACGCGCTGGCCGGGAAGCTCGCCGCCTACGAGGCCGCTCTCTCGGCCGGCGACCCCTTCCAGGGCGACGTCCACGTAGAGCCACACCACGGCACGAACCTCGTCGGAGCGATCTCCCTGGAGGATGCCGCACGCTGGGCGGCTGTCCACGACCCGGCCTCGGCCGCTAGCACGGCGGCGCAGAAAGCGGCATAGATGGTCGGTGGTATATGGTATATGGTATATGGTATATGGTCGAGGTGCATGAGCAATGGCTAGCACGTTCTGTGACCATACACCATACACGATACACCATACACCTTGTCCATCTTACAACTCCACGTGCAGCGTCACCACGTGCGCCGGCGGGCCGGCTGACTCGAACATCGCGGCGTAGTCGAGCCGGGCGTAGACCTCGCCGAGGCGCCGGCGCACGGCGAAGCCGGCGGACGGCGCCGCGTCGCCGAAGGCCCCGGCACCTAGACGGTCGTAGCCCACGCGCAGGGCGAACGGCTCCGCGAGCCATGTCTCGGCGCCGAAGCGCAGCCGGCCGGCGGCAAGCTGGTACTCGGTATCCAGCGTACGCTCGCTTATGCCGGTACCTATGGGAATGACGCCACCCGGGGACTCCACGTCCACGGTGCGCACGCGGAGCTCGCCCTCGGCGGAGATCGTCGTGTTGCCGCCGGCGGTTCGCCACGCGGCGCCCAGGCGCACGCGCGTCGGGAAGCGGTCGGTCACCGTGCCGCCTCCGAGGGGCGATGCGTCGATACGGTAGCGCGCGAAAAGGTCGTCGACTGCGAGCGCGACCGCGAGTCGGTCCGAGGGCCGGACGGTGACGCCCACGCCCGCGCCTAGGGAGGTCGAAGGCCTGAGTTCGGGGAGAGCCGCACGGTAGACGCGCAGCCCGAGTCCCGCCGAGACGCGCTCGGAGAACCGTGTGCCGAACGTCAGGAAGAAGGCGTACTCGTCGGAAGCCATGGTCGACGTGTGGTACCCGCTCTCGTCGCGCCCGTCGATGTCCGTGGTGCCGGCGTGCACGAATCCGGCGGCGACTCCGGAGCGCGGCCGGAGGGGCGTCGCCACCTGGGCGGCCTCGATGGTGCGTGAGAACGCCATCCGAGAGGTCGACACGTCGAGGCTCTGCGCGGGCACGAAGGGCGACAGGCTCGGGTTGTGGAACGGGCTAGCGCCACCCCACACGTCGGCCATCTGCGCGCCGCCCATGCCGATGGCCCTCGCGCCGAAGGCGTAGCGTGCGAACGCGCCGGCGTCCTGCGCCGCGGCAGGCGCGGCAACGGCAACGCCGAGGGCGATGAGCAACAGGAGGGGGCGGGAGGGCATTGAGGGCACGCGTCAGTTCACGACCACCAGCCGACCCGAGTGGACCGCGCCGCCGGCCTCCACGACATACACGTACACGCCGGATGCCACGCGGCCGCCGTCCTCCGCGCGGCCGTCCCACAGGACCTCGTTCGGTCCCGCCTGGCCTGTCGCCTCCAGCGTGCGAACGGGCTCCATGGCGAAATCGAAGAGTCGGACCTTCACGTCGGCGGCACCGGCGAGATCGAAGCGGAAGCGCAGGTAGCCGCGCCCTACGACGTACGGGTTGGGGTACGCGAACGCGTCGACGTCCGGAACCTGCGCGGTGGGCACCGCGGGGTTAGCCGGCACTGCCGCGCGGTACAGCGCCCAGGCCACGTCGAGCGGCAGCCCCGCGCCGGCGCCGGCCAGCGGCCGGCGCAGCAGGCCGTCGCTGGTGCCAGCCCACAGCAGGGCGTCGGGCGTCCCCGCATCCGTCACGGCCACCGAGAGGATCTGCGACGCGGGGTCGAGCGGCAGGGGTGAGCCGGCGTCGTCGCGGAAGGTGCGGACCGCACTCCAGCTTCGACCGTCCGGCGCGGCGTAGAGGCCGTCGAACGCTGCCGCGTACACGCTGTCGCCGGCGAAGGCGACGTCGTTCACGCGCGGACCGAGCAGCCGCGGCTCGAAGATGGGCCCCGCAGGCCCGTCGGCCACCCACACGGTCAGCCCTGATTCTTCGAGACAGTCCAGGCTCGTGCGTTCGGGACAGGCCGGCGCGTGCGCGAACCACACCGGGTCGCGCGGGTTGCCGGCCGAGCCGACGGGTAGGGACGCGTCGCCTCGCGGCTGCGCGCGAAGGACGAAGACAACGTCGCCGGCCGGCGCCCCCGGCGTGCCGTCGGCCGTGAAGCGGCGCCAGGCGCGGTCGGTGAACGTCTCGCCCGACGTGGTGACAAAGTCGTAAACGTCGGTCGAGTCCGACCGGTTGAGACCGGCCGCGCTGCCCACCCACACCGTGCCGGCCTCATCGGCCAGGACAGCATAGGTGAAGAAGTTGGCGGCCGAGGTCGACACGACGCCGATCGTGTCGCCTTCGATCACGGCGATCAACCGCTCGTTCTGCGGGACGTACGGGAAGGCGTTGGGCACCGTCGGGTTGACCGACGCCAGGGAGTCGGGCGGGAGGACGACGCGCTTCCAGGTGCGGCCTCCGTCCACCGAGCGCCTTAGTCCAGACCGCCCGCCGGCGACCCAGATCTCACCCGTTCGCGGCGACAGTGAGGAACCATAGGGGGGGCTGCTCGCCAGCTCCACGATCGGCAGGGCTAGCAGGGCGCTCACGCCATAGCGAAGGATGAGGTCGTCGTCCTCGTCGAGCTGCGGGAAGCGGTACGTGAAGGTCTCTCCCCCGTCGGTCGACACGGCGAATCCTGCCGCCGAGGGGGTGGCGTTCCCCTGGCTGTCGGTTACATCGCGGTCGAGGAAGCCCAGGGCGACCCACAGCGTGTCGCCCTCGGCGTCCAGGCTGTAGACGCGCGCCTCGGGCCCGATCGGCGGATCGAGCGCCACAGCGTCGGAGTCGTTGTCCGCAGCCCACCTGAAGTCGACCCCGTTGTGCGAGAAGACCAGTCGAGGACCCGCCATCAGGAGGTCCGTCGCGCCGGCCACGGGCTCGGCGTGCAGTGCGCTAACGAAGTTGCGAGCGCCAACCGGCAAGGGCCGGACAGTCGTCGACCCGACCGTGGTCGTCTGCGCGCCGGCCGGCGCGGCCAGTACTGCCGCGGCGACCGTGAGGGCGATAGCCAGGCGGCGCATGGTCACTGGACGACGATCGTCGCGGGGAACGGCGTCGCATTCAGTCCCTCGCGATCGCGGGCGACGACCTCGAAGGGGAACTCGCCGGGCGGCGTGCCGGCGCCGACCTGCAGCGTGACCGTGTAGGCTCCGTCTCCGGCTGTCGCGTCGCCCGTCTGGCCGAACGTGCCGGAATCCGACATCGGGAACTGGGCCCCTCCACCCGCTGGCTGCAAGGCGACGTAGCCGACGTTCACGAGGCCGTCGGGATCGGACACGGACGCGACGATGCGCAGCGATACGGCCCCGCTGGCCGGCACCGTCACAACGGGCGGGTTCAGGGTCACAGACGCGATGGTGGGCGGCCCTAGCGGCTCGATAGCAAAGCGCAGCACGGCCGAGGCACGTCCGCCGGCCCGGCCGTCGCGGCCCACGGCGACTGCCTCCACCGTATACAGGCCGCTGGCGCCGCGCGCGACGACCAGGGAATCGGTCGCCGTGAACGGACCCGCGGCAGGGACCTCCACGCTACCGTCGATCGTCGCCGCGTCGCCGCCCTGGCGACGCACGGTGTAGTGCACCCTCACGAAACCGCCGTCGGGACTGGTGACCGATCCCGTGAGGGCCAGCGGAATCGTCGCCGACGGAGCGTCGCCGAGGAGGAGGAAGGAGTCCGGCGACACGTCGAAGCCGGACAGCGCCGGCGCCTCCGGAATGATGGCCGGCGCCCCGGGAGCCGAGTCGCACGCCGCGACGGCCGCCAGCGCCGCGAAAAGCGCGGCGGCGGCTGCAAGCGGCGTCCGCCGGCGGGCTCGGGGCATGAGTCGGTGGATGGTCAACGGGCGCCGAAGCTACGTCGTCGGGCGAGCCAGGGCCGGCGCAGTCAGCCGCCGACGGCCTCCAGCGGGTTTGGCGAGAAGCACAGAACGAGCAGCGCCAGGCAGGCGTACCCGGCCAGTCGTCGGCCGCGCGAGAGCGTCTCGTGGTACAGCACGGGCGGATGGTCGAGCCGCACGAAGTAGAGCAGCAGCGCGCCCCAGAGCAGCCAGCCCGTGTATCCCACGGCGTGTGCGAGGACGGGCGCGGCCGCGAGGACGATCCCACCGAAAGCCGTCATCGCAATAGCCGACGCCAGCGCCGGCGCGGCCCGGCCGTGGAAGAAGCGCCGCATGCAGTAGAAGAGGATCAGCGCCAGGAGCGGCCATCCGGCGAGCGCGCCGGCCGACGCGAACGCCGGCGCGGCGTCCGGACGTGACACCTGCAGTGCCAGCGCGGCTCCGAGCTCGGAGGTCACCAGGGGGAGGTCGCGCGCGCCTCCGATGGCGCCCGACGCGAGCAGTAGGGCGGCGGTCACGCGCGCCACGAAGGCATGTACGCGCGGACCGAATAGGGCGTAGACGACGTGCCCCCCGTCGAGCTGGCCTACCGGGAGGAGGTTCAGCGCCGTGAAGAAGAGGCCCAGCCACCCGGCCAGCAGCAGGGGGTAATGCTGCAGCTCGTACGCCGGCGGCATGTGCGGATGCAGCGAGGTGAGCGCACCGAATAGCAGCGTGTTGCCGAAGATTGTGGCCAGCTGCCCCGGCTGGCGTGTCTCGGAGAAATCCGGCCAGGAGCCCGTATTGCGAAAGGTCTCGACGACGGCTTCGTGGCCGCTCACGCTGAGGAGGTACTCGGGCGGCGGCATCGTAGCGAGGCCGATCGCGACGAGCCCGAGCGCTACGACGAACCCGGCCAGCGGGCCGCTCGCGCCCACGTCGAACAGCGCCCGGGTATGGCGGAGGGGTTCTCGAATCCGAATGACCGCGCCGAAAGTCCCCAGCGCGATGGGTATGGGGATGAAGTACGGCAGCGAGACAGCGACGCGCCGGGCGCGCGCGGCGAAGTAGTGCCCGAACTCGTGCGCCGTCAGGAAGAGCAGGAACGCGAGCGAGTACGCGAGCCCGTCGCGCAGCATCGCCTGCCAGCCGCCGGCGAGGTACGCGGCGTCGCGCCCGACGAGCCCGATGCCGGCGTAGGTCGTCGTGAGGAGGGTCGCGACGAAGAGGCCGACGTGGAGCAGCGGTCGATCGCCGGCCGGGCGCTGGGGCGCCGGCGCCGGCGCGCCGGCGGGCATCGCGGCCACCTAGGCCAGCGCGGCGAGGCCGGCGAGGAGCCGATCGGCGCCGCGCGCGATGTCGTCCATGCTCGCGGCGTACGAGATGCGCACGGCGCCCGGGGCCCCGAACGCGCCGCCGGGTACCAGCGCGAGATCGTGCTTCTCGAGGAGGTAGAGGCAGAGCGCCTCGCCGTCGGAGACCACCGTGCCGTCGGGCGCCGTGCGGCCGAAGACGCCCGACACGTCGGGGAATAGGTAGAAGGCGCCCTCGGGGGTCGGGCAGATTACTCCGTCGGTTCCGGCGAAGCGCCCGATGAGATAGTCGCGCCGGCGCCGGAAAGCCTCAACCATCTGCCGCAAGGGCTCGTGGCTCATCGCTAGGGCGGCCACGCCGGCGCGCTGGGCGACGGCGTTGGGTGCGCTCGTTAGCTGGCTCTGGACCGTCGCTGCGGCATCCGTGATCCACCGGGGCGCGGCCAGGTAGCCCAGCCGCCAGCCCGTCATCGCGAAGCTCTTCGAGAAGCCGTTAACGGTGATCGTCCGCTCCCCCATCCCGTCCAGTGCCCCGATCGACGCGTGGGGCGTGTCGAACACGACGTGCTCGTAGATCTCGTCGGACAGCACCAGGATGTCGGGGTGCCGCGCGAGCATCTCCGCGAACGCCTCGATCGCGGCAGGTGAGTAGACCGCCCCGGTGGGGTTCGACGGAGAGTTGAAGATGAGCATGCGCGTCCGCGGCGTGATCGCGGCCTCGACGCTTTCCGGTGTCAGCTGATACCCCTCATCCGCGGAGGCCTCCACCACTACCGCCGTGGCGCCGGCAAGCAGGACCTGGTCCGGGTAGCTCACCCAGTAGGGCGCAGGGATCAGCACCTCATCGCCGGGACCGCACGTGGCCAGGATCGCCTGCGCGATGGCCTGCTTGGCGCCGCTGCAGCACAGGACGTTCTCCGGCGCCACCGTCAGCCGGTTCTCGTTCTGCAGCTTCTCGGCGATCGCCTCGCGCAGCTCGGGCAGGCCGGCGTTGGGCGTGTAGTGGAAGAACCCTTCGCGCAGGGCCTGGTGCGCGGCCTCGACGACGGGCGCCGGCGTGTCAAAGTCGGGCTCGCCGGCCGAGAGCTCGACGATGTCGCGCCCCTGGCGCTTCAACGCCTTCGCGCGGGCGGACACCGCGAGCGTCGCCGACGGACTCATGGCCGCGACGTTCGGGTTCAGTCTATTGAAGTCGCCGGCGCGGGCGACAGTTTCGGTCAGCATGAGTGGCTGTCAGCTGTCGGCTTCGAGTGTCGACATGTGGAGCGTGCTCCTGGCCTCGACAGTCAGCACCCGTGGGTCAACGTTCGCGGTCCTCCCCGATAGTCGACGTCCGACAGGCCGGGCCAAGATACCCCGCCGCCGCGCGGCGTCCGGCGCGCCTAGTGGCCGAAGGCGTACGAGAAGCCCAGCCACGGAATGAAGGGAATGAAGTCCGTCCCACCGATCGCGTCGACTGCGAGGAATGCACCAAGGTCGGCTGCGATCCGCTCGCCGAAGAATCGCACACCACCGCCGGCAAGCAGCGCTGACTGGTCCTGGCCGAGCTCGATGTAGCTCTCGGTGAGCAATTTGACCGAGTTGGAGACCTGCAACTCGCCTCCGAGCATCAAGAGGAGGGCGCCCCCCACGCCACCCTCGCCTACGGGCACCCCCGCCCCGACCGTGACCGCGCGCTCGGCGCTTCCGAGCGTGCCGACGACGAGCGGAAGGGCGCCCCACACGACATTCTCAACGTCCTCGCACCCGTCCTCTGAGCAATCCGTGCGGCTCTCAGTTGTCGCGACTACGAATGTGCCCAGGGCGAGGGCCGCGCCTGTCGTCTCTACCACCGTGACCTTCGGCGCGACATAGAAGACGTCGAAGATGGCTCCCGGGGCGAACACGGTGCCGCCGCTGAGGCTGACGCCGGCGCCCGGCCCGTAGGCCACGAACGGAAGTACCAGTTCATACACCGCCAGATAGCCCTGTCCGCGCCGAAGCGACCGCGCGGTGGGCCCGAACATGAGCCGTGTCCGATTCGGATCGGTACGTACCAGCCGTCCGCCGCGCACGGCGCCGGCATACGGCCCGCGCCGGCGCACCTGGCCGACCGGCGCGGCGACCACAGTCCCACCCACGGTGCGCAGGACGACCTCCGTCGAGTCCTCGGAAACGACCGTGCCGACGAGGACGGTGCCGTCGACCAGCTCAAGACGTACGAGGGCGGTGCTGTCCGCGCCCTGCGCCTGCGCGGGACAGGCGGCGACGACAACAAAGGCCGAACAGCCCGTGAGCACGACAACTCGCAGCAGGGACATTCAATCGGCGACGTTCGGTGCTCGTGCCTCGAGGGCTCGTTGCACGGCGGGGGGAACGAACGAAGACGTGTCGCCGCCGAAGCGGTGGATTTCGCGGACCAGGCTCGCCGCGAGGAAGGCGTGTGCCTCGCCCGGCATCAGGAAAACGGTCTGTACCTCCGGCGCCAGCCGGCGGTTGGCGAGCGCCATCCGGAATTCAAAGTCGAAGTCGGACACCTGTCGCAGGCCGCGGACCAGCGCCGTCGCGCCGCGCGCGCGGGCGTGTTCCACCAGGAGTCCCTCGAAGGACGCCACCTCGACGCGGTCACCGCCGACGATGTCACGCGCGCTCTCGCGGACCAACCGCACCCGCTCCTCGAGTGAGAAGAGCGGCTGTTTCGCCGCGTTCACCGCGACCGTCACCTCGACCCGGTCGAACACAGTCAGCGCCCGCTCGAGCACGTCAAGGTGCCCCAACGTGACGGGGTCGAAGGTGCCAGGGTAGAGGGCGAGACGCATTGGGGGATTGAGCGATTGAGCGATTCCCAACGATTCAGCGATTCAGCGACCAGGCGATTCAGCGATTCAGCGATTCAGCGACTAAGCGATTCAGCGATTGGCAGATGCCCGGGTGCGCGCCCCCAACCTGCCTGCCGCGTCCCCTCCCCCCGTCTGCCGTCTCGTCTGCGGCCGCATACTGTCTACTGCTACTGCCTATTGCCCACTGCCTACCGTCTACTGCCTAATGCCCACTGTCTACCGTCCCCTCCACCGACTCCCCAAGCCTACTCCACAACCCAAAGACTCACCATCGTCCTCCCGTAGCGCCGGCTCCACGCTGCGTCATCGAACGAGTGGCGCGTGTCGTGTTCGACGGCGAGGGTGCCGCCGGGCGCGAGGAGGCGCAGCGCGCGTTCGGGCAGCCGGGGCAGCTCGGGAGCGTCGTACGGCGGGTCGGCGAGGACCAGGTCGAACGCGCCGGCCGGCGCGCGGCGGAGCCACGCCGTCACATCGGCGCGTACCGCGGTGACCTCGCCCCCTGCGCCGAGCGCGGCGATGTTGGCGCGGAGCGCGTCGAGCGCGGCGGGGCTGTTCTCAACGAAAGTGACCGTTGCTGCGCCGCGGCTCAGGGCCTCCAGGCCGAGGGCGCCGGTTCCGGCGTAGAGGTCCGCCACCCGCGCGCCGCCGACCGCATCGCGCGACACGAGCGCCGAAAAGAGCGCCTCCCGCACGCGGTCCGCCGTGGGCCTGACTTCGAGCCCACGCGGAACGCGCAGCGTTCGCCGCGCGAAGCGGCCGGAGATGATGCGGAGGGAGGTCGTGGTTCGCTGCTGGTTGCTCGTCGGCTCGCTCGTTGCTCGTTGCTCGTTGCTCGTGGATGGGGCGTACCAACGGCCCCGGGCCGGCTGCTATCGGGTGTCGGCTTCGTGGGGCTGACGTGAGCATCTACGAGCAACGAGCCACGAGCAACGAGCCCAGCGAACCATACACCGTACCCACCATAAACACCATACCCCATCCCCTACCTCACCACCGCGCCCAGGCACGGCGCGAACACGGCTAGCGCGGCCGGCGGCACGCCATCGGGGCGCCGGCCGAAGAGGGGCATCGGGTCGAGGGGCTCCGGTGGGTTGGCGAAGACGGCCGCCAGGGCGTCGTGCTCGGAGAGCTCGGCGTGCTGGCCGTAGAGGAACACGCGCCCGACGTCCTCGGCCGCCACGCCGATGCGCTCGAGCATGGCCACGACGAAGTAGGCTGCGTCGGCCGGGGCGCCGCCGGCGGCGTGGAGGCCGAAGTGCCAGGTGGGCCGCGCGCCGGACTCGCCGGCGCGGCTGAGGGAGAACTCCGCGTGGTCGTCGTAGGAGCCGACGGCTAGCGCGAACGGCCGCGGCGGCGGGCCGAAGTCGTCCTCTCGGCCGCGCTCGAGCAGGGCCTGCACCACGGCGCCGGCCGTCTGGGTAGAGTCGAGCAGGTCGTACGTGCCCGCGCCGAGGCTT
>Ga0307505_10000831_pt1 | contig 29898 bp, 26 predicted proteins | sample 23_S_MG_FD_202183 | JGI IMG/M metagenome (GOLD analysis project Ga0307505, IMG submission 202183) | Soil microbial communities from Populus trichocarpa stands in riparian zone in the Pacific Northwest, United States - 23_S | ecosystem: Environmental > Terrestrial > Soil > Riparian zone > Trees... | reverse complement strand
GGTGTGGAATCGAGAGCCTTCTCCCCCCGGCTTCTTGGGGGGAGAAGGTGGCCATCGGCCGGATGAGGGGGGTGAGGCAGCCTCCGATGAGTGTGCGCTTTGACCCTGCAAACCCCGTGGGAGTGCGAGAAATCTGTGAGAAATGCGGGCTAGATCCTCACGCGGCAGCGATCAAGGACCGATCTCTCGCTCCTTCCACAAGAGCAGTGCGAAGCGGAATGGCCATTTGCGGAGGACGGTCCATCGCGAAGCGCGGGCTCGCGGGGCGAGGGTGCGGACTTCGGCGAGGGTGTAACCCTGGCGCACGGAGGCGGGGGCGTCGAATCTCGTGACGCGACCGACCAGACGCAGGGCGCTGACGAGGAGCATGGCGAGCAGCGGCAGGTAGTGGCGACGGGTGTCGGTGAAGGCGACTCCCTTCCTGGCCACGCGCAGCGAGTCCGTGAGGATCGACACGTTCTCTTCGGGCGAGAAGTGGTGAAAGAAGTGCGACGACGTGACCAGGTCCACGGTTCCGTTGCGGAACGGCAGGTGGTGCGCATCGCCGACCACGCGATGCACGCGCGAGCCTTCGCGCAGGTAGAGGAGGTGCTCGATGTTGAAGTCGAGACCGATGCGCAGCGCGACAGCCGGCACCGCGTCGAGTAAATCCGAGGTGCCGGTGCCAAGGTCCAGAATGGAGCGCGGATCGAACGTGCGGATCAGCTTGCGGTAGACGCCGACACCGCCCAGAAACCTGTTGATCCTGCGCAGGTCGCGCAGTGAACGCTCGCGGTCCTCCGCCGTGACTTCTCCCGCGTCGAGAAGCTCCTCGGATTCGATTCGGGTGGGAGTCAGCATGTAGGTGAGTAGCGCTTCAGGACCAGCGCCGAGTTCTTGGACCCGAAGGCGATGGTGTTGCACACCGCGACGTCGATGCGCTGACGGCGGCCGATGTCGGGGATGTAGTCGAGGTCGCACTCGGGGTCGGGCGTGTCCAGGTTGATCGTGGGAGGGAGGACTTCGTCGCGGAAAGCCATCAGCGTTGCGGCGACGCCGGCCGAGCCGCAGGCGCCCTGAGGGTGGCCGATCATCGACTTCGTCGCCGAGCCTGCGAGGCGCGAGGCGTGATTGCCGAAGGCGAGCTTCACCGCGCGTGTCTCGATGCGGTCATTCATCTCCGTAGAGGTGCCGTGATAGTTCACGTACCCGACCTCAGAGGGATCGATGGCCGCGTCTCTCATGGCCAGTTGCATGGCCCGCGCGGGCTCCTCGCCAGAGTCGTCCATGCGCACGCGATGGTACGCGTCGCACGTCGACGCATAGCCGGCCACTTCCGCGTAGATGTGGGCGCCGCGGGCAAGCGCGGTGGATGCGCGCTCCATGACGAACATCCAGGAGCCTTCGCCCAGGACGAAGCCGTCCCGGTTTCCGGCAAAAGGGCGTGAGCCTCTCTCCGGCTGCGCGTTCCATGAGCTCGTGACGATGCGCATGATGCAGAACCCCGTCAGCACGCCTTCGGTGATGGTCGCGTCGGCGCCCCCCGTGACCACGTAGTCGCAGACGCCGAGCTTGAGGTTGCGGTAGGCGTAGCCGATGGCGTCCGTCGAAGAGGTGCAGCCGGTGGAGATGAGATGCGAGAAGCCGTGAAGGTCGTAGGCCATCGAGATCTCGGAGGCGATGGTGCCGATCGTGCCGGAGGGAACCGAGTAGACCGAGGCTTGTTTGAGCGCGCCTTTGTACCAGAGCTCGTACATGCGTTCGCTGAACTCCACGGCCCCGCCTCCCGAGCCGAGCAGGACGCCGATCGATTGGCGCGTGGCCAGATCGGCGGCTCGCGGGTCGAGCTTCGCGTCCCGCAGAGCCTCGTCGCTGGCGGCGATGGCCATCGGCACGACGCGCGAAACGTGCTTGAGGTTCTTCGGATCGACCCATTGCGACGGATCGAAGTCCACCTCGCCGGCGATGCGGCAGGGGAGGGACCCCGGGTCGAAGTGACTGACGGCGCGGACGCCGCTGCGCCCCTCCGCGATTGCGGAAAAGTAGGCTTCGCGTCCGGCGCCGTTGGGACTGAGGGCGCCGACACCAGAGATGACGATGGGGTCAGTCTTCATGAGCGGACGCGATTCTCGCATTCCGGAGACGTTTTTCTGACGAAGCAATCACTGGTTGTCTCCGGGACGCGTGCTACTTTTTTTCCGTCCTCAATGCACTTGCTGTCCATTCGCCTCCTGGGAGATCTGTCCGTCGTCGACTATCAGGGCAACGCCTTGTCGGTCGGAAATCGCCGCGCACAGGCACTGGTGGTCTATCTGGCGCTGAAGATGGGCGGCTCGCCGTCCATTCGCGAGATCGGCGAACTGCTGTTCGATGATGGGGACGCAATGGGCCAGGTTCGCGAGCTCATCCGGGATCTCCACCATGCCCTCCGGTTTCTCCCGCCGGAAGTGCTGGTCGAGGACGCCACGTCGATTCGTTTCAACCGCGAGACCGTCGACGTGGACGTGCAACGATTCAACGACCTCATCGCCGCTCCGTCGCTGAACTCCGTGCGCAAGGCCACGGATATCTATCGCGGAGACCTGCTGCCCGGCTTCTCGACGGACATCCGCGCTTTCGACGATTGGATCGCGGAACGGCGGCTGATGTTCTGGCGTGCCGCGGTGGCGATCTTCGGCAACCTGCTTTCTGCCTTGATGCGCGCGGGCTGGTGGGAAGAAGCCAGCGAGGCTGCGGGACGCCTGCTGTCCCTCGACGCGTCGCAGGAGGTCGTCCATCGAACGTTGATGCGGCTTCAACTCGAGCAGGGGCGGCCGGATGCCGCGCTGCGGCGCTACCACGAGTGTGCCGAGGTGCTGCGTCGAGAGTATGGGCGCGACCCCAGCCCCGAGACGGCACGCCTGCGCCGCGAGATCGAAGCGGTCCTTGCACGCACTCCCGCGCCGCGGCAGGTGGGCCGCCCACGCCTGCCGGGGCCGGTGCTCATCCTGCTCGTCGAGGACGATCTGGTCTCTGCTGCGCTGCTGGACGGATATCTCGCGGACGCCGGGTACGAGGTGGCCGTCGCCAAGGACGGTGGCTCCGCGCTCATCGAGCTGGGCCGTCATCGCTTCGACTTGCTGATCCTCGACATCAACCTTCCCACCCTCAACGGCACGAAAGTGTTCGAGATCATGGTTCAGAAGCACATCGACACCCCCGCGTTGTTCATCACCGGCATGGGCGGGACGGAGGTCGAGACGCAGAGTCTGGAGATGGGCGCCGCCGGGTTTCTGCGGAAGCCGATTGCAAAGGACGTGCTCCTGCACAAGATTCGTGGCATTCTTCAGCGCACCCGGCGCGGAGATGCGTCGAGCGCGGACGAGACGAGTGGGTAGTCGGACGTTCGTCCGCACGAAGACAGTCGGCGTCTCGATGCTGTGGGTTGCCGGCTGTATGCGCACTGCGAACTGACTCCATGTCCAACATCGCCGTCGATCCACTCGAGATCGAGACACGGCGCCGCGAGCGTGAGCGGCGGCTGGCGGGTGTCGAGCTGCCTCTGTTGCGGGTGGGCGGCACGGTGCTGCTCTCTCTGGCGATCTTTCTCCACAATCGCTACCTCTCGCCTTCCCTGGAGCCCGGGCTCTGGCTCACCGCGACGATCGTGCTGGTGGTCTACGCGGCTTTGACCTGGGTGCTGCTGCTCTTCTTTCTGCGCCGCGGCGTCGATCTGACGTTGCCCGCGCTGGCCGGCGATGTTCTGGTCTGGACGTTTGCGATCTACTGCAGCGGCGCCGAGGCGAGCTGGCTGTTTTTCATCCCGCTTCTTCGGGTCGCCGATCAGACCCAGACGACTTTCCGGCGCGCTCTGGCGTTCGCCCTCCTGGGCACGGCCAGTTTCGCGGGAATGCTGGCCTGGGTGCGCGTCATCGACGGTCGCGATGTCATGACGGTGGGTCAGTTGAGCAGGCTGGCCTTTCTCCTGTTCGGTGGCGTGTACATCGCACTGGCGGCGCGCACCGCGGAGACCCGGCGGTCACGGCTGACGGAGGCCCTGCACGTGGCTCGCGATCTGATCCAGCGGTTGGAACAGGCGCACACGCGTGCCGAGGAGGCCAGCGCGGCCAAGAGCGAATTCGTGGCGAACATGTCCCACGAAATGCGCACGCCGCTCCAGGCCGTGATCGGGATGCTGCAACTGGCGATCGAGGATGAGGAGTCGCAGACCAAGGCGCGCCGGCTGGTCACGGCCCGCCGATCCGCGGAGACGCTGCTCTCGATGATCGAGGATGTGCTCGACTTCTCCCGCATCGAGGCGCGCAAGCTGGAGCTCGAGCCGGTCTACTTCTCGCTCCGCCAGCTTCTGCACGAGACCATGAAGTCGATGGGCGTGATTGCCGCCTCGAAGAAGTTGACGCTCTCCTACCTCGTGCATCCCGAAGTTCCCGAGACGGTGTGGGCGGATCCGGGCCGGCTGCGTCAGGTCCTGGTGAATCTGGTGGGCAACGCCATCAAGTTCACTCACGATGGCGAGATCACGGTTCAGGCGGCGCGCGCAGGCGACAAGGTTCGCTTCGACGTGAGCGACACCGGTGTGGGCATCGCCCCGGCAGTCCGCCAGAGGATCTTCGAGCCGTTCGCGCAAGCCGACTCTTCCCTCGGACGCCGTTACGGGGGCGCAGGTCTGGGTCTCTCCATCGTGGCGAGGCTGCTCGAAGCCATGGGCGGCACCGTTCAGGTCTCGAGCGAACAAGGCTCAGGAAGCGTGTTCTCGTTCATGGTCCCACTGGCCACTGATGCGGTAGGGGCCGGACCGGAGCGCAAGGCATGGGAGAGCGCCCTGCAAGGGAAGGCCATTCTGATCATCGAGCCGGCGGAGATGGCACGTGCCGCGCTCGCGCAGATCCTGCGCAGCCGCGGCGTCTTCGCGAGCGCGTTCTCACGCGCCGCGGACGTGCCGCCGCAAGCCCGCTTCGCCTGTGCGGTCACGGCCGATCCCACCGTGAATGTGTGGCCGCGGGTGTTGATCACCTCACCGCTGGATCCGACGGACGAGCCAGTGCGTGTCACGCGCCCGGTCGGTGATCGGGAGCTGATCGATTCCGTGGGCGTGGTGTTGGGCCTGACCGAGGCCAGCCCGGAGTACACACTCGAGCCGGCCATCCCCAACCGCTCCCCAATGAGGGTCCTGCTCGTGGATGACAGCGATGTGAATGTGGAAGTGGTGTCGGAGATGCTCCTCCGTCTGGGCCACGACGTGGCCTCGGCTTCGGACGGCGAGGCCGCTCTGGCCATGCTCGCCGCACGCCGGTTCGACATCATCTTCATGGACGTGCAGCTTCCCGGACTCGATGGCCTCGAAGTCACTCGCCGTTTTCGCGAGAGCGGCGGCAACACGCCGGTGATCGCGCTGACCGCGCACAACGCGGCCCGGGACCGCGACCGCTGCATCGCCGCGGGGATGGCCATGGTGCTCACCAAGCCCGTGGACGCCACCCAACTGGCTTCGGCCATCGAGTCCGCGACGAAGCGCAGCTCGATCGTGGACGTCGTCGGTGGAAACATGGCCCTCCTGGCGCGGGTGCGCGACGCGTTCTCGCGGCAGACGCCGGAGTTGCTGGCGGCCATCCGCGAGGCGCTCCTTCGTCAGGATGCGGAGGCCGTCGCGGCTCACGCTCACAAGCTCAAGGGGTCGATGAGCTACTTCCCCGATCAGCGTGGCACGGATCTGGCGCGGGCCGTCGAGCAAGCCGCGCAAGCCGGCGATCTCACCGGCGCTTCCCGGTTGTTGCCTCAACTGGAGGAAGCGGTGGCGGCCTTGGAGCGTGCACTCCAGGCAGTCGGAAACTGACGAGCGCGGCGGCGTGATTTCCGGGCCATTTTGTTCGAGTCTGCTACTCTGAAGGGCGTCAGACCCGGACAATATGGCCATTCGCGTGATCATCGCGGACGATCATCCCATCGTCCTTGACGGTCTCGCCCAGTTGTTCGCCGCGGAAGACGACATCGAGGTCGTGTCCCGGTGTTCCAACGGCGACGAGGCGTTGTCCGCCGTCCGGCGGGCTCGAGCCGATGTGCTCGTTCTGGATCTGCGCATGTCCGGCCGGGATGGACTGGAGGTCATGCGTGCGATGAGTCAGGAAGGCCATGCCGCTCGCGTGGTTCTCTTCGCCGGGCAACTGAACGACGGCGAAGTCCTCGCCGCGATGAGCCTCGGCGTGGCTGGGATCGTTCCGAAGCGGACCGCGGCGAAGGCGCTTCTTCATTGTGTTCGAAGGGTGGCGGCGGGCGAGCGGTGCCTCGACTCCACCACGGTGCAGGCCGCCCGCGAAAGCATGCTGCAACGCGAGAAGGGTCTGAATCAGGTCGGCAAGATTCTGACGCGTCGCGAGCTCGACATCGTGCGCATGGTGTCCACGGGCGCCCGCAACAAAGAGATCGCCGCAAAACTGGGGATCTCCGAGGGCACCGTGAAGATGCACCTGCACACCATTTACGAAAAGCTCTGCATCCCGGGGCGAGTGGCACTCAGCATCTATGCCCGGGAGCAGGCACTGGTTTGATCCCCGTTGTTGGTTGGTTGCGAGTTGCGAGTTGTGAGTAGCGGGTTGCGAGTTGCGGGTTGATGGTTGATGGTTGCGAGTTGCGGGTTGTGAGTTGGGTCACCAAGCGGGCTGCGCCTGACAACCCAACGATGCCTTGGCTTGTCAGCCCGAGCGAGACTCTCGATTGAACACTCCCCGCGAGGATCCACTCCTACTTGCGATGAGCACACACCGAGAGCCTTCTCCCCTCCGCAGAGGGGAGAAGGTGCCGAAGGCGGATGAGGGGTTGCTCTCGTGGCAGGCACGCAGCCTTCTGTTTCTTTCTCTCAGGCGCGCCGCGTGCGGCGTCGGGCGGCTCGGGATGACAGCCAACTTCATCGCATCCAACCAAGTTGCCCCGCAACCCGCAACCCACTCGCAACCCGCAACCCGCAACCCGCAACCCGCAACCAGGCAACTCGCAATCCAAATTCAGGACTCGAGCTTGGCGTCCATGGTGATGGTCGTGTTGAGGAGGCGGGAGATGGGGCAGCCGGTCTTCGCGTTTCCGGCGGCGATGTCGAGGGCGGTCTGGTCGATGCCCGGGACGCGCGCGGTGACGTCGAGGTGGACACCTGTGACCGTGAAGCCGGCCTCGGTCTTTTCCATCTTCACCGTCGCCGTCGTGTGGATGCTCTCGGGCGGCGTGCCCGCGTTGGTGAGCTGACCAGAGAGGGCCATGGAGAAACAGCCCGCGTGGGCCGCGCCGACGAGCTCCTCGGGATTCGTACCGATGCCATCCTCGAAGCGGGTGCTGAACGAGTACTGCGTGTCCTTCAGGACACCGCTCGCCGTCGAGATCGTCCCCTTACCGTCCTTGAGGCCGCCGTTCCACTGAGCCGATGCGTTGCGTTTGATTTGCATGGGCGGGACTCTATCAAAAATCCCGGTTTGGCCGCCCGCGCCCGAGGCCGGCTTGAGATCGCAATGGGGTCGAGAAGGCATGGCGGCTCGCGCCTTCTCGGTCTTTTTCGGGAGTCAACAATCTTCCGCGATGGCCCATCCGAGGTGACGGAGCGACCCTGCGTGCTTGTCAAGTGAGCGGCATCGTTGTAGTGTGAAGCCAATTAATTCATTATAGAAAAAATCACCCGACGGGAACCAATGGGCAACATGCGACTTGTGCCAGTGTTTTTATGTTTCCTGGTTTTCACTTCCCGAGGTGTCGTGGCTGATGTATCTGTGCGCGTCAAAGTTACCTGTGATGTGGCGGTATCGTGCGCGGACGGCGGTGCATACGTGGCTCTGGTTGCGCCGGACAACGCCATCCGGAACCCCGCGGGTGAGGCAGTTGCGACGGCCCACGGTGCCGAGCTTGTGGTGCCCCCCGGCCCTTACCTTTTCGTAACCTTTGCACGCGGCCATGCGATGACGTTCGAGCGCTTCACGATTACCGGACCCGACGTCCAAGAGATCAACAGGCATCTAAAAAGAAACCAGGTGCTGACCGGTACGGTCCTGGACGTGCACGACCGCCCCGTTCCCGACGCGATCGTCGCGCGCGCGGGTCTCGACGCTCCAGCCGCGATCAGTGAGCTCAGCCCACTCGGAATGTCCACGCTGCGCGAGAACGGCTTCACCCGGACTGACGCTCGCGGTCGCTGGTCGCTCGAATCGCCCGGTTTCCCGAAGATACCGCTCACTGTGTATGCTCCCGGCTACGCTGTCGCCTTCATATCGACCGAAAAGCGCTCTCCTGACGATTCGGTCCTTCCGGCCGTTGCGATCGAGAAAGCGTGCCACCTGACGGTGGCGATGGATCGGACCGACGATGAGATCCTCATCATTCCGAGGTTTCGCGCACCGGTGCCCTTCTCGGGGGACTGGCTCGATCGATCGCGGGCCAGAGCGGCTACCACCCGGGCGGTCGAATGGCCGTCACTAGCGACCGGCACCTACGACCTCTACGCGGTGAATACGAATCCCCGGAAATTTCAAAAACCGGAGAAGCTGGCCACCATTCACCTGGATTCTCCAGGCGCGGAGGCGCGAGTCAAGGTCTCGCTTCCGCAGCCCCGGTCCGCAAAGGCGTCGTACCTCAAGCTGCTCCTCCCGCGGGTCGCGGACACGGCGTCATTGAGGGCCTACGCGGAGGTGAATGGTGATGTTCCGGTGGAAATCACCTTCGCGGAAGAAGACGCGATCGGAGGCCGGGTCGTCTATCTGGACACCACCACTGCGCCGGAGCGTACGTACCTGACCACCTCGCGTGAGATTTTTCTTCCGCGTTCCGGCGCCGGAACCGGCAGAGCGCTCAGCGTGCAGACGCTGCAACGCGGCACGCTCTCGTTTCGTCTGGTCGGTCCCGAAGGAACGGAGTTACCTGCCGTCGTGTACGGTGCGTTTTCGATGTGCGCGAAGGATGAGCCGGTGCGCTCGATGTCGTTCGCGGTGTCGAAGACCGGCACGGTCGAAATGGCCGTTCCGGCCGCATGCCGTGCCGCCCTCATCGAGACCGGCGACTTTGCGCCAGTTGCCGCGACATTCGCTCTGAAGCCGATGGAAAGGCACGCCCTCGGCGAGTTTCGGCTGTCGCGCTCCGCGCATGCCGAGGTGCATGTGTATCGGCAGCCGAGCGGCGTGATCGCAAATGACGTGCTCGTGCACGCGCGCCTGCAGCGCAGCTCGACGTTCATTGTAATGCGGCCGGCGAGAACCGATGCCAATGGCGTCGCGCAGATCTCTGGCTTGCCACCGGACGAAGATCTCATCATCGAAGCGTACAAAGAGGGATCGAAGCTCAAAGGCTCCGTACTCCTCAGACTCGAGCCCGGCCAGACCACCGTCGTGGACCGTCTCGAGATTCCGGAACCGGGCTCGTTGTGGATCACGACGGGTCTCGACGACGATTTTCTGAAATCGTTCCCGTCCGCGTCGCTTTTCGCGTTGCGCCTGAACCGTACTCGGACGGACGAGGGGCAGCCACCTGATACGCGGGATGTGCGCCTGGAGTCCAGCAAAAGCACGGTCGAGCTTTCCGACCTCGTCCCGGGATCGTGGGGCGTCCAGCTTCTTGTACGAGTCGATGGTTCTGTCCAGACCATTGATGTCGATCCGGTCGAGATCCAATCCGGCAAGCTGGAGGAAGCAGAGCGCACCGCAAAGCCCGCCGTCATCGAGGGAGTGGTCCTGGCGCGTCAACAGGGCATCGAGGCCTTGATCGAGGTTCGCGACTGGCCTCCTGGCAAGGATGCAGTCTCGAGGTCCTACCAGTCGAAGAGCGACGGATCGTTTCGGCTGGTGCTTCCACGCGGAGGCACCTATGAGATCGACGTCCGCGAAAAAATCCCCGACGCTCCGCGCATCGTCATGGGACAGAAGGAGCTCACTCCTGGCCGGCTGCTGGAATTGTTGCTGCCCGGGAACGCCGTCGTCGTTACGACGATGAACGACGGGAAGGCCGCGTCGAACACGCAAGTCGTTTTGAAACGGCGCGCGTATGCGGAAAACGGCGGCGTCTCGCAACTCACGATGCAAGGTCGCACGAACGAGCAGGGCCAGGCACTCTTCGAGGCGGTTCTGGACGGCCCCTGGATCGTCGAGGCATCACTCAATCCGGATCTGCCTGTCACTCAGGGCAATCTGACGGTCGATCGGGCGTTGGAGGTCACCAACATCACGCTGCATCTCGACGAGGCCGCTCGTCTGGAGGGCCGGGTCGTTACTGCTAGTGGTGCACTCGCTCGCAATGGTGCGGTGGACTGCGTCTACGTTTCACAGGACCTCGTCGTTCGTTCGGCGCGGTCTTTGATCCTGCCGGACGGGACCTACACCATGAAGTTCGCCAAGCCCACCCCGGAAACCCTCAGTTGCGGAGTAACGACGGGGGATGGCGCCATTTTGCCGTTCCGCGCAAAGCCCGGCACTCGATTCGATCTTTTCCTGCCCCAGGAGACGGGGGCGCTGAGAATCAGTGACTTCGGGACCATGGTCGTGGCTGATCGGTTCTGGCTGATCGCGGACGATCATCTGTTCGACCTGACCTGGGCAGCACGAGCGATGGGAAGCCGATGGGCGCCCCTGGTCCTGTCTCGTGTTCCCACGGGCCGGTGGCGGCTCGTGCGCGCCCCCTCGCCCGACTTACTGGCTGTTGTGCAACGACGGCAAGGCATCGACGTCGTGAGCGACCTGCAGATCGCCTCCGGAAAATCTCACGAAACTAACATTCTTCCGTCACAGGTTCCATAAAACGGTCGTCGTTCAAGAATGGAGAGTTCCTCATGAAATGCCTTCGTCTTCCATCGTTGGTTGGTGCAGTCTTCGTTCTCCTCGCAGCCGGATCTGCGCAAGCCCAGTCCTGCTTCGAATGCGTACAGCAGTCTGGCAGTGATCCGAACCGGCCGAATTGGTATTGCACGGGTGGGTACGACTTCAGTGCGTGCACTACTGCGTCGAATTACGATCCCAACACGTGCGAGACCTACACGACCTGCAACAACGTCTACGCATGCACGACCGATCCGGGGAACGGTGAACCTTATTGTTCCAACTCGACGTGCGATCCGAATCAGGGCTGGAACATCGATACATTACAGGACCTCATGGAGTACTTCTGCTATCACTATGACACGTGGTGCTAGAGTTCACAGAGGAGGAGGGCACGTGAAACGCAGCCTCGTCGTCCCGGTCTTGAGTGCATTGTTGTTTGCGCAGTTCAGCTTTGCGAAGGGGCCACCGCGGTACACGCAACCGGGTACGCCGGTCGCGATGGAATCGTCCGGCTTCGAGTTCCGGGCGACGCTGCCGCATGGCTGGTCGTTCACGACGGAACAGGGGTTTGCTCCCCCTCCCGACTTTGCGTCGGCATGTCACGTCCGTGGCGAGTTCTATACCGGTCGTAACTGGGACCGCTTTCTTGTGGCGGCCCTCCGCGCGACCGATGGCGTACGCAGGGCCGAGGATGCGAGAATCGTACAGAAGGTCGCTGGCCATCCGGCCGTGTCGAACCGCTACGTGCGTGAGCCCTTCATGGTTCGGGACATTTACATCAACCTTTCTGATCTTCAGTCCGATAGCGGTGCTGTCTGGACGTTCGAGGGCAGTCCCACCCCGGAAGGAACAGACTGTGAGCTCCAGTTTCTCGCGATGATCCACAGCGCCACGATCACCCGTCCGTAGCCGTACCGGCTCACCCGCCGTCTTCGACGTTCTTGAGGTGGAAGGAGAGCGACTCGAGGTTGATGCGGAGGTCCACGCTCTTGACCTTCACGTCGGGACGGAGCCGGAGCTGCGTGGGAGCGAAGTTGAGGACGGCCTGGATGCCGGCATCGGCGAACGTGTCGTACACCACCTGCGCTCCCTCGGCTGGCACGGCGATGATGCCGATGTCCACACGGTTGCGCAGGACGATGCTGGACAGACGGTCCCAGGGATGAACGGGGATTCCCTGGCGGGAGGTGCGACCGATCTTGGCGGGATCGGCGTCGAGCAGGGCCACGATGTGGAAGCCGTTCGTGTTGAAGCCGCTGTAGTCGGCCAGGGCCATGCCCAGGTTTCCCGCCCCGGCGATGATCACCGTGCGGACGCGGTCGAGGCCGATCGTGCGCACGAGCTGATGTTTGAGGCGGAGTACGTCGTATCCCACGCCGCGCGTGCCGAACTCTCCGAAGCAGGCCAGGTCCTTGCGGATCTGCGCGGAGTTGAGATGGAAGCGCTTGGCCATCTCGTGCGACGAGACCGTGCGCTCGCCCTGATCCTCGAGATAGGTGAGGCACCGCAGATACACCGACAGGCGGCCGGTGGTCAGTTCCGAGATGCCTTCGCGGTCGTTGTTCGGAGTCCTGGACATGCCGGGGATTACTGCAGCAGCAGAGCGCGCGCCGCATGGCCTGCGGCCTGGAACAGCGGCGAAGGATAGATCCCGATGACGAAGATCCCGATGACGGCGATCATCAACGCGCCGACGGCGAAGACGCCTCCACCCGTCGGAACTTCGTGACCTGCCACCGGCTCCCTCATGTACAGGTAGTACACGACGCGCAGGTAGTAATAGACCGAGACGATGCTGGTCAGGATGCCGATGATGGCCACCGTGGTGTGACCCGACTCGATGGCCGTCTTGAAGATGTAGAACTTGGAGATGAAGCCGGCCGTCGGCGGGAGGCCGGCCAGCGAGAACATGCACAAGGCCAGCGCGAAGCCGTAGAACGGACGCTTGAAGCCCAGGCCGGCAATGTCGTCGAGAGTGTGCGGATCGTTCTGGTTCTTGATCAGCAGCGACACGACGCCGAACGCGCCGATGTTCATGAGGGCGTAGGTGATGGTGTAGATGGCCACCGCGGCCACGCTGTCGTCACGCACGGTGAGCATGGCGATGGTCATGTAGCCGACGTGGGCGATACCGGAGTAGGCGAGCATGCGCTTGAGATCGCGCTGCACGATGGCCACGGCGTTGCCGACGATCATCGAGAGCACGGCCAGGACGGCCACCATGTTCATCCAGCTCACTTTCGGCAGCACCGGCTCCATGGCGTCGAAGAGGCGGATCAGGGCGATGAGCGTGGCCGCCTTGGGAGCGACCGAGAGCCAGCCGGCCACCGGTGTGGGTGCGCCTTGATAGACGTCGGGTGCCCAGGGATGAAACGGCGCCAAAGCCAGCTTGAAGCCGAAGCCGGCCATGAGCAGGACGAAGGCCACGGTCATGAGGGGCGTGGCGTCGTTCACGGCGAACCACTGCGCCATGACCCGGACGTTGGTGGTCGCCGTCGCGCCGTAGAACAGGGCGATGCCGTACAGGATGAAGCCCGTGGCGAAAGCGCCCATGAGGAAGTACTTCAGGCTGGCTTCGTTGGAGACCGCGGCGCGGCGGTTGTATCCCACCAGCACGAAGATGCAGACCGAGAGGATCTCCAGGCCCAGCACCACGATGAGCAGGTCCAGACCCTTGCTCATCATCATCATGCCTACCGTGCCCCACGCCAACAGCGCGTAGAGCTCGCCTCCCTCGAATCCTTCACGCTCCAGATAGTCGCGCGCGAAGAGGATGGCCAGCATCCCGGCCAGGAGGAAGGTCAGGTCGAACAACTTCGTGATCTGGCTGACCTCATACGTGCCGCCGAAGAAGATCGCCGTCTGGTCGAAGAGGTTTCCGGCCCAGGCTGCAGCGAGGAAGATGATCAGTGCCAGCGGCCCCAACGCGCCTTTGAATCGCGGCGCGAAGGCGTCGAACAGGATCAGCAGCATGCCCCCGGCACAGAGAACCAGCTCGGGGAGGATGGCCAACTGCCAGTTGGCTTCCAGCAGCGGCTGGAGGTTCATCGCGCACCTCCAGCCGAGTCGACGAGCCTTCGAGGCGACGAGTCTTCGAGGCTCGACGACTCGACGACTCGATGTCTCGAAGACTCTTTGGCCACCATCACTTCTCGTTCGACGCGGCCATGTATCTGGGCGATGAGGTGCTGGACGCTGGGCTCCATCTTTTTGAGGAACGTGTTGGGATGCACGCCAATCCAGACCATGAACACGACCAGCGGCACCGTGGCGGCGATCTCGTGCCAGGCCATGTCGGGGATGTTGCGGTTCGCGTCGTTGGTGATGGGGCCGAAGAAGACTTTCTGCACGAGCCAGAGCAGATAGATCGCGGCGAGGATGACTCCCGTCGCTGCGATGGTGGCCGCTACCGGATGGGACTGAAAAGTGCCTGCCAGGATCAGGAACTCGCCGATGAAGCCGTTGAGGCCGGGCAATCCGACGGAGGACAGCACGGCGATCACGAAGAAGACCGCGAAGATCGGCATCGTCCGCGCGATGCCGCCGTAGTCCGCGAGCAGACGAGTGTGCCGCCGCTCGTAGATCACTCCGACCAGGAGGAAGAGTGCCCCGGTGGACAGTCCATGGCTGACCATCTGCAGGATCGATCCTTCAATGGAGGCTTGATTCATGGCGAAGATGGCCAGCACGCAGAAGCCGAGGTGGGAGACCGAGGAGTAGGCCACGAGCTTCTTCATATCCGGCTGCACCCAGGCCACCAGCGCGCCGTAGACGATGCCGATGACCGACAGAGTGATCATCAGGTTGGCCCAGCGCGCGGAGGATTCGGGGAAGAAGGGCAGCACCATGCGCAGGAAACCGTACGTGCCCATCTTCAGCATCACCCCGGCCAGGATGATCGAGCCGCCGGTCGGCGCTTCGACGTGCGCGTCAGGCAGCCACGTGTGCAGCGGGAAGAGCGGAACCTTGATGGCGAACGCGAGCGAGAACGCGAAGAAGAGCAGCAGTTGCGCGGTCGGCAGGAGAGGCGTGCCGTAGAGGTCCACGATCGAGAACGTCGGCAGCCCTGTCTGATGGTAGTTCTGGAAAACGAGGTAGATGATCGCCAGCAGCATGAGCAGCGAGCCGGCGATGGTGAAGAGGAAGAACTTGATGGCCGCGTAGATGCGATTCGCACCGCCCCACACGCCGATGACCAGGTACATCGGCAGGAGCATGAGCTCGAAGAAGATGTAGAAGAGCAGCAGGTCCGTGGCCAGGAAGGCCCCGATCATGGCCGTCTCCATGACCAGAAAGGCGATCACGTACTCCTTCGGATGTTTCTTGATCGCGTTCCAACCGGAGAGAAAGATGATCGGGGTGAGGAAGGTGGTCAGCAGGACCAGCCAGAGCGAGATGCCGTCGATGCCGAGGGCGTAGCGGATTCCCCACTGGGGAATCCAGTCCAGGCTCTCCACGAACTGGAAGCCGGCCTGCCCGTCCTGCCAGCCGCGCAGGACACCCAGGGAGATCACGAACGTGATCAGCGAGACGGCCAGCCCGAAGCCTTTGATGGCTCCCGCCGCCGCTCGCGGAAAGAAGGCCAGCACGATCGCACCCGCGATCGGCAGCCAGAGAAAGGTACTGAGCAATGGCATCGGTTTTCCTCAGGGCGCGGGGCGCAGCGCGCAGGGCGCAGGAGTTCGATCGAGCTCCTGCACCCTGCGCCCTGCCCTCTGCGAACTCATACAAAGAATGCGACGAATACGATCACGCCGACGAAGAACATCAGAGCGTAGTTGCGGACGTTCCCGGTCTGGGCGAAGCGAAGGATCTCGCCGAAGATGCGCACGAGATAGCCGAGCGAGGCCGCCAATCCGTCGATGACGGCGTCCACGCCTTTCCACAGAAAGCGCGAGCTGCCTTCGAGCGGGCGGACGATGATCCTGGCGTATAGCTCGTCCACATACCACTTGTTCTCGATGGCGCGCGTCAGCACGGGCCAGCGCGTTTCCATGGCCGCGTCGGAAGCAAGCTGTTTGTCCTTGTACAAACTGCGGGCGATGAACCATCCGGCGATGGCGATCACCGTGGAGATGCCGGCCACCAGGTACTCGGTCGACGCGCCCAATTCCAGCACCCGATGCGTCCCCGTCACCTCGGGGTAGATCGAGTCCATCCAGTGCGCCAGCCAGGCGGCGCCGGGAACGTGCAGGACGTGCGGCAGGTTCAGCAGTCCTCCCACGAGCGACAGGCCAGCCAGGATCCACAGCGGTGTGGTCATCGATGGCGGCGACTCGTGCAGGTGATGCTCCTGCTCGTGCGTCCCGCGGAACTTGCCGTAGAACGTCAGGTAGTAGAGCCGGTACATGTAGAACGCCGTGCAGAACGCGGCCGCCGTGCCCAGGAACCACACCAGCTTGCCGGCGCCGGGAAAGTACGGAGTGCCGAACGCGGAGGCCAGGATCTCGTCCTTCGAGAAGAAGCCCGCCGCCAGGGGCAGACCGGCGATGGCGTACGTCGCCCATTGGAACGTGCGGAAGGTCTGGGGGATCTTCTCCTTGAGACCGCCCATCTTGCGGATGTCCTGCTCGCCGCTCATGGCGTGGATCACCGAGCCGGAACCGAGGAAGAGGCAGGCCTTGAAGAAGGCATGAGTGATGAGGTGGAAGACTGCAGCCGTGAAGGCGCCCACACCCACGGCGATGAACATGAAGCCGAGCTGCGAGACGGTGGAGTAGGCGAGGACTTTCTTGATGTCCCACTGCCGCAATCCGATGGTGGCCGCGAAGAGCGCGGTCAGGCCGCCGATGATGGCCACGACCATCATGGCGTCGGGTGAGAGCCGGTAGAGCACGTTCGAGCGGACGATCATGTAGACGCCCGCGGTGACCATCGTGGCGGCGTGGATGAGGGCGGAGACGGGCGTGGGACCGGCCATCGCGTCCGGCAGCCAGACGTAGAGGGGGATCTGGGCGGATTTGCCCGCGGCGCCGAGAAACATCAGCAGGCAGATGGCGGTGATGACGCCGGCGGCAATGCCGCCGGCCGCGGCCACTTGCTGGACTTTGGCGAAGTCCACGGAGCCGAAGTAGGCGAACATCAGGAACATGGCCACGAGGAAGCCGAAGTCACCGATGCGGTTGACGATGAACGCCTTCTTGCCGGCGGCGGGAGCGTAGTCGGTGGTGTAGTAGAAGCCGATGAGCAGGTAGGAGCAGAGACCGACGCCTTCCCATCCGACGAACATCAGCAGGTAGCTGCTGCCGAGGATGAGGATGAGCATGGCCACGAGGAAGAGGTTGAGGTAGGCGAAGTAGCGCCAGTAGCCCTCTTCGTGGTGCATGTAGCCGACGGAGTAGAGGTGGATGAGGAAGCCCACCCAGGTCACGACCATCAGCATGACGATGGAGAGGGGATCGAGCTGGAAGGCGATGTCCGCGCCGATGCCGCCGGAGAGGAACCACTCGTAGATGAGGTTGAGGTGGCGCTCGCCGTGTTGGTAACGGCCGAGGTACTCGAAGACGGCCACGGTCCCGAGGAGAGCGGCGCCGAGGGAGGCCAGGAGCGCGACGGCGGTGACGAATCCCTTGCCCGCACGCTTGCCGAACAGCCCGTTCAGCAGGAAGCCGATGAACGGGGTGATGGGGATGAGCCAGAGGTTGTTTAACATGCACGGGGGAGTGCTGAGTGCTGTGTGCCGGGTGCTGAGTCCCGCTCCGCCCGTGAGGGTGGCGTTCCTCAGCACTCAGCACGCAGCACTCAGCACTCGTGTTCTCCTCGCAACACGAGGAGAACCCCGTGCCGCTCTATTTGTCGTCGTCTTTCAGCCGGTCCCGATAGTCCTCGGAGGATGCGGGATCGAGCTCCCACCGCTTGACGTCGCGGTTGTGTTCCTTTTCGCCGAAGTTCAGTTCCTCGTTGTCCTGATACGTCACGCCCATGGCTCGCCCGATCTGATCCACCTCGTTCTGCTCGGGCGAGGTCATGCTGCTGACGGCGGACTCGTCACCGGAGAACTGCGCCCCCTCCCACTGCACGTCGGGGTCCCCGCCGGTGATCGTGGGATCGGCCAGCGAGTCGTCCTTCATGCGGTGAGCGAGGTTCGCCGCGCTCGCGGAGACATCCGGAATCGGAGGTTCGAGCTCGTCGTCGAGGCCGTTCCGATTGCGGTCCTTCCGCTCGTCTTCTTCCCAGTCAATGAGCTTTTCTGTCTTGTCCATCTTCGCTCCTTACTGCTGAGCGAAGCCTACAACGTTCGTGCCGGGTGCCGGGTGCTGGGTGCTGGGTGCTGAGTCCACCGCCCCACAAGAGGCTTCAGTTTACTCAGCACGCAGCACCCAGCACGGGGCTCCTACTACCAGTGCATCAGATTTGCTTCGTCCACGTCGATGGTGTCGCGGTGATGGAACAGCGAGATGAAGATGGCCAGGCCGATGGCGGCTTCCGCGGCGGCGATGGCCATGATGAAAAAAACGAAGATGAGGCCGTGAGTCTGGCCGAACTGTTTCGCATAGGCCAGGAAGGTCAGGTTCACGGCGTTCACCATCAGCTCGATGGACATGAAGATGGTGATGCCGTTCTTCCGCGTCAGTACACCCATCACGCCGATGGAGAAGAGGACCGCGCTGAGAATCAGGAACCAGTGGGTCGGGATCACGGCTGAACCTCCCGGGCCTTGCCATGCGCCGGGCGGCCGCTCAGAAAGAGAGCGCCCACGATCGCCGCGAGCAGGAGGATGGACACCATCTCGAAGGGGAAGACGTAGGCTTGAAACATCGCCATCCCCACGGCTCTCGCGTCGGCGTGAAACGGAACGGTGGGCTCAGCCAGCACCGCGTACTTGAGCAGGAAGTAGATCATCCCGATGCCGAAGGCCGCACTGGCCGTGTAGCCGGCGAACTGTTGGATGGGACGCGTCGCCGGCTCAGCCACGTGCTGCAGATTGAGCAGCATGATCACGAACAGGAACAGCACCATGATCGCGCCGGCGTAGATGATGATCTGCAGCGCCGCCAGGAACGGGGCCTCCAGGAGGACGTACATCACCGCCAGGGCAAAGAAGCACGCCACCAGCGACAGCGCGCCCACCACCGGATTGCGGTGCAGCACGACCACCAGCGCGAAGATGATCGCGACGGCTGCAAAGAAGAAGAAGATGATGAACTGGTCCATGTCAGTTGGCGATTGTCGGTTGGCGGTTGTCGGTGGGTACGCAGTTGGCAGGCAGCGGGCAGTCCACAAGCCCCCAACCGCCCACGGGAAAAGGCGTGGTGTTCGGCTCGCTTCCGTAAGGAATGGCAATCGCGATGGAGGCCGGGTAACGCTTTCCCGCCAACCGCCAACCGTCAACCGCCAACCGGCACATCACAGCCATCCTCCTGCGATGAAGGCCGCAACAATGATGATGTTCACGATGGCCAGCGGCAGGAACACCTTCCAGCCGATGCGCATCAGGATGTCGTACTTGAGGCGGGGGATGGTCCAGCGGATCCAGACGAAGAAGAACATCAGGAAGCTCCACTTCGCCAGGAACATGAGGAACGACAGCAGGAACCCGAAGAAGGTGGCCGGCTCGTTGTACCAGGGGATGTCCCAGCCTCCGAGGTAGAGCGTGGTGATGAGCGCGGCCATCGTGCCCATGGCCATGTACTCGGCCATGAAGAAGAGGGCGAACTTCATCGACGAATATTCAGTGTGGTAGCCGGCCACGAGCTCCGCCTCCGCTTCCGCGAAGTCGAAGGGCAGGCGGTTGGTCTCCGCGAAGCCGGAGACGACGAAGATCACGAAGCTGATCCACATGGCCGGCGAGAGGACGTTCCAGGCCGGGAGGCGGAGGAAGTCGAAGAGGACGAAGGTTCCCGTCTGCTGCGCCACGACGTCGGTGAGGCGGAGCGAGCCGGCCACGAGCAGCACGCTCACGGCGGCCAGCGTCAGCGAGAGCTCGTAGGAGATCATCTGCGCGGTCGCGCGCAGCGCGCCGAAGAGCGAGTACTTGTTGGCCGAGGCCCAGCCGGCGATGGTGATGCCGTATACGCCGAGGGAAGCCAGCGCGAAGATCACCAGGATGCCGGCGCTGACGTCGGCCACGATGGGCTCGAACCAGCGACCGCCCTCGAAGAGACGGCGGCCGAAGAGGGTCATCTCCGGGATGGTGAACCCTCGTCCCCAGGGCACCACGGCGATGGTGGTGATGGCCGGCAGCAGTCCGAACGCGGGCGCCAACGTGTACAGCCACTTGTGCGCCTGAGCCGGAATGATGTCTTCCTTCATGAGGAACTTCAGCGCGTCGGCGAACGACTGCAGAAGTCCGAAGGGGCCCACGCGATTGGGGCCGGGCCGGTCCTGGATCAGCGCGCTGCCGCGACGCTCGACCCACACCATGATCGGCGTGATGTTCAGCCAGATCCCCAGGATCAGGGCGATCTTGAGGATCGAGAGCAGGACGTCGGTGAGATCGAACGCCATTACGCCGAGACCTCCTCCACGCGCAGGCTCTCAAACACGTCGAGTGCATCCGCGGCTCGGAACTCCTCGGCGGTCGGAAAGAGGCGTGCCCCGACGCGGCGCAAGGCCTCGAGATCGGTCTCGGCCTGTCCTTTCGGAGGGAACGCCTGGTGGATGCGCTGGACCTTGCCCTGGAGGTTTGTGAAGGTCCCGTCCTTCTCCGCGTGAATGGTGCCGGGGATGAGGACGTCCGCGACTTCGGTGAGGGGATGCGTGGCGTCCCAGGAGTGGACGATGAGGAACTTCGCCTTGCGGAGGTTGGCCACCACAGCAGGGTCGCTCGTGCGGTCGCTCAGGCGGGCGTCGCAGATGTAGAGGATGTCGACGCCGGAGTAGTCGGCGTCCAGCGGCTGGGCCTCGACGCCGCCCAGCACGGCCGAGACGCCGCGGAAGTTCGGCGCGCCCTGCTCGCCGAGGATCCACTCGGTGCGCGACTTCATCTTGATGGGGCCGATGGGATCGACCATCAGGCCGATCTTCGCGCCTGCCTTGTCGAACAGCGCCTTGGCCATCCACGCTTCTTCGCTGGTCATGTGCGCGGAGGCGATGGCGGCGACTTTCTTCGCGCCGTCGAATGCTTTCGCGATGGAGTCGAGGGCCTCTTCCCAGGTGGCGATGCCGAGGTAGTCATCGTCGGTGCGCACCTTGGGGACGACCACCCGGTCGGTCTCGTACTGCTCGTAAGAGAAGCGACCGTAGTCGCAGAGCCAGTGATCGTTGACTTCGGGATTGACGCGCGGGCGGTAGCGGAAGACCTGCCCGTTGCGGTGGCCGATGAACAGATTGCAGCCGACGTCGCAGCCGTTGCAGATCGACTCGGTGGAACCGAGGTTCCAGACGCGCGACTCGAAGCGGAACTCGCGGGGCGTGAGCGCTCCTGTGGGGCAGATGTCCGTGACGCACGCGCTCATCCAGTTGTCGAGCGGCGTGCCCGGGTAGACGCCGACCTCGGTCGACGCGCCGCGCTTGAAGAAGGCCAGCTCCGCGGTGCCGGTGATCTCCGCCGTGAAGCGGATGCAGCGCGTGCAGTGGATGCAACGGTTCATGTTCTGGATCACGTGCGGACCGATGGCCGTGCGATCCATTCCGGGATACGTGCGCTTGGCTTCGCCATAGCGCGATTCGACGGAGCCGTAGTTGAAGGAGTAGTCCTGCAACGGGCACTCGCCGGCCTTGTCGCAGATCGGACAATCCAGGGGATGGTTGATGAGCAGAAACTCCATCTGCCCTTTGCGCGCCTTGTCGACCTTCTCGCTCCAGACGTGGATCTTCATCCCGTCGCGGACCGGAGTCGCGCAGCCGGCCTGCAGTTTCGGCATCCCCTCGACCTCGACGAGACACATGCGGCATTGGCCGACGATGCTGAGAGAGGGGTGATAGCAGAAATGCGGGACGTGAACGTCGGCCGCTTTCGCGGCTTCGATGGCGTTGATGCCATCCTGGACGTCGACTTCGATACCGTCGATGGTAACTTTGGCCATAGGTCGCTTGATCGATACAAGAATGAGCGCCCAACGGGCGGGCTTCAGAGAGGGGCAATTCCGTCTTTTACGCGCACCATCGCGTGAAAGATTTCACAAGCGCGGATCATAGTGTCGAGAGTCCGGACCGTCAATGCGCTTGCCGGTACGACCGGCGGCGCTGGTTGGCAAAGCCTCGGGCACGTACGGTCGCTCCGAGGCCAATGTGCTTCTACCGCGCAGGCTCCTCAGTTTCGCGGTTGCGGGTGCAGCGCCACGACGGCGGCACTTCGGAAGAGCGGCGGGTGGTGATACCGTAGCGGGCGCGTGAAGAAAGACATCGTCATTGCCATCGCCGCCGTTCTGGTCGTCCTCGCCGTCACCTTTGGGCTAGCCCAGATGAGGCCGGACGGACCCGCAACCCCGTCCCGTCCGTTCTCTGGCGCCAAAGAGGGGGCGGAGCCGGAAAAGAGCGGCAAGGTCGTCATCCGCGTCAACGGCGACGCCATCACGGAAGACGAGTTCAACGGTTTCCTTACCGCGCTGCCGGAACAGCAGCGGGCCATGTACCAGACCCCGGCCGGACGCCGCGAGCTCGCCAATGAGCTGGTGCGCATGAAGGCTCTCGAGCAGGAGGCCCGGCGGCTGGGTCTCGCCGACGATCCCGAATTCCAGCGTCAGCTCGAGTTGCTGCGGTCGCAGTTCACCGCGCAGCACGCGCTCCAGAAGATCGTGGAGAAGGAAGCGGAGAAGCAGATCCAGGCCGAGTACGAGAAGCAGAAGTCGACCGCCCTGAACCTCCGCCACATCGTCGTGGCCTACGAAGGCGGCATGGTGCCCTCGCGGGGTCAGGCCAAGCTGCCGTCGGCCGACGAGGCGATGAAGAAGGCCGCCGGCCTCGTGGCCCGGGTGCGCGGCGGAGAGAGTTTCGCGGCCGTGGCTCGCGCGGAATCGGACGACGTCCAGAGTGGTCAGCAGGGAGGCTCGCTCGGGCCCCTTCGTCCGGATGTGCTTCCTCCGGAGGTGGCCACGGTGGTGAACAAGCTCAAGGCCGGTGAGATCAGCAACCCGGTGCGCACGCAGTTCGGCATCCACGTCTTCGGCGTCTCGGAGCCCACCCTCGACGAGCTTCGTCCCGCGCTGCTGCAGAAGGTGCAGCAGGAGATCGCAGCGAAGGAAGTCGATCGTCTGCAGAAGGCCGCGAAGGTGGATCTCGACCCGCAGTTCTTCCCACCGGTCCCGGCCGCCGCTCCGCCACAAGCCGCACCCAGACCGCAGGGCCAGTAGCCGCACGGCCGGGTGGCATAGCCTTAGTACAGCTCCCCGGAAGTCGGTGTCCAGTGGGTAGAAGCTGTTGCTTGTCATCCCGAGCCGGCCCACGCCGCGCAGCGGCGCGCCTGAGAGAAAGAAACAGAAGGCTGCGTACCTGTCACGAGAGCGACCCCTCATCCGTCTTCGGCACCTTCTCCCCTCTGCGGAGGGGAGAAGGCTCTCGGTGTGTGCGCATCGCGAGCTGGGTTCATCATTCGTTGAACTAGTTCATCGCGAGGGTGTGTCATCGAGAGCCTTCTCCCCCCGGCTTCTTGGGGGGAGAAGGTGGCTGAAGGCCGGATGAGGGGGGCGATGCAGCCTCCGATGAGTTTGCATTCTGACCCTGCAAACACTGGAAGTTTCTTGGAAGCTCGACGCTCGGGATGACAGCACACCCTCCATGACTTTCACGGACGAAGTCGAGCGGACACTCATTTCCGGGAAGCTGTACTTAGTACAGCTTCCCCGAGGTCGGTGCGCGAGCGGGTTGGGTTGTCAGTTGTCGGGTTCTCAGTTCGGGGTAATCCAACCATGGCGCGACTGGGTGCAGACAACCGATCACCGACAACTGACAACCCGGCCACTGGACACTCGGTTCCGGGGGGCTGTACTTTGGGCGCGTCGCAGATTTTGATTTCGTGGGTGCTTGCGTCGGTTGTCGGTTGACCGGCGTACACTGTCGCGGAATCAAGTCCACATGAGCGATCGCAGAATCCTGGTCGTTGAAGACAACGACATGAACATGCAGCTCGTCGAGTACCTCCTCGAAGAGGAAGGGTTCGACATCGTCAAGGCGACGAGCGGGGAGGAGGCGCTGACGCTGACCCGCGCGAACGGCAAGCCTCCGGATCTCATCCTCATGGACATTCATCTTCCCGGCATGGATGGACTGTCGGTCGTGCGAGCGATCAAGGCCGACTCCCGCACCTCGCGCATCCCCATCCTGGCCCTGACCGCGCACGCCATGCGTGGCGACAAGGACCGCTTCCTCGAAGCCGGCTGCGACGGCTACATCTCCAAGCCCATCGACGTGAAGACGTTCATCGCCTCGATCGAGAAGTACCTGTAGCTGGACCTCTCATCGTTGCGGGTTGCGGTTGCGTTGAGGGTTGCGTTGCGAGTTGCGAGTTGGTACGAGTTCAACGCGCAACCCGCCACGCGCACCCCGCAACGTCACGTACAATGCGCGGCCCATGAGAATGCTCGTATTGGGCGCCGGCCGGATGGGCCTTGGCGCGGTCCATGATCTCGTCTCTCAGTCCGATGTCAGCGGCGTCACCATCGCGGACTTCGACCTCTCCAAAGCCGAAGCGATCGCGCAGCGTTATGGCGAGCGGGTTCGCGCGGTGCAGATCGACTGCAACGATCAGGCGGCGGTGGTTTCGCTCATGCGCGGGCATGCCTCGGCCATCAGTTGCGTCAACTACTGGCTGAACGAGCGCCTGGCCCGCGCGGCGATCGAGGCCGGGACCCACTTCTGCGACCTCGGGGGCAACAACGATGTCGTGGATGCCGAGCTCGCACTCGATGCCGAGGCGCGGGCCGCGGGACTGAACATCATCCCGGATTGCGGTCTGGCGCCGGGGATGGTGGCGGTGCTCGTCGCGCATCAGGCGCAGCAGTTCGACACCGCGGGGACGGCCATCGATGAGATTCACATCCGCGTGGGCGGCCTGCCGCAGGATCCCAAACCGCCTCTCGACTACCAGCTCGTCTTTTCCGTCGAAGGTCTCATCAACGAATACATCGAGCCCGCGCGCATCATCCGCGGCGGGAAGGTCGTGGTCGTGGAGTCCATGACCGAGCTCGAGTCCCTGACCTTCGCCGAGCCCTTTGGCGAGATGGAGGCCTTCCAGACCTCGGGCGGGACGTCCACTCTCGTGGAGACCTTTCTGGGTCGCGTGCAGACGCTCGACTACAAGACCATTCGCTACCCCGGTCATTGCGACAAGTTCAAGGCCATGATCGACCTGGGCCTCTGCAGCTCCACGCCCATCGGCGTCGACGGGATGGCCGTCAAGCCCCGCCGCCTCTTCGGCGAGCTCCTGGTCCAGAACCTGCCGCACGACGAGCCTGACGCCGTGCTCGTGCGCGTGGAGACGACCGGCGGCGGCAAGCGAATCCGCTACGACATCATCGACCGCTACGATCCGGAGACCGGTCTCTCCGCCATGATGCGTACCACGGCGTTCCCCGCTTCGATCGTGGCACTGATGATGGCCCGCAACCAGACCACCGCGAAGGGCGCGCTGCCTCAGGAGCGCTGCATTCCGCCGGACCGGTTCATGGAAGAACTGGCGGCGCGCAAGATCGACGTGTTCGTGAGCTGAGCGCGGCTCGACCGCAGTCGGGAGGAGCGGTGGCGCCCGGCGTTTCTCACGCCGGGCGCGAAGACGCCTCTACTGAAAATAGCCCGTGACGTCGATGATCACGTGCACGTTCCCGAAGCTGTTGTAGACCGACAGATCCTGCGTATTCGTCGATACCCCGACGATGATGCCGTTCGCCAGCGCAGGGTCGGACGATTCGAAGTTCAGCATCGACACGACCGGTCGCGTGAGGCCGGACGGCCAGACCGTGAGGAAGCTCCCCTGGGTGGCCTGGGTGACCGTCACATTCAGCGACACGGCTTTTGCCGCGGTCGGCACTCCGCAGAATCCGCGCATCTGGAAGCTGCGGGTGGCGTTCGAGCCCATGACGGGTCCGCCATTCGTGCTCACCGCACCCCGCGTGTCGACGACGCGGCAGGGCGAGAGTGGGAAGTACTGAAAAGGGCCACTCTGCGCAAACGCACCGAAGGCCGGGAGAAGTGCTGCGACGACGAACGTCAGAATGACTTTGCGGTTCATGGCGTAGTCCCTCACTGGAAGTAACCTGTCACGTCGATGATGAAATGTTGCGTCGATCCGTTGTTCAAGATGGTCGACAATCCGGAAACGGACAACCGTAGGATAGCGTTATTTGCCCGCGTCTTGCCGGTACGATAGTTGATGGTGCTATTTCCCGGCCAAGTCGTCCCCGTCGGGAACAGTGAGAGGAACCCCGTGGCCGCAGGAGAGATGGCGGTCACGTTGGCGACCACAGCCTTGGCCGATGATGGGATTCCGCAGACTCCGCTGAGCTGAAGGGCGCGCGTGGCCAGATTTGCCAGCGCCGGACCACCGCTGGGACCGTTCGGCCCGCGAGAGTCGACGATGCGGCAAGGCGTGACGATGTAGAGGCTCGTGCCGACGGGAGCCGGTCCGGTGATCACTTCCATGTTGTAGGCCCGGTAACCCGAACAGCCGTTGGCGTCCGTGGCCCGCACGCTGAAGCTGAAGATGCCGGGGGTCGTTGGCGTTCCGGAGAGCAGCCCCGACGAGGACAGCGACAGGCCGGGAGGGAGGCTTCCGACGGTGACTGCGAAAGTGTAGGCCGGGGTCCCTCCGCTGGCCGTAAGAGCTTGATTGTAGAAGTTCAATGTTTGCCCGACCGGCACCGTCGCTGGGGAGACGCTCACGGTCGCACAGGGACTCACGGAAAGCAGAGTCTGGTACGCGTTGAGCCGGCCGTGCCCGTAACGGTCGTTGCGGCCGGCCACGTAGGGCTCCGGCCCGACCTTGTCGGCGGTGTTCTTCATGGCCGTTTTCAGTTGTGTCAGCGTGAGGCTGGAGTTGCGCGAAAGGAGCAGGCCGGCGATGCCGGAAGCGAGAGGAGTGGCAGAGGAGGTTCCCCCGAAACCGGTTCCTCCGGACGCGGACGTGTAGTTGCCGGGGTCGTAGCCGGTTGCGCCGGTGCGATCGGTGGTCTCAATGGCGAGATTGAGCGGACCGGCGTTACTGGGAGCGACGAAGGCAACCTCGCTACCGTATTGACTGTAGTAAGAACGGCAGTCCTGGTTCGAGCTCGCTCCAACGGCGATCGACTCAGGGTACGCGGCCGGATAGCTGACTCCGTTTACGACGCCGGGAACGCCGGACAGCAAAGACGTGGCCAGGTCGATGGACCCATTGTTGTTGAGGTCGATCTCGAGCACGAGTCCGTCGAATCCGAGCTCGCTCGAGATCCATTGGTAGGAGAAAAAGTTCCCGGCGGGAAGGGTCTTGACGACCTCCAAGTAGTTGCTTTGGTTATGGCCAAGGGGACCGGCCTTTGCGGCACGTGTGAAGCACATGCTCTCGTCCGAATGACGGGGATCCGTGACGGTGGTCCATGAGGAGTTCCCTCCGGTGGTCCAGCCGGCTGGCAACCCGCCGCTCTGGAAGTTCACCAACTGACCGCCAGGAAACAATGCCCAGGCCACCCAGGTCGTATCGTCGCCGGCGACCAGGCTGGAGTCTTTGAGGTACGTCCAGCGGAACCGGTGAGTGCCGGCTGCGAGGGGCGGGCCATTGATCAGGCCCATGCCGCTGGCGCTGTTGCCCGTGGCGAAGAGCACGGCAGATCCTTTTCCGCCTCGTCCCGTCGTCGTTGCGGACTGGATGGCGGATTGGATGGCACTGGATGGTGGACCGCCCCCCCAACTGTTGTTGACCACATCGGCAAGGCTCCCCGCGTAGCGGATGGCGTTGCCGGCGGCAGTGTCGCCCGCGAAACTGGGCGAGAAGATCTTCACCGGAAGGATCTTGCAGTTCTGACAGGCACCGGTCACGCCGAGGCTGTTGTTGCCGCGGGCGGCTGCAACGCCGGCGACCGCGGTCCCGTGAAAGTCGCTCGAGGTAGGGCTGGCATCGTTGTCGTTGTTGTTGAAATCCCATCCGCTGACGTCATCGATGTAGCCATTGTCATCGTCATCGATCCCGTTGCCTGCGATCTCTCCCGGGTTGACGAAGAGATTCGCGGCGAGGTCTTCATGGGTCTTTTCGACGCCGTCGTCGACGATGGCAATCGTGATGGCGGAGCTCCCCTGATTGAGGTCCCACGCGGAAGAGGCTTCCACGTCGGCCCCGAACAGACCCCCACCCTGTCCTGTGTTGTTCAGATGCCATTGCTGGCCGAAGCGTGGGTCGTTGGGGATGGCCGACTTCTGATACTCGCGGATGAAGTTCGGCTCCGCCCATTCGAATTGGCCGGTGTCGTGGAGGATCTGCGCAGTCACCAGAGCATTCGCGCTCTTGGGCTCATCGAGCCGGAGCACGAGCTCATCGGAGGCTCCCTGCATGGTCCGCACGACGCGGGCGCCGAGGGTCGCGGCCAGGTCGACCAGTTCCTGCTTGCCGCGACCGGCTCGCAGTTTCACGATGATCTCGTCAGTGGGCAGCATTCGCGTGCCGGTCGCCGGGTAGTAGAAGACGTTCGCGACGACCTCGACTTCATTCTTCGACCGCAGTTGGTCGATGACGCTCGTGATGACGGCGGTCGAGTCAGGGGGAATGGTCAGCAGGTGGAACGCTCGTCCTTCCACAAGGACCTCCTGCTCGAGGAGGGTACCGGGTGTCAAGCCCGCCAGCAGTGCTTTCCTGGCTTCGACTGACGTGGTCTTGAACTTGACCACGCACTCTGTCGTCGAGCGATCCAGAGGGATCCGCACGTCGCCAAAGTAGTAGTAGTCATTTGGACCTGGGGTGGGAGCCGGTTTTCCTTTCTGGACCGTGCTGGGCGGGTTCTGAACCGGATACGGCTGCAGGGTGGTGCCCCGCGGCTGTTGGGCCTCGACAAGGTCCGCTCCAGTCGCAAGGCAAATGGCCAAAGCGACGAATAGCGCATGGATTCTCATGATCAGTACCTCGGACGCTTGAACAACTCGGTTGTTTGATTGAAGACACGCCGTTCTCTCTCTGCAGGTTCGTGCTCAGGTCCCTCCTTACTCTCTGACTCCTCTCAGACACGCGTGCGAAGGTTTTGTGGCGAACCTGGCGCAAGCGACCGATGCTGAATCGATGAGACGGACGCGGAGCCGCATTTCTCCGCGGAATCCGGACACTTTCTCGTCCGGAGGCTGGCTGGCCGTATCATTTGCCCGCCATGAATCTTCTCGTTCGCTGGATCATCAACACGCTTGCGCTGCTGCTCGTCGCCAACGTGGTGCCGGGCTTCTTCTACGAGTCGTGGGTGACTCTCGCCATCGCCGCGGTCGTCCTGGGGTTGTTGAACGCGGTGGTCCGGCCGATCCTGTACCTGCTGACGCTGCCGATCACGGTGCTGACTCTGGGGCTCTTCCTCTTGATCCTCAACGCCGTCATGCTGAAACTGACGGCGGGCCTCGTGCCGGGGTTCGAGATTCGGAGCTTTCTCTGGGCCATCGTGGGCGCGGCCCTGCTGTCGGTGGTGTCCATGATCACCAACCCGTCCGGGGACAAGAAGAAGGAAGAACGTTGATGTTCAACGTTCTGATACACTTCCGGGCGTTCGTATGAATATCATCAAGAATCGCGTCAACGACGTGACGGTCCTCGACATTCAGGGCGTGATCAAGCTCGGCGAGAGCGCTCGGGAGTTCTCCAGCTATCTCGAGAAAGTCCTCAACGACGAGACCGGGCCCGTCATGATCAACTTCGAAGCCATCAACTACATGGATTCGACGGGACTGGGAGAGCTGATCGGTTACCTCCAGAAGTTCGAGGACCGGCAGCGCAAGATGGCGCTGGTCAAGCCGTCGCACCGGATTCTGGCGCTGCTGAAGATCACGAAGCTCGACACCGTCTTCAAGATCTTCGATTCGCGCGAGACGGCGATGGCGTACCTGACGGATTCCGTCGCGTAAGACCCGCCGTCCGCAACATTTCCTCCCCAGTCCCAGGCAAACCAGAAGCGATGCATGGCCTGCACGGCGTGAGCCTGCGCCTAGCCCGCATTTCTCACAGCCCTTCGTCGCGAGACAGCCGAGAGTGGCCTGGATGCGAGTCGAACGGCGATTTCGCGACGAAGGCATAGTTGACACTATGTTGAGGAGCGAAATCGTCGTTCGG
>Ga0307505_10000830_pt1 | contig 29912 bp, 28 predicted proteins | sample 23_S_MG_FD_202183 | JGI IMG/M metagenome (GOLD analysis project Ga0307505, IMG submission 202183) | Soil microbial communities from Populus trichocarpa stands in riparian zone in the Pacific Northwest, United States - 23_S | ecosystem: Environmental > Terrestrial > Soil > Riparian zone > Trees... | reverse complement strand
AGGAGCCGGTGGGGAAGGGCGTGCCCTCCCCCTGCTGTCATCCTGAGCGGGAGGTGGGTAGGGCGCGAAGGATCTCGTGCAAAGAACGACGACCGTGCGAGCACAAGAACCGCACTATCGTCCAACCTGCACGGGTTTCGCTTACCGCAGGAGATCCTTCGCGCCCACCCGCCACCCGCTCAGGATGACAGGTTGGGTAGGCCGCGGATTTCTGCACACACTCTCATCAGGATGCAGGTTGGGAAAGCGCGCGGATTTCTGCCCACACTCTTCGGGATGACAGGATCGGTGACAGGCCGATCAAGCCATACTTCATCCCACCCTCCTCACCCGCACTGTGTTCGTGTCGCATGGTGTTCATGATGCAGCGGCCGGCGGAGTGGGAACGCCGGTGTGCATATAATGCGCGCCGCACTGGCCTTGCGCCCTGATCACACGGAGGTTTCCTTGGCAGAACAGCAACAGTACGACGTCGTCATCATCGGCAGCGGTCCCGGCGGATATGTGGCCGGCATTCGCGCCGGTCAGCTCGGTCTCAAAGTGGCGGTCATCGAGAAAGACTCCTTCCTCGGCGGCACTTGCCTGCACCGCGGCTGCATCCCCACCAAATCACTCCTCGAGAACGCCGATGTCTGGAGCAAGATCCAGAAAGCGAAGGACTTCGGCATCACCGTCGGCGATGTGACCATCAACTGGTCCGACGTCCAGAAACGCAAGCAGGGCGTGGTCGACGCCAACGCGAAGGGGATCGAGTTTCTCTTCAAGAAGAACAAGGTCGAGCGCATCACCGGGTTTGGAAAAGTCGTCGACCGCAACACCATCGATGTTGATGGGAAACAGATCAAGACCAAGAACATCATCCTGGCCATGGGCTCGATCCCGAAAGACCTTCCGCACATCAAGGCCGACGGGCAGAAGATCATCAACTCCGATCACATCCTGCAGATCGACCGCATCCCGAAGTCCATGCTCGTCATCGGAGCGGGCGCCGTCGGTTGCGAGTTCGCCTCCATCTTCTCGCGCTTCGGGACCAAGACCACCATCGTCGAGGTCATGCCGCAGCTTCTGCCGATCGAAGACGAAGAGATCTCCAAAGAGTTCACCCGGGTCATGAAGAAGAAGGGCATCGAGGTGCTCGTCGACGCCAAGGTGCTCTCCTGTGAGCTTACCGATGCCGGCGTGAAGTCGGTCGTGGAGACCAAAGGCAAGCAGCAGACCATCGAGACCGAGATCGTGCTCTCCGCTACGGGACGCGGTCCGGTGACCGGCAGTTGCGGCCTGGAGAACCTCAAGGGCCTGCAGGTCGACAAGCGCGGCTTCATCGCCATCGACGAATTCATGCGCACGAATGAGCCGGGCGTCTACGCCATCGGGGACATCGTTCCCACGCCTGCCCTCGCCCACTGCGCTTCGGCGGAAGGCATCCTTGCCGTCGAACAAATCGCGGGCAAGAATCCCCGTCCGATCAACTACGACCACGTCCCCAACGCAACGTACACCGATCCCGAGGTGGCCTCGGTCGGCCTGACGGAGAAGAAGGCCAAGGAGCGAGGCTACGACGTGAAGGTGGGCAAGTTCCCCTTCACCGCCAACTCCAAAGGCAAGATCATCGGCGATGCCAGCGGCCTGGTGAAGTACGTCGTCGACGCGAAGTACGACGAGATCCTGGGCGTACACATCGTTGGCCCCAAAGCGACGGAGCTCATCGCCGAGGGTGTGGCCGCGCTGGAGCTCGAAGCGACCTCCGAGTCCATCGCCAAGACCATCCACGCCCATCCCACCCTCTCCGAGGCGCTCATGGAAGCGGCCGAGGATGTGGCGGGACACGCGATTCACTTCTGACGCGCAGCGCCCCATCCGCGATCGCCAGCGTCCACACGCGGCGATCGCGGAAATAGTCCCGGAGCGCGGCGTTCGATCGTGCATCGAGCTGCCGCGCCCACACCACCGGCGATCCGTCGATGCCGGCTCCGTTGAACACGCAGCCATTCACGCCCTCCGGCACGAGAATGAGATCCTTCCCCGGAGAGCGCTCCAGTTCCGCGACGATGGCGCGCCGCTGGATTTCCGTGCGGTGCTGGCGATGGCGGAGCCGGGAGACCACTCCCTCGACCGAGGACCACACCGCGATCGCGAGCAGCACCAGGACCACCGTGCCGCCGAAGCGCCTTCCGCTGACGAACGTCTGTCGCAGCGCGAGCAGATAGAGAAGGCCCACCACCGCCACGGCGGGCGCGAGATAGTGCGAGCTGATCCACCACGCGATCGAGAGCGGCGCGAACAGGAACAGCAGGAGGATCAAAAAGAGGAGCCGGTTGTGCCGTCGCTGTCGAAAAAGCCGAGGCAGAAACAGCAATGGGACGTAGAGCAACTTCGCCGCGCTTCCCACCCACGAGCCCTTCGCGGGCTCGGGGAACAGCCACTCCACCATCGACGATCGCTTTCGATCGAGCGCACGCAACTGGCCGCCGGGCTCGCGGCGGAGGCGATCGTGCGATGAGTAAATCGTCTTGAAGATCCCGGCGATCTCCGCGTTCGGATAGGCAGGCGCGATCCGCGGCGCCTCCCAGAGGAAGTTGGACGCGGGCACGTAGCGGCTGTCATACAGCGCATGCGGGAGGAGCAGAGGATCGCCCGTGACGGCCCGGTTGTAGACGAGGACGGACGCCGCTCCGGCAGCGAGGATGCACAGCGCGGGCACGGACGTGCGCACCAGACGCGGGATGGCCCGCGGCGCCGCGACGAGGAACGCGATGCCCATCGCGATCGTGAAGACCAGTCCCTCGAAGGGACGAGTGTGCGCAAGCAGCACGATCGCCACCGCCGCCACGGCCGAGAGGCCCGCGGTTGGGCGTCGGAGCAGCCGCGCCGCCGCGCCCAGCAGGAGCGCTCCCCCGAGAAAGGCGAGGTTGCCGGAGACGTACGTCGTTCCCCACTCCAGGATGGTGGGGTGACAGGCCATGAGCACTCCGCCGATGAGGCTCCACGACACCGGCAGCCATGCCCGCGCGGCCCACACGAACGCCATCGCGGCCAGAGCTCCGGCCACCCACAGGCCGGCCATCGGCAGCCTGAACACGATCCAGCCCGCGGCCAGGGCCGCGCCGTTCCCCGGCGGAAAGTGCGACGCGTACTTCGGATGCTGAAGCGCCAGCATCGTCTCGAAGTGCGGCGCGAACGGATGCGGCGGGTTGGCCAGCCGGCCATGACGGAGAGTATCGGCCAGGAGCAGGTGCGAGTAATCGTCGTGCAGTTCCGGCAGCGGCTCTCCTCGCCCGGCGAAGACGATCAGATTCACAGCCACGCTCACCAACGCCGCGATCAGACACGCGGCGGGCAGCGGCAACCGGAGCACCTGGAGCAGGCCGCGGATCCAGCGCCGTGCCCGCAATCCCTGGTGGTTGCGGGTGACGAAGACAAGTGCGGTGATGGCCACCAGCAATTGCCAGTTCCGCGTCACGAACACGATCGTCCGATCGAGCAGTGCCCCCAGAATGTCGGTCATAGAGCGGGCGTTGAGAATCGCATAACTTGCGTCTTGACGTGCATTCGAAGTAAAAGCCGGACCCGTGACCGAGAGCATCGTCAACACGACCAACACCCACGGCCTCAGCCCCGAACAACTCCTCGAGATCGACTACTACCTGCGGCTGACACGCACGCTGGAAGAGCGCCTGGTGGCGCTGTTCCGGCAGGCCAAGGTCATCGGCGGACTGTATCGCTCGCTGGGGCAGGAGGGTGAGTCGGTAGCCGCGGCGTATGCACTCGACTACAAGCAGGGCGACGTCGTGCAGCCTCTGATCCGCAACATCGGCTCCATCCTCGTCGCCGGAGCGCGGCCCGCGGACATCATCAAGCAGTACATGGCCAAGGGCGACAGCCCCACCCGCGGCCGCGAGCTGAACATCCACTTCGGACATCCGGCACGCGACGGCTTCATCGGCCAGATCTCCATGCTCGGCGACATGATCCCGGTCATGGCCGGCATCGCGCTCGCGGGACGCATGCAGAAGCGCAAGCTGGTCACCCTCGCCTTCATCGGTGACGGCGGATCCTCGACCGGCGCCTTCTGGGAAGGGATGAACTTCGCCGCCGTGCAGAAGCTCCCGATGGTCGTGATCGTCGAGGACAACGGCTTCGCCTACTCGACGCCGACCGCGAAACAGACCGCCGCGAAGACGCTCGCGGACAAGGCCTATGCGTTCGGATGTTTCGGCGAGACCATCGACGGCAACGACGTGCTGGCCGTCTACGGCGCGACGCGACGCGCCATCGAGCGCGCCCGGGCCGGCGAGGGAGTGACCCTGCTCGAGGTGAAGACCTTCCGCATGAAGGGCCACGCCGAACATGACAACCAGGCCTACGTCGCGCCGGAGCTGATCGAGGAGTGGAAGGCCAAGGATCCCCTGGCCCGCTACGAGAACGTTCTCCTCGAGCTGGGCATCGCTTCGCAGGCCGACTTCGACGCCATCCAGCAGCGCGTTCGCCGCGACGTCGACGCGGCCACGGACGAAGCGGAGCGCTCCCCCATGCCCGACCCAGCCGACGCGGGCCGTGGCCTCTACATCGAGGATGGCTACTGGGACCGGTCGTCCGGGAGTGGCAATTGATCCTCTCGAAGACTCGACCACTCGACGACTCGACGACCGCAACACCCGGAACACACAATGCCTGAAACCACATATATCGAGGCCATCACCCAGGCCATGCACGAAGAGATGGCTCGGGACGAGCGCGTCTTCCTCATCGGCGAGGACGTCGGTGCCTACGGCGGCGCCTTCAAGACCTCGGCCGGTCTGCTCGATCGCTTCGGTCCCGAACGCGTGGTGGACACGCCCATCTCCGAGATCGCCATCATCGGCGCAGCCTCCGGCGCGGCGCTCATGGGCATGCGGCCGATCGCGGAGATGCAGTTCATCGACTTCATCACCTGCGGCTACGACATGCTCGTCAACTTCGCGGCCATGAACAGCTACCTCTTCGGCCGCGCCTGTCCGATCGTCGTCCGTGGTCCGGCCGGCGGCGGCACGCATGGCGGGCCGTACCACTCGCTGAATCCCGAGGCCATGTTCATGAATCGTCCGGGCCTCAAGATCGTCGCGCCCGGCACCGCGTACGACGCCAAGGGCCTGCTCAAGGCGGCCATCCGCGACGACAATCCGGTGCTCTTCATCGAGCACAAGTACCTCTACCGTCGCATCAAAGAGAATCTGCCCGACGAGGATTACATCGTCCCCATCGGCAAGGCCAACGTCCGGCGCCGAGGCAGGGACATGACCATCATCACCTGGGGTGCGATGATCTACCTGGCCGGCGACGTGGCCGACGAGCTGGCCAAGGACAACGTCTCGGTCGAAGTGATCGACCTCCGCTCCATCCTCCCCTTCGACGAAGAGGCCATCCTGGACTCCGTGTCCAAGACCAATCGCGTGCTCATCCTGCACGAGGCGCCGCTCACGGGCGGCGCGGGCGCGGAGTTTGCGGCACGCATCGCCGAGAAGGCCTTCGACTACCTCGATGCTCCCATCAAGCGCATCGGCGCCCTCGACGTGCCCACTCCCTACTCTCCTCCTTTGGAAGCGGCGGCGCTTCCTGATAAAACACGAGTCCTGAAAGCGGCCCGAGAGCTGCTCGCGTACTAAGACACGGAGAATCCATGGCACACGATGTCGTCATGCCCCAGATGGGCGAATCGATCGCGGAAGGTACGATCTCGAAATGGCTCAAGAACGTCGGCGACAGCGTCGAGCGCGATGAGCCCCTGCTCGAGATCTCCACCGACAAGGTCGACGCCGAGATTCCTTCCCCCGCCGCCGGCACCCTCACCGAGATCCTGGCCAAGGAAGGCGACACCGTCCCGGTGAACGCCGTCGTGGCCCGCATCGGCGTCGCCGGCGAAACCGCGGGAGCGACTGCACCCGCGACCGCTGAGGCAAAGGAAGAGCCGAAACCCGCCGAACAGAAAGCGGCCGATCAGTCGACCGCCCAGGAAGTGAAGCAGGAGGCGCCCGCGGTACAACCCGAAGCCACACCCGCCCCGACGGCCGAAGTGGCCCCGCCAACCGACAACCGACAACCGACAACCGGCACCCAAGAAGTGACCTCCCTCGACGAGCGGCGCCGCACGATGTCATCGCCGCTGGTCCGCAAGATCGCCGCGGAGAACCAGGTCGACATCACGCAGCTCCAGGGCACGGGCGTGTCCGGCCGCGTGACCAAGAGCGACATCCTCGATTACCTGCAGCAGCCAGCCAAGCCCGCACCCGCACCGGCGAAGCCCACCGCGGCGCCTGCGCCTGCGCCCGCGCCCGCTGCAGCGGCTCCCGCATCGGCACCCACGCAGGCGCGGGCTCCCCGTCCGGCGCCGGAGTTCGCCGAGGGCGAGAGCGTGCGACTGGAGCCGCTCTCGGTCATGCGCAAGCGCATCGCGCATCACATGATCCAGTCGAAGCAGACCTCGGCGCACGTGCACACGGTCTTCGAGATCGACTTCTCGAACGTGGAGAAGCTGCGCCGCAAGTACAAGGACGCGTACGCCGAGCGCGGCGTGAAGCTCACCTACATGCCGTTCATCGTGCAGGCCGTCATCGCCGGCCTCCGCGAGTTCCCGATCCTCAACGCTTCGATGGATGAGACCAACGTCATCCATCACCGCGAGCTCAACATCGGCATCGCCGTGGCTCTCGAGTGGGGCCTCATCGTTCCGGTGGTCAAGCACGCGGATGAGCTGAACATCCTCGGCGCCGCGCGGACCATCAACGACCTCGGCGAGCGAGCCCGCACGAAGAAGCTCTCGCCCGAAGACGTGCAGGGCGGAACATTCACCATCACCAACCCCGGCGTCTACGGCGGACTGTTCGGCCTGCCGATCATCAACCAGCCCCAGGTGGCCATCCTCGGTGTGGGCGGGATCAAGAAGCGCCCGGTCGTCGTGGAGACCAAGGAGGGCGACATGATCGCCATCCGCTCCATGTGTTACTTCTCCCTCGGCTTCGATCACCGCCTCATCGACGGCGCCATCGCCGATCAGTTCATGGCCCGGATCAAAGAGCTCATCGAGTCCGGCAACTTCACCATGTGAGCGACAGTAGCCTCGGGCACGTGCGGCAGCTCCGAGACCAACGTGCTTTTCTGCCGCGAGGGAGACCCTCATCGCCACCTTCTCCCCTCTTGCGAGGGGAGAAGGCTCTCAGTGCGTGCGCATCGCGAGAGTTGGACTGATTCATCGCGAGAGTGTTGGCGATGTGGAGCGGTGGGCTTCAGCCCTCCGGGCTCTCGCGAGGAACTTCCCCTCTGCCGTCTCGGCTTCGACGCTGCACGCGGCTCATTCGGCGCGAGTGTCGCGAGAAGTCACCCGGCTTCGGCACACTCATCGCGAGCGCCCGGAGGGCTAAAGCCCACCGCTCCACAGTGATCTTTCGTACCGCTTGGCCTCGGAGCTGCCGCACGTGCCCAAGGTCGTACCGCCCTATTCCTCGAGGGCTTCCAGGCTCGAGAGGATGTTCGAGATGCGATCGCGAATCTCGCCGCGCTCCTGGCGGAGGCGCTCCTGCTCTTCCTCGAGTGACTCGCCGTGGGCCACCTGCGTCTGCAACTCCTCGACGCGCGCGCGAAGCTGATCGCGCTCCCGGCGCAGCTCCTGAATCGTGGCGACGGCCTTCTCCACGCGCTCGCTGAGCCGGCCGAGAATCTCCGCTTCTTCCGTTCCTGCGAGCGCCATCTGATCGTTGTCCCTGGTCTTTTTCATGCGGCGCGGATTCTACGCCAGCGCAGTGTGAGTGAACGCCGGTTTTCCACGCAACTCGCAACGAAATCAGAATCGCACGCGCTCGATGACGGACTCGGCCGCATCGTGCGGATTGTTCCGCTTGCGCAGGACGTCTTCGAGCAGGTTCTCGTACGCTTCGCGCGAGATCGTTCCGCCGATGATCCGTTCCATGAACCGCTCCTTGAGCTGCGTCTCGATGCGGATGCGAACTCGATCGCGATTGCGGCGGTCCATCTCTCCGGAGTCGGACAGGTACTGGAAGTGCTTCACCACCGCTTCGTCGAGCTCCGTGATTCCCTGACTCTTCGAGGCCACCGTCTTCACGATCGGAGGAACCCAGTCGCCGTGCTCTTCCACCAGCGACATCATCATCGTCACCTCGGTTACGGTCTTGTCGGCTCCGGGCCGGTCGGCCTTGTTCACGACGAAGATGTCGCCGATCTCCATGATTCCGGCCTTGATGGCCTGAATGTCATCGCCCATGCCCGGCACCAGCACGACCACGTTCGTCTGCACCGTGCGCACGACCTCCACCTCGTCCTGACCGACGCCGACGGTCTCCACCAGGATCACGTCGAAGCCGGCCGCGTCGAGGATGTCCACCGCGTCGTTGGTGGCCTTCGCCACACCGCCCAGAAATCCTCGCGTGGCCATCGAGCGGATGAATACGTGACTGTCGGTGTACAGGTCCGCCATCCGGATCCGATCGCCCAGGATCGCTCCGCCGGTGAACGGCGACGTCGGGTCGACGGCGATGATGCCGACGCGTTTGTTGTCCTTGCGATAGTGGCGCGCGATCGCCGCCACCAGCGTCGACTTCCCGGCGCCGGGAGAGCCGGTGATGCCGATGATCCGCGCCTTTCCCGTCTGCGGATACAACTCCGCGAGCAGCACCGCCGCCCGCGGATCGCTGGACTCGACCAGGGAGATGGCCTGCGCCAGCGGCCGCGACTTGCCCGTGAGAATGCCTTGCTTGATGAGTTCGAGCGTGGACATGGTTGACCGCAAGGAGCCGCCTACTTCTCGCTGAGCAGGTTCCTTGCGATGACCACTCGCTGGATCTCGCTCGTTCCTTCGCCGATCGTGCAGAGCTTCACGTCCCGGTAGTACTTCTCCGCCGGGAACTCCTTGATGAAGCCGTAGCCGCCGAAGATCTGCACGCCCTTCTCCGTGGCACGCACGGCCACCTCGGACGCGTACAGCTTGGCCATGGCCGAGAACTGCGTGACCTTCTCTCCGGCATCCTTCACCGCCGCGGCGCGATGGCAGAGCAGGCGCGCGGCTTCGATCTCCGTGGCCATATCCGCCAGCATGAACTGGATGGCCTGGAAGCTGGAGATGGGCTGACCGAAGGCCTGTCGTTGTTTCGAGTAATCGCGGGCGGCCTCGTATGCCCCGCGGGCGATGCCGACCGAGAGCGCGCCGATGGAGATCCGCCCGCCATCGAGCACCTTCATCGCGTCGATGAAGCCGTGGCCCACCTGGCCGAGCACATTCGCATCCGGCACGCGGCAATCCTCGAGCACCAGCTCGGCCGTGTCCGAGACCCGCATGCCGAGCTTGTTCTCCTTCTTGCCGGGGCGAATGCCCTTGCGATCCATCTCCACCGCGAACGCGGTGATGCCCCTCTTCTGGTCATTGCGGTCCGTGACTGCCAGGACCACGGAGATGTCCGCGTAAGTCGCGTTGGTGATGAAGTTCTTCGTTCCGCTGATGACCCAATCACTGCCGTCCTTCACAGCCGTGGTGATCATGCCCGAGGCGTCGCTGCCGGAGGCAGGCTCCGTCAGACCCCAGGCCCCGATCCACTCGCCCGTGGTGAGCTTGGGCAGCCACTTCTTCTTCTGCTCGGCGTTGCCTGCCTGATAGATGTGCCCGGTGCAGAGCGAATTGTGTGCGGCTACGCTGAGGGCAAAGCCGCTGTCGACGACAGCCAGCTCTTCAATGACGTTCACATAGTCGATGTACGACAGTCCCGCACCGCCATACTCCTCGGGAAAGACCACTCCGAGCATGCCCAGCCCACCCGCGCGCTTGAAGGTGTCGACGGGGAAATGCTGCGCCTCATCCCACTCGCTGAGGTGCGGCTTGATCTCACTCTCGGCGAACTCGCGCACCATCTGCTGAATCTGCAACTGCTCGTCATTCAGACGAAAATCCATTCACTCCTCCGGCTTGGGGTCAGGTCTTCAGTTTTCAGTTCGCGGTCTCGGATGGAGTGGCTGCCCGACGGGCGCGCTGAAGAAAACTGAAAACTGAAGCTCCGACCCCAAAGGGGGCGGATTCTATCGCAGGGATGGCACGTGTGCTAACCTGCCGCGGTCCAAATAACCCTCCCCAGGAGCCCAATTGCTCAATCGTCTCGCGATCGTCACGTTCGCCTCACTCCTCGCCTGTTCCGCCTCCGCAGCGCTCGATCCCAAGGACGCGCGCACCGAGTACGTGCGGATGCAGAACTGGTTGTTCTCCGCGCCGGTTTCCCTGACCACACCCCTCACGATCACGCGCGACACGGCGACGTGGGCCTTCGAGACGGGAACGGTCCGGGTGATGGAGCCTTCGGCGGACGGGACGTCGACCGGTCTCTTCTTCGAAGGCCAGGGCCGTTTCAGGATGACCATCCCCGACCGTTACGAGGTCCAGCAGCTCCGGCGTTTCACCAAGCGCCCGGAGCTCGAGGGCTTCGACCAGGTCTTCACCCAGCTCGTGCTCCGCACCTCGGATCCTGCTCTGGTGAAGCTGTTCCCGCCGGCCATGGGTCCCTACTCCGCGCAGAGCGTCGCGGCCAAGCGTCACGAGATCTGGTTCGTCGATCTCTTCGAGGACGTGGACGCCGCCGTGCTGGCCTCGATCCTCAACGCGAACGCGACCGCTCTGGTCGCGGACATGAAGACCGCGGACTTCGACTGGCTGACCTACGAGTACGACCCGCACGCGAACGAAGAGATCATGGTCTACCACACGGACGCCCGTGGGTATGAAGGATGGGTGAGTCTCGACCGCCCGGAGGACCGTGGCCAGGACGGACGGCCGGTGGGACCAACACCGCGAGCGTCCCTCGATCACATCGACGTCAAGGCCGACCTCACCCGCAATGGCCGCACGGGCAACGTGGGCAACAGTCAGCAGCGAACGCTTCTCGGCAAGTACGTCGTCGAGACGACGCTCACCGGGATCGCCCCCTCGACCACCGCGCTCGTCCTCAATCTGATGCCGACCGCTCGATCCGTCACGGCGACGTCCTCCGAGGGGATCCCGCTGGTGGTCTTCCGCGACCACATCGGCAAGCGGTCCGTCAACGTCGACAATGACTACTACGACGACGAGCTCATCGTCGTATTGGACAAGCCTCTGGTAAAAGACGCGAAGCAGATCGTGCGCTTCGAGTACGAGCTCGAGACCGCGAACTACGCGCCCGGCAATTCCTGGTATCCCACCGTCCCGGACTCGTTCGGTCAGAAACACACGGCCCGCCTCGAGCTGACCGTGCGCAAGAAGAACGAGCTTCGGGCCATGGGCAGGATGGAGAAGCGCACCGAGACCGGTGATGCCGAAACCAGCATCTGGCTCGTCGAGCGTCCGGCCAAGATGGTCACCTTCTCGACCGCCACGCGCTTCGAGGAAGTGGTCGTGAATCCGGGCAACATTCCGCCGATCACGTCCTTCGGTCCGGACATCCAGTTCACCAACACGGCCAAGATGCGCAACGTGGCCGCGGACGTCGCCAACAGCATGCAGTACTTCCAGCAGGTGTTCGGCTCGAAAATCCCCGGCGACCAGTTCTACGTCACCAGCATCGCCGCCGGGCATGGGCAAGCCTTCGACGGCTTCCTGCACATGACCGACTGGACGTACGGCTCCGAGCATCCCGGCGCCTCGGAGCTCTTCCGCGCGCATGAAGTGGCGCACTCCTGGTGGGGCCACAAGGTCGGCTGGAAGTCCTATCGCGACCAGTGGCTCAGCGAGGCCTTCGCCGAGTACGCCGCCATGATGTTCGTGCACGACTTCGTCAAAGGCGGAGACCGCTTCTTCAACGAAATCCTTCGCTCGTACGAAGGCATCGTCAAGGGCCAACTCACGAACCTCTTCTCGAAGTTCAACCGTCCTTCATTGATCGAGCTCAACTCCGCGGACCGCATCCGGCTGGGGCCGATCGGCCACGGGCACCGCGCCGGCACCACGGACATCCCCGCGGGCTACATCATCCAGACCTATCACAAGGGTCCGCTGGTCGTGCACATGCTGCGGCAACTGCTCGCCTACCGCACCGGCAACGACGACATCTTCATCAAGACCCTGCGCGAGTTCCTCACCGAGTACGACGGCAAGGCCGCAAGCACCGAGGATTTTCGCCGCGTGCTCGAGAAGAACGTGGGCGGCGACATGAGCTGGTTCTTCGACTCCTGGATCTACGGCGCGGAGATCCCCAGCTACACCTGGAGCTATTCGGTCAAGCCCGAAGGAGACGCGTTCCTCCTGACCGTCGACCTCGAGCGCCGCGACACCAGCGACTCGTTCAGCACGGTGATCCCGATTCGAGTCGAGTTCGACGGCGGCAAGATGGGCTACGTGTTCGTCCTCAGCAAGAACGCCAAGGACTCAGTGACCCGCAAGATGCCCATGCGCCCCAAGAACGTCGTCTTTGCCCCGGATTCGTCACTTCTGGCCAACGTCAAACGTAAATAGGATTGACGATGACGACCATGCGTATGCGCCTTCTGGCCCTGCCGGCCCTGCTCCTCCCTCTGCTTGCGGCTGCAAAGCCGCAGAGCACAGCCAAAGCCGCGCCAGCCGCCTCGGCGGCACAAGGCTTTCGAGTCGAGTTTCTCGCCAACCTCGACGATGTGCAGCAGAAGATCGTCGCGCTCGCCGAGGCCACTCCCGCGGACAAGTTCGCCTGGCGCCCGCCCGCGGGCGATGTCCGCTCGATCGGCGAGGTCTACATGCACATCGCCGGCGGCAACTACTTTCTGGCCACGTTCCTCGGCGCCGAGGCACCCAAGAACAACGGGGATCTCGAGAAGACCGTCACCAAGAAGGCAGCCGTCGTGGCCGAGCTCCGCAAATCCTTCGAGCACCTCCGTGCTGCCGCCGGGCGCACGGAGGACCTCGAGAAACCCGTGAAGATGTTCGGCAACGCGACCACCCATCGCGGCGTCCTGGTGACCGTCCTCGGCCACCTCCACGAGCACCTCGGCCAATCCATCGCCTACGCCCGCATGAACGGCGTCACTCCCCCCTGGAGCCAGTAATCTCCCCGGGGACTCACCACAGAGACACAGCGCGGGCCGCGCCCGACAACCCAACGCAACATTGGCCTGTCATCCCTGAGAGTGTGTGCAGAAATCCGCGGCTTCCCAGCCTGTCATCCTGAGCCGGCCCACGTCGCTCGCGGCGCGCCTGAGAGCAAGAAACAGAAGGCTGCGTACCTGCCACGAGGGCGACCCCTCATCCGCCTTCGGCACCTTCTCCCCTCTGCGGAGGGGAGAAGGCTCTCGGTGTGTGCTCATCGCGAGTTGGGTTCATCATTAGTTGAACTGGTTCATCGCGAGGGTGTGGAATCGAGAGCCTTCTCCCCCCGGCTTCTTGGGGGAGAAGGTGGCCATCGGCCGGATGAGGGGGGCTTTGCAGCCTCCGATGAGTTTGCATCTGACCCTGCAAACATTGGAAGTTTCTTGGAAGCGGGGTGGTGGGTGGGTGCGAAGGATCCCCTGCCGATGCACGACACTCGCTCCGTCGGCAGGGGATCCTTCGCACCCACCCGCCACCCGCTCAGGATGACAGGGGGGTGTGAGCGCCGCGCGAACAGTTTCGAGGTTAGTAGTAGAAATGACTCTTCTGTGCCTCAGTGTCTCTGTGGTGAAAAAGCCGTTCGACCGTGTTCGCGAGAGGACACATCGTGCTCGTTCGGTGACGCGCAGTCGCGCATCCGCGGTGTAACCTCCCAGTGAAAAGCGGCACGCCGTCCGCAGGCTCGAAACGCTGGTCCGATGAAAACGACTCTCATCTTGCTGGTTCTCGCGCTTCCCGCGTTCGCAACCGAACCGGGAGCCGTTGACTCCGACCCGCCATGGATCGAGACCGTTCGACTGGCGAGCGCGGAGGAGAAGCCAATCCTCGTGTTCTCACGGCCGGAGACTTGCGCCGAGGGCCGCCATCCTCGACCCTGCGCGGACTTCGACGCGCTGATCGCCCATCCCGCGATCTGCAGGCGTCTGGCGAGAGTGGCGTTTCGCGAGACAGCGATCCCCGGCGATCGCGAGGGTGCACTCGAACTGTTCGATCCATCCGGAAATCTGCTCAATCGCTGGACCGGCATCCCCAATCTGGAGAGTCTCTCCGCGATCCTCAGCTTGGTGGAAGGCGCCACTCCGTATGTGCTGGCGGCTCATCGCGCCGCGCTCTATGAAATGTCACCCGAGGCGGAACGGGCCTCGGCACTGGCCGCTCTCGCGCTGGGAAGAGCGATGCGGGGCCGGGAGAAGCTCGAGGCGCTACGCACCTCGGCCTCGGATGAGAACCGCCAACTCGCCGATCTGTGGCTCGAGAAACTCGATGCGTCTCAGAAGAAACGGGCGCCCAGCGAGAGTGTCCTCACCGCCGCGGCGAGCGGGGGCACGACCCAGCGCGTGCGATTCGAAGGATGGATGGCACTGGGAAATCTGCGGTACACGCAGAATCGTGTCGAAGACGCCATTCGCTCCTACCGGACGGCCCTCGTCCACGCGCCCGCGGATTTCGAAGATGTCGTCCTCTCCGCTCTCTGGCAGATCGAAGAGCTCACCTCCGCTGCCCTCGGCCTCGGAGGAACGTTCGCGTCCGTCGCTGGCCGCAGAACGATCCAGCCGCGCAGCACCGGTCCGGATGTCGCCAAGGTCGAGTTTCGCCTGGACGGCCGTCTGGTTGCCACCGCGACCAAGGCGCCCTTCACTGCCGCGGTCGGCTTCGGACCGACTCCCAAGCGACAGGTGCTCGACATCATCGCGCGCAATCGTTCCGGACGCGTGATTCATCGCGAGAACGTCGTCGTGAATCCCCGCAGCGACGAGCTCTCGGTGCACATCGCGGAGCCGGCGGGATCAACGCTCGCCGGTCCGGTCGAGGTCGAGGTGGCCACGCGTGTCCCACGAGGGCGGCGAGTCGAGAGCGTGCTGGTGGAATGGAACGGCTCCACCGTCGCCCGCCTGACTTCCTCTCCGTACCGCACCTCGTTCCACGTGCAGCCCGGCGAGCGAGGCATTCTCCGCGCCGCGCTGCGCCTCGACGACGGCACCGAAGCGGAAGACGCCCTGCTGGCCAACTCCGGCTCCATGAACATGGGAACGGACGTCAACCTCGTGGAAGTGCCGGTCTACTCCGACGGGCCTGCGTTGAAAACCGGCGATCTGATCCTTCGCGAGGATGGGCAGTTGCGCTCCGTCGACCGGATCATCGCCGCCGCCGACGCACCGCTGCGGATCGCCTTTGCACTCGATACATCCAAGAGCATGGAGAAGCACATGCTCGACGTGCAGGAGGCCACGTTGCGCTTCGTGGAGAGGAAGCTCGACGATCGCGACAAAGTGATGCTGGTCTCCTTCAGCCACACCATCCGCACTCTGTGGCCCACCAGCGACCGCAACGCGATCGAGCAGGCCATCCTGAGCATGCGCGCCCGCGGAGCGACTTCTCTGCATGACGCGATGATCCTGGCCCTCCTGCAAATCCCTTCCAGCGGATCCCGCCGCGCATTGGTCGTGTTCAGCGATGGTCAGGACACCACCAGTACCTACTCGTCTTACGATGTCGAAGCCGTCGCACGGCGCAGCGGCGTCCCGATCTACGTCCTCTCTCTCGAGCCGCCTCGGCCCATCGAGCCTTCGCGAATGGGACGCTCGGCCGTCTTGACCCCCACGGCGTGGGAGAAAGTCGACAAGGCCCAACGAGCCCTCGAGCAACTCAGCGCAAAGACCGGCGGACGGGCCTTCGACCTCGAGTCCCTCGATCAGTTGGAGTCGATCTGGGCGGCGATCGGCGAGGACCTTCGCAAACAGTCGCTGGTCATCTACCAGACCAGTCCGAAGGGAACGGAATGGCGAACGCTGGCTCTGTCGCGAAAGGCGGGCGGAAAACTTCGGGCTCCGGCGGGCGTGGTCGTCGTCAGCAAGTCTCCCATCGGGAAGGAGGCGTCGTGAGTCGCCCGAAGTTCTCCGTCCTGCGTGTGGTGATGTGCGCACTCCTCGCGAGTCCGTCGCTCGCACAAGAGCCCTACGGCGAGTCCATCGACGTCGTTCGCTACGTCGTGAACGTCCGGGTCACGGACATTGGGGGAAAGGCGATTACCGATCTCGCGCCTGAGGACTTCCGAGTCAAGCTGGGTCTCACGACCGCGGTCGTGGAGTCCGCAACGTGGAATGGCTCGGGCGCCCGGGCGCCGGCTCCGGATACTTCCGTGAATCGCGAGAGTCCCGCGGAAGAGATGACCCCGACTGAGGCGGAGCCGGGCAGGCTGATCGTGCTCTTCGTCCTGACGGATTTCGGACGCGATCCGAAGCGCATGGCGGGACAGATCGCGTTCAGTCCGATGGCGGCTCAAATCCTCGACGAGCTCGCACCGGATGACCGCGTGGCCGTCCTCCAACACGATTCGCACTTCAAGATGCGCTTGGATTTCACGACGGACCGGGCGGCCATTCGCAAGGCCATCCGCGAATCGATCCGGATCGAGTTGAAGCCGCTGCCGCCTCCCCTGCCCGGACCATCCCTGGCCCGCCATCTCGATCACGCGGCAATGCGGAAATCCGCCTCCGCAGAAACCTCGCTGCTGATGATCGCGCAGGCCCTCGAGCAGATCGACGGGCAGAAGTTGATTCTCATGGCGGGCTGGGGACTCGGCGAGCGTCTGAGCCCCTGGGTGGTCTTCTCCGAGGACTGGAACCGGGCCATCGGCCTGCTCAGGCGCGACAAGATCCCGATCATCAGCGTCAACACCGGCGTCGGCGGGGAACTGACCGCGGGCCTGGTCGCCTCCTCCCTGCAGACCGGAGGCGCCTACGCGGGAACGACCCTGCAGTTGTTCCCGCAGCAGGTGACCCTCCGCGTCATCGGCGCGCTCGCAGGCTCCTACGAGCTCGTGATCCGATCGGACAAGGCGCTTGGCCCCGGGAACCATGCGCTGCACGTTCGCACGGCACGGCGAGGCGCAAGAGTGATCGCTCCACTGACCGTTTACGTACGTCAGGCCAGCGCGGAGGATCCGATCTGGCAAGCGGCGCAGCCTCCACCCGGTGACGAGACTCCGAAGGCTGACGCCTGGACGATCTACTCGAGCGCCCTGCGCCACCTTCGGAACGAAGAGCCCGATGACGCTGCGAAACTGCTCGACGAAGTGATCGCCATGGACGGCAACTACGCGTTGGCCTGGTACGAGCGGGGCATGCTCGCAGCAGGAAGGAGCGACAACGAGGCGGCCCGCCGGGATCTCGGCAAGTACCTCGAGCTCGAGCCCCGCGGAACCTACGCGTACGACGTCCGCGAGATGCTCCGCAAGCTCGACGCGCTCCATTGAGGCCGATTCACCAGCTTCTCTAACTTCCGCGGCGGCCTTGTGCCGCTACGCGCAAAAGAGGGACGGTGGTCGACAGCGATCACAGCCACGCTGGACGCTTCCTCGGCTGACTTCGGGTCCTTACCTGTGCGGAGGGCGTCTTCGGCACAGCGGGACTGCTCCTCGTGCGTGACGCGCTGACCTTGGGAATCCACACATTTCGCCCGCTAACGCGGGCGTCGGGAGATTGGACATCTTGAGCCGCTATCGAGCCGAGGAGCGCCGGCGTCCCGCCGGCTGGCCATGCGGCGTCCCGCCGCGGGCGGGGGCATTCGAAGCCGAAACCCAGCATCGCGAGCGATCGTCCTTAGCGTCAGCCGTGCTCCCCCTCCCGGGGCGAGGACGCCCCCGGCCATTCGGCGGGACGCCGGCGCTCATCAAATGAGACCCAGCGCCAACGCACCAAAGAAGAGAAAGAAGAGGACGAAGATCGCTCCCACGATCCAGGCGATCTTGCGCAGCGGCAGTTCCCGCTCGACGAGGAACGCGCGCCGCGGGTTGTTCGGGTCGACCAGGATGTCGATCGGCGAGCCGGCTGGACGCCGAGCCATCCTCTCGTCCACGATTCGAGTCACGTCGTAGTCCATCCCGTAGTCCGTATGCCCGGCATCGACCGCCGATCCAACAAAGTCCTCGAACTCCTGTCCCCCCACGCGATACCGCACACGATACTCGGGATACCCGGCGCCATTGTGCATGCGCACTCTCTGCTCCGTGATCACCCCCCGCACACGCGCCCACCCCGCCTGATCCGACTGGCGTTTGCTGCCCCGCACCAACGGTACGAGATAGAACGCCGCGACCCCGACCAGCAGCAAGAGCCCCGCAATCTCGAGAATCATCGGCGAAAGAGTAACTGCTTTCCTGGAAGTGGCGTCGTTGTCTGCACTCAGTCGCGCCACGGATCACCACGAACTGAGAACCGACAACTGACAACAATGCAGAGGTCCTTCCTGAGCGCCGTCGAGTGGAACGAGAAACGGCGGCCTCACGGCCGCCGTTTCGATCCTCATCCGTGAACAGGTTTCAGCGCAGCGGATAGCCGGAGGCCGGGCCGACTATCTTCGTGAAGTTCAGCGTGAGCTGCGTGCCGCCCGAGGCGGAGACGCTGTAGCCGCTGACCAGCACGTCCTGCAGCTTGACCTCGTAGAACCTCCACGTCGTGCCGTCTGTGAGCTCGATCGCGAGCTCCGGCAGGGACGTGCCCGGGGCCGGGAGGACCTCCACCCTACCCAGCTTGCCGAGCGAGACCACCGCGCTGGATCTGGCGGCGTCCACTTTCAAGCTGCCCAGGCGAATGTCCAGCGGTCCGCCGGGGAGGCCGACGAGACGCGCGTTCGGCTGCGCGCTGTCGCCGGTCAGATCTCCCGAGGCGACGCGCACTCCGCCGTGAAACGTGCACTTCGCGAAGTTGAGGGAGAACTGGTCGGTCGGAATGGAGCCGTTCCCGCTCTGGCACGACTCGAACGACGCGTTCTCGAAGCTGTGTTTCACGCCGTCGATGTCGACGACGACCGTCCCCACCGGCCGGCGCGACTGGCAGAGCCGCGTCAGCTCGGCCGAGGGAGTGCCACGTACGGAGAACTTGAACGGTCCCTTGGAGCACGAGGTGGGATTCGTCGCGCCCAGGCTCCAGCGCTGGATCTCGATCGTCCCTTCGTGACCGGCAAGCGACACCTCGCCTTTGATGTCACCCAGCTTCATGTACGCGGGCGGGAGAGCGCTCATCGAGAGCGAAAGCGCGGAGAGCAGGGCCAGGCCCACAAACAGTCGTAGATTCTTTTTCATTGATCGATCCTTTCTGAAAATCGGTTCATCTCTACGAACGGATCACGGGGAGAGAATCGATCACGGGCAGCGAACCCGGCAAAGGCCGGATGCACGCGAGCGAGGTCGCTGGCGAGAAGACGTCACTCCCGAAGAGATGCAGGAGCGCATGGCGGCCATGGGCCCGCAATGACGGACGAGGCTCCGGCGACGCGATTCGCCGGAGCCGCTGGCTTCCGCCTGGGCGAGTTCGCGACCCGTACACACCTGTCATCCTGAGCCGCGGAGCGGTCATCGAGCCGCGGAGCGCCGGCGTCCCCGCCGGCTGGCCCTGCGGCGTCCCGCCGCGGGCGGGGGCATTCGACGCCGAAACCCAGCATCGCGAGACGAACGTCCTTCGCGCAAGGACCGCTCCCCCGCCCGGGGCGAGGACGCCCCCCGGCCAGCCGGCGGGACGCCGGCGCTCCGCTTTCGCGCGCGCGTGGCGAGCGAACGCGCGTCACCGCGCGGGAAAGACGGGAAAGAACACCCTGGGCGCATTCCGCTTTCGCAGGCAGCGGGTCGCGTCGCTCATCAGGCACACCGAGAACGCCATCCGGCGCTGACCGGTGAGGCTGCGGCCGGACCGATGCCAGACCTGGTTGTGCAGCAGAATCACCTCGCCCGCCTCCACCGGCAGCGGAACGGCGCGCTCGTCGGCGTGGGCCGCCACGACGCTCTCTTGCGGAACGAGGCCGCCCAGAGGCCTCACCAGGCCCCCTTTGTGGCTGCCGGGAATCACCTCCAGACAGCCGCCGCCAGCCGGCGCGGCGTCGAGCGCCGTCCAGATCTGCACCGTGGGATCGATGCTCAGTCCCCACAGCTTTCCGCCATCCTGATGCCAGGGGATCTCGCTGCCGCCGCTGATCCCTTTATTGAAGAGGATGGCGCGATAGAGCACCACACCGCCGTCGATCTGCGCACGGGCCACCCGTTCGAAGAGGGGGTTGCGAAGCCACTGCAGGAAGCGCTCGTCCTTCTCCAGCTTCTCCAGCTTGCGATACGCCAGCGACGGTCCCTGCCAGCCCAGGCCGATGGGCGCGTCTTCGTACTTTCCCGTCTGGGCATCGAGTTGGAAGAAGAGGCCGGGGTACGTGACGCGTCCCAGCATCAAATCGTCCGCGCGCTCCCGCAGCGCCGCCAGCCCGGCGTCATCCAGCACCCTTCCCAGCCGCGCGTAGCCATGCTCGGCGAGGTGCGCCAGCGGGGCGGCGAGGTCGAGTTGCGCGGCGCGGGGCAGGAGCATGATCATCGCGCGTAGGACGCATCGGTGCCGGCGAAGGCGCGATGCACCTCGTCCACCGTTGCGCGCAGCGCAGGGGACAGGTCCGTGCCACAGCCGTCGATCGCCGCGTCGAGATGGGCGATCGAGGCCGGCCCGGCGATGACCGAGTCGACGCCCTGGCGGCCCGCGAGCCATGCGTACGCGAGCGTCACCGGCGAGAGCCCTTCGGCCTGCGCGGCCTCGCGCATTTTCTGGGCGAGCGAGAACAAGGCGTCCGTCCAGTAGCGCTTGCGATAGATCGTGTTGCTCTCGAAGCGCGAGCCCGCGGGAAATCCGTCGCCCGATGCCGGCGCGCGCGCCAGGAGGCCACCCGCCAGAGGGTTGTACACCGTCACGTGCAGCGACCGGGCGCGCGCGAAGGAGAAGAACTCGAGGTCGAGCTGTCGAACGAGCACGTTGTAGAGCATCTGCGCCGTCGACGGACGCGGGAGCCCGCGCGCATCGCACGCCACGAACATCTCCGCCAACTGCCAGGCGGCATAGTTCGACACGCCCCAGTTGCGAATCTTGCCGGACTGCAGCAGTTGGGCGATGCCGTCCAGCGTCTGCTCGATGGGCGTCTTCGGATCAGGCGCGTGCAGGTAGTAGAGATCGACGACGTCGGTCTGCAGCCGGCCCAGGCTCTCGTCCAGCGCCGCAATCATCCGAGCGGGTGCCAGCCCCTCTACCCTGCCCCCCTGCCGCAGCAATCCCACCTTGGTGGCGACCTGCACCGTATCGCGCCGCCCCTTCAGCGCGGCCCCGAGGATCCTCTCGGACTCGCCGTCGCCGTACATGTTGGCGGTGTCGAACAGCGTCACACCACGCTCGATCGCGCGGTCGACAATCCCTCGCGCCTCGGCCGCAGGAGTGCGCGCTCCAAAGTTCATGGTCCCGACGGTGACTCGATTGGGTGATAGCACGGCGACGAGTCTATCGCGGGGCGTGGAGGCGAGGAGGATGCGGGCCGTGGAGTCGCGGTCATCGCCCGACTCGCGCTGCGCAACGCTCGAAGAAAAAGAGCGCGACGCTCTGCTGGGCATCCTCTCCGAGATCACCAGAGCTCCGACCGGATGGGAGACCGCGCTGGAGCCCCGTCATCCCCAAATGATGCAGTTCCACCGTGACGAGTACCGCTGCATCGTCATCAGTCTCCCGTCACTCTGCGAGGGGCTCACGAGGTCCAATCCAGGGGTGGCCATACCTCCGGGGAGCTGCCAGCAGCTGACGACAACACGCCAAAAGCACCCACCAGCTTGCGGAAGCTCCGGCAGCTTCGATACGCCATTGCGAGATCGAGATGCGCCGTCAACGGAGCTTGGTCGACGGTGGGAGAGTAGCTGGCGGCGTGGGGCATACGACGCTCCAGTTCACCCTTGGCGTCGCGAGGTGCCTCGGGATCAGGATGCGACTCGGCATCCGTCAGGATTCCGGCCTTTCCTCGTAGCGATTCAATGCTGCCGAGAAACCATGCTTCGTACTCCCGGTTGGCCATGACCACCGAGCACGGTCTGCCGCCTGCGGCTTCTACCGCCCAACGCTCGATCGCCGGCGCCAGCTCCTTCGGACAATCGTCGTCGGCATCGAAGAGAATCAGGATCGCAGCACATCCAGGTTGCAGAGCCGCTACCCGAACGGCCGACTGGAGGTCGTCCTTCCTCACCAGCTGTGTCCGCCGTCGGCGATGAGGCTTGCCGATTTTGAAGCCCCAGACACCGGCGACTTCCTGAAGCCTACGGAGTAGCAAAGGCACCGCCGCTTCGTCACCTTGTCCTTCGACGATGGGTTGGATCACACCAGTTCCTCGAAAAGGTGCCCCTGCATGAAGTCACCCGGCTCATCGAACAACGGGGCCGGTTCCAGCGGCGCGGCATCGAGAGCGCTGGCCCGAAGCAGCTCTCCGGCACCCATGAGGTGGCCTTGCAGCGCCTGGCGCGTGGCCTCCGACACCGGTGCGATTCTGGTCGCCCCCTCGGTCCACTCCACGAGCCGGAGGTGACGATCGGTGATCCACTTGGCGTCGAGGAGCTCTGGACTGTGCGTTGTGATCACGACCTGCATGCGTCGTGAGGCGTGATGCAAGAGATCGAGAATCGACTCCAGGGCGCCGGGATGGATGGTCGCCTCCGGCTCCTCCATCGCGATCAACGTGGGTGCCGGGCTCTGAAACACCGCGGCCAGCAGTCCGATGGCGCGGAGCGTTCCATCGGACATGCTGAAGCCTTCGAACTTGAGGCGCTTCTTGTCGCCCCATTCCTGAGTGAACTCCAGCGACAGGTTCTTTCCGTGCTTCTTGACCTCGACGCTGACGGTGTTGGGAACGATCGTGGCCAGGATGTCCGAGATCCGCCGGAAGTCGCTCTCCGAATGACGCTCAATTTCCTTGAGCACGCTGGTGACATTGCTGCCGTCGGACTTGAGGCTGGTCCCGCTGTCGGGGTCCTGCATCTCCCGCACCTTGCGAGGCTCGATCGAATAGACGCGCATCCCCGCCAGGGTTCGCAGCACCGGAGCGAAACTCGCTTCGCCGCCCACGAGCGGGAGACTGAGCGACGCGGCGTCGACGGAAGGGTTCATCCCGCCGATGTTGGTGGTAAATCGCGTTCCCACGCGGTCGAACCACGCCCGCGAGTCTCGCTCGCCGGTCACCGAGCACTGCTCCCTCACCACGGCGAAGCCGTAGTTCGGCAGCGCTTTGACCTCGAAGGCGTAGAAGCCCGACCGGCTTCTGCCGTTCAGCGCTCCAAAGTCGACGCGCAGACCAAAATTCGGCGGATAACTGGAGCCAGATGAACGGTTGCGCACGGCCGAGATGCCGCCGGCACGATCGAACACCGCCTGCAGCGGCGCCGCCATGGCCTCTGCCAGAAACGAAAAGACGCTGACGAGGTTGCTCTTTCCGGAGCCGTTTCGGCCCACAAAGATGGTGGGGTTATCGAACGTGATCCGCTCCGCCGGAATGCTGCGGTAGCGCTTCAGAACGAGCTGCTTGATCGTTGGGTCCATTTCGCTCATGCCTGCGTTTCTGGCAGCATACCCGACCTTCCCCGCGACACTCGAAGAGCTGCGCCGAACGCCGGTCTGCGGATGCCGCTCGACCTCCCTCCGCTCTGCCCACCGAGGATCGACGGTGCCCATGACTTACACCGTGCTCGTCCTGATCGGCCTCGGCTGCGACGGCGACATCCTCTTCCGCTGCGTCTCACGCACGGGCATGATCCCCGAGCTTTACGACCTCGCCGACTCCGGCACCGTCGACCCCGCGACCATCGTCGCACGCGCCGACGGCTCCCCCGTCGAAGGAGCCTGGCTCGGCCTCGCCGCCTAAGCCGCCTACGCCCGCGGCGACCGCACCGCCACCGCCCGCCACCTCTGGCGCGCCTCCCAACTCGACCCCATTCCTCTCCTTCATCGCCATCGACGAGATCCGCCGCCTCGGCGACGAAGAACTGAACGCGGAGCTGGACCGAGCGGGCGTGCCGCGGGGAGTGGAGGATTCGGGGATTGAGGGGTTGTCATTCCCAGACATTCGATCCGCGTATCGCCCGAGCCGCTGTCATTACCCAATTCATAACCAATTTCTGCAGACATTGCTCACGATCAGACCTTACGAGTCTTTCCCGCAGTGGGCCGCACCGGCGTGACCGTTCCCGAGCCTTCCCTTTTCCCACGCCTGGATCGCACCCTTTGAATGCCACCCGACTGGCGAGACCGAATCGTGTCGGTCTGGAGCATCGCCGCATCCTCCGGATAGCCGGGCACCGACAGCTCTTCCATGCTCGTCCGATCCACCTGCGAGAGGAGCTCCGCAAAGCTCGTGAATCGGACATTCAGATAGACGTCGAATACTCGCGCCAGGTCCTTCAGTGACGCAACGGAGAGCGCGCCGTACTCTTCGTTCTCCATCGCGGAGACTCGCGACTGCTTCGTGTTCAGGAGCTCCGCGAGGTGGGCCTGGATCCACCCGCGTTGTTTCCTCAGCGCGCGGATCTGACGCGCCAGAGTCATGTCCAGGAACTCCTGGGCGTATGCCTGCCTGTACTCGGTTTCGGCAAGCTCGGTTTTCAGACGGTCGCGAATTTCGGTCATATCGTCTTCCTTCGATCTGCGTCTGCTTCAATGATTGCCCGGCGCTTGACGGCCAGGCCGACAGGGTCGGTCGGATCGAGTTGAGAGTTCTCCTCGATCGCATACACGGGCGCTGGCCAGCGCGGATGCGTGAAGAGCGTCGAGGAGAAACGCTGCCTGCTCGACGGCTTGCGGAGTGATCGCCTCGGCTCCATATGTATCCCAATCCTTGGGAAGCTGACTGAACTCGACGATCCGCGCGTATGCGGGCGCGAACGGTGAGCGTCGCACCGCCACCTGCTTCAGCGAGTTCAGATCGTTTGTCGTGAGTTTCCGCTCCATGCGAATCAGCGGACGGCTTTTCAGCGCCGCATCCGAAAACAGCGCGTAATTCGCATCGAGCCGAAGTTCATTGATCGTCAGGGCCGTCATCCAATCTCCCTTCTGACTCGGTCGGTGATGCTGCTCTCACGCGCCCGTGGAGCAGGCGGGCAGGGAGTGAGTTTCTGGAGGATATGAGGCGTTGATGTCCCGAGGACTCTTCGCGGAAGATGACACAATCGTGGGAGTTCCGACTGCGGTTCAGCGAGGAGGCGGTCGGCGTGGGAGCGGATCTGGTGGGAGGTGCGATAGTTGATGCGCAGGCGCGACGAGCGGCCGCGGATGTCGACGCCCAGTGAGCTCCAGGAGAAGGGCTGCTGGAAGATGCGCTGGCCGAGGTCGCCCGAGAAGAACAACGCATTGGACCGGTTGCCGCCGAGCGCGGAGAGCAGGCGCAGCTCGCCGACGCTGACGTCCTGCGCTTCGTCGACGACCACGAAATCGAACGTGGGACGCGGCAGCTCGCGGACCTTGGCGGCGAGGTGGTGGAACATCGCTGACTCGGTGATGAGACCGCGCTCGCTGAGTCTCGCGCGCACATCCGCGAAGAGGTCCCAGAGGACGAGGCGCTGCTTCTCCGCGAGGCGCGTCTTGCGGCCAAGGCGCTTCACGAGCCCCGGAGGGGCGAAGCGCGGCGAAGGATCCCGCGCCTGAATCCTCAGCCGGTTCCACATACCGAGGGACGACGATCTCGCGCACCGTCTCCCGCACCTCGACGAGCTGCGCGGCGCCAGTCTGCGGATGCCGCTCGATCTTCCTCCGCTCGGCCCACGCATACGCGGCGTCGTGATGATCGACGTAGCAGAGCATCAGGCTCGATGCCGTCTTGTGAACGATGAGACGCAGATCGCCACCGACGCGCACGGACCAGAAGTTCGGGTCCTTGGACTTGCTCAGCCGGTGAAACTGCATTCCCGGACTCGCGGCATTCAGTTGCAGATCGAACGCCGTCGTCTTCGCGAGCTTCTGCTCCTCGCCGGTGAGCCTGGCCAGACTGTCGGTGAAGGTGTCGGCGATGCGGAAGTCCATGTTCGGTGAAACCTCGGGAATCGCGCGGACCATGAACTGCCCAAAGACGTGACGAAGCGCTTGATGGGTGCCGGGGGACGGAGCCCATCAGTCGCGTTTCAAGATCAGGCGGGAGTTCGATGCGATCACCAGGGCCAGCTCCTTCCATCGCGATTTCTGCAGTTCGGCATCGGACTCGATCGGCCATCCGACAATGTTCGCGTGGCGTCGAGGGGGCTCGGCCGCGCGAACATCGAGAGCGAGGGCCCGAACGTCTTTCGTCACGCAGATCGCGGCGCCGTGAATCCTGGCGTCCGGCCCTAGATACTCCTGCGCAAGCTGCCAGAGTTCGTCAAGAGGCTCGCCCGAGTGACGCGCGACGGACTTGGTGCCGTCGGGCGCCGGGACGAAGGCCGAGGCCTTCACGGTGGTCGAGCTGTAGTGGCCTGTCTGAGTAAGCACTCTCGCCAGGCTCTCGTCGTCGCCGACGAGCTCAGGCAATCCGGAAGGTAACAGACCCGCCATTCGTGATTTCCCGGACCCCGCTGAGAATGCGCGCAGGAATCGTCGAGCCGTCGAACCGGGCAACCCCATGCCCGCGATCCGTCCCGTCAATCCACGCATAGGGCAGACGGCTGGTGTTCCCGATACTGACCGAGAACACCTGCGTCCGCGACCGAATCCAGTCCAGAGAAAGAGCCCCGTCGGGCTCTCCGGCGATCTCGGGAAGCGGAACGCAGGAAGGGAGAGCTCTGATGAACTCGGCCGTGCGGCTGATGACGTCCGCGGGCACGGCGGCTGCGCCTTCGAAGTCCCAACCAGCCTTCGCGCACTCTTCGGCGAGCTCGTACAGCCTGGAGAGAGCAACGCTCTTCGCCCCGAACAAGGCGATGGAACGTTCTGCCGAATCGATCTCGTCGAAAGCCGCGTTGCGAATCGCAGCGGCCTCAGGCGACACAGCGCTATCGCGGCGTGCCGCCACATTCAGCGCAGCGGCGTACCCGGCGGCCAAGACTACTGAAAGAGGTTCAGGCATCTCTCTGTAAGTGTATTCTCAAAAACCCGGTTCGTGAGCTGCCGAAGAGATCCGATCGCCGCCCGAATCTCCGCCCAGCTCTCCGGCGCAAAGGCCGCAGGTCGAAAGGCGTTGATATCGAAGATCAACGGCAATCGATCGCCTTCGAGATCCTGCGTCACGAGGGTGATGCTCACCCTATTCTCACTGCCGATCTCCTTCGCCGCATGTCGATTCAGGAAGCCGGCGAACTCCAGGTTCGTCTTGTTCGGTAGCACTGGGCTGACCAGCAAGTAGTCGGTGAAGTTCAAACGGCCCTCCGGAGCCGGCAAGAGGATCCGGTTGATGAATCGGAGACTGATCCTGCGGACCTGCACTGGACGCGTCACTTCGCGGAAGATGCCCCACGTCCTTTCGATCTCGCCGAGGTAGTCGTCGAGAATCGTGTACGGAGCCAGCCGGTTGAAGGAAAAGCCCTCCTGTCTGATCTGTACGAGCTGGCGTTCGTCCTTGGACAGAAACTGCAACGCGCCAATCTCCTGACGAACGGGCACCTCGCGAAGTTTTTCTCCGTCGCGATCGGGCTCGTGGCGGGGGACCACCTGCCTGCGAGACTGCGGGTACCGGCCCCTGAACTGCGTCGTAGCCTGGTTCTCCAGCTCGAGCAGGTCGATCGTGGGCGGAAGATCACAGTCGATCTCAACGATCGCTTCCACGATGGGGGCGTTCGCCAGGATCAGGCTCTCGCTCATAGCCGAAACACCTTCATCACCTCGTCCCTGAGAAATGATGGATCACCTTCATGGCAATCCTACCGGAAGTTGGCTTTCGCAAGACGACCACGGCGGATCGCTGTTCAGCGTCGCGCACGCTTCATCGTTGATGAGCGGCTATACCGCAGTCCCCGATTCAATCGCGCCAGTCGTCGCCCGGCATGATCCTTCGCATGAACTCGTCGAAGAGGGGCACGGTGAAGGCGGTATCGCCGTGACTCGGGCTCCAGATCATGCCTTTCGCGATCAACTGGTTTCGCGTCGGCCCGAGAGCCGTCACCTCACGCTTCAGCTTTTTGGCGATGTCGCCCGACCGGTGAGGTCCCGGCCCCAGCTCGGCCATTGCACGCAGATACTTCTTCTCGGCCGCGGTGAGCCGGTCGAACCGCACCCGGAAGAAGCTCTCGTCGAGCGCGGCGATCACCGAGACGGTCGCCACCTCCACATCCTTCAGTGAGATCGGAGAGGCAGGTGCGCAATCCCAGGCGTGCTTGCCCCACTCCTGCAGGAAATAGGCGTATCCACCCGTGCGGCCGACGATCTCGTCGAGTGCCTGTCTTTCGACCTCCACCCCTTGTGCCTGCGCCGGTTTCGAGATCGCAGTCCGCGCCGCCGCGGAATCGAGGGCTCCGATCAGCGGAAACTCGAACAGACGTTCCGCGTACGATTTGGCCTTGCCCATCCGCCCTCGCAACTGTGGCAGACCCGCCCCAACCAGCGTGATCGGGAGGCGCCGCTGGGCACAACGATGGAGAGCCGTGATCATTGCGGCCAACTGAGGTTCTTCGACGTATTGCAGCTCGTTGATGAAGAGCACCAGAGCCGTGCCGGCCTCCTTCGCAGTCTCGCCTGCGGCTTCGAGGAGAGCTTGGAGATCGTGTTCCAGGTCCCCGTTATCGGCGAGGCCCGGCTCCGGCTCCTGATCGAGTCCGACCTCGATGTCGTTGAACTTGAAGCGAAGAGCTCTTGCGAATCCGGCCAGTGCCCGAAGGCCCCGCCGCGCGAGCGCCGAGGCCTTCTCGATTCGCGACAGCCGGAGCAAAGCCTGTCGAAGCTGGGGAGCGATGAGAGCGGGAAGCGACCGCTTTTCCGGCGCCTCGATGCGCAGCGTGTGAATCCCCGTGGCCTCCGCATCCTCCCGCATCCGGTCGAGAAGCACGGTCTTACCGACGCCGCGGAGCCCCACCATGATGATGCTCTTGGTGGGCAATCCCCGGCGGACGCGCTCGAGCGCCACCCGGACCGTCTCGCGCAGCTCATCCCGCCCGGCCAGTTCAGGCGGAGGCGTACCGGCTCCGGGTGCGAAGGGGTTGAGGACCGGATCCATGCGGCGAGATTATACCGATCTATGTACGATTTAGGTCATCTCGCTAATTTCGCTAAACTCGGCATAACTGCCGGCCTTGGCCCCCCATCGAACGCCGCGTCTTGCTTTTGCTCCTCGCTCCGGTCGATCTCGGGCAGATCGCGTTCGACAAGCCAATGCGTCGCTCTTGGGTTCGCGGCATCGAGACCGTGACCGCCGTGTTAGTCCTGACGAGGCCGCCTGTGAAGGCGTCCGCGATTCGGAAGGCATGCGCACCCCCTGCAACGCTACTTTGGCTCAAATCTGTCAAGCGCAAAGTCGACAACCTTCTGAGCGATCGAGTAGTACTCCATCGCCCGAACTCGAGATACACCCTGACTTTTCCCATGGGCGATATCGTTCCGGATACCGAGCAACGCGTTGATGCTTTGTCCCATCTCGTTTTCACCGAACATTCGAGCAAGCTCCTCGGCCCACGATTCGTCGAAACGCCGAACGAACCTTATGATTTCTTCGGAGCGGGGGTTCGGAATCTTTGTCAGCCAAGATATCGCAAAGCGCTGACCGGCTCCCCAAGTCGACTGCTCGCACAGGCTGCGTGCACAGTGAGCAAGAGCTTGCTCCAAATACCCCGACACCCGAACGCAAATGTATTTGTTGATGTCGCCAGTCAGCTCATCAGATTCATCCAAGCGTTGGGCGCGCAAGAACAGATCGTCGAGATCACGTCGAAGACGTGAGACCTGTGTCCGAGCAAAAGCAATTGTGCCGCCTCGGTCGGAACGTGACGGGCCAACCGCTGTGTTACGCACCACTGCTGTCCAAAACAGATGAGATCCGGAGAGAGAGAGCCGTAAGATCAGAGAGTTACGAGAGAAGAGGGAGCCGTGCGAGAACGACACCCCCGCTGCTGTCCGAAACAGTAAGCGGAAGTTGT